>Ga0209181_10000593_pt1 | contig 67138 bp, 35 predicted proteins | sample MAT05_FD_187208 | JGI IMG/M metagenome (GOLD analysis project Ga0209181, IMG submission 187208) | Freshwater microbial communities from Lake Fryxell liftoff mats and glacier meltwater in Antarctica - MAT-05 (SPAdes) (version 2) | ecosystem: Environmental > Aquatic > Freshwater > Ice > Liftoff... | reverse complement strand
TTGACCCTGGACACTTGCTTTGTCCCTCTCATCAATTAGGTAAATCATAAATCGGCGATCGGAAAAGGAGCGGAACGCATCACGATCCAGATATGAACCGGGGTCGGTATCCGGCAAATCAGTATCTGTCTTCAGCTTGCCCCCATACATTTTGGCTTCGACGACAATGACGAGGTAGCCGTCTCTATCGCGAACACGATGCGCCACGTCGGCTATCTTCTTTCCGCCTCCCGTCGTCTCAAACTCATAACTCCAGGCGCACTCCTGTACATCAGATGCTGCTGCGCAAAGCCCCGCTGCTTCGAGAACTACGGGAACCCAAACGGTTGGAGGAAAAATCGCAAAGTTCTCCCAGAGAGTTGCTGTAGAGTGGTTCTCGTGAGTCCAATCAGCAAAGGGATGACCTACACAAGTGTGATCGAACCACACGCGCTTCAGTCGCTTGTATGCGAGTGAGTCAGGGCTGCTCGGTACGTTGCAGAGCATTGACCACCAGAACTGTGATGACGCGACACCGAGGGTCGACTGCTTTCCCATTTGTGGATCCTTCCAAAACATAGTTCTCGTTTTCATCGGCTCTTCCAACTAAACTTGCCCGTGACCGAACTCTCCCGCCTCGACCCCTACGCCGCCCTTCGCTCCGCCAACCACCGCCGATGCGAACGGTGGGGAGGGGATTCGAACCCCTGGTACCCTGACGGGTACACCGGATTTCAAGTCCGGCGCGTTCAACCGCTCTGCCACCCCACCAGGCGATTCTACGCTCGCGCCAGCTTGGGCTACTTGCCTCGCGCGGCCGACTTTTCAAGCGTTGCCGTTTGAGGATTAACGCTCGTTCCGGGTGGTTCTTCGATGAGCCTCTGCCACGTCTCGGCCTCGGCCGAGTCTCCCAGCGCCGCGCACGCTCGAGCCATGTCGATGATGAGCGTCCGCCGCCACGCGAACGAGGCCGCCGTGAATCGGTAGTGCTGCTCCCAGCAGGGCGTGAGCAGGGCCTTGGCCTCGGCGGGCTTCCCGAGGCTCATCAGCACGTGCCCGCGCACGAATTGCATGTGGGTCAGCTGATCCATGTACGTCGCGGGCAGGCGTTGACCTGTTTCCAGCGCGCGCTCGGAGAGTTCGTCCGCCTCCTTCACCGCACCGGTCTGCACGAGGCTGAACGCCAGTTTGCTCTGGGCGAGCGCGACCAGGTGATGGTCCGGGCCGACCGCCTCGCGGATTTCCTGCAGCGCGCCGCGAAGAACCGGTATCGCCTCCTCGTGCCGACCCGCCAGCGAGAGGAACCAACCCAACACCCGGTGCGCCGTCGCCACGACGAGCGGATCGCGCACGCCGGGCGCGACGGTATCACGGATCGCGCGGGCTCGCCGGGAAAGCTCGATCGCTCGTCCCTCGCCGCCGTTGAACGCCAGCGTCATCGCCGCATCATCGATGCACACCAGCACCGACGAATCACTCGCCCCGAACCGCGCGGACAGGATCTCTGCGGCCTGGATCGCGGACTCGGCCTGAATGTTCTGGAGCGCTGGCGACGACGGGTTGCCAGCGAAAACCTCGATCAGGTTCTCTTCGCGCGCGGACCGAAGCTGCGCGATCAACGTGCTCACGATCGCCGGGTCTTGAGGTTTCAGCAGGCTGCGCTGCAGCGCCACGATGCGCCCGAGCGATTCAGTCCTCCCCGCGGGCCCGTGCCGCACCCACTCGCCGCTCTCCGGATTGGCAAGCAACGCGAGATCCGCCCGGATCCGCCCTGGAACCGCCGCGACGTCGATCTTCCACGCGGCCACGAAGTCGCGGCCCAACGGCCCGCCCGAGGCACGCTCGATCGTCTCCGCAGCGTCCGCAAACGACGCCAGCAAGTCTGGGTCCTGAGGCGTGAGCCGACGCAGCCGCGCGATCATGGCTTCTTTCACGAGCGGCTCGGCCTCGCTGGGCTTGCCCTGGTTCAAAAGCACACGCGACCGAAGCGCTCGCATCGACGCGATCCGCAATGAAACCTGCGCGTCGGATTCCCCGCCCGCGATCAACCGCGAACTCGCCTCAACCGATTCAGCCGCACGGACCGCTTCAGCACCCCGGCCCAGCGCCAGCAGGATCCGTGCCAGCAGCGCCGTTGAATCGATCGTTGGCGAGGCGTTGGCTCCCAAAAGCTTCTCGCGCATCGCGATCGCATAGCGGCACAGCACCTCGGCCTCGGGAGCACGCTTGCGGATCAGCACCACACCCGCCAGCTCGTGCAGCGCCGCCGCGATCTCGGGGTGTTCGAGCCCGTGCTGCTGACGGAGCTTGACCAGCCCGTTGCGAAGCGAGACCTCGGCGTACTCAACGAGCCCCGCCGCCTTGCCAGTGCCCAGCCCCGTGTACACCTCCGCCCACAGCCGCCGCAACGCCTGGTCAACCTCCGGCTCGTCCGCGAACGCGCCGGTTTCAAGGCGGAAATACAGCCTCCCGAGCCCGGAGCCGATGATCGCGCCAAGCTCGGGCCGAGTGGGGTCGGCATTGGGCAACGCCTCGCGCAGCAGCTCGGTCACCGCGCGGGCTCGGACACCCTCGGCCCGTGCCTGCTCACGCTGGGCCGCCTCGCGCGCCTTGGACTGGGCCGCGTTCGTAAGGCTTAGCGCGACCGCAACGCTCGCCCCCGCCAGCACCAGCGCGCCAACCCCCGCCACCACCAGCCGCCGCTTGTTCACCGCGATCGCTTTGCGTAGCAGGTACCACCCCGAACCGCTGCGAGCTTCGACCGGGTGCCCCGCCAGAAAGCGTTCGAGGTCGCGCGCAAGGTTGGCGGCCGACTGGTAGCGCCGGTCCTTGCTCTTGTGCATCGCACGCAGGATGATCGCTTCCAGATCTGGCGCGATCGACGCGTCGCGCTTCGAAGGCCTCACCGGCTCGACGTCCGCGATCGTCCGCGCAATATCGAAGATCGATCCCTCAACCTTGTAGGGCATGGACCCGCACATCAGCCGGTACAAGATCACGCCCAGCGAGTACACGTCCGTCAACGCATCCACGTCTTCAGGTTTTCCCGCCGCTTGCTCGGGCGAGGCATACGCTGGCGTCCCCGCGAAGTCTCCCGTAATCGTCGCGCGGATCCCGCCCGCTTTGGCGATGCCAAAGTCCAGCACCACCGGCCTGCCCTCGGCCGTGACCAGCACGTTGTCGGGCTTCAGATCCCTATGAATCACGCCGTTGAGGTGCGCGTGGTGGATCGCGTTGCACACCGCGACAAAGACCTGGAGCACCGAACGTTGCCGCTCGCTCGCCGCGGTTCCCGTCGGCTTCCACGCGTCTAGCGGCACGCCGTCTACGAACTCCATCACCACCGCGATCCGCCCGTCGGTCAGCACGCGTGACTCAAAGACCGTGACGATGTTGGGGTGCCGCAGCCGGGCCGCGATCTCGGCCTCGCGCTCCGCGCGAGCCCGCTGTCTTGGTGACGCCGTGCTCCCCGCCGCCAGTGTTTTGATCGCCACCTTGCGCGACGTGGACTGCTGGATCGCTAGAAAAACAATCCCCTGCGAACCAGTGCTGAGCACGCCCTTGGTTCGGTACCCCGGGATGCGCGGCGCCCCCTCGGGCGGCAGCACCGACGACGCCATCGCGCGCACCCGCTCGACAAACCGCGTATCGTCCCGGGCCGCGTCGATCCGCGCCATGCACTCCGCGCAATTGGAAAGATGCGCACCGGCCTCGGGCGAAACGTCGTCGCCGTGCGCCAGCCGCGCGATCTGCACTTCATTGAGACACGGGCTTACGGTGTGTGGCACGTCAGGAGTCCTCCTCAAAGGCCTCGGTCAGCGTGGCGACGATCTCACGCAGCTTCTTGGTCACGCGGCTTTTCGCCACGTACACCTGATCGGTCGTCATCTCGCACCGGTTCGCAACCTCCGCCACCGGCACCCTCCTCATCGCGAAGAGCTCGAAGGCGAGGTACGTCCGATCGTCGATGCTCGACTCGTCGCTCAGCATCGTCATGGCCTGAGAAAGGATCGCGCGATCGCGCTCATCCTCCCAGATCGAGCGCAATGTCGGCTCGTCCACGGCCTCCACCACCGAAACTGAATCAGCGTTCTTCTCGTTCCTCCCGCGCCGGATCACGCGCAACGCGGTGTGGTGCCCGATCCCCAGGATCCATGAACTCAGCCGCCCCTTGCTCCGGTCGTACCGCCCGTCGCGATAGGCCCGCACGAACTCGGCCAGCGCCTGCTGCGCCACCTCGTCGGCGTCGCTGCCGTTGAGCCCCAGCCGCCGCGCCAGCCCGGTCAGCACGGGCCGATAGCGCGAGTCGATCTGCGCCCACGCTGGCTCGTTCTGCAAGTCACGCAGCGCGTCGAGCAGCCTGGTTGTTGTCCGAGTCGAGAAGATCGTGTCAGGACTCGACACCTATTCACCCCCGGGTGCAGCATACCACGAGGCCAAGATTCTTCGACAAATTCTCTCGGCCTTCAGTCCCGCATCCTTACACCCGCCGCAATGTACACGCATGGAACGGCCTGCCCTCCAGCCGATATTTCCGCTCAAAGTTCGTCCCCACAAGCTCGCCAGCACCGGCCGAATCTGGCGGCGCAAACTCCAGCCGCTCGAACAGCGACCGGTTTTTCTCGGTCGCTTGGGCTGCCTTGCCCGTGACCGTAACCTGCTCGAGATGCGGCTGCATCCATTCCCAATACTCTGCGTGGTCCGTCACGACCCGCAGCTCGCCCCCGGGCGCGAGCACGCGGTGCGCCTGAACCAAGAACGGAACCTGCACTACGCGCCGCTTGTGGTGCCGCGACTTGGGCCAAGGGTCCGAAAAATAGAGATGCACCACCGTCGCCACGCCGTCGGGCACGCGCCAGCGCAGAAACTCCACCGCGTCGGTGTGCAGCACGCGAACGTTCCGCAAACCCGCCCGCCGCACGCGGTCGGCCGTGTACGCGTAAAACTCGCGGGCCCACTCGATGCCCAGCAGGTTCACGTCCGTGTGGGCCGCCCCGTGCTGGAGCAGGAACGTGCCCTTGCCCGACCCGATCTCGATCTCCAGCGGCAGCTCGGGCCGCACGAACCAGCGACGCGGATCGATCCGCGCCGCGGTCGGGTCCGTGGCCGCCGAATCAGGGATCGGCGGCAGCTCTTCGCGCGAGATGCCCACCACGCCCAACCCCGGGTCCAACTCACGATCATGTCCAAGCCCAAACGACATACAGAAATCCTTGCGGTCAGCGGCGGCCTCACGCGGCGTGCGGATACGAACGAAAAGCGTATCGACCCTAGCCTCGTTGATTTCGGCCAAGAAAGCCTTTGAGGTCGATTCGTTCGCGGCTGTTGCGTCCGAATCGAATGCCGCACGCTGATTCGGAATCCGCTCGGCACACGATCCGCCCGGGCTCTGGTGCGTACTACCTATAACTCGAAGAGAGTTGGAATCCTTGTTCGTGTTCCGCTGGCCGTCTTCCGATAGAAAGGACCGGACAGTTGGGACAGAACGAAAAGTCCCGCCAGAGTCGATGCTCTTCAAGCCTCTCCGTGTCCTCTCCCGGGCCACGGTACCGACCCCGCGTCCGTTTGAACCGCGATTGATATGGTGATCTCACCGGCGATTTCAAGGAGCGAAACCATGCCCGAGACACGCCCCGAATCCCGAGGCTCTTCCTCTTCCTCTTCCTCTTCCTCAACTTCTTCCCCGACCTCTTCACCCAACGTCACCAGCGCCGACCTCGCGTCGCTCATCGAATCACGCCTCGACCGCCGTCGTTTCCAGGACCAGCACTGGAGCGGCACGTTCTGGGAATACCTCGACATCTGCGGCCAGAACCCGGCCGTCCTCCGCAACGCCTACCAACGAACCTACGACGCCATCCTCTCACGCGGCATGGAGCCCTACAAACTCTTCAAAAAAGACTGCATCCGCTACCACTTCTTCAGCGATCCCTTCGACAACGGGGCCGACGGCATCTACGGCCTTGACTTCGCGCTCATGTCACTTGTTGATTTTTTCCGCTCCGCCAGCGAGGGCTACGGCACCGACAAGCGAATCCTCCTCCTGCACGGGCCCGTCGGTTCCAGCAAATCAACCATCGCGCGCCTCCTGAAGAAAGGCATCGAGGCCTACTCACGCACGCCCGAGGGCGCGCTCTACTCCTTCTCTTGGATGCTCAACGAGCACTGCGAGATCTCGGCCGACCCCTCCGCCGCGCAGCCCCAGCCTGTCGCCGTCAAGACCCACGAGTTCCCGTGCCCGATGCACGAAGAGCCGCTGGTGCTTGTGCCACGCGAGGCTCGCGCCGACCTGCTCACTCGCCTCAACGAAAAGTACAAGCCCGCCAACCACCACGGCAAGATTAAAGTCACTGGCGACCCCGACCCCTTCTGCCGTAGCATCCTCGAACAGCTCATGCAGTTCTACAGCGGCGACTGGCGCAAGGTCATGGACCATGTGAAAGTTCGTCGCATCGTGCTGAGTGAGAAAGACCGCGTCGGTATCGGCACCTTCCAGCCCAAGGACGAGAAGAACCAGGACTCCACCGAGCTGACCGGCGACATCAACTACCGCAAAATCGCCCAGTACGGCAGCGATTCCGACCCTCGCGCGTTCAACTTCGACGGCGAACTGAACATCGCCAACCGCGGTATCTGCGAGTTCATCGAAGTCCTTAAGCTCGACGTCGCGTTCCTTTACGACCTGCTCGGCGCCTCGCAGGAGCACTCGATCAAGCCCAAGAAGTTCGCGCAGACTCACATCGACGAGGTCATCCTCGGGCACACCAACGAGCCCGAGTACAAACGCCTTCAATCCAACGAGATGATGGAGGCCTTCCGCGACCGCACCATCAAGATCGATGTCCCCTACAACATCCGCCTCGACGATGAGATCAAGATCTACCAGAAGGACTTCGGTCCCGAGAAGATCAAGAGCATCCACGTCGCGCCGCACACGCTCGAAGTGGCCGCGATGTGGGCCGTGCTCACGCGCCTCGACGAGCCGAAAAAGGCCGGTCTCACGGTCATGCAGAAGCTCAAGCTCTACAACGGCAAATCCATCCCCGGCTTCACCGAGGACAGCGTGCGCGAGCTGAAGGAAGAAGCCTCGCGCGAGGGTATGAACGGCATCAGCCCGCGCTATATCCAAGACAAGATCTCCAACGCCCTCGTCAGCCGCCAAGCCATCGACGAGCGGGCCATTAATCCTTTCATGGTCATCAACGAGCTCGAAGCGGGCATGAGCCACCACTCGCTCATCAGCGACGAGAACACCAAGAAGCGCTACCGCGAACTGCTGGCCGTCGTGAAGGAGGAGTACGAGGACATCATCAAGGGCGAGGTCCAGCGAGCCATCAGCGCCGACGAAGACGCCATCCGCCGCCTCTGCACCAACTACATCGAGAACGTCCGCTCCTACACGCAGAAGGAGCGCGTCAAGAACCGCTACACCGGCCGCGACGACGAGCCCGACGAACGCCTCATGCGCTCGATCGAGGACAAGATCGAGATCCCCGAGTCGCGCAAGGACGATTTCCGCCAAGAGATCATGAACTACATCGGTGCCCTCGCGCTCGACGGCAAGAAGTTCGAGTACAACACCAACGCTCGCCTCTACCGCGCCCTCGAGCTCAAGCTCTTCGAAGATCAGCGCGACACCATCAAGCTCAAGAACCTGGTCAGCAGCGTCGTGGACGACGAGACCCAGGCCAAGATCGACGTGGTGAAGCAACGTCTCATCAAGAACTTCGGCTACAACGACACCAGCGCGACCGACGTGCTGAACTATGTCGGCAGCATCTTCGCAAGAGGCGACAGCAAGTCTCGTTAGCCGGAATGCCTTCCGCGACGACTCAGGCTCAAGCGAGCGATCAATAGAAAAGGGGCCGCCTGCACGGCGGCCCCTTGCTCATTCATTCATTTAAATCTCGCCGCGAAACCGCGCTCAGCGCTTTCGCCGACTCATCACCAGCCCGCCCAACCCCAGCACCGCGATCGCGCCCGGAGCCGGCACCAGATCGCCCGCGACGAGGATGTTGTCGAACCCAACCGAGCCCGACGCGCTCGAATATCCCGCCGGGAACGTGATCCGCACGTACGCCGCGCCCACGTTCTCAATCGAGTTCACCGCCGACAGGTTCACCGTGCGCAGGCGGAACGTGGAATCGCGCGTCGTCGCCACCGAGACCGCTGGGGTGAAGGTCGTCCCGTCTGTCGAGGTCGAGAAATCCAGCGACGTTGCGCCGGTGCTCGTCGTCCTTTCCGCGTAGCTCAGGACCAGATCCTGGTATCCGGTAGTGTCGAACCTGAACGTGATCTGCTTCCCGTTCATGATGTTCCCGGTGTTGCCGCGCACCGCGAAGCGCGCACCAGCCACGAAACCCGCCTGCAGGTTCGTCGCGTCGCCCGTGAAGTACTGAAAGTTCCCTTGCAGCACCGCGTTCGCTGGAGTAGCCGTGCCGTCCCACGTCGCCGCGTCGGTGGTGATGTTGGCCGCGCCGCTGTTGAGCTTGAAGTCCGCCGCCAGCGGGAACACGATCTTGAAGTTGTCTCCGCTCGGCGGCACAACCGCCGGGAAAGCCCAATAGGCGAGATTCACGCCCGCGTTCGCCACACCGGCCGCCGCGACAAGCGCAGCAACCACAAGCACATTCTTCATGTCTGACTCCTCCAAAGGTCTATTCACATCCCGGCTAGGAAACACCGCCTCGCCGTGCCGCGAGCCCTAGGTCTGGAAACAGAGCCCGCAGCGATCTTCATCTTAGGGATTCTTCGGCACCTCGCCAACCTCGTCGAGCTTCTTCCTGTCAACGTGACGACCTCTCCGTTCCAGGCTCGCGCCGATCAACAGATCAGCCAGAGCTGAAAAGCGTCCGAAAACCGCGCAACGCCATTGCAAGCAAGGACGAATTCCTAGAGAATAAACTTCGTGATCCGACGTGCTTTCACCCTCATCGAACTTCTCGTCGTCATCGCCATCATCGCGGTCTTGATCGCCATCCTTCTCCCCGCCCTCGCCAAGGCTCGTGACGCCGCACGCTCGGCCGTGTGTCTCAGCAACCTCCGCCAGATCAATTCCGCTTGGCAGCTTTACTTCAACGACTTCCGCGATTTCCCCTATAACTCGCGCCCCGTCGATCGCGTAAACAGCGTGCGCTTCGCTTGGGGCGGCGTCGATTGGTACGGCCGAGTCTCCAACGAGGCCTCGCACGCCCTCCTCGCCGCCGACCGTCCCATCAACCCGTACCTCTCCGACTCGAGCACCATCGAGGCTCGCGCCCTCTTCTACAAATGCCCCTCTGATCGCGGTGTCAAATACTCCAAACGACAAACACCCGTCAACTGGGGCGAACTCTTCGGTAACAACAATCGCTCCGGAGAAGGCGACGTCACCGTCTTTGGCCAGATGGGCAACAGCTACGAAACCAACGAATGGATGTGGTGCAAGGTCGGCGCGAGCAACGGCTGGCAGGGGGACGGAAACTTCGTCACCAACCAAGGCTTGCGCCACGTCGCCGCACCAACCTCTATGTTCGTGCTCTTGGGCGACGTCGGCTCGATGAGCGCAGGCCGATACAACCAGGCGGGCCGCGTCTCGCGCGACATGATCTACGGCTGGTGGCACGGCTACGAGCGGGGCAACCTTGCCTTCCTCGACGGTTCCGCCCGCCACGAAAAAATGGGCGCCGCTCACAACGGTCGCTACACGTTCTACCTCAACCCGGGCCGCCATGACCTCGTAGACGGGCGCCGACGTGCGAACGGACCCTGACCGACCTCTCGGTGAGCGAGCGCTCGAAGCGCGAACTCTCGAACCCGCGACCGAGAATCCTCCGAGACTTCCCTTGAGCTTTCACAAACCCGTGGCATATGCAACGCGGGTTCAAACGCGAGCTCTCAACCAGCCTCGTCCTCATCGCCGCCAGCTGGGCGATCAACGCCATGATCGCGTCCGCGCACCTGTTTGCCGCGGTTCTTTTTACAAAGCACGTCCGCGTGCGCGCGTGGATGTCGCGCTGCAAACACAGCGGGCACAAAGACCAAGCCGCTACGCCCCGGGCTTCTGGTCGCTTTCCGAAACCTGCTTCTTGATCACCACCCGCTCGATCGTCTCCGCGTTCTTCCCGCGCCCGAACCGCTTGTGCTCCGAGTCCGCCCAGCGGTCCGCGATCTTCCACCACGCCAGCGTGAACACGAGCGCGCCCACCACCACGATCAGCACCACGCCCCACTCAGCAATGTTCATGGTTGTGTTGGCGAGAGTGTTCACGCGTGCCTCTTGACGGACAATAATGATCTCCACGCGCACGCGCCAGAGTGGTCATGCGAGCATCGGTCGGCGAGCGCCCACCAGCGATCGGACATCGGCGACAGGCCATCAGCAACCTGCGGTCCGAGCTCGCCTACAGCTCGACCATCTCCATATCCGCCCTCTGCTCTGCTTCGACCTTGGGCATCGAAACTTCCGTCACGAACACCGACAGCGCCGGGAACTTCCTCGCCATCTCGCGCCGCACGTTCGCCGCGTTGAACGCCGCCGCTCGCGGCATCGCTTGCTGCACGCCCGCCGGAACCTGACCCTTGGACGAGATCACCACCATCGACCCGACCGACTCCAGCGGCGGCGGACTCCCCGCCAACGCAGCCTTCAGATCCAGCCCGATTTGGCCCTCGCTCTTGGCCAGCTCCACCGCCGGGATCGCCTGCTCGAACGCCTGGATCATGTCGCGCGCGTTCTGAAAAGTTCCCGCCTTCTCGACCCACGTCGTGCCCGGCAGAATCACGTCCGCATCGTCCGCCAGCCCGCTCGAAAGCGTGTCGATCAGCACCACGAACTTGCCATCGAGCGCCCGTGTCAACTCCGGCGTGCCCCAGGCCGTCGGGTAGTTCCCCGTGACCACGACCGCCCCGACCGCCGCCGCCGAACCTGTTCCCAGTATGCCGACAAACTGCTCGAACGACCACACACTTTGGCCGCCCGCGACCGCCTCCAGCACACGCCGCACGCCGCGCGCGTTCGGGGCCTTCTCCGCATAAACCTTGAACGCCTTGGGGTCCTCGGCCTTCGCGCCGATGGGGTAGACAACGTCCTTGCCATACGCCGGCACCGGCCCAATTCCCAGCACCGCCTGCGGATCAAGCGCCCGCGCGAACGTCGCCAGCTCGTACGCGTCCTCGCAGCTCAGCATCGGGCTGACCATCAGCGCCACCCGCTTCCCAGCCGCCGTCGCCTTCTTCATCCCCTCGATCGCCTCGTCGTAGGCTCGCGTGTAATCGCTCTCGATCAGCGTGCCGTACTGACGACGCATCGGCGTGCGAATTCGGTCCTCGCTGTGGACTTGCTTCCAGCCGTAACGCACCTCGTCGGTGATCCACCATTTGTTGACCTTCGCGTTTTCACGTGGCTTGATCCGGTAAACTTTCCCTTCGTTGTGCTCCACGAAGATGTTGTCGCCGCTGGCCGTCAGCCCGTCGATCGACGGCGTGCTCTTCAAGAACCACACCCGCTGCGCGAACAGAAAATCCTTATCCAGCAGCGCACCCACCGGGCATAAATCGATCACGTTCCCCGAAAGCTCGTTGGCGATCGGCACGCCCGGGAACACGTCGATCTCTTCCTTGTTCCCGCGCCCCAGCACCATCAACTCGGCCGTCCCCGTCACCTCGCGCGTGAAACGCACACAGCGCGTACACATAATGCACCGGTCGCTGTACAAAAACACATGAGGCCCAAGGTCCTTCTTCGCCTGCTTGACCTTCTGCTCCTCAAACCGGCTTACGCCCCGCCCGTACTGGTACGAGTAGTCCTGCAGGAGGCACTCCCCCGCCTGGTCGCACACCGGGCAGTCCAGCGGGTGGTTAATAAGGAGGTATTCCATCACCGCCTTCTGGTTGGCGACCGCCTTGGGGCTGTCGGCGTACACCACCATTCCATCGCTAGCTGCCTGCTGGCAGCTGGGAATCAGCTTGCCGCCCATAAAAGGCTCGAGCTGCGAGGTCTTTGGACTCGGTGCCCAGACCTCGACCAAACAGATCCTGCACGAAGCCACGATCGACAACCCATCGTGGTAGCAGTACTGAGGGATATCCACCCTCGTGGCGTTGGCGATCTGAAGGATCGTCTGGCCCAGGGTGAACTCGCTCTTGACGCCGTTGATGGTGATTGAAGGCATGGCGGACACATGGTAGCCGGAAGGGCCCGCCCGGTGCCGGGCCACCCGCCCGCGACTTCCGATCCAACTCATCTTTCCCCAGCCGCCCCCACGCTCGAGTCGGTCAGCCTTGGACCCAAGCACGCGAGCCCCTCCTCGTCTCAACCACCGATCGCCTCCCGCACGCCGAGCGCGTCAGAGGTTGGTCGACCATTTTCTAAGCCGCGGTTGCAATTCTCGGGCTCAAACACGCCAGTGCTGAGCCCGAGATCTCTCACCAAGTGAATTACCGGGCGTCTCCTCGCTCTCAGGAGCACCCAGCCTCAAGTTTCTGAACTCAAACACAAGTTCTTTGTCCAGATTTCTGGCGTTCGCGCGGACCTGTGGCATGTTTGAGGTGGATTGCCCCCTCTCCCGTCCTGTCAGCGGGAGTGGTGGTTGTGTTCGTGTGTTTTCACCAACCAGAGAGAGAGAAACTATGTATCTCAGAGCAACCGCAGTATGTCTTGTCTTTGCCGCAGGTTCTGCCGCCTCCGCGGCTGTGAACATTTACGGCGCTGACGCGTCTCGCACCATCTCCACCCTCGTCGGCGGCGATCGTGAGCTGAACCGCATGGGCTTCCTCGGCGGAGCCACCACGATCTTTACCGGCCAGAACTTCCTTGGCTGGGAGAACGGCTCGCTGACGACCGTTCAGTCGGTTTCCGGCTGGACGACCGCCATCGCCCGCGACATCGAGTTCGCCAACGACTTCGACGCGAACCCCGACCGCGCCGACAACGCCTCGCTGTTCGCAGGCGAAGCTGGCGGCACGGGCACGCTCCAGGAAGTCTTCGGGCCTTTCGGTTCCGGGTACAAGAATATGAGCTGGGTCATCGACGGCGAAGACAACAAGGGCTACACCCTCGACCTCTTCCTCGCCAAAGGCCTCTCCATCGAGCCCGACGCCGACCCCAGGACCGTCGAAGTTTCCGTCCTCGAGCGCAACGGCAACAGCGACTTCCGCGTGATCGGCCTCTTCGCCAACGGGTCCACGACACCCGCGATCTCCATCACTCGCGCTCAAACCGACGTTACCGGTTGGACCCTCGACTCGCTCGAGATCAACGGCGCCCAGCAGGTCTCCGCCGTGGGCATCAGCCTCGATGAACGCTTCAGCGGCATCATCGGCATCCGCATCCAGAGCAACGCTGAGACCGACAACGGCCCCGACATCATCGCCGTCGGAACCTCCGCCATCCCCGCCCCCGGCGCGGTCGCCCTCATGGGCCTCGCCGCTGGCACCCTCATCCGCCGCCGTCGCAACAAGTAAGTTGCCGACCTCGGCCTGGTGATCCACAACTCAATCTGCAAAGCCCCCGACACCCGTCGGGGCTTTGTCTTTTGGCAGACCTCTGTGTAGATCTGCTCTCCAAGCCATCTCTCCTTCCACCTTTCTTGGTAGATCGGCACTCCGAGCCGATTCTTCCCTTGGTGCTTCTTAGAGTCTGTTTCAGAACCCTCAAATTTCTAGTGGGATGAGTTTTCAACTCGTCTCTACTCCATCTACCTCTTGGTTCTGAAACAGCCTCTTAGCACACCCGCTCTCCGAGCCAACTTTCCCTCTCGCCTTCCCTCTTTCTCTTCCGCCCCTCCTTTCACCCTCTCTTCCGATCCTCCGCACTCAGCACAGACACTCGTCCCTACTCTCCCCGCCATGCCCGACCCCACCCCTCCATCTTCTTCCAAACAGCACGTCTTCCAAGCCCCCACCGGCACGCGCGACCTCTACCCCGTCGAGGCCGCCCGCCGCCGATTCATCATGGACGCCTGGCGAAAAGTCTCCATCAACCACGGCTTCGAAGAGATCGACGGCCCAACCTTCGAGCACCTCGACCTCTACACCGTCAAATCTGGCGAAGGCATCGTTTCCGAACTCTTCAGCTTCGAACGCGCTGGCGGCGAAAAGACCTACGCCCTCCGCCCCGAGTTCACGCCCACCCTCGCCCGCATGTACGCGTCCAAGGCCGCAAGCTTGCCCAAGCCGACCAAGTGGTTCACGGCCGGTCCGTTTTTTAGAGCGGAAAGGCCGCAACGCGGGAGGTTAAGGGAGTTTTTGCAGTGGAATTGTGACATTCTCGGAGCGGAAGATGATTTAAATCGAAGAATATGCGATGCAGAAATAATTGCAGTATTAGTAGATCTATTGCGATCGATGGGCTTCAAGCCGGAAGACGCACGCGTGAAAATTGGATCACGAAGGCAAGCACACAGATCAATGCAGCGACATGGAATATCCGAAGCGAGGGCGGACGCCGTAATTGCATTCTTAGATCAACGTCCCAAGCTCAAACTCGGGGAATATAAGGTCAAAGCCGCGGCGATGGGCCTTCCGCAAGCATTTATTGAAGATCACGATCCCGAAGATCCGGTGTGCCTTCCTGTAAATTCTTCGGTCGAGGAGATCGCAGACTATTTTGAAGTAAGCCTCGCCGAGGCAAAGCTCTACTACGAACAGGAACACTCTGGAGGATCTGTGTCTGAAGAATTGACGAAACTCGGAGTCGAAGATTGGTGTGAATTTGATTCCATGATTGTCCGCGGCCTCGCCTACTACACCGGCACCGTCTTCGAAGTCATCGTCGACAACGAACGCGCCGTCGCTGGCGGCGGCCGATACGACAACCTCATCGAGATGTTCGGCGGCCCGCCAACCCCCGCCGTCGGCTTCGGCATGGGCGATGTCGTCCTCTCGCTCGTTCTCCAAGACAAAGGCCTCATGCCCAGCGACGCCCAGCTCATGGGCATCGCCGGGCAATGGCCCGACGCCTTCGTGATCTCTAACGGCACCCTCGAGGCCGACGCGGCCGTGCCCGCGGTGCTCGCGTCGCTCCGGCGCGGGATGTCTGTTCAGGAGAGAGAAGAAAAGAAGCTTGGCTCGGAGAGCCGACCTACTTTGGGCCCCGACTATGGGCTGCACGCTCGGCGGTCTTATAAGAGCACCAAAAACATTGGCAAGCTGCTCCAGGACGCCGTGAAGTGCAACGCCCGGTTCGCGGTGATCGTCGAGTCCGCCACCGAAGCGACGATCAAGGACATCCGCACGAGCGTACAGGACCAGAACCGAACGCCGATCGCCGACCTGCCCGCCGAGCTTCGCAAACGGTTGGCCTAACACTCCAACCTCGTCGGCGTCGCGCTCTCGAGAAACCCTGCGAATCAGATCTCGGCCTCGTCCGCGCTTCTCTCTGCCCGAAACCTGGCCAAACTGATCGCCCTCGCGCTACATTCTCGGACCAAAGCACTGATCTTGCTGGATTTTGTCCGCAAGGCCGCCTTCAATCGCTCTCACTGCTCTGAAGTTCTTTCGGAACAACAGGTTAGATCTCTGGTTCGTGCCCACGCCCCGCCTCTCGTTCGATCCGCTTCGGGGAACGGATGACGTGCTGGTCGGACAGGAAAGGTCAGCGAGCGCTTGTTTGGACTTTGATAAAGTTTCGTGGTGACAGATCCTCTGGTGTTCAGGGCGTCGAACCGATATTCTGGGTGAGAGAGGTCAGCCGAGGCGTCCGAATCGTCGAACTCTTCGTGCGTGACGCAGAGAGAGAGCATCTCGGCTTCCGATGAAAGACCGAGTTCTTCATGTCCTTCATCGTTCTGGATCTGGAGGTCTCACGTGAAGAGGTCCAATCAAGCTCGCGGCCCAGCCGCGAAACGAGTCGGCCTGACCGTGTTGACCGCTCTGGGTGTGCTGGCGTCCGCCGCGCCGTCGGCCTTTGCGTCCATCCGAATCGTCGACGATCGGCCCGGGGCGTTCAAGGACATCAAAGACACCGGAACAGTCTACCACTTGTTCGGGAACGCCTCGGGGTTCTTTACGACGACGATCGGGAACGAGATTTTTCCGGCTGGCGAGATCGTCATCTCCAACAACGGCGGGATCGCGTTCAACCCGGCCGACCCCTTCCTTTCTGACGACCCCGAGCCCATCCCCAGCGAACGTGCCTTCGGCGGTTCCAAAGCACTCCTGCCCTACTGGTCGGACATCGGCAACCACGTTGGCAACATCTTCGCGGCGGAGGTCGGGAATGTGCTGGTCGTGCAATGGGACAAAAAGAAGTTCGAGGGATTTCCTGATGCCTCGGCTGTCACTTTCCAGCTTCAAATCCCTACGGACATCATCGACGGGGTGGCCGCCCAAATGCTCTACCAGGCCATTAACGAGGGCCCCGCGTTCGGAGGTGCCAACGGGTCCGTGGGGTACCAAGACGGGATCGACGGTACTCAGAACAGCGTCCAGTTCGCGGTCGGCCAAGCGTTCTCGGTCACGAACTTGAGCGTGCTGACCGTTCTCGTCCCCAGCCCGGGGGCAGGGATGATCCTGCTGAGCGGATGCCTGATGCTGGAACGCCGGCGGCGCTGAACGAGCTGCGAACTCTCTCGATCGCGATAGTTCGGGGCCTTGTTGGCTCCTTTCTGCTGCGCACTCGCGCCGTCGGGGCGCGAGCGCCGAGCCTTCGGGCGGGATAGAATCGCCTCCGCCCGCGGCCCGGCTCGTCCGGCCCGTCTTGTCTGGCCTGTGTTGGCGCTCCCTCCAGAACTTTTCAGCGCTTTTCAATCCCGCACTTTGAATCGAGGACTTTCGGCATGGCTCATGATCCATTGGACACCATGATCGGTGTGGACGAATCAGTTCGACGTGACACCGCAGGCGCTGCCAAGCACCTCTCGGCCGCCAAAAAGGCCGAGGAGCAGTCCGACCGCGTCACCGCGATCGCCGAACTTCGCAGCGCCACCGCCGCCGACCCGCACAACGCCGAGATCATGTTCCACCTCGGCTACCAGCTCGACTTGGTGGGCGAGGAAGAAGAAGCTCTCGCGCTCTATGAAAGCGCCTGCGAGAACCCGCCCGCGCCGATCAACGCGCTGATCAACTTGGGCATCCTGTATGAGGACCGCGGAGATTTCGCCCGGGCCGAGCGCTGCCTGCGGCAGGTTCTGGACACCCACCCCAACCACGCTCGCGCCCGCCTGTACATGAAGGACGTGCAGGCCAGCCGCGAGATGGTTGTCGAGGACGACCCCGACCGCGACACCTTCAAGCGCAAGGCCTTGATGGACACGCCGGTCACGGACTTCGAGCTCTCCGTACGGGCCCGCACCTGCCTCAAGAAGATGAACATCCGCACGCTGGGCGATCTCCTCCGGATCACCGAGGCCGAGCTGATGAGCTACAAGAACTTCGGCGAGTCCAGCCTGGTCGAGATCAAGAAGATGCTCACCGTCCGCAACCTGCGGCTGGGCCAAGGCCTCGAAGATGCCCACCGCGCCGCCCGCCGCACGCTCGTCGAGCAGTACAAGGGCACCGGCCAGGAAACCCTTCTCGCCAAGCCTGTCACCGATCTCCAGCTCTCGGTTCGCGCTCGTAAGGCGCTCCAACTTCTGGACATCCAAACGATGGGCGACCTAGCCAGCCACACCGAGGCCGAGCTGATGGGTGTCAAGAACTTCGGCGCGACCTCGCTCACGGAAGTCCGCGAGCGCCTTACCGAGTTCGGGCTGAGCCTGCGCAAGCTCGATACCTAACCACTCGCCACTCGGACGCTGCACTGAGAGTTATTTTGGTAGGTCGGCTCTCCGAGCCGATTTTTCCTTCCCACCTGCGCCGACCTTGCGCCAATCTCTCGTCCCCACCCGGGCGGTCCAAAGCCACCCTCCTTTGACAATTCGGCCGCGCCGATGGACACTCTGGGCCTCACGAGTGGTGAACATGGTCCGGGGGACGATCTGATTATGCTGACGCCGACAGCCTTGGTGCTGGGAACGATGGGAACTCTGCTGCCCGAGGGCTACGCCGCCGTGGCGTGGCCCGAGAGCGGCGTGCCCGCATCCGACGGTGAACCCAATGGCGGGCTTCGTCTAGCGCTCGTCGCGCGCAAGACGGGCGCGAGCCCTGCCGGGCCTGATGTCTCGCCAGCTGGCGGGCCACTGGTCGTGCTCCGCGATCTTCTCGATGCTCGCGTGCTGCTGGGGTGCCTCATCGACGGCTCAGACCACGTCCATCGCTGGGTCGAGGTGTGGGTCCAAGACATCGCGGGACTGGCCCAGGCCCTGCCCACGTACCGCGAGACGCTGACCAACTCCAAGCTCGACGAGCGCTGGACCGCGCGCGCCGACGCGATGGTCGGCCTCGTGCGCGCGGGGTGGGAGACCAAGCACCCGAGCCCGATCGTGCTCGACGCCAAGGCGTTGACTTTGCGGTATCTCGCCAACCTCGGCACGAGCGATCTCTGGGCCTTGTGCGCCGACGACGCCGTGCTCGCCAAGGTCGGGCTCCCGGCCTATTCGTCGTCGCTGCACCGATACATCCACGTCCCGGCGTTGGGCGAGAAAAGCATGTTTGTCGCGGTCACTGCGGGAGCGCTCGAGAACGAGCGCACGGCCGGGGTCGCGCACGCAACCGGCACGCCCGCGGGGACGGCGAGCTCGATCGTCCCCGTGAACCTCGGCGGCGGGCTGATGATGGTCTGTCCGCACGAGCCGTTGTCGTACGAGTCGTACGTGGACGCGCTGTCGGGGCTGGAGGCCGAATCGATCCTCGCCACGGCCGGGGCGGCGGCGATCTCGATCGTCGCGATGGCGGCCGGGGCCGGGATGTCCTCGGGCGGGAAGTCAAAGTCGGGCGCGAGCGGCGCGGTCAAGGTTCACGTCCCGGGCAGTCTTTCCGGCGGGCTCTTGAGCCTGGGGCGGGGCGGGCGCGCGGGGCGGCTTATCGAGACGCTGCACCTCAAGCTGCGGGTGTTGGCCGACGTGTTCGAGATCGTCCGCGACCAGACCGCCGATTCACAGCGTCCCATGCTCAACGTGTGCGCCGCCAGCTTCGGGGTCCGGCTGAACAGTGCGGCCTGGGGTGTGCCGGCGCTGTGGTCCGCCGAGGCGGTGCCGCGCGTGCCGGGCGAGGCGTCGAGCGTGGATGTTCCCGGTTCGGACGTGTCGTACTTCGTAGCCACCGGGCGCGGTGCGCCGACCGTGTACTCGCCGCCGCTGGCGGGGCGGGCGATGGGTGGGGCGGGGTCGTTCCAGATCCGATCCGTGCGCACAGAGAGCGGCGCGACGGCCTTGGAGGGCACGCTGCGGAGTCAGGAAAGGCTGAGCGTCGGCGCGAACGACCTGGTGTGGATCCGGATGAGTCTGGGCGCGACGCGGGTGCAGTTGTACGCGATGGCCGAGAGCAAGACGTCGAGCCTGGCGAGCGAGCTGCGTGTGCGCACGCTGCCGCAGCGGCTGAGCGAATCTGCGGACTCGGCCCTAAAATCGTCCGAGGGCGTGGTGGTGCCGGGCGTGATGTTCGAGACGCTCGCTCTGGCGGGCCCGGCGTGCGACCTGTACTCGCTGGCGGTGCTGGCAGCGCGCACGCTGCTGGTGGATGGGAAGATGACGCTGCCGGTGGCGTGGGACGAGCTGCAGAGCCTAGCCGCCCAGGTGGCCAGCCAGCATGACGGGTCGGTGGGGCTTGGTCTGCGGATCCGATCGATCTTTGAAGAAGAGGACGGCAAGGCGCCGTCGCGTTGGCTGGAGCAGTTGGGCCCGCAGCACCTGACGCGTGAGCGCTGGGATGCGCGCGATGCGCTGGCGGCGGTGACGCCCGAGGTGTGGTACGACGTGCTGGCGGCCGCGGTGCGGTGCGTGCCCGGGGCGGGGCCCGATAGCGTGTGCCAGGGGTACGGCGAGGCTCCGACAGGGATGATTCACCGTGTGTTCGATCGCGCGTGCGAGGACTGGCGTGACCTGCTGCTGCGGACGCGAGGGCTTGTGATCAGCGATCACGCGACCAACCGCGAGGTTCATCAGATCGTGTCAAAGTTCCTGAGCGGGGCCGCGGTGCGGTAGCGACCTTTGGCCGAACGATCGTGGTTGAGATTTCCCAAGGCGAGATTTCCCGGACCGAGATTTTCCAGGCCGAGATTTTAACGCGATTCCAATCGGTCGCGGAGACGCGGGCCCGAGAGATCCGCTAGATTACCATTGTTGCGGCGAGCGACGCTCGGCGGGTTAAGCGCCCTCGGCGTGGCCTGTCTCGGTTGGCTCTGTTCCGACATTCTTTTGGGTGGCTTTGATCCTGATTTGCTTGAAGGAGATCTCGATGACGGTACGAACGGCGATGAGTGTGGTGGCGATGGCAGTGGCGGCGGTGTTCTCGCTCAGCTTGGGCGGGTGCGGGGGCGCGGTGAAGTACGACATCACGGTCACGCGCGATGAGTCGATCAAGGACATGTCGGTGCAGGTGGACCTGATCGGCGTGAACAACCCTTCGACGCGCGAGACGGTGGCGGGCTACGACGTCAACAAGTACTGGGCCGCGGACGGGGCGCTGCGGAAAGTGAACGTGTACCACTCGATGCAGTTCGTGTCGGGGGGCCCGAGCGTGCAGACGTTCTCGGCGTCCAACGAGATGTGGAACACCTGGCAGGAGCCCAAGTGGGTCGTCGTGATCGCGCTGATCCCCGGTGTCGGCGGTGAGAAAGGTGCGGACCCGCGTCGCAAGGTGCTCACGCTGGATTCCAAGGAATGGAAAGAGCGCAAGTTGGACATCCGCGTGGACAGCACGGGCGTGAGGGTGCTGACGCCCGGGAAATCGGGGTATTGAACCGTGACGCTCGGAGCGGATCACGCCTTGCCTGTGGGGAGTGTGGATTGGTTTTGGTTGGTGGTGGGGCGGTGTGTGCGTTTTCCAGGTGTGGCGTGGATCTTCTGAGTGGTGCCCAGCATGCCGCGGTTCGGTGACTTTGACACGGTGCGTGAGGTCTCCGGGGGGCTCTGGGGCGCGGTGTACGTGGCCCGGAACCCGGCGGGGGACGAGCGCTTCGCGGTCAAGGTCTTCAGCCCGCCAGCGTATCAGATCGAGGAGGCTCAGCTCGAAGCGGACACGGTGTCGTTCTTGGAAGCCGTGCAGACGCAGAGTGAGATCTCGGCGGTCAGCGAAGGCGTGTGGTCTCCGATTTACCAGGCCGACCGTTGCGAGGGCGGCGCGTGGTACGTGACCGACCTCTTTGATCGCTCGGCCGAGAAACTGGTTTTGTACCGGCGAGACTTGGAAGGCAACGAGCTTCAGCATGTCGTGTCGTCGGTGCTGGCCGGTCTGGCGGAGTTGCGGAGCAGGGTCGGGCGTCCGCACGGGAACCTCAAGCCGACCAACGTGCTGATCGCCGGTCGCAACGACCTGAGCAAGGCCCGGGTGGCGCTGACTGATTTGGTGGCGGGCGGAAAAGTGCGCGCGGCCGAGGACGCTATTCGTGATCTGCACGACGTGGGCGATCTGATCCACCAGCTGGTGCTGCACCGCCAGCTCAAGAACGTTTCGGCCTGGCCGGTGGAGAGTTCGGAACCGTGGACGCGGCTGGGCTCGAACGGCAAGTCGTGGCTTGGGCTGTGCAACGTGTTGTTGGACCCGTCGGGGAAGCTGCCCACGCTCGACGAGACGATCTCGATGCTGCCGGGCGGGTTGACGCGAGTGTTGGCCGAGCCGCCCCGTTCATCGCGCGTGGGCAAGGTGAAGGGGTTGCTGAAAGATTCTTCGGGGGGTTCGTCTGCTGATTCGTCGCCTGGCTCGTCACCTGGTTTGTCGTCTGGCTCGTCCGTTGAGTCATCTGAGGGCAGCGCGTCCGAGTCGAGCTTTGGGTTGGGATCTCGTCCCGCGTCGGGGATAGATTCCAGGTTCGATTCTGCGGCGGAGTCTAAACCTGTCGAGCGAGGTGTTGACGAGTCGCAGGGCGAATTGCCCGCAGAGAATTTTTCGGCGGTTGTTCCTGAGCCTGCGCGTGAAGTTCCGGAGCCCTTGCGGGCTGTTCAACCGCGGGCTGAGAGCGAGTTTGAGGTCACGGTTCAAGAGGACGACCAGCGCGCGAGCCCTCTGCCGCTGAACGATGCGGCGGCGGGAGCAATGGCCCAGCGCTCTGGTGCCACGAGCGCGACCGCGATCTCAACTGCAACAGCGAAAAGGCCCGAGGCGGAGCAAGGCTCGCGGTCGAGCGGGCCTGATCGAGAGTTCATGGGCGCGGCACGCGAGGTGCCCGCGTCGGGGTCTGGTCGTTGGATTGCGGCGAGTGTGGCGGCGTTGCTCGTCGTGGGTGCGGCGGCGTTGGTGATGCCCAAGCTGATGGGGCCTAAAGCCGCGAGCACGCGCCAGAGCGATCCGAAGGCGAATCCGAAGGCCGACAGCACGGCTGTGGATCGCCAAGTAGAGACAGACAAGGCCGAGGCCGTTCAGCAGCAGGCCGCGAAGGACCAAGCCGCAAAGGTTCAGGCCGCAAAGGACCAAGCGGCCAAGGATCAAGCGGCGAACGTGCAGTCCGCGAAAGATCAGGCCGCGAAGGACGCGGCGGCGCTGGCGCTCGAGAAGCAGAACGACGCCGAGGCCGAACTTCAAGCGAAGGCGAAGGCGAAGGAGGAGGAGTCGGAGCGAGAGCGTCTGGCAAAGCTCGCGCGAGACGAGGAGGCCAAGCTTCGCGAGACGAACGCCGTTGCGGCCGCAAGCATCGCGGCCGAGGCAACTGCGAAGGAACTCGCGATCAAGGAAGAGGAAGCCAAGGCCGCCGGGGTAAGGAACTCGGCGGCAAGAGCGGCGGTGGTGTCGGCTGCGCAAGAACTGAACGCGACCCTTGCTCGTGGGTTTGTCGCTGGCGAGGCGGTTGATGGCGCGGCAACGCTCGAAGATCGCGTCGCGGCTTTGCAGGAGATGCCGGAGTTCGCGGGGGCTCGCGCTGTTGACGCGCAGGTCGCCGGTGTGGTTGCGCGGGTCGCGGGGTTGACCGAGCTTGGTGCGGTCCGCGACCCCAGGGCGGCGTCGGCGCGAGCGAGCGAGGAGTTGAAGGCCTCGGATCGCGTGGCGGAGGCGCGTGCGCTTTGGTTGAACCTGGTTTCGCCGGATCAGCGGACCTGGCCGGCGAGCGCCGCGGCGATGGGTGAAGCGAGCGATCTGTTCACGGCGCTGCGCGGTGCCTATGGATCGATCCTCGACAAGCCGCGCGCGACGGCGCTCCAGGCCGAGGCCGCGGCGGGGATAAAGAGGCTGTGGGAGCAGTCGCTCAGCCTGGCGAGCACGGGCAACGGGTTCGAGGCCGACGGGCCCGAGATCGAGAAGATCGTGGCGATGGCGACGAGCGTGGGGCTCGAGCCAGATGCGGTGCCAGGGTTGGTGCGGTTCAATTTCATGTTGCGAGATCTCAAGGTGAAAGTCGCGAGCTTGGGCGCAAACCCGGACGACGCGGCCCAGCGCGGCCTGCTGAAGAACTTCGCCGACGGTGTCGAGCGGCTGCCGGTCGAGACGCAGCGTCGGCCCGAGGTGGTCGAGTCGATCAAGGTGGCACGCGAGCTGCTGGCGCCCGCCGCTGTGTCAGCGGGCGGCGGTCAGAATCCGGCGGACGCTGGCCCGAAGAACGCGAAGGGGTTTGCGGCGGGCGTTGTGAGGAACGTGGACGGCGTCGAGAGCGTGAAGTTCATGAGCCCAGGCGGGCAAGAGATCGAGTTCCTGCGAGTCGGGCCGGGCTCGTTTGTCTCGACCCAGGAGGTATCGGTCGGGTTGTTCATCGACACGGTAGAGAAGGCGGAGCGGTGGGCCGATGTGATGGAATCGTTCAGGCTGCAGGGCGACGGCGCGACGCGCGGGCCTCGAGCCTGGTCGTTCACGACGCGGTCGGGGAGGATTTCCGTCACGACGCCAGCCAAAGCCGGGGGCAACCGCTCCAACGGCTGGCTGCAGACCAGCGCACAGATGCAGGGCACCGAGGTATACCCGCCGGGTCTGAACGTCGAGGCCCCCAAGCTCGAGAGCCCGATGCAGTACGTCACGCCTCAGGCGGCGGCGATGGTCGCTTCGCTGCTGGGTTGCCGCTTCCCGACTTCGGAAGAGTGGCAGGCGGCATTGAAGCTGGAGCAAGGTTTCAAGAAACTCTCGTCGAACGCGGCCCAGGCCAACGCGCCCGACAATCGCCGCGACTCGGCGTGGGGGAGAGCGGTCGAGCAGGCGCGGGCCAACGCCGCCAGGCAGCCCAACAGCCCGGACGCGGATTTTTTCAATCCCGGCGTGCTCGACCCCAAAGGCCCTGCGGTGCCGATCGAGGGGAGCGCGGACGGCGTGGTTTGGTTCGCGCCGGTTGACCAAGGCGGTGGCGTGCGTTTCCACCATTTGATCGGGAACGTTGCGGAGTATCTGTTCGACGATCCCTCGGCTTGGGGCGTTGCGGCGGACCCGTCGCCGATGGACATCGGGGCGAAATTGAAGCAGGGTGACAAGCTCAAGGTGGTGGGGGGGTCGGCGCTGTCGCCCAAGGAGGTCGTGCCCGAGACGCCGTACTCGTACCAGGCGGGAGTTCCGGCCAACCGTCCGCGGCCCGTGGATGGCAACGCCCCGTCGGATGTCGGGTTTCGGCTGGCGTTTTCCGTTGTTGGATCGGTCTCGCCGAGTCTTCCTTTCAAGGCGAGTGACGAGGTGGCGAAGCTGTCGTTTATCCAATCGCCCTGAGCGAGTGTGTGGGGTCGATGGTACCGCGGTCCGAGATTTTGAAGTGGCATGCGCGGCGAGTTCGGTTAGGATGCCGCCCGGTTGAGGGCTCGAAGGCCGGGCTTGGGGCTGATTTCTGAAGATGGAGGTTGAGCGGTGTTGAGCGACGGGACCAGCGAGCGATCAAGGCGGGTGGCGGCACTGGCGGGGCGGCTGCGGATGGCGCAGTCGGACCTGGCGGACGAGAAGCCCGAGGTGCGCCGCGAGCAGATCGAGAACGAGGTGTCGCGCGCGATCGCGTCGGTCTCGCCGCAGGACCGCGAGGCGTTCTTGCGCGAGCTTCTGATCGGGTTCCCGATCGGGCTGTCGGCGGCCGAATCGGGCGGAGTGACGGCGGCCGTGCGCACGAACGGCGCGAAGACAGAGGCGGCGTCGAGTGAATCTTCGCGTGATCCGGCGATGGTGGCCGAGAGCATGGCTGACGGGCTTTTGAAAGTTTGGTCGGCGATCTCGCCCGATCAGAGGCAATCGTTGCTGGCAAAGCTGTCGAGCGGCGGGGTGGCGCCAGCGGCGTCGGGGCCGGGCGTGCTGAGCGAGGCGGCGACGCAGAAGTTGCGCGGGGCGCTGGGTCTGGGAACGGCCGACCAGCCCGACCCGCAGAGGGTCGGCGATATGGCGGTGATGCTGCTGGAGTTTGTGTTGAGCCTTGATCGAGTGGTGTGGGGCGCCTGGTCGCGGACGATCGCGCCAGCATCGGCGGTACGGGCTAACGGGCCGGTGCAAAGGCCGCTGCGGGAATTGGTGATCGGGAAGAAGGACGCGGCGGGCGTTTCCAAGGCGAGCGTGACGTCCACGGCCGGTGCTCTCGCGCCGGGCGTGACAGCGCAGAGTGAGGTTCAACGGCTTTCCACGATGACGGTGGCGCTGGTATCGGCGGTGGCGCAGGCGGGGAAGAGTTTCGGGCAGAAGTTCATGTCGCAGTTCTCGCCGGGGGCGATCGAAGACTCGGTGAACGATTCAGGGTTCGGGAACAAGGACGCACAGCGGTGGGTGCTGTACAAGGCTCGTGCGGCGTCCTTGGATACGACCGCGATCGACGCGGAGATCACGCAGGCGGTGGTGAAATCGGTTGAAGAGTGGATGAAACGGGCGGGTCGGTAGTCGGACTTGATGTGTCGGCGAGTGGGATCAAACGAAAAAGATCGAACAAAGCGGGTCGCACGGAAAGAGGGCACGGCATGGCCAAAGACGGGCAGCAGATGGGCGGTGGGGCGGGCGGTGTAGCTGGCGTTGGCGGGGGCGTTGGTGGGGGGGGCGGGTCGGGCCAAGTGCATTGGCACGAGGGCTTGTTCCTTCAGTCGCACCACCTTCAGACGATGCAGCGCAGCGAGAACGAGCGGGCCGAGCGAGAGCGGAAGCTGCGCTGGTCGTTCCCTTACGGCGTGATCGATTCGCGGCTGTCGCTCGATGCGCTGGAGAACATGCTCGTGCGGTTTGATCGCCTGCGCGTGGTTATGCCTAGCGGGCTCGAGGTCGACATCCCCGAGAACACGGACCTGCCTGCGCTCGACATCAAGCGGGTGTTCGCGTCGGGGAGCGGGGCGTTCACGGTGAGCGTGGCGGTGCCGCTGTGGCAGTCTCAGCGTGGCAACACGGTCGATGCGCAGTCGGGTATTTCATCTGGCGCGAGGACGCCGACGGGCGTGGCCGACAGCACGCGTGTGAAGCGAATTTACAAAGTCGCTGAGGTCGAAAGGCTCGACGAGAACACGGGCGAGAACCGTCAAGCGGTGATGGTCCGGCGGATCAACGCCAAGCTGGTGGTCGAGGGCGACGACACGAGCGATATGGAAGTGTTGCCGCTGGTGCGGATCGCGCACGCGACGGGCGAGGAGCTGGGCAGGCCTCAGCAGGACAAAACGTACGTGCCGCCGTGCTTGCTTCTGGCTGGCTCGGGTGCGCTGCGAACGCTGCTGCGTGATCTGGGGAACCAGTTGGAGACGACACGGCGTGAGCAGGTGATCGAGCTGACGCGCGGCGGGTTCAGCATGGAGAACCTGCGCGGCATTCAGTACGAGGCGTTGCTCCGGCTGCGCACGCTGAACGTCTACGCGGGGCGGATCCCGCTCTTGGCGACGCTGGCGGCGTTGACGCCGGTGGAGGCGTACCTGGAGATGCGATCGCTGCACGCGGAGCTGGCCGGGCTCGCGCCGGATCGCGACCCGTGGGAGGCTCCGCGGTACGACCACGACAACCCGGGGGTGTGCTTCTTTGAGCTGGATCGGCGGATCCGGCAGTTGCTGTCGCGTGCGGTGGCGTCCAAGTTCATCAAGGTGAACTTTGAGCGCGACGGCGCGGTGCTGGCGGCGGCGCTGGAGGACAAGCACCTCACCAAGCCCAACGACTATTTCCTGGGGATCAAAACCAAGGCCGACCCGTTGGCGTTGGCGAAGTTGGTGGAGGACGGGGACAAGTTCAAGCTGGTGCCGCGGAGCATGGAGCGGATGATGATCTTCGGCGTGCGGCTGGCGGAAGAGCGGCACCCGCCGTATGAGCTTCCCGCACAGGTCGGGCTGAATTACTTCAGGCTGCTGCGCACCGAGAGCAAGTCGATGTGGGACCGGATCGTTTCGGAAAAGAAGATGGCGCTGCGCTGGCCCGACAGCGAGAAGTTTGAGTTCAGCGAGGTGTCGCTGTACATGACGGTGCCGGGGGATGAGGCCTGATTGATGTTCTGTGCGGTTGTTTGAACGTGGGATGGTTCCCGGATCTTCCCTGTAGGAATGAACGTGATGGCAAAGAGTCTGGTGGAGTTGTGTGACCCTCTGTTCCAGTACGTCTGCCGGCTGAACCGGCTGGCGCGCAAGGGCGGCATCGTGGACCAGGGGCAGCTGCGCGCGGAGCTCAAGTCGTTGCTCAACGACACGCGGGCAGCGTGCGAAGCGGTGCCCGGGATGGGCGAGCAGTTCGCCAAGGTCCGCCTGCCGTTGATCTACTTCGTGGACTTCATGGTGCGGGAAAGCGCCCTGCCGTTCGCTCGTTCGTGGAAGCATCTGCAGGAAGAAGAGGCACGCGAGATCGTGGGCGACGAGAAGTTCTTCAATCTTCTTGACGACACGATGGCCGAGCAGGGCGACGCGGCCAACCAGCGGCTGGCGGTTTTTTATTGCTGCCTCGGGCTGGGGTTCACGGGGATCCACCTCAACGAGCCGGAGGTGCTGCGACGGCGGATGCTGGGGATCTCCGGCCGGATCCGGGGCATGGTGGACGCGGAGGATTCGAGCAAGATCACGCCCGAGGCCTACCAGAGCGTGCGCGAGGACGTGCTGCAGAGGCCGGTGGCGCAGGGAATCGCGACGTGGGTGATCGTGCTGGTGGGGATGGCAACGCTGTTCGTGGTGGGGAGCTACGTGGGGTACAACAGCGCGGTGAGCGAGATCAAGGAATCGCTGGGCAAGATCAACGGCGACGAGGCTGCGGCCCAGAAGAAGTAGTCTGAACAACGTAGTCGGAAGAAGGACCAGTTTTCACACGCCTCGCGTTCGAGCGTGATACGGATGACCCGATGATCGCACTGACTGTTCTCAACAGTATTCTCTTCCCGATCGCCCCGGCGAGCGCGACGCTCGCGGCCGGGGCGGTCTCGGGCATCCTCAGCGCGCTCAGCGCCGCCAAGGGGCTGATCATCACGCTCGTCATCGGGATGATTGTGCTGGCGATCCTGATCGTCGCGTTCCGGTGGCTGATGAAGCACCGCGAGAAGATCAAGGGGCGTGCGTTCGTCGGGCAGATGATGGGCGTGCTGCGCGGCACCCCGCAGGCGATCGCAGACCCGGCGGCCCGGGCCGAGCTTGAAGACATGCGCAAGAAGTTCGAGGACGGCGTCGAGAAATACCGCAGCAACGGCAAGGATTTGTACAAGCTGCCGTGGTATTTGCTGGTAGGCCCGCCAGCGTCAGGCAAGACCGAGATGATGCGGCACTGCAACATCGGGTTCCCGCCCGGGCTGCACGATTACCTGCAAGGGGTGGGCGGCACGCTCAACATGAACTGGTGGTTCGCCAACCAGGGCATCGTGGTCGATACCGCGGGCAAGATGCTGATGAAGGAGGTCGGTTCGGGCGAGAGCAGCCTGTGGAAAGAGCTGCTGGCGATGCTTAAGCGAGTGCGCCCGCAGCAGCCGATCAACGGGATGATCCTGTGCATCAGCGTGGACAGCCTGATCAAGGATTCGGCCGACCAGATCGAGCAGAAGGCGGGGACGATCGCGCGGCAGCTGGACGTGATCCAGCGCACGCTGGATATCCGTTTCCCGGTGTACATCGTCGTGACCAAGTGCGACTTGATCACCGGGTTCCGCGAGTTTTTCGAGCGTGTGACCGACCCGGCGCTGCAGCACCAGATGGTGGGGTGGTCTAACCCGGCCGAACTCGATACGCCGTTCAATCCAGAGTCCGTGGACCAGCACATCGAGCAGGTTCGCCAGCGGCTGATCCGGCGACGTTTCTCGCTGGTGGTGGACCCGGTGCACACTGAAGACCCGCAGGCGCGGCGGACCGACCAAGTTGATGCGTTGTTCGCGTTGCCGGAGAGCTTGTCGCGGCTGTCGTCGCGGCTGCGGCGGTACCTGGAGCTGATCTTCGTCGCGGGCGAGTGGTCGCCTAAGCCTTTGTTCCTGCGTGGGATTTATTTCACGTCGTCGATGCGGCAGGGCGCGGAGCTGGACGAGGAAGTGGCCAAGATCATGGGCATCGGCGTGGACGCGCTGCCGGGCGGCGGCATGGCCGAGGAGAAATCGTATTTCATCCGCGACACGCTGCTCTCGAAGGTGTTCAAAGAGCGCGGGCTGGTGACGCGCGCGACGAACGTCGATCAGCAGCAGCGCAAGCGCAAGCTGATCGTGGTGGGCTCGGGGATCGGGGGGCTCGCGGCCTTGATCGCGATCATGCTCGCGTCGGTGTGGAGCTTTTACAGCTCCATCGGCAAGTCTCAGGGCGAGTGGGCGGCCATCGCGCGGCAGTTCGACAAGATGTCCGTGGTTGACACGTCCACCGGCAAGCCGACCTTTGACCCGTCTCCAGACGTGAAGGTTGGGGTGGAAGATATCTCGCGGATTGACATGCTGGCGCGGTCGCTGGCTCTCGCCAAGGCCCCGATCAGCGTGCCCTTTGTCATCAAGCCGCTGATCGGTGCGCAGAACCTGATGAGCGAGAGCGTGCCCGAGAGCGCCCGCAAGGCGCACGCGGTGGTGGTCGAGCGCGTCGGGCTCGCCAGCATGATCGAGCAGGCCCGGGTCAAAATCACGGCCGTCAAGCCGACGGAATGGAACGAGGACGCGACCGGCGTGCTGGCGGGGTTGATCAACATCCAGCGCGGAGTGATGCCCAAGGCGCGGGTGATTGACAAGAGCGACACGACCAGCGCCGCCGCCAAGGCCGCGGCCCTGAACACGCCGCCGGAGTTCAAGCAGCCGCTGCACGTCGCGCGGTTCCTGAGCTTCGTGCTCAGCGCGGAGGATTTCGCCAAGGCTAAACCGCAGGTGGACGAGTTTCAGAACGTGGTTGAGGAGACCTACGGCTCTGATCTTGGAGCGATCTGGCCGCCGACGGCGGTGACGGTGCTCGCGCCCGACGCGGTGGTCAAGGGCGTGGCGACGTTCAATGAGTACTGGCTGGACGTGGCACCCAACAAATCGTTTGGCGAGATCGACGAACTGCGGCGCTGGACGGCGGAGTTTGGCCTGCGAGAAAAAGTTCTCGTGGAAGCCGTCGCCAGGCTGCGGGCCGGGAGCGTCACGCTGGCCAGCTACGCGAAGTTCAAGGAGGATTGGGCCAAAGGCGTGAAATCGCTGGGCGACTTTGAGGCCGAGATCCAGAAGCTCCTGAGCAAGAACAAGGAGGGACTGACCAGGATTCCCGACGGGCTCGAGAGCGTGTCGGCGCGGATCAAGAGTCGGGCTGGCGAGGAGTACCGGGTGGTGCTGGGTGAGGAGCCGCCGGGTTTGTATGAAAAAATCGGCGGTCAAGTGATCGATAAACTGGGCGACAAAACCGCGAGCAAGGCCGAGCAAGTCACGAGCGGCAAGACGGGCGTCGATTTTAAGGGAGCCGTGGCCGATCTTAAAGGTGCCGGGGTTGAGTGGAAGCGTGACCTCGAACCGCTACGACAGGACCTGTTGGCGGCTCGCAAGAAGGTCACTGGATCGTTGATCGACGACACGGTGGCGTCTCTGCGAGCATACTTCGGGCCGACGGGCGAGGGCGGGCGATTGCTGAGCCCTGCGAGCGGGAACGACGCGGCGTACGTGTTCGCGGCCCGGTACCGTGGGTACCAATCGGTCGCGGCGGCGCTGGCCGCGGGCACCGACGAGAACGTGGCCTGGGGGCAGGCGCGAGCGACGACCGACGCGGCCGCGGCCTCGATGGGCAAGGCGGTTGATGAGCTTCGTTCCAAGCTGGTCGGCGTGCTCAACGACCCGGCGGCGGGCGGCGTGAGCGGCAAGGACCTGGAGATGGTGCTGGCCGACGCGGCGACGCGGGCGCGGCGGACCGAGGTTGTCAAACTGCTGGCTGGCAAGGGGCTCGAAGGCAACGCCGAGTCGGTCGGGAAGCTCGTCTCCGCAGCGTCATCCGGCGGACAGACCTTTGCGATCTCGATGGTCGGTGGCAGCGCCAACGGCCTGACGATCGATCGTCGCTACGACCCCGAGGGCGCGCGGAAGATTCTCGCAGACCTCGCCTTTCTCGCTTCGCTGAGCGCCGGCAAAGGCGCCCTCGATGCGCCGTCACCGGTGTTGGACGACCCCGAGGTGCGATCGGTGTCGGTCACGGCTAGGCAGGCGATGGACGCGTATGCGATCAAGTACGGCGCGTACTGGACGGCGGAGCTGTCCGTGCAAATGAAGGTGGCGGGACCGGCCGAGTGGTCGATGTTCGGCGCCGCGCTGCCGCCCTCATCGGAAGCGGGCCGGGTTGGCGACGAGCTGGTCAAGCTTTCCAAGCTGATGGAGCAGGCGCTGGCGTTGTTACAGGAGATGAGCCCACAGACGGCGGTTGCGAACGTCGAAAAATGGCGCGTGAGCGCCAAAGCCGACGGCGATCAGGCCAACCCGGCCTTGTTCGTGGGTCGTGCGCTCGATCCGTGGCGTGAGCTGAAGGCGAGCGCGCGTGAGGCGCGTCTGCAACTGGGGAACATGACCGCGGTTGATTTTTCGTCTAGGTACACGCAGGGGTTTGTGAGCGATCTGGAGTCCGGGAAGCCGACCGGGCCGATGAGCCGGTACTTGGATCTGGTGCGTCTCGCGGGGCTTGATCTTTTGGCGAGTGAAGCGGCTGGTCGCTGGGCGACGTTGCGCGAGCGGCTGGGCCCGGGCAACGGGATCCCGCTATCGATGTCGCGTGAGGATTGGCCGCGTGGGCCCAGGCCTGTGGTCGCCAAGCTGGACGATGTCCGCCAGTGCAACGAGCTGATGCCGCTGGTGGTGCGACAGGGTGACGAGGCGCGGCTGCGTGGCGGGACCAAGACGGGCCTCCCGGACATTGACCAGCGGCTTGAAAAACTGTTCGGCGGCGCGATGGCCAAGGGTCGGGAGGAACTCTTCCGTCGCCTGGGTCTTTGGCTGCCGTTCGTGCTGGGGGGCGAGAGCGAGAAGATCACGTGCGACGTGGTGGTGCCCGAGCCGGGCGAGCAAGGGAAGATCGCCAAGGCGCTCGATGCTCGCGGCGTCAAGAACCAGTTTGGGAACATCCTGGTGACCGTGGCTTTTGTTGAGCCGGGGCTGGCGGTGAAACGCACCGATTCGAGCGAGCCGGGCGCGACCCTGGCGACGGGGCTGCAAGTCCCGGGCACCGGCGTGCTCAAGCTTTCGGCGCTGAAGCTGGTCGGTGAAGCGCAGGCCAAGCCCGAGGGAACGCGCGAGATCGGGACCGAATGGTCGGTGCTCGAACTGCTGGCCGAGCCTGATTCGCGGGCGATCGATGGCAGCGAAGGCAAGCGCTGGCTCGTGCCTGTGCTGTACTCGGGCGAAGCGGGTCAGTTGTTTTACAAATGGGTCGAGCTGAGGTTCAGCACGGCTGTGCCAGCGAAGAAGGATTGGCCGACGCTGGCGCAGTGGAAGTGAGCGGGCTGCGGGTGTGAAGCGGGAAATTGGGCTGAGCCTGCATGAGTCGGTGTGGATCGAGCACGGGCCTTAGAGAGAACCGGAGGTTGATCGGCGTGGTACCCAGTTCCAAGAAAAGCGGCGTGACGTGGATGGGCGCCAAGCCGAGCCAGGGCCCGTCGCTGTCGCTCGCGATCTTTGGCAAGCACCCGGGCTGGGACGACCACATCGACGACCTCGGGCTGGACACGCCGCGGCTGGTGGACGTCAAGCGCACGCTGTATCTCGACGCGCTCGCGGGCAACATTGATTCGGGCGCGTGGGAGAAGCTGGAGGTCGCGCAGCTGCTGCCAGCGTTCGGGCACGAGCTGGTCTGGTTCTCGCCCGCGGGGCTCGTGGTGGGAAGGCTCTGGGCCAGCCGCGATGGAAAAGGGCGGACGAAATACCCGATGTTCGTGGTGGCCGAGTGCGAAGGGGTGTCGGCGGCGGGGCTCACGGACGTGGTGATGCCGCGGCTGGCGGAGGTCGAGCGGCTGTGCTCGGCGACGACATCTGCGGAGGACGTCCGGCGCATTCTTGACGAGGCTCGCAACGAGCTTCGTGAGGCGATCAAGGCCAGCGCGGGCGACACCGGGCCAGCGGGCGTGCGCGGGCTGAGCGCGATCTCTGATTCCCCGGCAATGGGGCCGGGCCGGGTCGGGTTGCACCGCGTGCTCTACGAGATCCAGCGCGAGCAGGGCGTGCCACTAAGCAAGAGCGAGCGCAAGAGCGTGACTCGGATGGGCGACGGGCCAGCCCTGCACCTGCGTGTGCCAGCCTGCGCGGCCGGGACGTTCGAGTCGGCCCGGCTGTGGGCGGGGTTGCTGAATGTTCGGACCGATCGGGTCACGCAGGTGCTGGCGATCCGCGCGAACGGGACGGACTATTCTGACCTGATCGTGGGCGGGGTGACAGCGTCGGTGCTGTTCTGTCTGCGGGCGTCGATCAAGGGACTGCCGCTGGCAAGCGACGTGCCGTACACGATGGAAGAGGCGTTCGTCGCGCAGTGCGAGGCGACGGTCGAGGCTTGGCGTGACGGTCGCGCGCAGCCGGAGGATCACAAGCCCGCGCCGCCGACGGGTGGCGGCGTTCCGTCGGCCCCGGCCACTGATGCGGGGGCGGGATCTGATGCGGATCGCAACGCGAGCGCGCCCAAACGATGGTTCAAGGGCTGGCTGGGGATGGGTGCGGTGGCGGCGGGAGTGGCGGCCGTGGCGGGGGCTGGGTACGTGCTGACGCGAGACAACGTGCCAGCGAACGCGTCGACTAACACGCTGCCCGCGGCCAACGCGAAGCCGTCCGCATCACAGACCGCTCCACTGTCTGCGGCTCAGCCCGTGGTCCAGCCGACGCCCTCAACGACGCCCCAATCGGAAAACAAGGCCGACGACGAGACACGAGCCGCGGCCAAAGCGCAGGCGGAGACGTTGGCGAAGAAGCAGGCGCAGGACGTGCTTGATGCGCAAGCGAGGGCGAGCGTCCAGGCCAAGGCGATCGCTGAGGCCGAGCGGGAGAAGCGGGAGGAGTCCGAGCGTCAGGCCAAAGCGACAGCGGCGAAAGAATCGGTCGCGAAGAACGCCGCGGTGAAAGAAGCCGAGGCGAAAGAAGTTGCAGCGAAAGAAGCCGCGACCAAAGAGACTGCGGCCAAAGAACTGGCGGCCAAAGAAACCGCGGCCAAAGAAATTGCCGCGAAAGAGCGCGAGACCAAGCTCGCGGAGGCGAGCAACGCCGCGGCCGAGCGAAAGGCCGCGCTAGATGCCATCACCGCTGATACGGCTCGGATCATGGACCTGTTCGACCACGGGTACGGTCCGACGGAGACGGCCAGCGGGACGACCGTGAGAGCGTTGGCCGATCAGCTTTCGTCCAAACCACTTTACTCGTCGATCAAAGATTCGGACCAAATGAAGTCTGTGACCGCGCGGCTCGCGGCGTTCGAGGCGATCGGTAAGACCGGCGACGCGCCGTCTTTGGTGAAGCAGGCGACGGCGGCGGCTCCGCTGGCGGAATCGCTCGCGGCGTGGGATCGGCTCGCGGCCGGGGCTGGGCTCGCGTGGCCCGCCAACGACGCGGACTTGGGTGCGGCGGCGCAGGCGCTGGTCACGTTGAAGGCCGCGTCCAACCGCGTGAAGGACGGGGCGCGGGCGGCGGAGTTGAGCGCTCGGATCGAAGACCGGGCTCGCGCGATCTGGTCGCGCGGGCTGGCGTCGGCGGTGCGTTCGGGAAACGCCGAGGCGGTGGGGGCGGCGTGCGGGCGGATGGCGGCGCTCGGCGTGACCAAGGAGTCGGCCATCTCGTCGGCCGATCGCTACAACGTGCTGTTGTGGGAGTTCAAGCGCGACTTGGCGGCGCTGGGCGATATCGCGGCCGACGACGCGGGCAAGGTCGCGGCGCTGAAGCAACGAGCCGATCGGTTCGCGAGTGATTCTGGCGCGCTGCCCGGTGATGTGCTCAAGAAGGCAGGCCCCGCGGCCGGGGCGTCGGCGCTGGCGGCGTCGTTGACGGCGCTGAGCGCGCCGCCGAGCAAGCAGGCCGCCGCACCCGGTCCGATGGGCCCGGCGCTGCGTGGCTGGGCGAGCACGGCCAAGGTGGTTGATGCGATCTCGCGCATGGTGTTCACTCCGCCGGGTGGTGGCGCGGCGATGGAGTTTGTGCTGGTCGATGCTCCGAGCGGCCCGGTGTACCTGGCGACGACAGAGTTTTCGGTCGGCGAGTTTATTGCGGCGGTCGAGTCGTCGGGCAAGTGGGCCGAGTTCGACGAGTTGATGATGAAGCCCGCCCCGGGCAAGGCCGATCAGCGTGCGGGGGCACGAACCTGGGTGTGGTCTCCGGCGACATCCTCGACGCGCTCGAAGATGCGGTCCAGCGTGGCTGGCACGGGTGACACCGGCGCAGGCTGGCTGGCGCCCTCGGCAACGATGCAGGGTCAGGCGTCGTACGCGGGCAAGCCGCCCGAGCCGCCGACTTTGGGATCACCGATGGCCCAGGTCACGGTCCCGGCGGCGGCGTACGTGGCGACGCTGCTCGGTTGCCGGCTGCCCACGTCCGACGAATGGCTGGCGGCCGCGGGGGACGCCCGGCTGACAAACTCCAGCACGAACTACCGCGATGCGGCGTGGAAGCGGCAGGTGGACTTTGTCCGCGGCATCTCGGTCAACCGTCGCGCGGAGTATCCCGACGCCGGGGTCTACTGGCCGCCGGGGGTGAAGAAAGTCTTGATGACTTCGGCTCGGCCGGTGTCGCAGGACGACGACGAGACGATCTGGTTCGCCCCCGCGAACTCGGGCGACGGCGTGCTCAAGAACCTTCTGGGGAACGTGGCCGAGTTCTGCGTGAACGATGCTCGGGTGTTCTCGGGCGAGAGCAGCGGCAAAGAGATTCAGAGTGCGCTCGGAAAGGGCGAGTCGGCCCGGATTCTTGGCGCGTCGGCGTTGTCTCCGCCGGAGGTTGATCCCAAGACGCCGTACGCTCTGGAGCCGGGCCTCTTTGGTAAGCTGATGTTCAGTGACGTTGGTTTTCGGCTCGCGTTCAGCCCGTCGGCCGGGGTGCTTGCGGCGGCCAAGCCGGTGGTGGTGAAGGGGAGTGAGCTAGCGAGCGGTTTGAGCTATGCCATGCCGGAATAGTGGCTCGGCTGAAGCGACGAGCAGGGGTCGCTGGGGTACCGTCTGTTTGCGGCCTCAGAAAGAATGTTTGCGGTGTGTTGGGAATTCAAGGAGTGATCGCGCTTGACGCTCTTGGCTGTGTCTCGGTAGATTACGGTCGGCGAACATCGGTCGCGGTGTGTTTCACTCCGGCTTTGGTACGCCGATTATTTGGTACGATCAGGTGTTGTGAGGATCGAAAGTGGTCTGGTTGGTTCGAGCGTTGAGATTTGAGGGGGGTTTGATAATCCGTGCGTGCTGACGGGTGGGAAGGGCGAAGATTCATGCAGAGTTCCAGGCGACTCGGGCTCAATGAGCGGGCGGCTATGTCTGTTGCACGGTCTGATGCACACAGGCTCGCGCCGGTTCTGAGTATTTTTTCCGGGAGAGCGGCGAGCACGCGGGCGACGGGTCGAGATTGGCCGACCGGAATGGCGGCTGCGCTGCTTCTGGGGACTATGCCGCTGGGCGTGCTCGCTCAAGAGAGCGGTCTCTCCGCGCCAGCGATTCCAACTCGAATTCAGGACGAGCCCCCGGTGCCGTTGGGAGACGCCGACCCTCACAAGGCTGGCGTGTTTACGAAGAGCACCGGCGATGCCGCGATCCGTGCCGCCCAGTCCGAGCCGACTGATGAGGGCGCGCCGTACCCGGTGAGCGGGTTCAACTTGGTGTATGGCACGACGGAGCCCGAGGAACGGCCGAACCTGAGCGAGCCGGTTTTCCAGGATTTGGTTGTTCAACTCTCGCAGATGGACGGCGGCGCGTACGCGGCCCCCGGAGAAGGTCGGCCCACGGTCCGGCTGAAGCTGTCGGAGGTGACCTCGGCGACCCCGATCAATCTGACGCGGAGCGGGATCATTCAGGTTTGCCGTGCGGTCAGCGCCGAGTTCAACCGGCGCGGGATCTTCGCGTTGTTCGTCGCGCCCAGCGCCGACGACATCAACGAGCGCGAGCTGCGCGAGTCGGGCCATCCGACCGACCTGCGTAAGGGGACGAGCCTGACGATCGTGGTCTGGACGGGCGTGGTCCGCAGCGTTCGGACGATCGCTGGCGGCGAGCGTGAGCTGGACGGCGTGAAGGTGAACCACCCGGCTCACGCATTGACGCTCCGCAACACGCCCATCAAGAAGGATGAGCTGCTGCGGAAAGACAAGCTGGACGACTACACGTACGTGCTGAACCGGCACCCGGGCCGCAGGGTCGACGCGGCGGTGGGGGCGGCCGACGAGGACGGCGGTGTGCAGCTTGATTACCTGGTCACCGAGAACCGGCCTTGGACGGCGTACTTCCAGATCTCGAACACGGGCACCAAGAACACCAACGAGTGGCGCGAACGTTTCGGGTTTGTGCACAACCAGCTGACCAACAACGACGACATTTTCCGGATCGAGTACGCGACGGCGGGGTTCGAGGCCTCGCACGCGGTGTCGCCGTCGTACGAGTTCCCGCTGATGACCAACGTGCTGCGGGCCAAGCTCTACGCGTCGTGGAGCGAGTTCACGGCCTCGGACGTGGGCTCGAACCGCGACGTCTTTCGTGGGAAGTCGTGGGTGGTCGGTGGCGAGCTGATCTGGACCGCGGCTCAGTTCACCGACACGTTCCTCGACGTGATCGGCGGCGTGCGCTTTGAGAGCGTGAAGATCGAGCAGGACGCGATCTTCGGGAACCAGGGCGAGGAGAACTTCTGGCTGCCGTATTTCGGGGCCCGGGTCCAGCGTGACACCGACGCCAGCCACACGTTCGCGCAGGTGACGTACGAGTTCACCGCCAACAGCGGGGACAGGGCCGAGGTGGACAATCTGGGCCGGAGAGGGGCGGACACGAGCTGGGGCCTGCTGCGCTGGGACGCGGAGCAGTCGCTGTATCTGGAGCCGCTGTTCAACCCTTCGGACCCCAAGTACATGACGCTGGCGCACGAAGTCGCGTTCACGTTCCGCGGGCAGTCCGGGTTTGACAATCAGTTGATTCCTTCGGCGCAGGGCGTTGCGGGCGGTTTCTATTCGGTGCGTGGGTACCCGGAATCGGTGACGGCGGGCGATTCGGTGTACATCGCGAGTGCCGAGTATCGGTTCCACCTGCCGCAGGCGTTGTCGTCGGGCCCTGCAGGGACGCTGGGGGGGCGTGAGTTCCGCTACGTGCCGCAAGGGCCGTATGGCCGGGCGGACTGGGACCTGATCTTCCGCGGGTTTGTTGACTACGGCCACACGATAACCAATCAGAAGTTGGTCGGGCAGGCGGATGAGGATCTGCTGAGCGTGGGGGTGGGCGCGGAGTTGCAAGTGCTCCGCAACCTGAACCTGCGGGCGGATATCGGCACGGTCCTTTCCGAGGTCAACAGCGACCCGCGCGGCGGCGGTCAGTTGGTCACCGAGGGCAGCACTAGGATTCACCTCTCGGCGACGCTGTCGTTCTGAGAGGTAAGCGAGACAGCGAGACAGAGAAGCAGCGAGACGGGGATTTTGGACAGGATTGTCAAGGATTGAGATTTTGCGGGTAGTTCAAAAGCATGACACGGCCCACGCGGCCGGGTGAGGAAACGGCCATGAGCACTTCTACGACGAGCAGCGGGCGGTCGGCGGGCGGAACTTGGACATCTTGGGCGCTGGTTCGGGCGATCACGCTGGCTGGGTCGGCGGAAGCGATCGGCGCGCGGCACGTGCGGCGGCGCGGCGGACGAGTTCCCGGCGCGATCCGCGCTTGGTTTGGCTCTGGATTTGGCGCTGGGTTGGCCTTGGCGACTTCGCTTTTATCTGCGTCCTCGGTGTTCGGTCAGATCGCGGGCGAGCACGTCGCGGCGGGCTCGGCCTCGTTCCAGCGCTCGGGCAGCTTCACGCAGATCACGGCCTCGAACAACGCGATCATCAACTACCGCCAGTTCGACGTCCGCGCCAACGAGACGGTCCGGTTCGTGCAGCCCGACGCCCTCTCGCGCGTGCTCAACCGCATTAACAGCAACGTCCCCAGCCGGATCGAGGGTCAGATCCAGTCCAACGGGCGGGTCTATCTCGTGAACCCCTCGGGCATTTTCTTCGCCAAGGGCGCGATGCTCAACGTGGGCGGGATCTACGCGGCCGCGGGCAACATCACGGACAGCAACTTTCTCAGCGGCGTGAACCGTTTTACGACCACGCCCGGCGCGCGAGTGGTCAACGAGGGGCAGATCCACGGCGACATCGTCGGGCTGATCGGCAGCCAGGTGTACAACTTCGGCGCTATCGACGCGCCGCAGGGCTCGGTGGCGATGGTGTCGGGCGATAGCGTGCTCATCGGCGAGCGCAACGGGCACGTGTTTGCAAAGGTCGAGACCTCGGCCGAGCAGCAGGCGGAGCGGTTCGTCGGGCCCGGGGCGCCGAACTCCTCGACTGGCGGATCAACTCAATCCGCGGCCAGCGCCCGCAACGGGCGCTTTGGCGCGGGCGACATCTACGGGCTGGCGGTCTGGAACAAGGGCACCATCAAGGCCAAGGAAATCTACGTCGAGGGCCAGCGCTCGGTCGTCAAGATCGAGGGCACGCTGGACGCGTCCAACCAGACGCCCGGCGGCACGGGCGGCACCGTCAAGGTGCTGGGCGAGTACGTCGGTTTGTACGACGCCAAGGTTGATGTCTCGGGCGACGCTGGCGGCGGCACGGCGCTCATCGGCGGCAACGTGCAGGGCAAGGGCGTCGAGCGCACCAGCCGCGCGACCTATACCAGCGAGGGCTCGACGATCTTGGCCGACGCGATCAAGACCGGCAAGGGCGGCACGGTCGCCGTGTGGTCTGACGAAGTGACGAGGACGTACAGCTCGATCAGCGCCCGCGGCGGGTCGGTGTCGGGCGACGGCGGGTTCGTGGAAACGTCGAGCAAGGGCGTGCTATCGGTGGGCGCGGCCGCGCCGAAACTGGGGGCGGTTAGCGCGACTGGCAAGGGCGGCACTTGGCTGCTCGACCCGGTAAACATTGCCATCAACGCGGGCGGCGACCAGAACATCACCGCCTCCAACCCGTTCACCCCGGTCAACGGGGCGCAGACATCGATCCTGAGCGTGAGCACGCTGTTAAGCGCGATGACTGGTGACGTTAGCGTGATCGTCAACACACAGAACGCTGGCAACGACGGCGCCGAAGCTGGCAACATCAGCGTGAACGCCCCGATCGATTACAACGGACGAGGCACCAACGCCCTGACGTTGATCGCCAACAACGACATCACGATCGGCGCGGCGATCAGCGACAGCAACCTGGGGACCGCCGACGCGCTGTCGGTCGTGCTCCGGGCCGATTCGGACAACTTCGGCGGCGGCGGGGTGACGGTCAGCTCGCCGGTGAGCACGCGGGCGGGGTCGTTCCTGTCCCTGGGCGCGAGCTTCAGCAACCCAACGGGCGGGACCATCACCTCGGGCGGCAACGTGACCATCGTCGCCGACGCGGGCAACATCACGCTGGGCGACAGCATCACGGCCAACACCTCGGGCGGCGGCGTGCGGATGGTGGCGACGGGGGACATCACGCAGACGGGCGGGACGATCACCACCGACCTTCTCTCGGCTCGCACGACCAACGGCGACATCGCGCTGCAGCGCATCGGCAACAATGCCAGCACCGTCGCGTTCTCGAACACCGGCGTCGGAGGCACGATCATCTACGGGACCGACGCGGACACGGTCACCGTCGGCGCGGTCTCGACCGACGCGGCGATCACGGTCGGCGCCACCACGGTTGACTCGGGCGGCAACGTCGCGGCGACGGCGGGCATCTCGGCCGACGGAGACGTGCTGCTGGGCAGCGTCGGGCTCTTGACGCTCAATGACAACATCGGCGCGGGAACGGCGGGCGCGGTGCGTCTGAACTCGGGCGCGGGGATCAATCAGAGCGCTGGCGGAATCACGGCCGACAGGCTGGGGATCCGGGCGGCGGGGATCGTTTCGATCGCCGGGCCGGGCAACGACATCAACGAACTCGCGGCGACCGATAGCGGGTCGGGTTCGGCGGTGTCGTATACCGACACCAACGGCTTTGCGGTGAACTTCGTGGGCGGCGTTGGCGGCGGGCTCTTCAACGCTGTCAACGGGATCACGACCACCAACGGCAACCTGTTCTTGCAGACCGGCGCGGGCAACACCGGACTGCTGACGGTGCTGAGCGGGATCACCATCAACGTGGGCTCGGGCGACATCACGCTGACCGCCGACGCGATGGCGCTCAACGGCGGAGCCAACAGCATCGGCGGCCCCAGCGGCACGCTGGGCGCGGTCACGCTCCAGCCCGTGACCGTCTCTAGGCTCATCGAGATCGGGATCCCCAGCGGTAGCGGAACGACCAACAGCCTGTCGCTCAACGACGCGGAACTGCTGGCCCTGCGTAACGGGCTGAGCCGGATCACCATCGGCCTTTCCAACGGCACCGGCGCGGTGACCGTGCTGTCGAGCTCGTTCAACGACCCTGTGAATATCCTGTCCGGCACGTCGGGCACGATCACGGTGGGCGACACGATCGATCTCGGGGCACTGAACACCAACGGCAACGACCTGCTGCTTTACAGCGGCGGGCTCATGACTCTCAACACCAACATCAACGCCGGTGCGGGCACGATCCGCCTGCGCTCGGGCGTTGGGATCGTCCAGCCCGGGCCTGGCGTGATCACGGCCGCGGGTCTTGGCGTCCGCGCGTCTGGCGACGTGCAGTTGGCCTCGGTGGCCAACGCGGTGGGTACGTTCGCTGCCGATACGACGACAAGCGGGGGTCGGGTCATCCAGTTCTCGTCCAACGGCATGATCGTCGGCTCGATCTCGTCGCTGGCGTCGCTCTTCTCGGCCACGTCGGGCATCCAGACGATCGGGGGCGATATCTACCTCGACTCGGGCACGGGCACGCTGGACATCCGCCAGCCCATCGCGATCACGAGCACGCCCGGCGCGGTCCGCCTGCTGGGCACGAATATCACGCAGACTTCCACAGGGGGGATCACGGCCGATCGCTTGGGCGCGCGCGCGACCAACACGATCGACCTGACGGCCGCGGGTGCGATCAACGACGTGAACGTCTTCGCCGCACTGAGCACGGGCGGGACTACCCGCTCGGCTAGCTATCGCGACGCCAACGGCTTTGCGGTCGATCAGGTCACGGCCAGCGGCGGCTTCGCGGTCACCAACGGCGTGACCGTGGACAACGGGAACATCGCGCTCCAGACCGGCGCGGGCAACAGCGGGCTCCTCACCGTCAACTCGGGGTTCCTCATCAACGCTGGCTCGGGCGATATCACGCTCACGGCCGACGCGATGGCGCTCAACGGCGGGGCCAACAGCATCGGCGGGCCGAGCGGCACGCTCGGCGCGGTCACGATCCAGCCTGTCAGCGCTTCACGCCCGATCGAGATCGGCGTCGCCAGCGGCGACGGGCCCGCGACCAGCCTCTCCTTGAATGATGCGGAACTGCTGGCCCTTCGCGACGGGCTGAGCCGCATCACCATCGGCTTGTCCAACGGCACCGGCGCGGTGGACGTCCAGTCGAGCAACTTCACGGACCCGGTGAACATCCTGTCGGGCGCCTCGGGCACGATCGACGTGAACGAGGCGATCAACACCAACAACAACGACCTGCTGCTCTTCAGCGGCGCCGCGATGACCTTGTCGAACAACCTCGACGCGGGCACCGGCGTGATCCGGCTGCGGTCGGGCGCGGGAGTCACACAGAACACAGCGTTCTCGATCGTGGCGGGCGGGCTGGGCGTTCGTTCGACGGGTGATGTCTCGCTTGTCTCCGCAGCCAACGACTTCAATATCTTCGCGGCCTCGAACGCTGCGGCTGGCAGCTTTATCAATGTGGTCAGCGATATCACCCAGCCGGTTACCATCGGGTCGGTGGCAGGTTCGGGCGTCTTCTCGGCGGTGGACGGGATCTCGACCACCAGCGGCGGGCAGATCTTCTTCCTTGGCGGCCCGCTGACCATCGCGCAACCAGTCGTCTCGAACGGCAGCGGCGGCATCGTCCGCATCACCGGCTCGAACATCACGCAGAGCGCGACGGGCACGATCACGGCCGACACGCTGGGCGTGCGGTCCTACGGCGGCGCCATCAACCTCGATCAGGCCAACCAGGTCACGACGGCCGCGTTCGAAGCACCGACCGGCACGTCGATCGTCTACCGCGATATCGACGGATTTACTCTTGGCTCGGTCGCCGCCCTCGCCGCGCCCACCACGTTCGAGCCCGTCATCGGAGCCCAGTTCTACACCGGCAATCTTTACGGTAATGGCGACGGCTCGGGCGACGTGTCCCTGAACGCTGGCGCAGGCGCGCTCACGCTGACCGAGATCATCGACACCCAAGGATTGCAATCCTCGGGCGGCGTGGTGCGTCTGTCCAACTCCGGGGCTGGCAACGCGGTCACGCAGAGCGGCTCGGGCAACATTATCGCCAACTCGCTCGCGGTTCGCGCCGACGGGAATGTCACGCTGAACCTGGCGACCAACGACGTCGGCGTGCTCGCGGCCAATCTCGGTTCGGCCAGCTCCGCGCTGCAATACCGCGACGCGAACGGCTTCACCGTTGGCTCGGTTGCGGCGATCACCACGTTCGCGCAGACCGACGGCATCACCACGACCAACGGCGATGCCCTGCTCCAGGGCGCCGGGGCGTTGGCCCTCGCCAACAGCATCGACGCGGGCTCGGGCACGGTGCGCCTGTTCACGACCACGGGCGGCGTGACGCAGGCCTCGAACGCCGGTGGGATCACGGCCGGGGCGCTGGGCGTCAACGTTCCCGGCGCGGTCAACCTGCTCGGCACGAACGCCGTGGGCACCTTCGCCGCCAACACGGCCACGGCTGGCGCGGGCGTGGAACTTCGCAACACCGGCACGGGCACGGTCACGGTCGGTACGGTCGCCGCTCAGGGTCTCTTCACCGGCGCGACGGGCGTGGTCGTCACCAACGCGGATATCGCGATCAACTCGGCCGGGTCGCAGGTCTACACCGCCAACCTTAACGCGGGCACCACGGCTAGCGCCGGCGCGATCCGGCTCTCGTCGGGCGGTGGGATCACCCAGACCGGCGGCGCGATCACCGGCATCGCGCTGGGAGTTCGCGCCAACGGTACGGTCGATCTGAACCAAGCGGCCAACGACGTCGTCAGCTTCGCCGCGACCAACAGCGGCGCGGGCTCCTCGATCAGCTTCCGCGACGCCACCGCGCTGGACGTCACCAACGTCGGCGGCATAAGCAGCGGGCTGTTCAACGCGGTCAGCGGCATCACGACCAGCAACGGCAACGCGACGTTGACCACCGGCAGCGTTCTCAACATCGCCAACGCGATCGCTCTCGGGACGGGCACGGCACTTCTCGGTGTCGGCGGCACCGTCGATCAGTCCGCGGCGATCACCGCAGGTTCGCTGGGCGTCACGGCCTTGGGCGTGGTGACGCTCACCAACGCGGGCAACGACGTCGGCACTCTTTCGATCAACACGAGCATCGGGGACATTCTTTACACCGATTCCAACGCCCTGACTCTCGCGCCGGTCGGATCGGCCACCGACGCGCTCTTCGCGCTCGACGGAAACGCACGCATCGTCGCGGGCGGGGCCATCGATGTCGCGGGCAACGTCAACGCGACCGGCTCGGGACAGGGCTTCGTAACCTTCCAGACACAGGGCGGCGGCGTGAGCCAGTCGGCCGGGTCGATCGTGGCTAACCAGCTGGGCGTCGATGCCAACGGCGCGATCAACCTCAGCCAGCTCAACAACGACGTGAATTTCTTCGCCGCCAACGCCCAATTCGGCGCTGGCAACGACGTCACGTTCTTTGACGCCGACGACCTGACGATCGGGTTCGTCGCAAGCCCGCTGGGCGCCCTGGTGCAGGGCGTGACCTCGGCTGGCGGGTCTGTGCTCGTTCAGGCGGGGCAGGAACTCGCGGTGAATGAGAACGTGAGCGCCGCGACCACGCTCGAACTGCGGGCCGCACGCGGCAGCGGCGGCGTGGGCAACCTGACCTTCGGCACCGCGCGCACACTGACGGGGAACTCCATCACGCTGGTCGCGGGCAACGGCCTGGGCGTCGCGACCACCTCGACCGTGGACTTCACCAACACGCCAACCTTCCTGGGTGCCAATGGCACGGGCTCTTCGCCCATCACCTTCGTGCTCCGCCAAGACGCCGACATCGGCGACGCGCAGATCCCGCTCGCCACCCAGTTCGGCGCGGGCGTCGTGGGGATCAACTACACGCTGGAATCTATGGACGGCATGGTGACCATCAACCCGGCGCGGCAGAACGACGTTAACAACACCAACCTCACGCTCACGGCCGCGAACGGGATCCAGATCCTCACCCCTCTCACCCTGCAAGGGCTGAGCACCAACGGCGCGCTCACGACCGGCACCCTCGACATCAGCCCCGGCGACCTGTCCTTCAACGGCGCGATCACGCTCACCGGCCCGGACGTGATCTTCTCGGCCAAAGAAATTAACTTCAGCAACACCACCACGCTGACCGGCGGCACCAACCTCACGCTCAGGCCCTCGCTCGCCAACGGCGATATCAACGTGGGCGGCATGACGGACACTTCGCCAGCGCTCGATCTCACGCAGGATGAACTGGCGATCCTGCGGAACGCAAACTTTACGAGCCTCACGATCGGCAGCTCGACCGGCACGGGCGTGCTGTCTGTCCTTGGGACCTCGCAGTTCAACGCCGACCTCACGCTGGCGATGGGAGCCGGGCGGAGCGTTCTCAGCGCCGACGTCCTCAACGCGGGCAAGCTGATCACGCTCACGGGCCCGCTCGAGATCGCCGCGGACACGGCGGTACGCACGACCGACGGCGGGAACGCGGCTGGCGCAGCGATCAACTTCGGCGGGCTTATCAACGGCGTCACCGGCGGCACGGCCTTCGCCCTGACTGCGGACGCTGGCACGGGCGGCGTGCTGACCTTCGGACAGGCCATCGGCGGCACCACCGCTCTTCGCTCGCTGACCGCGACCGGGCAAACAATCAACCTTCGTTCGGTGCAGACCGCCAACGCGCAGACCTACAACGGGCCGGTGGTGATCGGCGCGGCCACGACGCTGGGCACCGCGGGCGCGGTCGGCGACAACGTGACCTTCAACGGCACCCTCAACGACTCCGCCACCGGGACCAACGCCCTGACCATCATCGCGGGCAGCGGCAACGTCAACTTCACGCAGGCGGTCGGCGGCACCGCCGCGCTGGCCAGCCTCACGGCCACCGGCAACTCGGCCTTGAGCAACGTCAACACCACCGGCAACCAGAGCTTCACCGGCGCTTCAACCATCGCGGCCGACACGACGCTGGATTCGGCCAACGGCGATGTCGCGCTGATCGGCGCGGTGGACAGCACCGGCGGGGCCCACGCCCTGACCGTGAACGCCAACGCCGCCAACGGGCGGGCCAACTTCGGGGGCGCGGTCGGCACCGCCTCTCCTCTCTCGACCCTGACCGCCAACGGCGCGTTCGTCACGCTCCGAAGCGTCACCACCACCGGCAACCAGACCTACACCGGGTCCACCACGCTCGCGGGCTCGGTCGTGAACCTGGTCTCCAACGCGGCCGGCGGCGGCGGGAACATCACGTTCAACAGCACCGTCAACAGCACCTCGGCCTCGAACCGCAGCGATCTCTCGGTCAACGCGGGCACCGGTGCCATCACCTTCAGCGGCAACGTCGGCAGCACGCCGCTCAATTCTCTTCTGGCCATCGGTTCATCGATCACGCTACGCAACGTGAGCACGCAAGGCCAGCAGACGTACAACGGCCCGGTCACGCTCGCGGGCACCGGCGTTGTCTCGCTTAGCAGCACGCCCGGCAGCGGGAGCGGGGTCCGCTTCAACGAGGATGTCACCGGAACGCCGGGGATCTCCGTCTCGAGTGACCTGAACGACCTCCGCAACGTGACGACCACGGGCGGACAGACCTACAACGGGCTCAGCACGGTCCTGCGGGGGAACCTGTCGGCCGGTGGCACGATCGACTTCATCAGCGCGGTGACCCTCGGCGCGACCGCGGGTTCGCCCATCAATGTGACGACCAGCGGCACCGGCAACGTCTTGTTCAGCCGCGCCGTCAACGGCGCGAACGCGCTGACGATCAACGCAGCCAACAAGGCGGCGGACGTGAACTTCTCGCAGTCCGTGGGGGCGACGACCCCGCTGACCTCCTTGCAGGTGAGCGGGCGGACCGTCACCATCGGCGGCGCGACGATCGCGACCAGCGACGAGATCGCGCTCGACGGCGCGGTCGTGCTCTCCGGGGCGGCGACCCGGCTTAGCACCAGCGGCGGCGTGACCTCGAACATCGGGCTGATCGGCACGGTGAACGGGGCCTCGGCTCTCACGCTCGACGCCGGGGCGGGCAACGTCAGTCTCAAGTCCACCGTCGGCGGCACGACGCCGCTGACGAGCCTCACGTCCACCGCCGCCATGACGACCATCGCCGCGCCCGCGGCGACCACCGGGCGGGTCAGCGCGGGCCGATTCACGTTCAACGGCACGACGGTGCTGGGAGACTCAACTGGCCCGGTCCTGCTCGACGCGCGAACTCCCCCGAGCGATCTCTCCGATGTCGCGACGTTCAACGGCCCGCTCATGCTGGCCAACGACGCCCGGATCCAGCTCGCCGGCGGCTCGGGGTTCTTCGCCTCTAGGATCGATTCGATGAGCTCGACGCCGCACGCGTTGAACATCACCTCCGCGCTAAGCCCCACCACGGTCAGGCTGGTCGGCGGCGTGCCCTCGCTCCAGATCCCCGTCAAGCTGGGCGGCCCGGTCGGCGCGACCAACAAGCTCTCGGTGTTCTCGGTTGACGGGCTGAGCGGCGTACCGATCGCGTCCACGATCGTGCTGGCGGGCCCGGCCCCGGTCTCGACGATCAGCGATGCCGACCGTCAGCAGCTCGCGTACTTCAACCCTGACGGGACGCTGTTCATCGGCAGCGCGTTCGACGGGCTCGCGGCTGGCAACGTCCGCACGATCAGGGCCGACTCGATCAACTTCGCGGCCAACCAGAAGATCACGTCGGTGGGCGGTCTGAGCCTGATCGCGACCGGCGGCACCATCACCGTGGCCGACATCAACTCGCTGGGCAATCTCTCGCTGAACGCGCAAACGATCACGATCGGCCAGCGTGCCGACAGGCAGCTCGTCCTTCAGAACCCGGTCCTTGTCCGGAACGGTTCGGGCGGGTTCCAACTCAACACGAGGCCCGCGATCGGCGAGGACAACGGCGTGGACTTCCTGGCGAACGGGACAGTTTCGTTTGTCAGTCCGAACAATCTGGTCAACCGGATCAGCGTCGCGACCACGAGCGGCGCGGGCGTCACGTACAACGGGCAGGACGCGGCCATCAACCAGCTGGGGCGAATCTTCGTGGGCGGTATCCAGTTCGCGGCCAGCAACTCCAGCAACCAGTTCGGACGGACCGTTTTGCTGCCCCAGGATGCCAACGGATTCACACCGACCGATTTCCTGCGCACGGGGCTTAGCTTCGACTTCGCATCCAACGTCAAGATCGGCAGTGACAGCCTGGCCACTGCTCTGGCCAGCGCCCTGGCCAGCGACCCCGGCGCGCGCGGCGCGAGCGAGAACGTCTCTCTGCCGGGCGACCTGCGCGACAAGCTGCGAAGCATCGACATCTTCACCCGCGACGATGAAGAGTCCACGCAGGCGAACCTCTCGGGACGCTCGGTCTATATGGACGTTCCGACCTTGGCCGCACCCAACGGCCCGCTGGGCGACTACGCGATCTCGGCCGAGCGTCTCTCACGCGGGCCGGTGCTCAAGGTTCTCGAGGCCTACGACGAACTGGGCGGTACCGACCAGACCACCCGCCCCGAGCGCTATCGCGAGGTTGGTGACAAAATCGCCGACGCGTGGGGACGCTACCGCGATTCACTCCCGGTCGGGACCGAGCCCGACGCACTGGCCTTCCGCCGGTACGTCGAGGTCACGCCCGCCGAGGCCCCGGCCCTGCAGGAAATCAACAAGATCCGCCTCGTGCTTCAGCGTCTGGACGAACTGGGCCTGGCCAAGCTCGAAGTCCGTGTTCCCAAGAACTCGCTGCTCACGTACATCAAGCCTCAGCAGCAGTACGACCTTAGCGAGACTCAACTGGAAGAGGCGGCCACGGGCGTGCGGGCGACGGCCGTCGCCAGCCGTGGGAACTGACGGGCAGAACTCGTTCTGATTTTTTCTGACACAATGCTCGCTCATGGTCCCTCTCGAGTTCTTGCCACAGGTTGCCATGCCAGTCATCGACGTTGAAACTCTTTTGAAGCCGATCTCCGAGGAACAGCCTTGCGGGCCCGACCAGCGCTACGAACGAGCCTACCTCGACGTTCTCCGCATCAGCGAGGGAGAGCCCGAGGTCGAGATCGCAAAGCCCAGCGGCGAGCGGTTCACGGTCCCGGCCAAGGAGCCCAACTGGCGCGAGGTTCAGGACGGGTGCATCGCTGTCTTCGCCAAGTCCAAGGACCTTCGCATCGCGATGCTGCTGACGCTGGCTAGCCTGCGCTCCGCCGGGTACCCGGGGCTGCGCGACGGGCTGGCGCTCGTGCACGGCCTGGTCACACAGTGGTGGGACAAGTTTTACCCGGCTCTCGACCCCGAGGACAACAACGACCCGACCGAGCGGATGAACATCATCGCCGGGCTGGCGGTGCCCCCGGGCACGTTCAGCGACCCCTCACGCTTTCAGGACCGCACTCGTCAGGCCCCGATCGTTGCAAGCCGCCAACTCGGGCCGCTAAGCCTCGCGGACCTGATGACCGTCAGCGGAGACTTGCCCGCGCCCACGGGCGAGGGCGCTCGAGTGGTGGACTCCAACCTCGTCGAGAGCATCTTCGAAGAGGTTGACACCGAACCGCTGGAGCAGACCGCCAAGCTGATCGAAGAGTGCGGCGAGCTGGTGAAGTCGATCGAGGACGCGCTCACGCAAAAGGTTGGCGCCAGCCAGGCGATCGACCTGAGCACGTACCGCGCGGTCTTGGTCGAGGCCTCCAAGCAGGTGCGGAAACGGCTCGCCAAAAGAGGTATCGGACCATCCGACGGCGGGGGCTCTACAAGCCTCGAGCAGGGCGGCCGTAGCGGAGGTGGTGGCGGAGTCAGGCTCGCGGGCGAGATCCAGTCCGCGTCCGACGTGCTGCTGGCGATCGACAAGGTCTGCCGGTATTACGAGCTGCACGAGCCGTCGAGCCCGGTGCCGCTGCTGATGGTGTGCGCCAAGCAGGTGGTGGGGAAGAATTTTCAAGAGATCTACAGGGTGCTCCCGCCCGAGGCGGTGGCGTTGCTCGAGCGGGTCAGCAACCCCGATGTGCCCCAGCCGTAGCCCGTGCTTGTTTGGGGAAGGCGGATGGCGATTCGTATTCCGCGCCGCTCTGAATCGGTCATGTCTGACTTTGAGAGCGGTGCCCGTATGCGCGCCTTGGTCGGTGCGCGCACGCGTCCCGGCGATCCGGTATTCTGGGAAAGGGGGTCGGCCGTCCTCCGGGGCTGACCTCGTCCTCGTTGGCGTTTGCGGGTGTTCGTAGGTGTTCGGGTCTGAACTTTGGTTGTAGGTACGCGCGGCTCAATCGTTGGGTAGCGGGCGGAAATAAAGGAGTAGTCATGGGTAAGGCAAGCAGTGCGAAGTTTATCGGCCGCAACCGCGCGCCCCGGGTCCAGATCGAGTACGACCTGGAGCTGTATGGGGCGGAAAAGAAGATCAACCTTCCGTTCGTGATGGGCGTGATGGCGGACCTGTCGGGCAAGCCAGCGGACGCGTTGCCGGACATCGCGGACCGTAAGTTTCTTGATATCGACGTGGACAACTTTGACGATCGCCTTAAGAGCATGAAGCCGCGCGTCGCGTTCAACGTGCCCAACACGCTGACGGGCGAGGGGAACATGGCGGTCGATATCACGTTCGAGAGCATGGACGATTTTTCGCCCGCGGCCGTGGCTCGCAAGGTCGAGTCGCTCAACAAGCTGCTCGAAGCGCGGACGCAGCTCGCCAATCTGCTGACGTACATGGACGGCAAGTCCGGGGCCGAGGCGCTGTTGGGCAAGGTGCTCAGCGACCCGACGCTGATGAAGGCCTTGGCATCAACCCCCAACCTCAACGCCGAAAAGAAGGAGGGGTCCAATGGCTGAGTCCAACCCCCAGGCACAAGGAGCGGCGTCGGGCCAGACCATCGAGGTCGGCGGTCTGCAGGACCTGCTCAAGAAAGAGTTCAAGCCCAAGACCGACAACGCCAAGTCCGCCATCGAGATGGCGGTGAAGACCCTGGCCGAGCAGGCGCTCTCGACGACCACGCTGGTTTCTGATGACGCCGTGAAGGCGATCGAGGGGATCATCGCGGAGATCGACCGCAAGCTCAGCGAGCAGATCAACAAGATCCTGCACCACGCGGACTTCCAGAAGCTCGAGGCCGCCTGGCGTGGGCTCTCGCATCTGGTCAACAACACCGAGACCGATGACACGCTGAAGATCCGCGTGTTCAACGTTTCGAAGAAGGACCTGGGCAAGTCGCTGACCAAGCACAAGGGCACGCTCTGGGACCAGAGCCCGGTGTTCAAGAAGATCTATGAGAACGAGTACGGTGCGCCCGGCGGCGAGCCCTACGGCTGCCTCATCGGCGACTTCCAGTTCGACCACACTCCCCAGGACGTCGAGATGCTGGCGGGGATCGCGCAGATCTCGTCCGCAGCCCACGCGCCGTTCTTCGCGGCCTCGGCCCCGAGCCTGATGAACATGGACTCCTGGGACGAGCTCAGCAACCCGCGCGACCTGAAGAAGATCTTCCAGTCGCCCGAGTACGCCTCGTGGAAAAGCTTCCGCGAGAGCGAAGATTCGCGCTACGTCGGGCTGTGCATGCCCAGGTTTCTCGCCCGCAGGCCCTACGGGGCCAAGACGCAGGCGGTGGAAGAGTTCGCATTCGAGGAAGACACCTCGGGCGCCGATTCGAGCAAGTACACCTGGTCCAACGCGGCCTACGCGATGGGCGTGAACATCAACCGCTCGTTCAAGCTCTACGGCTGGTGCGCCCGCATCCGCGGGGTGGAGTCGGGCGGCATGGTCGAGGGGCTGCCGGTCCACACCTTCCCGACTGACGACGGCGGGGTGGACATGAAATGCCCGACCGAGATCGCCATAACTGACCGCCGCGAGGCCGAGCTGGCCGACTGCGGGCTGATCCCGCTGTCGCACTGGAAGAACACGGACTATGCCGTGTTCGTCGGCGCACAGAGCGTGCACAAGCCGTCGGAGTACGACGACCCCGACGCAACCGCCAATGACAAGCTGGGCTCGCGCTTGCCGTACATGTTCGCGACGTGCCGCTTTGCGCATTATCTCAAGTGCATGGTGCGCGACAAGATCGGCAGCTTCAAGGAGCGTGGGGACATGGAGTCCTGGCTCAACAAGTGGATCATGCAGTACGTCGAGCCCGACCCCAACGCGAGCGAGGACGCCAAGGCTCGTCGCCCGCTGGGCCAAGCCGAGGTGCAAGTGGTGGACGTGCCCGGGAACCCGGGGTACTACGCGTCGAAGTTCTTCCTGCGGCCGCACTACCAGCTCGAGGGGCTGTCGGTGTCGTTGCGCTTGGTTTCCAAGCTTCCGTCGGGGAAAGGGAAATAGTTCGACAAATCGCGCGAGCGTCGCGCAAGGCCGGGCTGGTGCTTGCTGTCTTTTGATGTGAGGCCGATCGGAAACGAACAAGACCTCAAATCGGAAAGAAAGCCAAAGAATACCGGCAGGTCGAGTAAAACCCGTCGGACTTCCGCTGGTCCCTTGTCGGGCCCGGCGGGTCGAAAAGGACAGGCTCGGAGATCGAGACACGTCGGGGTGCGGCTGAGGCCAGCACAGCCCTGACCAAGCAAAGGGGTACGGACCGTGGCATACGATTGTTATCTGAAGCTCGAGGGGATCGACGGCGAAAGCACCGACAGCAAGCACAAGGATTGGATCGAAGTTCTTTCGTTCAACACCGGCGTGGACCAAGGCGGATCTTCGCACTCGGGCGGCGGCGCTTCAACGACGGGCCGGGCCAACTTCGCGGACTTTACCATCACCAAGTACTTCGATAAATCAACGCCCAAGCTCTCATTGTTCTGCGCTCAGGGCGAGCACATCAAGTCTGCGAAGATCGAGATGTGCCAGGCCACGAAAGAGAAGAACTGCTACATGCGGTACACGCTGGGCGACGTGCTGGTGAGCTCGGTCCGCCCGAGCGGTTCGAGCGGCGACGACCGCGCTCTGCCGGTCGAGGAAGTGACCATGCGGTATCAGAAGATCGAGTGGGAATACACCCCGATGGACGCGGCTGGCAAGCCAGTGGCGGCCCAGAAGGCCGTGTGGGACCTGAAGACAAACCTCAAGGGCTAATCGAAGATCGTTCCAGAACCCCCGGGCTCGCGTTCGGGGGTTTCTCTTTATTCGCTCCGCCGAGGTTTGAGAAGGCCTCGGCGGAGTTTGTTGGTAGAGGTCGAGGCGGTAAAGGTTTTCAACCAATCTCTTTTTCTTCGGGGATCTAGCATGCAGGCCGAAGAACTCATCAAGCTCGCCCGCCCGCAGGAGGCCATGGACGCGCTGGTGCCGCTGATCCGTGCCAAGCCGCAGGACGCGAAGCTGCGGATTTTTATTTTCCAGTTGCTGGCGGTGACAGGTCAGTGGGAGCGCGCGGTCGGGCAGCTCGAAACAGCCGGGCAGTTGGACGCGAAGAACCTGCTGATGGCGCAGCTCTGTCGGCAGGCGATCATCTGCGAGAAAATGCGCACGGACGTGTTCGCGGGAAAGCGGTCGCCGTTGATCGTGGGCGAGCCGAGCGATTGGTTGGGCCGAATGTTGCAGGCGGCTCAGATGAGCGGGACGGGCGAGCACCGCGCGGCGGGCGAGCTTCGCGCCCAGGCGTTGGAGGCCGCGCCAGCGACGAGCGGGACGATCGAGTTTGCGACCGCCAAGGGCACGGCGACGTCGGCCGACGCAACCACGCGGCCGACGTCGGACGCGGCGGCGGGATCAACTTCAACCGAGCCTTTCGAGTGGATCGCCGACGGCGACGCGCGGCTCGGGCCGATTCTCGAACTCATCGTGGACGGTCGCTATTACTGGGCCCCGTTCGATCGGCTCAAGCAGGTCGAGATCGAACAACCGACCGACCTGCGAGACGTGATCTGGCTTCCCGCCAAGGTGACCTGGTCCACGGGCGCGTCCACGGTGGCGCTGATCCCAACCCGTTACGCGGGCACCGAAACCAACAAAGACGGCGAGCTGCTGCTGGCCCGGCGGACGGACTGGGCCGAGATCGACGGCGGCGGGTTCGTCGGGCTCGGGCACCGAGTCTTGAACACTGACACGTCCGAGCACGCGCTGATGAACATTCGGCGGATCACGCTGAACTCGACGCCACCGCCAGCCGGGACCGACGCGGAAATGCCGGTGATGAGGCCCTCGACGAAGTTTGATGTTGGAGCGGTGAGCAAGATGATGGGCGGTAAAGCGGGTGACCGGACGAGTGATAAGACGGGTGACAGGCCGGGCGACAGGATGGGCGGGCCGACCAATGGCTGAACTGATCTCGACGGAACGACTCCAGCCTGCGTTGCTCGATCGGCTGACCGACGACGAGCCGCGGGTGACCACCGAGAGCCGCGATCGCCGCGTGATGTCGATGCGTACGCTGCGCAACGCGGTGCTGCGAGATTTGTCGTGGCTGCTGAACACGCCGTGCCGGCCTCGGGACGACGAGATTTATGAGTACCCGGCGGTGGCCAAGAGCGTGCTGAACTTCGGGATGCCCGACATGACGGGGACGACGTCGTCGGTGGCGCGAGCGTCGCGGCTGGAGCAGCAGGTGCGCGAGGCGATCGAAGCCTACGAGCCACGGATCGGCGCGGGGACGCTCAACGTCAAGATCACGACGCACGGCGAGGGCGAGGTGAGCAAGGCCCGGAACTCGTACTCGTTCGAGATCACGGGCGAGATCTGCCCGCTGCCGATGCCCGAGGCGTTGTACGTGCGCACGGAAGTGGACCTGGAAACGGGCCGGTGCGAGCTGAGAGATCGGGCCTGAGACGGGGCCTGAGAGAGGGCCCGAGGTGGGGCGTGCGATGAGGCATTTCGAGGGTTGCGTGAGTTGGTCTGATCCCGGAGAATGACGCCCGCATGGACCGCCGACTGATCCGATATTACGAGCGTGAGCTCCAGCACCTGCGAGGGATGGGGACGGAGTTCGCGCGCGAGTTCCCCAAAATCGCGGGCCGACTGTCGCTGGAAGAGTTCAGTTGCACCGACCCGTACGTCGAGCGCTTGCTCGAGGGCTTTGCGTTCCTCGCGGCCCGCGTGCAGCTGAAGCTCGACGCGGAGTTCCCGCGGTTCACGCAGAATCTTTTGGAGACGGTGTACCCGCACTATCTGGCGCCGACGCCGTCGATGGCGGTGGTGGAGTTCCAGCCGGACCTTGCAGAGGCGGGGTTGGCCGAGGGTTACGTGCTGCCGCGCGAGACGGTGCTGCGGACGATCATCGGCCCGGGCGAGCGGACGGCGTGCGAGTATCGGACCGGTCACGCGCTAAAGCTCTGGCCGGTGAAGGTCGGGGAGGTGCGGTACTACACGCGCGACGTGGGCGTACTGGACCTGCCGTCGGTCTCGTCGATGAACGCGGCTGGCGGGAGCGGGCGCGGGTCGGGCGCGGCGGTGTGGACTCCCAAGGCGGCGCTGCGGATCCGCCTGACCGCGACCGCGGCGCTGGCGTTCAACAAGATCAAGATGGACGAATTGGTGGTGTACCTGCGCGGCGCGGACGCGACGCCGCTGCGGCTCTACGAGCAGTTGTTCGGTCACGCTCGCGCGATCGTGGCCAGGCCTGTGCTGGCGGCGGGCGCGCGGGTGGCGCGCTGGCAGGAGATCATCCCCGCGTCCAAGATCGAGCGGGTGGGGTTCGAGCCCAGCGACGGGCTTTTGCCCTTTGACGCGCGGTCGTTCCAAGGCTTCCGGCTTTTGCACGAGTACTTCGCGTTCCCGCGGCGTTTCTTGTTCGCCAAGCTCGGCGGGCTGGCCGCAGCGTTCACACGCTGCGAGCAACCGATGATCGACCTGATCGTGGTGTTCGACGAGGAGAACGCGGAGCTGGAAGGTGCGCTCGACGCGTCGAGCGTGGCGCTGAACTGCACGCCGGCGATTAATCTTTTTCCCAAGCGTGCGGATCGGATCTTTGTTACGGAACGGTTCAGCGAGTTCCAGGTGATCCCGGATCGCACCAGGCCGCTGGACTTTGAGGTGTACCGCGTGACGGGCGTGACGGGGTTTGGAGCGGCCAGCGACGAGCTGCGGAAGTTTAAGCCGTTTTATAGTGCGCGAGACGCGGAATCTGGGGGCGAGGGGGTGGGCGCGTACTACGCGACGCACCGCGTGCCGCGGACGCTTTCTGAGCGTGAGCAGCGCGGGGCGTTGCGGTCGACGTACGCGGGGAGCGAGGTTTTCCTGTCGCTGGTGGAGTCGTCCTCGGCCCCGTACTCGGAGGATCTGCGGCAGCTGGGGATGGAGACGCTGTGCTCTAACCGTGACCTGCCGATCCAGATGCCGTTGGGCAAGGGAAGGACAGACTTCACGCTGGACATTGGTGCGCCGGTGCAGGCCGTGCGGGTGGTGGCCGGGCCTACTGCGCCGCGAGCGAGCCACGCCGAGCCGCGCGGGAACCAGACCGAGGGCGAGGCGGTGTGGCGGTTGATCAGCCATCTGTCGCTGAATTATTTGTCGCTGATGGACAACGACCCGACGACGCCCGGCGAGCAGCCGCCCGGGGCCGCGGCGATGCGCGACGTGCTGCGGCTCTACGCCGACACGGCCGACGCGGCGGTACGCAAGCAGGTCGAGGGCTTGCGTTCGGTGACGTGTGCGTCGATCTCCCGTCGTGTGGATTCGCCGGGCCCGATCAGCTTTGCGCGCGGGCTGGAAGTGACGGTCACGATGGACGAGTCGCAGTTCGAGGGCACCGGCGTGTTCCTGCTGGGTGCGGTTCTGGAGCGGTTTTTCACGGGGTACGCGTCGATTAACTCGTTCACAGAGACGGTGGTGCGGACGCTGGACCGGGGCGAGATCATGCGTTGGCCGACGCGGATCGGGCGGAGGCCGGTGTTGTGAAATCGGATACGAGGAACACTCTCAACAGCGGCGCTGACGGTTCCGCAAGCGAAGAGGCTGGTGGCGCGAGCCGTGATCTCGCTCGTGATCCCGCTCATGATCTCAATGTGGTGGTGCCCAAGCTGCTGAGCCGCGACCCGCACGGGCTAGATTTCTTTGCGATGGCTCGGCTGCTGGAGTGCTCTTACGACACGTTGCCGCGGCTTGGCACCTCGCAGCGTCCCAGCGACGACGCGGTGCGGTTTGCGCAAGAGCCCTCGCTGGCGTTCCCGCCGGTGTCGGTGTCGAAGTTCGTGGCCAAGTCGGGCGTGCGCGAGGGCCGGGTGTTCGTGAACTTCCTGGGGATGCTGGGTCCGAACGGGCCGCTGCCGCTGCACATTACAGATTACGCGCGTGACCGGGAGCGGAACCAGCAGGACCCGACGCTGGCGCGGTTTCTGGACGTGTTCAACCATCGGATGGTGAGCTTGTTTTATCGCGCGTGGGCGGTGAACCAACTGCCGGTAAGCTTCGACCGCACGCGCAAGCACGCGCGAGGTCAGCCGGTAGGTCGGCTCTCCGAGCCGACTCCTGACACACCCACCGTTGATCGTGCCACAGAGAACGGCGGCCGCGCAGCCTGGACCGACGAGGACCGCTACGCGACCTACATCGGGGCACTCTTCGGGATGGGGATCCCGACGTTCCGCTCGCGCGACGACCTGCCGGACGTGGCCAAGCTGCACTACGCGGGGCGGCTGGCCCCGGGCGTGAAGAACGCGGAGGGGCTGCGTGCGATCATCGAGAGTTTTTTCGGGGTGAGCGCGCGGATTGAAGAGTTCGTCGGCGGCTGGCTTGACCTTCCGGAGCGGTACTGGTGTCGGCTGGGCGGGTCGTCGGAGTCGTGCGGGCTGGGCGTGAACACGGTGGTGGGCGCGCGAGTGTGGGAATCGCAGGGGCGGTTCCGGATCGTGATGGGGCCGATGGCGCTGGCGGACTACGAGCGGCTGCTGCCGGGGGGCGAGAGCCAGAAGCGGCTGGAGGCGTGGGTTCGGAATTACGTCGGGCACGAGTTCGACTTCCAGGTGCAGTTGATCCTGCGCGAGGACGCGGTGCCGAAGGTTCAGCTTGGGAAGGCGGGCCAGCTTGGGTGGACGACGTGGATGTCGCGCGAGAAGCTTGGGCGCGATCCGTCGGACCTGATTTTCGGCTAGGTGATTTTCGGCGAGGTGGTGTTCACTTCGAGCGGCTGAGTGTGATTCGTTGTCGGTGAGTTTCCGTTGAACGTCTTTCATCTCGTGGAGCCCTGCGATGTCCGAGATTTCCCGTACGTCTCTCTTCGGCAAGCTCAACAGCCTCGCATACAAGGGGCTCGACGGCGCGACGGTGTTCTGCAAGCTGCGCGGCAACCCGTACGTCGAGCTGGTGCACTGGCTGCATCAGATGATGCAGAACCAAGACTCGGACCTGCACCGGATCGTGCGCCATTTCAAGGTTGAGCCGGGGAAGCTAGCGGCGGACATGACGGCCGCGCTCGACCGCCTGCCGCGCGGGGCCACGTCGATCTCCGACCTTTCGAGCCATCTTGAGGACGCGGTGGAGCGGGCGTGGGTGTACGCGACGCTGATGCTGGGCGAGTCGCAGGTGCGCTCGGGGCATCTGCTGCTGGGGATCGTGAAGACGCCGAGCTTGCGGAACGTGCTGGTCGGGATCTCGCGCGAGTTTGAGAAGGTGAAGGCCGAGGCCTTGGGCGATGGATTCCGCGAGATCGTTTCAGGTTCGCTCGAAGAAGGACAGGTCGCGACAGACGGCTCGGGGATGAGCGCGGGCGCTGGCGGCGCGCCGGGCGAGGCGAGCGGGGCGATGGCCCCGGCCCAGCTTGGCAAGCAGGAGGCGCTCAAGAAGTACACGGTCGATCTGACGGAGAAGGCGCGGAAGGGCGAGATCGATCCGATCGTGGGCCGCGATGAAGAGATCCGGCAGGTCGTGGATATTCTGATGCGGCGTCGGCAGAACAACCCGATCCTGACGGGCGAAGCGGGCGTGGGAAAGACGGCGGTGGTAGAGGGGTTCGCGCTGCGGCTTGTGGCGGGCGATGTCCCGCCCAGCATGCGTGAGGTGACGCTGCGGACGCTTGATCTGGGCTTGTTGCAGGCGGGCGCGAGCATGAAGGGCGAGTTTGAGAACCGGCTACGGCAGGTGATCGAGGAGGTGCAAGCCTCGCCCAAGCCGATTATTCTGTTTATTGACGAGGCGCACCAGTTGATCGGCGCGGGCGGGACGGCCGGTCAGAACGACGCGGCCAACTTGCTCAAGCCAGCGCTGGCGCGAGGCACGTTGCGCACGGTCGCGGCCACGACGTGGGCGGAATACAAGAAGTACTTCGAGAAGGACCCGGCCTTGACGCGGCGCTTCCAGGTGGTCAAGGTCGATGAGCCCGACGAGAAGAAGGCCTTGCTGATGATCCGCGGGCTGGCTTCGACGCTCGAGAAGCACCACCGCGTGCAGGTTCTCGATGAGGCGCTCGACGCGGCGGTCCGGCTCAGTCATCGCTATATCCCGGCCCGGCAGTTGCCCGACAAGGCGATCAGTTTGATTGACACGACGTGCGCGCGGGTGGCGATCAGCCAGCACGCCGTGCCGCCGACAGTGGACGATTGTCGGCGCAGGATTCAGGCGCTGGAGACCGAGCAGCAGATCATCGGGCGCGAGACGGCCATCGGCGTGGACCACTCGGCGCGGACCAAGGAACTCGATGTCGAACTCGGCGGCGAACGCGAGCGATTGAAGGGTTTGGAAGAGCACTGGAAGAAGGAGCAGGTGCTGGTCACGAAGATTCTGGAAGCGCGAGGCCGACTGCGCGAGAGCGGCGTGTCGCCCGATACCGGCGCGGCCGCTCCCGCCGTTCCGGTTGGCGCGGGCATCGCGAGCCCCGCGCCCGGGGCCGCGCAACCCACGCTCACCGACGCCGAACGTCAGTCGCTTCTCAATGATTTGAAGAAGAACCAGAGCGAGCTGGCCGCGTTGCAGGGCGAAGATCCGCTGATCCTGCCGAGCGTCGATGCGCAGGCGGTGTCGACGGTTGTCGCCGATTGGACGGGCATCCCGGTCGGCCGGATGGTCAAGAACGAGATCGAGGGGCTGTTGAAGCTCGCGGACACGCTGGAAAAGCGTGTCATCGGTCAGCGGCACGGGCTGGAGGCGATCGCGCGGCGGATCCAGACCAGCAAGGCCAAGCTCGACAACCCCAGCCGACCGATCGGCGTGTTTATGCTGGTCGGGCCTTCGGGCGTGGGCAAGACGGAGACGGCGCTCGCGCTCGCGGACTCGATCTACGGCGGGCCTCAGTCGCTGATCACGATCAACATGTCCGAGTTTCAGGAGCCGCACAAGGTCGCGACCCTGATGGGCTCGCCCCCCGGGTACGTCGGGTACGGGCAAGGCGGAGTTTTGACCGAAGCCGTGCGCCGCAGGCCGTACTCGGTGGTCTTGCTTGATGAGGTGGAGAAGGCCCACCCGGACGTTCACGAGATCTTCTTCCAGGTCTTCGACAAGGGGATCATGAAGGACTCCGAAGGGCTGGACATCGACTTCAAGAACACGATCATTTTGCTCACCAGCAACGCTGGAACAGACCTGATTATGAGCCTGTGCAAGGATCCGATGCTGATGCCTGACGTGGACGGGATCGCCAAGGCGATGCGCGAGCCGCTCTTGAAAGTCTTCCCGGCCGCGCTCCTAGGCCGCATCAACGTGATCCCGTATTACCCGATCTCCGACGACATGTTGAAAGCGATCATCAAGCTGCAGCTGGGGCGCGTGGGCAAGCGAGTGCAGGAGGGGCACAAGGTCCCGTTCACGTACGACGACACAGTGGTAGGCGCGATCGCGGCCCGGTGTACGGAGCTAGAGAGCGGGGCGAGAAATGTGGACGCGATCATCACGCGGACGCTTTTGCCGGAGATCAGCCGGGAGATGCTGACACGGATGGTGGAGGGGGAGACGGTGAAGAGGGTGCATATCGGGTTGAAGGATGGCGGGTTTCGTTACGAGTTCTAGAGCAGACCCTCTGAGTTGGAAGGATTATCGATGGGCTCGCCCACGACACATGGAACAATCGGGAAGAGTGGCGTCGGGGTTGCGTGCGTTCCCGGTGCTGGCGTTGCTGGCTTGAAGGGGTACGTCGGCAAAAGCGTCGAGTCATTCTGCCCGTTCGGTTTCGGACGCATCGGCAATGATGGGGAGAACCATTGCGCTCACTTTGTCAGTCACGCGCTGAACATTCATGTCGGCACACTGTGCACGGGGCTCCTTCCGTGGAAAGTAGGTGTGAACGACCAGAAGTTTCGCCGATCGGCAAGTGGGAATCGCGCAGCGGGGATGTTTGCGACTGACGAGGGCCGACTCTCTGATTTCAAGGGTGCCACCGTTCGTGTGAATGACCTTTACAACTCAATTGACCCCGAAGAAAAGGGGGACTGGAACAAGCGTCTCGACCTCGCAGCGGACTGCCTCATGTTCGTCACCACTCCCAAGAATGTTTCAGAGGATCGTGTCACGATGGGCGGTTCCAAGCTCAAGCATGTCGGGATTCATACGGGCGGCCTCATCTATAATTATGGCAACAGAAAAGACGCCGTAGTCGATGACCTCGTCGAGGTGTTCATAAAAAAATTCCAACACGAGTATGGATCAAGTTCGATCTTCCTTTGGGCGAAGATTCCGGACACCAAGGGCTTTTGTGTTCATGCGGGTTGACGCGCCGAACACCCCTGGGTCTGCGCAGCAAGATCACCGCGATTCGAGGCGTAAGGTTCGATGTCTGCCCACGCGATTGGCTGCTTTCTCTCAAGGGGAGCAATCCGGTTTCTCCCGCTCGACGTTCTTGAGGAGTTCTTGAATGTCCACCGAATCGAGTCACAACCAGGCCGCCCGAGAGCTGGCCATCAAGACCTCACTCCCCGAGAACGCTCTTGTTCTCGTTGAGTTTCGGTACAGCGAAGAGCTCGGTCGGCCGTTTCGTCTGGAGGCGACCGTTTTCGCCACCAAACCTGACATCAAGCCTGAGAAACTCATCGGCGAGAACGTCACGATCCGCCTTACCACCGGCGGGCCCAGCAAGGAGCGGCACTTCAACGGGATCGTCTGCCGCGTGAGCCAGTCGGCAGATATTCACACGCACCCCGAGTACGTGCTGACGATCGTGCCGGGCGTGTGGCTGCTGACCAAGACCTCGGACTGCCGGATTTTCCAGGCTCAGACGCCCGAGGAGATCTTCAAGAAGATGTTCGAGAAGGTGGGGCTTTCGTCGGGCGGCACGATCAACAGCGTCAAGGCCAAGTACGAGTTCTGCGTGCAATACCGCGAGACAGATTTTAATTTCGTCCACCGCCTGATGGAGCAGGAGGGCGTCAGTTATTTCTTCGAGCACGGCAACGGCAAGCACAGGCTGACGCTGACCGACGACACGACGACCGCGAAGGTGATGACCGACGCGGCCGAACTGGAGTACCACCCGCCGGGTCAGCCGACGATGGAGAACAAGCCGACGATCAGCTCGTGGCAAGCGGAGACGGAGATCGAGTCTTCGGGCGTGATGATGAACGATTACAACTTCGAGGCGCCAGACGTCAGCCTGCGCACGCCGCACTCGGTGGACTTCCCGCACCTGCAGCCCAAGAGCGAGATTTACGATTACCCGGCCGACACGGAAAAGCCTCAGCACCTGCCCGACTATGCGAAGGTGCGGGCGGAAGAACTGAAGTCACACGCCGAGAGTTTTCTGGGCGCGACAAGCTGTCGGACGCTCGAGGCGGGGCGGAAGTTCACGCTCAAGGACCCTAAGGGCACGCTTCGCGCTGACCTTCGCAAAGACTACGTGGTGGTGAGCGCGAGCTGTCACGCGCGGCAGAACCTGTTCGAGTCTGGCGGCGGCGGCGGGATGCAGTACAGCTGCGATTTCCGAGCGATCCCCGCGACGTGGAACTACCGCCCTTCGCGGCGCACGCCCAAGCCGATGATCCCCGGGCCTCAGACGGCGGTGGTGGTCGGGCCGGCGGACTTGGAGATCCACACCGACAAGTACGGGCGCGTGAAGGTGCAGTTCTTCTGGGATCGCTACGGCAAGGCCGACGAGAAGAGCTCGTGCTGGATCCGGGTCTCGCAGCTGGCGACTGGCAAAAGATGGGGCGCGATCTTCACGCCGCGGATCGGAGAGGAGGTAGTGGTCGAGTTTCTCGAGGGCGACCCGGATCGCCCGCTGGTCATGGGGCGTGTCTACAACGCCTCAAACATGCCGCCGTACGCTCTGCCAGCCAACAAAACAATGTCGGGCTTCAAGTCGAACTCGAGCCAAGGCGGCGCGGGGTTCAACGAGCTGCGATTCGAGGACAAGAAGGATTCCGAGCAGGTCTTCATTCACGCCGAGAAGAACATGGACGTGCGCGTGAAGAACGACACGTTCGAGTCGATCGGCGCGAACAAGCACCTCGAAGTCGAGAAGGACAGCAACATCCATGTAAAGGTTGACCGGCACACGCTGGTGGACCGCGATCATGTGGAGAAGGTCGGGCGGGACGTGAACCGGACGGTGGAGGGCAAGGAAGCGGTCGAGATCAAGAAGACGATGTCGCTGAAAGTTCTGGAGGACGTGGGCGAGGAGTTCAAAAAGAACTATTCAACAACGGTCACGAAGGATTATTTTCTCAAGGCCGACAACATCTGCCTCGAAGCCAAGACCAACATCACACTTAAGGTCGGCGATTGTCACATCGCGATCAGCTCGGCGGGGATCAAGATCGGCTCGTCGGCAGATATCAAGATCGAGGCGGCGAGCGGGAACCTTGAGGCCAAGGCCAAGGCAGTGAAGATCGAGGGCTCGACGACCGCCGACTTCAAGAGCGCGGCGGTCACGGTGGACGGGAGCGCGACGACCACCATCAAGGGTGGCATGGTGAACATCAACTGATCGAGCGGCATCGCCGAGGAGTACTCACCGCGCGTTCATGAAGTCCGCGCCGGTGGCCTATATCTTGAGTTGATTTCGGGTGAACTCGCCGCGCGGGTCGGGCGAGGGCGTGCTGCGTGAACCACACCAGCCCGCGTAGGTGAAGCGTGGAGCGGCGTCGTCGGGTTACTCGTGCTCTTCGAGTTCGGCGAGCTTGGCGCACGCCGCGGCGATGCCGATGAGCTGCAGGTCGGGGATGATGTGCTCGATAAGCTCGTCGTTCTCGAACAGCGTCTGAGCGTCGCCGCCGGTGGCGATGACGCGCGGATAGGCGCCGTAGGCCTCGCTGTATTTTTCGATCATGTGCCGCGCGAGCCCGCGCACCGCAGACTGCACGCCCAGCTGCATGGCGTGGGCGGTGTCTTTCCCGAAGGGGCCGCGGGCGGGGTCCGGGGGGGCGAGTTCGAGCTGAGGCAGGGCAGCCGTATGAGCGTGCAGGGCTTTGAGCATCAACTGGGCGCCGGGAGCGATGACCCCGCCTTGGAACGCGCCCTCGCCGTCAACGAAATCGACGGTGACGGCGGTGCCGACGTCGATCACGATGCAGGCCTGCTTGCCCTGGCTGAACGCGCCGATGGCGTTGATGAGGCGGTCGTGCCCGACCGTGGAATCATCGTCCAGCGAGGTGCTGATGGGGATGGGCAGGTCCGAGCCGAGGCGGAAAAGCTCGGTCGAGACACCCTTGTCGAGGGCGGCGCAGAGGCGGTCGGCGACGAGATTGTTGACGGACGCGACCACGACCTTGGCACCCGCGGCAGCCTCGGCGATGGCCAAGATTTTGCGCACGGCCTCGTCGATCTGGGTGTTGGGGACGGCGTCAGGCTTGTCGATCTCAAGCCCTCGGAACAGAGCGAACTTGATGCGCGAGTTGCCCACGCTCACGGCCAGGATCTGGGCTTGGTTGTGCGCGCGATTGCGGGCCTGATTGTGAGGCGGGTCGTTGTGCGGGTGGTGGTGGGGAGGTTGGTCAATCACGGGGGAGCGTATTCGCGCCGCGGCTCGGGGGTTGCGGACGGGCTGACCAGAATCGGGGCGATCGTCTACACTGGTTCCCGGCCTGGGCGATTTCTTGAGAGCGACCGCCAGCGCCGGGCTGGGGTGACCGCGCGTGGATCAAGGAATGAACAACCCCGGGCCCGACGACCCCCAACCCGACGACCCCCAAGCGGATGATCTCCAACCAGAAGATCCTCGCCCTGACGATCTTGTGCCGGGAGGGTCGGGCTCCAAGCCGAAGAAAAAGAAGCGCAAGCCGTCCAAGCCGCCGCAATCTGACGACGACGCGGACGTGGGGTCGTTGACGATCCCGCTGCGTTGTCGGGCGGACCAGACGGTCGAGCGTTTGAAGGTGGGGAGTTTTCAGTTCCCGCTAGGTGTGTACCCGGTGGAGGAGATGACCCCCAAGGGCGGGTACACGCTGCTGTTCGAGCCCTCGGACGCGGACAACGGGACGGGCGGTGGGGAGGCAGAATGGGAGGAATGGCCTGATCGGTACTTGTTTGACGCGGTGATCTCGGCCGAGCGGCTCAGGGCGCTGTGCATGCAGCTTTTTTCGCTGTTTCGAGGGCGGGTGTACCCGATTCTGGACGTGCTGGGTCAGGACGATTACCGAGAGGTGGACCCGTATATCTCGTACGACCTGATCGGGATCGATCGGTACACCGACACGATCCGCCGGCTGAAAGATTTTTTCTTCGAGGACGGGCTGTGCGGGTTCGGGGCGATGACGGAGGAGCCGTTTTTTTATGTGTTCGTGGACGAGCACAAGATCGTGACGGTCCGGGCCGAGCCAGCCATGAAAGAAAAGCTGGAGAAGATCCTGCACGCCTTTGACCTCGAGGAGATGGCGGAGCCAGCGGGCGCGGATTCGGCGGCCCACGAGCACCGCAGCGTGCTGGAGACGCCCAAGGACCGCCCTGAGTTCCTGAACATGGACGAGATTCAGGAGCGGCTGCGGGACGAGTGGCGGCTGCTGCTGAATATTGATGTCCGGAGCAACGTAGACGACGAGGGGAACGAATTGGGGGTGACGTTGTGGCGCTGCGAGGTGCGCTGCTGGGACGATGAGACGGAGCCGCCGCGGTATTCAGAAGTCCTTCTCGCGGCTGGGAATATGGAGGACGCGGAGGACGCGGCTCTGGAGGCGACGGAGCGGTTGGGCTCTGAAAAATCCGAGCCGTTTGGGGACATGGTGGTGATCCGCGCCGACCGGGTCAAGCCCGAGCGATTGAAGGAGTTCACAGAAAAAAAGGTGACAACCCAACAAATGAAGGAATCTGGACGGATCATTTCAGTCCGCTGGCTCGAATAGCCACGCTGTTGTGGGGGTGGGCTGTGGGTGGGTTGCGAGCGGTGGGCGGGGAACTCGAGAATCGGCGCACGGCGGCGCGAATCTCGTAGGCTGTTGCGAAGTGTCTGGACCTCGCGGGTTCTGGGCCAAGGGCGACGAGACGAGCCGAACGAATGGCAAGAGTTTGAGGGTAGTTTGAGACGGCGGTGGCTTGCCCGGCGGAGAGGTATTGGCCGCGGGGAGACAGCCTGGCGGCTTGCTCGAGGTCGGGTTGGCGGTCGGCCTGGTACAAAGTTCCTGTGCGAAGGCGGTTGCAACTTGACGGCCGGGCGATTATCTTCCGCATCACTTGGGGATTGGCGCACGAGGCGGTACGATGTCGCCCTTGGT
>Ga0209181_10000592_pt1 | contig 67167 bp, 60 predicted proteins | sample MAT05_FD_187208 | JGI IMG/M metagenome (GOLD analysis project Ga0209181, IMG submission 187208) | Freshwater microbial communities from Lake Fryxell liftoff mats and glacier meltwater in Antarctica - MAT-05 (SPAdes) (version 2) | ecosystem: Environmental > Aquatic > Freshwater > Ice > Liftoff... | reverse complement strand
TGAACCCTACTGAGCATATTTGGGACTACATCAGAGAACAAAAACAGTTTAATAACTATACTTCCGATTCAATTGATGATGTAGATATAAAGCTGGGTAACGCATTGTGCGATTTACATAATGAAAAAGCGTATATAAGTAGCATGTGTAATTTTGATCGGATATATTTAGCATCTTGTTAGCGGTTTAGTATAAGAACGCAAGAACGAGGTTGGTTGAATACAAAAACGACCTTAACGATTTTAACTACTTCGACCCTACCTTTACTATTGCCTACGGCGATAATTTCGAGAGTGCCATTAACGCAACCGAAATACCCGAGGCCGATAAAACAGTGCTGGCACAACAATAACAACTAACAAAAGATGTAGTGGATGCCGAAAAACTTTGTTCGGCCAAATATAATGATGTAAAATACTTTGCTGGCAAGGCATTTAAAACCAAAAAACCTATTATGAATGAGTTTGGCGTAAAAACGTATAACACTGCATCAAAAAACCCAACCGCATTATCTATGTTTATGAATCGCTTGCATGAAGTGGCTCAAAAATACAAAACACAACTTATTGCCCAAGGCTTTACACAAGCCAAAATAGATGAAATACTAACACTAAAACTTGCATTAGAAGCTGCCAATACCACGCAAAATGTTTTTATGGACCACCGCCCAGTAATTACACAAGACCGTGCCATGGCTTTTAATGCTTGCTATGCTTTTATTGTGGAGGTTGACAAAGCAGCACAAATAATATACCGCAACAACGATGCAAAACGTAAAATATTTGTATACGACGCCCGTGGTGGAAACAAAAACGAATACAGCGGCGAAATAAATGAAGACGATTTTATTGCATTGCCAAAACGCAAAATGAGCCTAAAAACCCTTATTACTATTACTGTAATAGGCACGGCAAATATTCGTAGCTTTTTAAGCACCAACAACACTACTTTTGAAGGTACAATGCAAGAAGTATTAGGCAATAACATGCGCATAATACTATCTACAGCCTATGTTTCCGATTTTAAAAAACCACTCTGTTTGTTATTGCAAAACCTTAGCAGTACCGAAAAAGTAACGTACAAAGTAAAGTTTAGCAAGTCGAAATAGTGATTAATGATTTGTAAAGGTTGGCGTACTCGCAAACTATATTACACAACAAAAAATAAAGGTTGGCGAATACGCCAACCTTAGGCACAATATTTAAAAAATAAAGTGGAGTCCAGCACCCACTAAAAAAAACGGGGCGTAACCGAAAAGCCTTACGAGTAGGAAAAAAATATAACAAATAAATAATGGTAACAGTAATTGTAAGTCACGAAGTGAAGAACTTCGCAGAATGGAAAAAAGGATTTGATTCGGATGAGGTTAATCGTCAACAAGCAGGTGTAAAAACACACGGCGTTTATACTGCGGCTGATAATCCAAATCTTGTTTCAATCATTACTGAATTTCAAAGTATGGAAGCTGTTCACGGCATGATGGCAAGTCCTCACATGAAAGAATCAATGGAAGCTGCAGGTGTAATTGGTATGCCAGAAGTAAGATTCTGAACAAAATGTAATTGTTTTAGATAAGAAAACGCAAACCTCATAAGGGTTGTGTTTTTTGATTTGTGCAAAGTTGGTGTATCTTCTAAACTCAAATACATTGCATAATTGTGTTGGCATAATCGCCAACCAATACCCAAAATGTAGAAAAACACGGTGATAGTTTTTGGTTACAAATTCAGTAAACTTTTCTCAAAAAAATAAAATAAATTATCACAGAGTATACTAAGTTATCAGTGTTTCACACCTATTTGGTTGATTGTTCACTTAACCAAATTCAAATATTCACCTTGTTGAAGGCCTCACGAAATTGAGAACTTTGAATTTTAGTTATCACGGCAATAAAAACATGAGTTTATACTCCTACTTCATCTTCAAAACAATGTCTCTATCAATCATAGTTTCGAAAGAACTTTTACCAAGTACGGTAACAAATTCGGAATAGTCTTCGTGGTTTTTTGCAGAGGCTGTTAGTTTATATTTACCAGGAGGTATAATAATGCAAAACCTACTTGTTTTTGCATTGGGAAGGTATTCGCCAATAATAGTACCCGATTTTGCATCGCTAACCGTAATGCCTGTTGATGTTAATGCTTTTGTTTTGTCGCTTGACAATAATTGGCCCTTGATAACCGAAAGTTCAACGTCTACTTTATTAAACGTTACGCGGTACAAATCTAAATCGCCAAAACCCTCAGGGCGCAATGCTGCCACGTAGCCATACCGTCCTTTTCCACTCATGCAAAGGTTCATGTTATCATACGCATCATTCAACGGAAAACCTACATTTACGGGTTTGCTCCAATTGCCTGTTGCGCTATCCAAAATCATCTTAAAAATATCAAAACCACCCATCGATTTGTGCCCTTTGCTACTAAAGTAAATGGTGTTTCCATCCATACTCATATTCGGAAAATCTTCGTCGTAAGGTGTGTTTATTTCCGGGCCCAAATTAAGCGCTTCACTCCAGGTACCATCGGGCAAAACCAATGCACGATACAAATCGAAACCACCCATGCCACCTGCACGGTTGCTACTAAAATACAAGGTTTTTCCGTCGGGCGAAATAGTTGCCGCGTTTTCTAATGACAATGAATTGATGGCACTATTTGCCTTAAATGGTTTCATAATTTCATTGTCGTATTTGGGGCCAATAAAAATATCGCCCGAACCATCAGTGGCATTGTCGTAATTGTAAATAAGGGTTAAGCCATCAGCCGAAACACCAATAATTTGTTCGTCGTTTGCTTTGGTATTAATAACTTCGCCAATGTTTTTGCTGCGTTGCCATTCGCCCAAATACACTTCGCTTAAATAAACATCGGCAGTAAAAGTACCATTGGCTTTTTTTACACCATCGGCGTCGTTGCGCGAATTAAAAATTAAAAAAGATTCGTTGCTACTTATAAATGGCGAATAATCCGTGTAAGGCGAATTAATATTTGGGCCTAAATTTTCGAAACTTACTTGTATGGGGCTTGCTACTAATTCAATTGCATTTTTGCTCAATTGCATTTCACGTTCGATGCGTGCAGCATCCACTCCATCTATCTTTCCGCTTATTTTTGCTTTCTGAAACATTTTAAGCGCATCTTCAAATTTGTTAGCATAAGTGTATGCTTTTGCCAAGTAAAAAAATGTGGTGGCTGTGGCGGTGGTTTTTTTTGCGAGTGGTTCCAAAAACGCAATAGCTATTGAACGGTCTTCGTTTAGGTTTAAATAGCAAAGTGCAATTTGAAAACTAAGGTAATCGTCAGCGGTATTTTTTTTAAAAAGCACTACATATTCGGTAAGTGCATCGCGGTAGTTTTTAAACTTAAATAAGTCGTCGGCCCTTTTTGTTTCTGGGCTTTGCGCTGAAGTATGTATGTAAAAAAAGCAACACAAAACCGTGAGTAGAATTGCGTATTTTTTAAATATATGTATGTTCATATTTGTAGTTAAACCAAAAGTTCGGTTACGAAAATATTAAAAATTTTAGTATGTAAAGTAATAAAAAATATTATTCGACAGTTGAAATCAAAAATTGGTTGTTTAGTGGCTCAAATTCTTTGAACAACATATCTAAAAAAGCCTCTCCAAACTTCGCATAAAAATATAGAAAATTATCATGGCGTTCTTGCAATTCGTTTTCCGGAAAATATTTGTCAGTAAACTTTTTTATTTGCGTAAGGCTTGTTTCTTCGTTTCGTTTTTGTGCACGTGCAATTTTTTGTTCTATATTTTTTAATGATGCAACGCTTTTCGAAAGTTCAGCATCTACCGAACCCTCTAACGATTTATCAATATTTATTGCTTTTGCTTTTAAATTGGCAAATATGTTTTGAAGCATGTCCACTTCCTCCTCAACATTTATAGCATCAACATTTTCTGCTAAATATTTTTTTTGTAATGTTTCGCTATCGCTAAAAATATCATCACCAGTAAAGCCCAAATTTTTGAATTTGTCAACCATATTTTTCTCTAAAATTATAGCTGAATTTCTAAGCATTAGCAATGGGAAAACGGTTTTGTTTTGGGCAAACATTGTTTTGAGTTGTAGCCAATAGGTAATTTCGGCACCGCCACCAATGTATGCCAAGTTGGGCAAAATGGTTTCTTGGTACAATGGCCTTAAAACCACGTTGGGACTAAACGTTTCGGGGTTAGTATAAAGCAAATTTATTAAATCAAATTCTCTAAAAGTTTCAATAGAATCTTTTAAAACATAATCGTTTTCGGCTTTGTCTATTCGCAAACGCAATTTGTTTTTTAGCAAAAATAAATTTACAGCGCGTGGCGTTATTTGCGACTTTTCAATAATCTTTGATGCTATAAGTTGGTTGGTGTTTTCTGTTACTAAATTGATGTTTTGGTTGTTTACAAAATCGTTTTCAATTTTGGAAGAAAAAAGTTTTTTTAGTTCAGCATTGTCGGCATCCAAAATAACCAAACCGTGGTTGCCAAATAATTTGTGCACAAACTTCTTTGTGGCTTCAGCAATGGTTTTATCGCTGCTGTAACATTCGTTTAAAATAGCAATTGCCTCCTTACCAAATTCAAAGTTTTGCAAAAGTTCAGTTATTTCTGCAATAGTATCTTCTATATTATTTAAAGAAATTCTGCCAACAGCATTTCCTTTTTCTTCGCTGCCAAATTCTATTTTTTTATTGAGTAAATGTATGTGGTTAATTTCTGCAAAATCATGGTCTTCGGTGGCCATCCAAAAAACTGGAACAAAATTATTTTCGGGTATATTGTCCTTTAGTGTTTTCGCTAAATTAATAGTAGTAATTATTTTGTAAATAAAATATAGTGGGCCGCCAAACAAGCAACACTGATGCCCTGTTGTAACAGTAAACGTATTTGTATTCGCTAATAAATTTATATTGGCAATTGCACTATCTGCCTCATTAATATTTTGGTATTGAAGCAATAATTCGGCAACTAAAACTTCTCTATTTATTTCTTCTTTTTGCTTTAGTACAATTTGCTTCTTAAAATTCTCAACATCGGCAATACCATTTATAAAAGGTACTATTAAAGGATTATGTTCTTGGAAATTAGTTATAAATTCAGGAAATTTATTCGTGCTTTTATAACTACTATTTTGTGCTGTGTAATTCATGTTTTTTGCAAGCTGAACTTGTTGCGACAAATTAAAGAAAATTTACTTTGCAAGAAATGCTAAGTAGGCGTGCATTTTCCATAGATTTCGGCATTGTTGAATGTTTGATTATTTGGTTTAGTTTTGCCATAAATAATAACAAGTAAAAAAATGACTTTAGAAGAAAAAATAAATGCTGATATTAAAAGTGCAATGTTGGCAAAGGAAAGCGCGAAATTAGAAGCATTGCGTGCCATTAAATCTGCAATATTATTAATGAAAACATCGGGTGATGACATTACCGCTGATGCAGAAAATAAAGCACTGCAAAAAATGGTGAAGCAACGCAAAGAAACCGCTGATTTATATATCCAGCAAAGCCGACAAGACTTGGCGGATGTAGAATTGACGCAAGCTGCAGTAATAGAAAATTATTTGCCAAAGCAATTGAGTGCAGAAGAAATAGAGATTGAAGTAAAGAAAATAATTGCGCAAATGGGCGTGTCGGGTATCGCTGAAATGGGCAAAGTAATTGGTGCTTCAAACAAGCAATTGGCTGGCAAAGCCGACGGTAAAGTAATTTCCGATATTGTAAAAAAAATATTGAGTGCCTAACCTCTAACGTAACAAACTGATTTTTCTTAGATGAAATTAACGACAACACAAACTTTAAAACAAATTGCAAGCCTTATAAATGCTGAATTTATTGGAGATGATAATTTTGCAATTACTGGTATAAACGAAATACACATGGTTGAGCACGGCGACTTAACTTTTGTTGACCATCCCAAATATTATACAAAAGCTTTGCAATCGGCAGCTACCGCAATTATAATAAACACGCGCACTGTGGACTGCCCAACAGGCAAAGCACTTTTGTTTTCGGACGACCCTTTTAGAGATTATAATTACCTAACAAAACATTTTCGTCCGCAACATATTTTTACCGAAAATATTGCAAAAACTGCAACTATTGGCAAAGGAACTACCATTGCGCCAGGCTGCGTTATTGCAGATAATGTAACCATTGGCGAAAACACAATTATACACCCCAACGTTGTTATTTATGACCATTGCGTTATAGGCAGCAACACAACAATTCATGCAAATACTTGTATTGGTTCTGATGCTTTTTATTTTAAAAAATATGCCGATGGCTATACAAAAATGCACAGTTGTGGCAGGGTTGTAATTGGTAATAATGTAGAAATTGGTTCTAATTGCAGCATAGACAAAGGCGTTAGCGGCGATACCATTATTGACGATGGCACAAAGCTGGACAATCAAATACACATTGCACATGATGTACATATTGGCAAAAACTGCTTGTTTGCAACACATGTAGCCATAGCAGGTTGCACCACCATTGAAGACGATGTTATTTTGTGGGGAAAAGTAGCCGTGCAAAAAGATTTAACCATTGGCAAAGGTGCAGTTGTATTGGGCATGAGTGGGGTTTCTAAATCTATTGAAGGCGGCAAAACATATTTTGGCGCACCAGTAGAAGAGGCACGTGTAAAATGGCGCGAAATGGCTGCTATACGCCAACTGCCAAGCATCATCGAAAAATTAAATAAATAATTTTTGTTGATGCAAAACAATAATTCTTCAATGCAAGAACCATTTTTTTCGGTAATAATACCAGCCTATAATAGGGCTAATATTATTTTAAATACCATTGAAAGTGTAACCAAACAAACGTTTACAAATTACGAAATTGTAGTTGTTGATGATGGCAGCAAAGACAATACGAAGGATGTAATTGCGCAACTCAATAACCCAAAAGTAAAATACATTTACCAAACAAATGCCGAACGTAGCGCAGCACGTAACAATGGCGCACGCAACGCCAAAGGACAATATTTGTGTTTTTTGGATAGCGACGATTTTTATTTGGAAAATCACTTAGAAACTTTGTACAAGCATATTCAGCAAAATAATTTTGACGAAGCCATGTATTTTGTTGATTGTAAATTTCTGCAAAAAGGCATTACAACTATTCCGCAAACATCGCCAATGATTGATGATGTGTATAAATATTTTTTGGTAAATTCGGTAGTGCCCGTGAGGGTTTGCGTGCACAAAAACATTTTTAGCAATTGTGCTTTCGCCGAAGATATTGTAATTGTAGAAGATACAGTAATGTGGTGCAACATTGCGACAAAATATAAAATACACCACATACAAATGCCTACTGTTTTATATCATTTGCATGATGATAATTCAGTGTTGATTGAAAAAAATTGTTTTTTGCCACGCTTAAAAGGCTTACAAAAAATGTTTGCACAACCACAAATGCACGGCTTAATATCTAAGCAAGTAAAAAACGAAATTTTAAGCGATTGCTATTTCGGAATAGCCCGCCATTACGAGTTTGTAAAGAAATTTTGGCCGATGCTTTACAACACAATAATTTCTCTTTTTTATCTGCCAACAGGCAACACCGTGAAAAAGAAACTTTATATGATTTATGCTTATATATTTGGCAAGCCAAGCAACAACTATTAATTGATGAAGAAATTTTTACTTAAACTATATTACTTTGGTTCGTTGAGCAAAGAAGCCACTAACGTTAACCAAAAACTGATACGCGATACTGAGTGGGCCGATGTGTTACCTCATATTAAAAAAGGAAATTTTTTGGATGTTGGTTGTGGCGCAGGTTATGCCATGCAAATGGCGCAGCAAGCGGGCTGCACCGTTTATGGTATAGACCCTGACCCTGGAGGACATGGTGTAGGCCGCGCAGGTTCTGGCTTTGCGGTTGATGCCAAAATAATACAAGGCTTTGCCGAAAATATTGGTTTTGATAGTAAAATGTTTGATACTATTTATTCGTCGCACGTTTTAGAACACGTAAATTCGGAAACAGAAACGTTGAAAGAAATTTCGCGTGTAATGAAAGATGATGGCGTTTTAATTATTGGCATGCCAACAAATTATATTATAAAATTAGGATGGTACGCGAGTATATTATTTACAACACATCATAAAATTGTAAACTTACTTTTTGGCAGATTTATAAATGCTGGCAAAACAAATTTCAGGGATTTATTTGTGCCTCCATCGCATAGCTATAGCGGCAAAACGGCCTTGTATGATTTGAAATATTACACCATCGAAAACTGGAAAAAAATAGTTGGTGCAGAGTTTAACATACGAGAAACACTAACGCCAGCATATTACCCTTACCCCGAATATTTTCAGTTTTTCAAGTTACATAAATCGCCTACCAAAAGCAGTAGCGTATTTTTTGTATGCACAAAAAAGTAATTGGTTTTGGTGTGAACTAATTTTGTTGGCATTACTTTTTTATATCACTTGGAATGAGTGGATAATTTGATTGATTAATAACAATAGTTGATATAAGTCATCCTCCAAATATTACATGATACTAAAAAGCCGTTTGTAATTTATTATTTGAAAGGCACAGGCGGCAAAAGTGAAATAATAGAATTTGTAAGCAAACAATATTTTCAATATTTAGGCTAACAAATAATTTTTTACAACCTTAAAATCCTTGCACAATTATTAAATACAGCGGCATGCCAATAGTAATGTTTATAGGAAACGTAACCGCCAAAGCCATTGGCAAGAATAAACCGGGATTTGCTTTGGGTACAGCAATTTTCATTGCCGCTGGCACTGCAATGTACGATGCACTTGCAGCCAAAACAGAAAGCATAAACCTGTTGCCAATATCGCTTGTAACCATACCACTTAAATAGGCAACTAAACAACCATTTATAAGCGGAATTACAATCGCAAAAACGGCCGTAAACCAACCTCCCTTTATAAAATCGGCAAGTTTTCGTCCGCTTACGATACCCATATCTAATAAAAATATTGCCAAGAAACCTTTAAAAATATCCGTTGTAAAAGGCTTTATCCCTTGCGCTTGTTGTTCGCTGGCAACTAATCCTATTACAAGGCTTCCCAATATTAAAAGTACGCTTCCGTTTGTAAATGAGTGTTTTATTATTTCGCCCATACTTTGTTTAGCTTCAGTTTCTTTGGCATACAACCTAATTAATATTACGCCAACGATAATCGCAGGTGCTTCCATAAGTGCCATTACCGCTACCATGTGCCCACTAAAACTAATTTTTTGCATATCTAAAAATGATACAGCGGTTACAAAAGTTACAGCACTTACCGAACCATAAGCTGCTGCAATTGCACCCGAATCTTCTGCATTTAATTTACGTTTCAAAATAAAAAATGTGTAGAATGGGATAATGCAAGCCACACCAACGCCAAACAAAACAGCCCAAACTATTTCCATTGTAAAATGGCTGTGTGCAAGTTCTTGTCCGCCTTTAAAACCGATGGAAAACAAGAGGTAAAGTGAAATAAACTTAGAGGAGTTTTGCGGAATTTCTAAATCGCTTTTTAAGCGAACTGCAATAATGCCAAGTACAAAAAACAATAGTGCAGGGTTGGTTAAGTTATCTAATAATAATTTGAAGTTCATTTTTCAATTTTTTGGAGTTAAGGATTACAATTATCGCAAAATATAGGGTCTTCGGTTGTTTTGGTGCTGTTCAATATTTTTTTTGAAGAAAATGAACATTTACGACAATTATATATTTCATTTATAACAGTGCGAGTAGGCAAGCCACAAAGTCCGCAGGGCAGTCCGCGTTCTACATTGGTGGCTGCAAAACCTGGCGTAGCACACGCAGGACAAACTGATTTTATTTTTGAAATTAATTTTTCGGTGGCAATTTCTATAACCGCCATTCGACTTGGGTTATACATTGCCCGCATATCAGTTTCTACATAAACTTTATTGTACTTTTCCGACATTTTCTCATACACTTCTAGCAGCATTTGCATAGTATTTATGCCTTTAATAATTTCTTTGTTGTTGTCTTTTGCGTTGCGTAAAATTAATGCGTGTTCTGGGAATTTAGCATTTTCGGCAAACACCAAAAGTTCTTTTCTGTTGCTAATTTCATCGCCATTAAAATTAGTGTTTACACTTAATTCTCTTTCGTAAATTTCTATGTCGTTTTTGGTATCAATAAAAAACAAAAATTCATCATCGGCATTTGTAAAAAAATAAGCAGGGTGCGGCCCAAAAGAACCCTCACTAGCAATTGCCATGTCGCATTGGTATAGCTGCATAGCCAATAAACATTTTTGTTTTGCGGTTTCCAGTGGGGAGTTTTTTCTTTCTATTTCACCAGTAAAAGTACCAAGAATATCGGTATCAAAATCAATGGCAACTAAAGTTTTTACACCAAAATGTTTCTCAAATAATGGTGCTATTACTTGTTCTTTTTTATGCTTTGTAACAATTAAAAGAGTCCTGTTTTCAAACATTAAATTTTCTTTGTATTATTTCTGATAAAGCTATCAAAAGCCTCATTAGAATTAATAATTGGAACGCAATAAATTGGTACATCACTACCCAACTTATCCATCACAACCTTTTCTATATCATGAAAAAGTAAAGACTTGGTTTGAACTGTTACAACATTATTAACGGTACATAGTAATTTTTCATTTTCTAATCGGTACGAAATATTGTTGATGTCAATAGAGCCGTTTGCTATAAGTTTGGCGTGTAGTAAATCGGCAACCAACTGTTTTGCCTCACTTTCGGTATTTAAGTAGATAACTATATTTACCATAATATTATTTTTTAGTGGATATTAAAATTGCTGATTCTACCGAAATATTTGACCCGTTTTCAGTAATGAAATGTTTTGCTTCATTCAAATCAACCTGTAATGTTTTAATTCTTTTTTCACGCATTTTTATATCCTCTTCATTGCTTGAATGATTAATTTTTTCTTCCTGAAATTTAATTTTTGCGTGTACGAATCGCGTTACAATATCAATTGCGTCAACACCACTAAAACTACCTTTTATTAATTTAATTTCCATTTATTTATTTTTAAATATTCAATTTATTGTTACTGTCCTTGCCCTAACGAATAGGCAGCTTTTCCATCGAAATTGTAAAGATTCTCCGTTTTAATCACATCAATATTTAACGTGTTTGCATTGTTTAGCAATACGATAATATCTGAATTAGAAATAGCATTTGTGTTTGTGGGCTTAAACCTGCAACGCCAATGGTCAGTACAAAAAGTTTCATCAAAACCATCAGGCCACACTTTTATTCCGCGATTAGTTATCATATTAAGTTTTACATTATTGGTTTCTAGGTGTTGCATTTGTAATGCCAAATCATTTGCAGAATTGTTTGAGAAATGAACAAACAAATCAACACCAACAAGCTCTTTTTTCGCAGGGTTTTTTCTAATGTATTTTGGTATGGTAATAGCCGCAGAATTAGCAAAAGAGACTGCTTTTAAAATTTTGGGTTCTGTACCCAAATTTGAAATTACCGCATCGGCAAATTCACTTGTGCCCACTTTTTGTTTACTACTTTTTTCATTAAAAATATCGTAGGTATGTATTCCTTTTTCAAGTGTTGCAAGCCAAGCATTTTGAACTTTTTCGGCTACAGCATTTTGCCCTAAATGATTAAGCATCATAATTGCGCCTTGCAATAAACCAGAAGGATTTGCCAAGTTTTGCCCAGCCCTGCGAGGTGCCGAACCATGTATGGCTTCAAACATAGAACACTCTTCGCCAATATTTGCAGAGCCTGCTAAACCTACCGAACCAGCTATTTGTGCGGCAATATCCGACAACACGTCGCCATACAAATTTAAAGTTACAATTACATCAAAAACTTCTGGCGTATCTGCCATTTTTGCTGCACCAATATCAATAATCCAATGTTCGTTTTCAATGGTTGGGTATTCCTTTGCAATTTCATCAAACACTTGGTGGAACAAGCCATCCGTTTGTTTCATAATATTGTCTTTTGTAAAACAAGTTACTTTTTTGCGCCCATATTGCTTTGCATATTCAAAAGCATATCGAACTATTTTTTCGCAACCAGGGCGGCTTATTATTTTAAGACATTGCACCACTTCATCAGTTTGTTGGTGCTCAATACCAGCGTACAAATCTTCTTCATTTTCGCGCACAATAACAAGGTCCATGTTTGTATGTTTTGTTTCTACAAACGGAAACAAACTTGCACAAGGCCTTACGTTGGCGTACAAGCCTAAAAATTTGCGAGTAGTTACATTCAAACTTTTGTATCCGCCACCTTGTGGCGTAGTGATTGGTGCTTTTAAAAACACTTTATTTTTACGAATAATGTCCCAAGAGTTTTTGTCAATACCAGCTGTGTTGCCCGCCAAATAAACTTTTTCGCCCACTTCAATTTCGTCAAACTCTAATTTTGCACCAGCGGCTATAATTATTTTTAATGTAGCATCCATTATTTCGGGGCCTATTCCGTCACCTTTTGCAATTGTTATTCTATTCATTTTTTTTAATTTATTTAGTTTGTTATTTTTTGTATCGTGTTTTTTTTGTTGGTAGATACAAGCATAAAAATTAAAGCCACTGCAACAACTCCGACTAGGTAAAGCGTAGTATTTTGTAAATTGTTGGCCGTTTTAGCAACAGCATCTTCCAATGTGTTTGAAGGAGAAATTGAACCAGCAATAAGGCATAGCAATGCAACTAATAGTTGTGGGAGGCAGTTATTTGTTTTCATTTTTAATTCTTTTTTTTTATTTAATGGGACAAACATATAGCGGTTGTTCTATATATTTTCATTTATATTTGTTATCAAATACATTAAAATATTTTATGAATTATACCTTACACCAACTGCAAGTGTTTTTGAAAGTGGCGCAAACAGAGAGCGTTACAAAGGCATCGGAGGAGTTATTCTTAACGCAACCAGCAGTTTCTATTCAACTAAAAAATTTCCAAGACCAGTTTGATATTGCACTTACCGAAGTAGTAGGGCGCAAAATTTTTATTACCGATTTTGGGAAAGAAATTGCAGAGGCAGCAGAAAATATTATAAACCAAGTACATGCAATAAATTACAAAACACTTGCCCACAAAGGGTTGTTAACAGGCAAACTCAAACTTTCAATAGTTTCAACGGGCAAGTATGTAATGCCCTATTTCTTAGCTGACTTTTTAAAGCAAAATCAAGGAGTAGAGCTTTTATTAGATGTTACTAATAAATTAAAAGTTATTGAAAGTTTAGATAAAAATGAAGTGGATTTTTCGTTGGTTTCTATATTACCCAACGATTTGCAAATTGACAATGTAGCCCTTTTACAAAACAAATTATTCTTAGTTGGTAATGCTGATTTTGAGATTACTAAAAAAATGTATCCACAAAATTTTCTTGAAAACTTATCAATCATTTATCGCGAAAAAGGCTCAGGCACTCGTTTGGTAATGGAAGACTTTATAAAACGAAATGGATTGTTGATACAAAAAAAATTGGAACTTACATCAAATGAAGCGGTTAAACAAGCAATTGTTTCGGGCTTGGGTTGTTCCATAATGCCTTTGATTGGCATTAAAAATGAACTACACAATGGCGACTTAAAAATTATACCAATGAAGGGTTTGCCAATAAAAAGTACATGGCATTTGGTGTGGATGAGACATAAAAACTTTTCACCAGTGGCAAATGCCTTTTTAAATCACATAAAAAAAGACAAGCTAAAAATTATTAAAAATAAATTTAGTTGGTTTGAAGAGTATTGATGGATGCGGCATGAAATTCTCGATTTAATGTTTGCCAAGTAGGTGGCAAAAATTTACTTTAAATCTTAAGTAATCAACCGGTAATAAAGAATAACCTAAGGCATTATGTAATTGTATTATAAATATCTTCTACAAAAATTGATAGCGAAAATGTACTTTTTTATGGACTACCTAACCGCCTATTATACTGAGATAATTGCTCAATTTATCTTACAACTTTAGGTATTATTTATTATTGTGTAAAGTAGTATGTCTATAGAATCAACGATATTATTTTGGTATTTTAGAACCTGATTTTTCTATTCTGAATTTAATAAAAAAAGGCTGCCTTTTTAAAGACAGCCTTTTTTTTATTCAAAAGAAACTACTTGGTAGGGTTTCTTTTTTCGTATAATTTTTTTGCTCCAAATGCAATACCTGCGCCTATCACTATTGACAAACCTCCATCAATAGGAACTTGTGCTGGTGGAGGAGGTGGCGGTGCTGCAAATATTACTGTTGATATTAAGCAAAATGTTGCAATCAAACTAAATACTAAAATGTACTTTTTCATGTTTATTGTTTTTATTTATTGTTGTTTAAAAAAACTTTAGTTGTTGATACTTCGTTACCATTTACAACTCGCACGATATAATTGCCACTTACTTGATTACTCATGTTAAATTCTTTTATACCAGCATATGAGGAAGTAGAAACTGACATTATTTGTTGACCCATTGTATTCGTTACTTCAATAGTACTTGCTGTATTACTTTTGGGAATGTTTACAAACAAAGTAGCATTAACCATATATACATTTGTAGCATTATTTGCTGCAATGTTTTTTACTACCGAAGCAACATTTGATTTATTAAAGTTTAAGTAAAAACGGTTACCTACATTTCCCTTTGGTAAAGAAAAAGTAACACTTGGTGTTTCCTTTAAATTATAAAAAGTGCTTGGCGTTGTGCTACGGTCTTCTAAATAAATATCAGAAACTTTGTTGCTAAATAATTCGCTTTGGTTAACACCAATTGTCCAATTACCTGAATAAGGAGTAACCACACCTACAGCAATTTCTTTGCTTTCAAAATTGAAATCGGGCATGGCATTAATTGCAATGTTTTTTCCATCGACCAAAGTATAAATGCTTGGGTTGTTATTCATGCTCAACATTAATTTTGCGACATCTATATTATCAAAACCATCTGTTGCGTTTGCATTATTTGTAATAACCGTTTCATCTAAAGAAGAGGTATTTGAAACATTCGAAATTTTAATACGAAAAGCATTTGCATTGGCATCGTCTTCAAAAAATATTCCACTTGTTACATTTCCAAAACCATCAACTGTCGTGCGTTGGTTATTGCTCCAATTTACCGCGGTTGCGCCTGACAATGCATTAACCCAAATAGCTGATGAATGACCACAATAGCGGCCATTACCGAAGCCCGACGGAGTTGTTATACCAGCCGAATATGTAACTGTTGTGCCATAACTATCATAGTATGCTGCGGGTTGTATTTGCGTAGTGTTGTCTGCAAAAAAATTATTCAAATCGATGGTGCTTGGATAAGGATTTCCTATCAAATTGAAATTGCTTGAGGCAGCAGTATTTATTGCCGTTGTTACGGGATTGTTTTCGGGTGTACCAGCCACATCAATTAATGTATTTGGGTTTGATAGTAAACCGAAACCTACTCCTCCATTTGTAAGTTTTGCATATCCATTTACCCACTTATATTGTTCGTTGGTTGAAGGTAATGAATTATCATACCACCATGTGCTTGGATAAACTGTTGCTTGCGGCGCAGGTGCTGGCCCAACATAGACATAATTAAGTGGTGAACCTACAACACTTATATCATCACCATAATTCTGGAAAATGGTATTGGCATTGTTAATTGGTGATGACACATAATGAATATGCTGGTATGGCGTATAAATCATTTGGCGTTGAATATTAACATCGCCAACAAAGGCCACCAAATTTGATGTTGGTGCTATTTGTCCTGTAACTGCAGTAGTAGAAGCAATAGTTAAATTATTGTTTGTAATAAGTGTACCCAACGTTGGTGTATAAACTCCATATATTTTTAATGTACTAGTTAAGCTAAAAGTACCAGTTCTGTTAATAGTAAGGTTTCTTAAACTTGAATTATAAATATTGAAAGTGCCTATTGTACCTGCGGCTGACGTTTGAAAATCTAAACTTGCATCATAAGTACCAAAAGGAACAAATTGTGCAGCGCCAGATACAGCACCATTGATGGTTAATTTTAAATTGGCTGCTGCAAATTTATAATTACCATTAAGTTGTATATTATTTACAGATATATTTTTAGAAACCGATAAAATTGAGCCAGTTGATACTTTGGTATTACCTGGCGAAGTTGCTAATAACGAAATGGCGCCAACGCCTCCAATATACTGAGTTCCTACTTTTGTAAAGTTAATGCCACCAGTACCTGTTGCAATGCTTAATGCTAAAGCTGCGTTATTTGCAACATCACCACTAATGTTTACCGTTGATGTGCCTGTGCCAGCAATTGCCAACGAACCACTTGCACCAACAGTTAAGTTTGTGATGTTTAAAGTACCTGTAAGCGATGATACAGTAACTGCCGCATTAATAGTTAAATTAGCATACGTTCTACCATCAACATCTAAACCAGCAGAAGTTGTAAAAACTTGGTTGCTACCCGCTTGAAATGTTACAATTGAAGCTGGAGCAGTTAACTGAAAAGGATTAGCTAAGGTTCCAGAATTTTGATTGAATGTAGAACCACTCTCAAAAACTACTGAACCAGCAGTTGTGCCAGCTGTACCAAAAGGTGCATTGCTAATACCAGTACTTGCAGTAAATGCTGAACCGCTTTTGAAACGAATACCATTTGCATTTGTAGCTTTTATAGTATTTTCTGATGACGTTTTTATAGCACCATAAATATTTGCTGTTGCACTATTTGCTATTAAAATGCTTACAGGCGTAAACCCTGTAAACTCTAATACAGAACCTGCATCCACTCTTAAATCATCAACCGATGTATTACCTGCAATTGTAAGTGTTGTAGAGCTTAAGCCTTGCAACTTAACCCATGTGTTATTTTGAACCAATATTTGCCCAACTGTTTGTGCCGTAATGCCATTAATAATAGTACCATTTGCACCATTACCGAATATTAAAATATCATTAGACGCAGGTGTTGTACGTGATGGTGTCCAATTTGCAGCCGTTGAAAAATTGTATGGACCTGAACCTGTTTGGCTCCATTGATAAGAAGTACCTACTGATAGTGTTTGTTTGCTACCTGTTACATTGCCTGATGTTTTATAATTTTCGGCACCTACTTGGTTGTTGTCATTGTATTCATACACTGCAAAATAATAAGTAGTGCCAGCTACCAAACCAGTTAATGTTACTGTGTTTACGGCACTATTAGCAATAACGTAATTTCCTGTACCTATTTGAGTACCTAATCCAAAAGTAGCATTAGCAACATACGTTGTAGCGTCGGTTGGGTTAGTGTTTACTGCCGAACCAGCCTTAACAACTACCAAACGTTTTGCACCATTACCACTTGTAAAGTTTGCAATTATTGACGTAGATGTAGTAGTGCCAAATGTAATGTTACCAACTATTGTAGGCTCTGTGGCAGGCGTTGCGCCTAATGTACCAGTAAGGCTCGAAATAGAAATTTCATTACCCGTTGGGCTACTTGCAACAAAGTTTTGCACCACATTTGTTGGCGAAATAGTTTGAATGTTTAACTCATAATGAAAAATACCATCAGTAGTAAATTGCCCAATCAATACGCGGTTTGTAGCAGTTGCACCTTGGCTACCCAATAAGCAAGCTATAGAGCCATTTGATGTAGTAAATGAATTACCAAATTGGCTTGTAGCATCAAAAACATCTAACTCTGTGGTAAGCCCAACAAACGTAATTGTGGGTACTGTACCAGTTATAAAACCATCTTGTGTAGTTAAAGGAATGCCTGCCGCTACATTGTTATTAGCCAAAATACCATTAGCGTTTACAATATTTGCAACACCATTGTCTTCTGTTTTTAAAACTCCAAGTTGGCCACCACTAACGTTTGTAGCTCCGCCAACTGTAAAGTATGAATCTAACATTACGCTGTTGTCAGCCGCTTGTGTTTTTGTCCAGTTTGGTTGTGAGCTTCCTCTGTCTTCATTATTAAAAAAAGTTGTAGAAGTGTTTACTACCAAAGCATGACCAGCAACACCATAAGTTGCTTGAAATTTGTAGCCTGGTAATAAATCGGCATAGATGCGATACGTAACCGAGCCTGCTGGTAAAGTACCACCACCATTGGCAGTGCTCCCTGTAGCATCGGCAGCATTAGAAATATAGTATTTTTCTACTACTATATTTTCTAAGCCATTTTGTGCTTGTGCATAAGTACCAATTAAGGTTCCTAATAATGCCAAGACTATAGCTATTGTTATTTTTCTCATTTGTTGTTTGTTTTATTTTTTATTTGATTGAAAATGTTTGAATTTATTTCTGTTTAGTGCGTTTAACACCTTTGTCATTGTGGGCTTGACCCGCAATCTTAATTACCTTATCCACCACCCTTTTCCTATGGGAGAAAGGAGCCGAAATTTAGATAATATAATCGCGCTTAAGCTGCTATTAAAAACTATTTTAGATTGAGGCTTTCGCCACAATGACAACCTTACAGAATAGTTCAATTGTAACTTCTATTTTATTAATTACATGATTGATTAAATTGCCCTAATAGTTGTAAGAAATCGGCATTGTTAGTTGTGCCATCGCCATTAACATCTGTAGGGCATGGTACTAAACCATTTGTAGCTGCACTTACGTTGCTATACACACTAAAATATGTCCAATCAGCTAACCACGATTTTACACCCGGAGCAAAAGCACCACGGTAGTTTGCAGTTGTAAAAAAACCGTCAGCAGGTGCCGAACATGTAGTAGCTAATGCTGGTGTAGGCACTGCATTGTATTTGTTTGATACATTGTTTGTAGTACCACTCATTGCAAACACGTTATCAAAGCCTGGTATTGTAGCTGTAGAAACATTGTTATCAGCAACAAACTTAGTATTATCAGCAGCTAATAACGCAGCAGTAGAGTTTGCAATGGTTAACGGATTTGTAGTATTTAAAAATGTATTGCAATTTACTAATAACGAACCTGAATTAGAAAAACCAGTTTGCCAATTGTGGTATGACTCTATTGTACCTGTACGTGTACCTAATGATTTAATCATATCAAAACCATTTTTCCAATTAGCAAATACTGAATTGTATATTTCACCTTCTGTAAGCTCTTTTGCTTTTATAGCGCAAATGCCAGAGTTGTCGCCATTTGTAGTAACATCTGCATTACCAATTAAAGTAATGTTATAAAATTTTGGGTGCGAACGTGGCAATGCGTTTGATTTGTTATCATCTGCATCACACTCCAAGCCATTGTCTGCCGTTGGTGCAGTAGTTTCATCAGCTTTTAAACCAAATAGAAATTGAGCTTTTCCACTCCAACCTAAGTCGTAGTCAAACATATCATCAGCACCAAATAAACATGCTGCATATTTTAAGTTTACAGTACCACCAAAAAACTCAATACCATCATCGTCTGATGCTATAATTTCTATGTGGTCAATAGTAGTACCGCGGCCTACCGAACCTAGTGATAAACCATTCAACTCATTGCCAACTGCTAAAATATCGCCAGAGTGACGGATAGATACATAACGCAAAATACCTGAGTTGTCATTGTCATTAGGTGTTGCAGAGCCATATAAATTACGCGCATCTGCCGAAGCATAACCTTCAATAAAACCAACGCCAGCAGTACCATTGCAATAAGTATTACCTACTTGTAAGTTATTAGTTGCAGTACCTAATATTACTACTCCTCCCCATTGTCCGCGATTAGCAATTGGGAAAGTACCATCCATAGGGTCAATATCGGCTGTAAAAACAATTGGGCAAGTTGCAGTACCTGCTGCAATAATTTGCGCACCACGCTCAACAATAAGTGCCGAAGCATTGCCAGTACCTAAGTTTTGACCACCAATTAAAGTGCCTGGGTTAATGGTAATGTTTTTACCTGTTGGCACATAAATTTTCTTGTCTAAAATCCATTTTTTACTACAATCTAAAATTGTATTTGTTGCAATTAAATCGCCATCATTACCTCCACCATTTATGGCAAGGGTCGATAACAAAACCGTTGGGCGCGAACCCACAGGCGGACATCCACAGTCGGCACCCAAATTTGTTTGGGCATAACCAGTTACTGAACTAGCAGCTAAAGCAATAGCTGCAAACACTTTTGAAAAGTTTTTCTTTTTCATTTTGTTGAAATAATTAAATTGTTTTGTGATTGTATTACCACTATTGATAACGCCACAAAAGTGTTGGTGGTATGTTATTTCAAAACGTTTTTTAGTTTATAATTTTGATATGAAAACGTAGATAAATTGTTACGGTTTGGATTTTAGAATTTAACTTGGAGGTAACATTGTTTTTGGGTTAAAAAGTTGAGATGTTCTGTGGTTAGAAGGTTACATTGCAAACTTGCTAGTTTTGAAATTCTTTATTTACTGTAAAGCAATTAATTCCTACAATGCCAACATTATGTGTATGCCAGTAAATTTTTTTCTGAGGTACTCTAAGATTATATGGAAAAAAACAAATGCTTTCTGAGAGTTATTTACAAAATTTATTCAATAAAATTAACACACATTTTTTACGAAAATTTAATTATAGTATTTAATAAAATACGGCGTGTTGCTTCGGTTTGTTTTATAAGCATTGTAAAAGCCCTCAACAACTCTAAATGTTTAATAACTTCTAATGAGTTGGTTTTAATTTCGAAAAGTTCAATAGTAATTTCGTCAATTGTTTTTAAACTTTGCGCTGTAAGTGTTTTTATTTGTTGGCAATAATCAACAATGCTTGCTTTTTTGTCAAAGTTCTCGGTACTTAAAATTGCTTTTGAAATTGGAATAATTATTTTCTCTACTGTTTTTGCTAATTCTTTTTCTTCCAATCTGTACTCCTCAATTTTATAAGCCGTCATTTTGTTGGCGCAATTACTAATGTAGCCATTCAAGTAAATTAAAGAGGATACTAGCGCATGAATATCTTCTCTATCAATTGGGAGAATAAATTTTTTAGAGGTAAGTTGTATTATTTCATTCAAATTATTTTGTAATATTTTGTGATTTACACCAATAACTTTTGCTAACTCTTCACGCTCCTTTTCTAAATGAGTATTTAATGCTTCTGCCAAATAATTCGACATTTTTTTAAGTAATTCAGTAGCAACTTTTAGCTTAGGATAAATATCATTATTTGATTTTTTAAATAGCATTTGGTAATTTTTTATTCTTATTACTATGTAGTTAAATTTATTATTCAAGCACCTGTACTAGGCATAAACACTCAGTGCTATAAGGATTTAAAATTTGAATAGCATTGGCATTATTGCAAAAATCAGTAAATGTTTTGTCAATTATTTTGCGTGGAATAATTTTAAAAGCATTGCCAACTGTCTCTCCGTTCAATGTCATTTGTGCAGTAATTGTAACCTTGCCTTTATTCATAATTCGTAGTCGCTTATTCGAAGCGTAATTTAATTTTATTGCTTCAGTTGAGCTGAATGCAAAAGCAATACATTTTGTAGTATGTTTTTTTTGCCGATTGTGAAGTAGTGTTATACGGAAAAAATTATCAATAACTTTTTCATTTGCTACATTGTTATAAGCTATAAACAATGCATTCTTGGTAAGTTGCAAGGTCAAAATATTTCGCAATTCTATTTCACTATTTTTTGTTATTTTTTTTTCGTTGATGCTTTTTTCTACTAACGCTAATATGCTTTCAATATCTATTAGAATGGTTTGGTACAAATTATCAGCATTGTTATTTTTCAATTTCGCAACATGGTCGTTGGCAAACAGCAATAGGCTATCGAAGCTTATTGTTGCATCCTTAAACAAGTTGATGAAAAATTTATTGATGTTGGTCATTCTTTTTAATTTAAAGTTTTTAGTTCAATGTTTAAAGTGGTGTGCTCAATTAGTTTTCTGATTTTTACTATTATTGAATAGTATATCTTTAACAGTGTACCTGAACCGTAAACCAATTAGATTGCGGGTCAAGCCCGCAATGACAAAATAATTGCAGGGCACAATGCACCCTGTTTTTTCCATTTTAAACTTTAAATTTTGCACTAATCTTTCACACACCTAACACTCATTCCGTAATTTTTATTTTCAGAATGCCTCAATATGTTTTTTGTTTTATAATCTAAATGTCTGTAATATGCTTTGTTGTTTGCAATTGCCTCAGTGGCGCACCACCAAAAGCCTGTACTAAATAAACCTGGACTGCCAAACGTTGCATTTGGCAAACGGCAACTGCCTGCTGTTGCGTTAAAACCACTACTATTTGTGTTCCATACATCCTCATATTTTCGCCATGATACCAAACCTTTTGCTTTTAGTTTTTCGCCTTGGTTTGTGCCTCGCCAACTTATGCTATCGGCTTGCGCTTGGGTGAGTCCTAAATGTATTTCTAATAGTTTGTAATCGTTGTCGGTAGCCACGTGCCAGCCTTTTGGCGCCAAACCATTTGTATCAGTTACTGCATACCAATTGTATAATAAATCATTTGCATTTTCATTGTATTTGCAATAGGCAGGTTTTTGTTGTATCCAAAAAGCATCGCCTTGTGCTTGCCTAATATTTTCGCCATTGTTGTACTTTTTGGTTTTCAAATTCTCGGCCATCCACCACTGGTTGCCAATTTTTACGGTTTGGTAAACATTGCTATCCATATCATAAATAGAATCATATAGCGGCACTTCAATTTCTATTTTTTCTTTTTTACAGGAAGAAATAAATAGGGCTATAAAAACTGTTGTAATAAAAAATATTATAAATTTATTTACCATTTTACTATTCTTAATTAGTTTCTCGAAAATGTTTTTTGAAATGATTTTCCAGCAATTGTCAACTTGAATAAAAACAATCCCGACAGTAAATTTTCGGTATTAATTGTGTATAGAAAATTCCCTTGAATACTACCTAAATTTGTTTCAGCAACTACTGATGTGCCATCGCTTTTAAATATAGAATAGGATGCTGTGGATTGTTCGACACTATTAAATTTTAAACTCAATAAACCATCGTTTGGATTTGGATAAATATAAAATTGAAAGTTGCCAATTGCTAATTCGGGGCACACAACACTAAGTTCTCTATCATTGCAATAGCCGGGGTAACAGCACAAATTTTTTATATTAAAATTTGCTTTTGGGTCGTAATTGCAAGCAGCAGTATCCATACAACCATAAACAAGTGGTGTTTTGCACGAGTCGTGATTATTGCAACCATACTCTGCGTTGTACTCTGCAAAATTTGCATCTAAACAGCCGCATAACAAAGGATATTTTAAAAAAGGACATAGAACCTCGCCTTCAAATAAAGTATCGGCATTTGCAACATATTTTACAATACTTGTAATGCCATTGTTTGTTTCTTCTATTTCAAGGTTCAACTCAAAAGTGAGTGTACCTTTTGTGGTTAATTGCGCAACTAGCACTTGGTTACTATCAGCCAAAACACCCTGCACGCCTGAGTTTTGAAGCCCTGCATTATAACTTATAAAACTTTTTCCGCGTTTAAGCGAACCAAAAACTGTGGAGTCTTCATTACTAATTTCATCAATAAAACCATAGTTGGCCCAATTACTTGGTGTAATTGTCATTGTGTCTAAACCATCAGCAATTGTTAGCGCTACGCCAATTTGTGCGTTGCTATTGGTAAGTAATCCTTGCGCAATTGATGCACTACCACCATCGTTATTTACGCCACCAACAATTGAACCGTCTCTGTCACTTATTTTTAATATTCCGAAATAGGGTATAGGTGTCAGTTTGGTTGCTTGCCCCAATGTTAGCCACGAATCAAGGGCAACGGTATTGTCACCAAGTCTATTTTTATTGATGTTGTAGGCAAAAGTTTCGCCATTATCTGTGTTGTTCCAAAAGGTATCGGTACTCATTATTTTTATAGGATGAAAAGCATCACCATATATTTTTTTGAGTTTAGCACCAGGTTTCATATCAATAAAAATACGGAAAGTAGTACTGCCAATTTGCAATGGTAAACCTGTGCTGTCAGTAGCATCTAAGCTGTTGCTGATGTAGTAAGTTTCTACAATTACTTTGTTGATGGCATTGTTTCCTTGTGCATACAAAAGTGGTTTGCCGAAGAATATTACCGTTATGATTGATATTATGTATTTCATTTTTTATTTCATTTTTTAGCCACAAAGGCGCAATGACTCAAAGTTTAAAGCCTCCCTTTTGGGGAAGTTGGTGGGGCTTAACTAAAATTTATATCCCACACTCAACAAATAATTTGTGCCATATCTATATTTATTATAATCCAAACTAAAGCCTTCTTTGTATTTATATGAATGACGAATTGCAGCATTTAAAACATCGCGAATTGTAAAACTTGCCGTAATATGTTTACCAAAATTTTTTGTGATTTTTATGTCAATTAAATGTCTAGGTAGTTCATACACATCAGGTATGCTTGGCAAGCTGTCATTAATGTACGGCAGGTTTGATGCAATAACCAAACGAGGCCCTTGCATGTTGTAGCTTGCCGTAATAAACAGTCCAATACTATCTGCTTTGTAAGTAATAATTCCGTTGAGAACATACGGTGATTGCCCAAACATTTGACGCTTTACATTGCCTTGCGGGATGTATTTTTTTTCGCCACCAGTAATAACTAAATTGTTTTGTGTAAAGTTTGTTTCGCTTTTTACAAAGGTTGCATTGGCGCGAAATTCAAAGTGTTTTCCAAGAGTTTTTTTTCCTTCAATTTCTATACCTTGTACAAACGATTTATCTACATTTTGCCAAGTATAACCTTGCGCCGCTTGCACTACTTCTATGTGGTTTTTAAAGTCTTTGTAAAACAAACTTACACTCACGTTATCATTGGTGCTAAAGTATGCCTCAGCCCTAAAATCATAATTGTTTATCTGCACCATTCTTAAATCAGAATTACCAAAAATATTATTCCGTAATTCATAGTCAAAAACTACAGTTTCGGTAAGTTCGCGAATGCTTGGGCGGGCAACAGTTTTGCTATAATTTGCACGTAAGTTCATGGTGTTTTCATCTGTTTGTTTTAGCTTGTAAATAATATTTATACTCGGTAAAAAGCTTATAGAATCTAACTTGCCTGGGTTTATCAAAAATAAATCACCAGTTTGAAATCTACGTCCATCATTGTTTTGCAATTGCAACGAATCATATCTGAAAACATCCGTATAAATATGTGCTTGTTCTATACGTAATCCACCACTTATTCGCACCGATTTTATAAGTGTATAGTCAACATTTGCAAATACCGCTTTTGTAGTGCTGTTGCCTAGTGTGTGGTTTGACGCTAATTTGTCTTCAACATAATATTTATTAATTGTTGTGTATGGTTTTCCATTTGTTTCACCTTTAGAAATACCAAAATCTTGCAAGTCAAAAAAAGCATTCACATCATTATTAGCAAGTATTACATTTGCATTTGGACCATAATGCAAACTATAATTATATTGCTTACTTTCTCTTTCATTTTGTTGATATGCTGCACCAAGCTTTAGTTTTCGCGCTAAGCCAGGTTTGTCATTCAATGGCATTTCTATATTTAATTTGCTATCAAATAAATTATCTTCCAAATATCTGTAAAATCTATTTACGCCCAAACTACCTGCAATTTGGTACTCTTCGGTATCTTTCAGTTTTAAGTATTGCAAATTTTTAAAATCAGGGGCTGTGCTGTTTCCTTTTGTATAGCCTGCTTGCAGTTCTATTTTTGTTTTTATTTTTGGTATATAGTGCTCCGATTTTAATTGGTAAATTAATTGTTTACGTTGTTCATAAAACTGATTTTTTGTGAGTAAAAAAAACACATCGTCGGCATCATCACTTGCATTTCGCACATTGTTTACGCCACTAATGTTCGGCATAAAAAGTAACGACAAACTATTATTTGCGCTGTATTTGTAAGCTAAATTTATGAGCCCACTCCATCCATTTGTTTCGCGGCTTATTTGTTGTTTTGTTTTTGATGATACACCTTTTGCACCCGTTGCGTCAACAAAAGCGCGGTTTGCAGTTGCACTATCATCATATTGGGTTGCGCTACCATATTTGAATCCAAATAGAAAACCAAGGGGTTTTTTAAATAAATTTAGTTGGTTGCCAATGCTAAAAGTCTGACTAAAATTAAGTAGTGCTTTTCTATTTATGGTGTTCCAATTATTGGCAAACGATTTGTTGTTTTTTACTGCATCGGCATTTATTATTTCAAATGATTTACTACTATAATTACCTTCATTATATTTTAATTTTGCAGCCTTAAATGCAGCTTCATCGTTTAAACTTCCTTTCTCTAATAGTCCTAATTCTACTAAGCCAAGCTTGTAGTAAGTATCATTCCAAGGGGTGTATTTTGTAACACCCAATGAGCTGTAAAAATCGCCTAATCCCAAGCCAACAAATTGTTGGTATTGTGTGGGTTTAATATTTACCTCTGTAATATTTGAATGCTCACGGTTTCTTAGCCTTGTATCATAACCTAACCAATCGGTATTGCTTCTTTGAGACGATAATACATTTGTGAGTGTAGATTGTATGTTATATCCAACTTGCGACTCAATGCTAATAGATAGTTTATCTGGATAATCTTTCGTATCAACAGAAATATATGCACCAGCCCAATCGCAAGGCAAGTCGGGCGTTGCAGTTTTATTTATCAATACATTATCAATAAGGTTCGATGGAAAAATATCTAATTTAATGTTGTTCGTAAAAGGGTCAAGTGTTGGCACACGCAAACCATTAATTGTTGTTTTTACATACCTATCGCCAATACCGCGTACAGTAATAAAACCTCCATTTGTGCTTACGCCAGAAACCCTTGCAATAGCAGCTGTTACAGTTGCATCGCCAGTTTTTTTCATTACTTCCGATGAAATATAATCCATACTTACCGAAGCGTTCAACTTTATTTTCTCCATGTAATAGTCTTTGGCACGGCTTGCTTTGGCTTCTATTACTACTTCTTTTACTTGTTGTGCAATTGGTTTTAATGTAAAATTTTTTATTAATACTCCCTCTTTTATTGGTGTTATTTTTTCTTCGATAGGTTGATACCCCAAGTAACTAATTACAATGGTTTGTGAAATACTATCATTCAACTTTAGGTTGTAATTTCCATCCAAATCTGTTGATGCAGCATTGCTTTTATTTTCTTTTAAAGTAACGATACAACCAATAACTGTTTCTCCTGTTTCGTTAGTAATTTTGCCCCTTACAAAGCTTTGGGCAATGCAATTATTTTTGATAAAAATAAATATAATAAGTGCAATTAGTTGACGCTTCATTTTTTGTTTTGAGAGAGAATTAATATGTGTGTGTTTGTATTTGTTTTTTTTCGTTGAGGGCTTGGTTTTTTGTCATTGCGCGCTTGACCCGCAATCTATTTTACCCCATCCCTTCTCCTATAGAAGAAGGCAGCCAAAACGCAAACCAACTTTCATCCATCTTTATTTTGGGTTTACCCAGAATTCTTTTACCTCACCCCAGCCCATCTAGTCTCAACTGCCCTTGACACCTTCTCCAAAAGAGAAGAAAAAAGGAATTTATATTTTCTGGAGTCGTGAGCCGGAAACGCAATTACATGGATTCATCATAATCAACTTAGTTTTTTACAATTTTTTGGGTAGTTGTAATTCCGTTTAGTGTAATTTCAATAAAGTACATACCATTTGTAAGGCTTGCTATATCTATTGTTTCTATGTTTCTACCAGCGTTGTTGCTCAATTTATTTTGCAATACAAGCTTTCCATCCAAGCTGTAAATCGCAATTTTATTATCGCTTAAACTTGGCTTCGATGTGTTTATTTCAACCTTTAAAATTTCTTTTGCAGGGTTTGGATACACTGAGAAACTAGTGTAGTTATCATTGTTATCATAAAGACTAGTAAGTATAGATGAATCATAAATTAATGCAGCCATTTGAATTTCGTTTGCATAAGGATTTTGTGCTACATAATTCTCTACACCACCAGTTGGCGTACCAATTTGAATGTTCAACTCAAACTTAAAAACACCATCAGTTGTTATTTGTGCAATCAAAACTTTATTGGTTAAACTATCTGGTCCTACAGAACCATTTAGCGATGCCCACGAACCATTTGTTGTTGTAAATACTTGCGGAGCCGAACCAGTATTTGCATTGTCGAACATTGCTATTTCGGTAGTAATGCCAACGGCAGTTACGGGTTGCGGTGTTGAACCTACAACAGTTAAAATGCCATCTTGTGTAGTAAGTGGTATGCCTGCATTTGCATCAGTATTTTGCAATAAAAGTGGTGTGAAATTATTTACCAAAGTACCTGCGCCATTGTCATCCGATTTTAATACCCCAAAACTACCATTGCATGCAGCACCTACTGATAACCAAGAATCAAGCATCACTGTATTTTTTCTGGCATTGTTTTTTGTGAATGTTGGCGATGTAGAACCATAATCTTCATTATTAAAAAACTTAGTGGTGGTTTCAATGCGCAATTCATGCGAATAGTTAGCTGTTGTAACACCATACGCAGCCTGAAATCTGTAGCCAGGAAGCATGTCAACATATAAACGATAAGTAACAGAACCAACTGACAATACGCCACCAGTGCTGTTTGCAGCCGCATCATTTGCATCCGAAACATAATATTTTTCTACAATAATATTTTCTAATCCGTTTTGAGCATTTGCAGTAATGCAAGCAAATGCGAAGCCAATGGCAATGTAAATTTTCTTCATTTTTTTAATTTTTAAAAGACTTTTTATTTGTGTTTGTTTAAGGTACAAAAGTCTATTGATAGGTTATTTTAAAATAAAAATGGAGTTACTGTTTGGTTACTTTTTAGTTAAGCAAATGTGTTGTGGTTGTTAACGTTAAGTTTATGAAGTAGCAAGAAAAAGTTTTTTATTTTCTGTTACAATCTATAACACTTATTGCTTTGAGGACGAGGTGTAGTGCATTTCACCAAAAGGAACATTTTCAAATGGAGCAACTATCGCAATATTTGTTGCTGCGTTTTGTGCAAATTGATTTAAGATTTGTAATACTGTTAGGTTGAGTTGTTGGTTATTGTTTTTAATTATCAGTCTCGGAAACTCACCAATAGTCGTGCATCTATCAATTAATTCTTGCGGAATTACGGCTTGCTTTAGCTAGCGTTTTGCAAATTGAAGTATTCTCTTTGAGTTGGGATAATTCTTTACTAATGTGTACAAAGGGTTGTTTGGAAATTCTTGGACCAGATTTTCTTCGGGTGAACAATAATTCAAATTGTAAGTACCTTAAATATTTTTTGCATTTCCTCTTATTAATTGTTGATTGTATGCGATTGGTAAGTCCTGTGCCTCATCATGGATTTTTTTTACTCTTGGTTCTCTATTGAGAGTGTTCCTGTTTAACGACGAATCAACTTTCTATGATGTATTCATATTACTGCTTCTACAACATCCTTTTAAATAGTAAGCAAGTGAAGATGTGAATGTGATTAACTAACTTTTTATGCGATTTTCTCTTGTGTGATTTAAAATGTGACGGAAAATTGAAACAACACTTTTACCAGTTCAGGGTCCACCCGAAAGTGATATTGCATTATCGTCAACCACTGCTTGGTTTTGGCTAGGACTTAAATCATCAAATATGGTAAATTAAAGTAGTATTCCGGCATAAGTGTGTTCTTGTTGAAGCTATACAAAATCACTTTATGAATATGAATATTAAGTTGACTCTTTCTGTTTATAATTATTTTGTTTTAGTAACATAATGCTGGCAAAAATATTGAAGTTCCCCTTGCATTATTATAAGACTACCATGAGCAAGTTTAATTTCTAATTTCTCTTTTGTGTTGATGTGTCGCAATTGAAATTTTCTCGTGTCGCCAAAATTTAGAGTTGCAATGATTGGATTTTTTCCAAGTTCGGGTTCGGCACCTGTGTGATAAGTGATAGAATCGTTTCCGTGGTAGTAGAGGTTCAGTAAAACACTTTTGAAAATAACTTTGGCTTGTGGTTCAATTTTGTTTTTGATTTCAAGAGTTTTAGTTATCCAAGGAAGCTGTTGCAAAGTGATTCCTGAAAACTTGAATGGTACATCGTTGTCGCCATACCAACTGTCTGTCTTCGAAAATCAATTCTCTTTCCATACATATTCATAATATTCCGAAAATATCTATCTGATTCATTTCACGATGTTAATTAAAATGGAACTTATTTGAAATTGGCTTGGTGCGTTGAGTAAAATATAAAGGAAAACCTTTCTCTATACCATTAAATTTTTTTTCAAACAATCATCAATACTCAACCACCCTTCTCTAATACGCCCATTTCAAATAAATACTGCCCCAGGTAAAACCTCCACCAAAGGTAGAAATGATAATGTTGTCGCCTTTTTTAAATTGCTTTTCGTAGTCGTGCATCAACAATGGTATTGTGCCTGAAGTTGTATTTCCGTAACGTTCTATATTCATCAATACTTTTTCGGAACCAACACCCATGCGGTTAGCAGTGGCATCAATAATTCGCTTGTTGGCTTGGTGCGCCAATAAATAATTCACATCATCACTTTTTAAATTGTTGCGCTCCATAATATCGGCGCTTACTTGCGCCATGTTTGTAACTGCAAATTTAAAAACGGTTTGTCCTTCTTGGTGCACAAAATGTTCTTTGGCAGCCACCGTTTTTTCGGTTGGCGGATAGGCAGAACCGCCCGCTTTCTGAAATAAAAATTGTCGTCCCGAACCATCCGATTTTAAAATGCTATCAACAATACCTACATCTTCAGTAGTAGGTTCAAGCAAAACTGCACCTGCGCCATCGCCAAAAATAATGCAAGTTGCACGGTCTTCATAATCAATAATCGACGACATTTTATCGGCGCCAATTACCATTACTTTTTTGTGTGTACCCGTTTCTATAAACTTACTTGCAGTAGTCAATGCAAATAAAAATCCGCTGCACGCTGCACCAAGGTCATAGCCCCAAGCGTTGGTTGCACCAATTTTATCGCATACAACGTTTGCAGTAGCCGGAAAAACCATATCGGGTGTTACGGTTGCCACAATCAATAAATCGATGTCTAATGCGCTAATTCCTCGTTTTTTAAGCAAACCATTTGCGGCCTCTACACACATAACACTTACGCCATTGCCTTCGCCTTTTAGTATATGGCGTTCCTTAATACCTGTGCGGCTCATTATCCACTCGTCATTGGTGTCAACCATTGTAGATAATTCGTCGTTGGTTAAAATATAATCTGGTACATAACCGTGTACCGCTGTAATTGCTGCTCTTATCATGTTGTTGGGGCCCACCTAAATCCTCCCAAAAGGAGGACTTTTAGTATTGGCATTAATTTGTTAGTTATTCTTTTTTACCTCACTCTCTTATCCTTCTCCTATGGGAGAAGGAAGCCGAAATTTATTTTTATTTGTTTTTACCTCATCCTTCTCCTTTGGGAAAAGGAAACTGAAGTATACGTTTTTTACCCCATCCTCTTGTCCTTCTCCTATGGTAGTAGGAAACCGAAATTTATTATATGCTTCAAAAATTTTTTAATAGTATCAATATTTATTTTACTTCGCTTGAGTATGTCATTCCTGCCTTCGCAGGAATTTCAATTAGATTGCGGTTTAAGCCCGCAATGGCAAATATTTTTTAGTTTCAACAGCAAAAAAATACAATATTTAATTTTACTACCCATTAAAAGCTTCTTTTATTTTTTCTTTTAAGCTACTTTGTGCAATGTCTTTGCTTAATAATAGCATATTTTTCACAGCCATTGGGCTACTCATTCCATGCCCAATCATTACAGTACCGTTAGTTCCTAAAATTGGTGTGCCACCATAAATTTCATAGTTAAACCTGTCAAAAAATTCGTCTTTAATCCCACGTTTTCTAATGGCAGTATAAAATGCTTCGGCTTCTTTTAAAATTACATTTCCAGTAAAGCCATCGCATACATACACATCGGCTGTACTATTAAGTATATCGCGGCCTTCAACATTACCTATAAAATTAAAATCTTTGGTATCTTTCATTAATTGATGTGCCGCTTGTGCCACCAAATTTCCTTTTTCTGGCTCTTCGCCAATGTTCATTAAACCAACTTTTGGTGATGATATTTTATATACATATTCCGCGTAAAGCGAGCCTAAAATACCAAATTGATACAACACATCTGGTTTGCAATCGGCATTGGTTCCTACATCTAAAATTAAACCAAACCCACCCGCCAGCTTGGGCATAACCGTTGTAATGCATGGACGAATAACACCCTGTATTGCCTTTAAAATTTGCACCGCACCAACGAGCATAGCACCAGTGTTTCCGCAGCTACTAAAGGCATCAATAACACCTGATTTTTGTAATGCAAAGCCAATAGCAATACTCGAATTAGGCTTACCTACAAATGCTTTTACAGGATGCTCGGCCATTTCAATAACATCGGGCGCATCAACAATTTCAAAATCATTTGCTGTTGCACCTTCGCTATTAAGCGTATCTAAAATAATTTGTTTGCTACCTATCAAAACTATTTTATGTTGGCTACCCAATGCTTCTGCGGCAAGCATTGCACCTTTTATGGTTGCATGTGGGGCATGGTCGCCACCGGGAATGTCAATTGCAATGTTCATATAAACTGAATAACAATTGGCGAATGTAATAAAATTTAGAAAATTGATTTTTTTTGAAAACCTTTCTTTTCTTTATTATATTATAAATAAAAAATATTTTAAAATTTTTAAACCTTTATGTTATTATTAGCTGTGTTCATAAGTTGGTAATTATTTTGAAAAGCATTTGATATTTGACTTATAAAATAATTGCAACCGATAAATTAAGGCAATGTTAATTGCTATGATATGAAAACTAGTATTTTAGCTAGTTATAAACATTGTGTTCATTACTTATTGTGTTGATAAACAGTTTTGTATTTACACACAATTGATTTTTAAAATTGGTTGATAACACTGTAAAAATTAGTGCTTATTTATTAGGTTTATAACAAAGCTTGTATAAGCCAGAAAGGTTATGAACAAAGCAAAAATTGTTATTGTTATTTTATGGATGCCGCATTTGATTTTCACACAAAAACTATGTGCAAAATTATTTATGTTAAGGGCTGATTTACAGGCTATGTTTTTGAGGTAGTTATTTGCGTTGTTCATAAGTTTGGGTTTTGTTGATAAGGTACTTAAAATTATATTTTCTTAAAAATTTTTACTTTTATTGTAATTTGATAATCCAAATAAAACTTTAATAATTTTTTTATGATGAAAATATATGTTCTAATAAGATTATTACTTTGTTTTTCAATAATAAATGCTCAAAAAATGATTCTAAGGGTGTAAGTTATATTTGGGATACGGCGGCACTAAAAAAAATTATACCCGAAAGTTATTATACCAATGAAGATGCAATTATTTTGGATAGAAAGATTGAAGTTAAGTTGCCTGCACATAAAAAATTTGGTACTATTTTTAATATTAAAAATATGTACATTTCTAAAACTGATAGAATATTAATTAACATAGATAATGCCGTACAATACTATACTCACATGGTGTTACCAGAAGATTTGGACCCTTTATTAAATTGGACTTATCGTAATTTTGCATACAATTATTTGGGAGCTTATAATGTGACTAATGAGTACAGGATTATGCACTTATCTGTAAGAATAATTAAAAAAGATGGACATATTTTTATTCCTGAACTAAGAGAAAAAGAAGTAATTGATTCTGTATTTTATGATGTGGAGCCAATAAGAAGGATGAAGCATCATTTTAATCTTAGTCCTTTGCTTGTAGGCGATGAAATTCAGATACACTACAAAATAGAATTGCCTGTTCAATATTCTGTTGGTAATCAAAACAGGTTTGTTTTTAACGAAAAATATCCTATTCAAAATTATACATTAACAGTGAGTTATGCACAATGGACTAGACCACTAATAACGATGGGTAATGGCGCTGAAACAGCCTATGACTCCACCATGTTTATTGAAGATGAAATTGATAAAACTAAAATGATTTGGAAGCGAAATAACCTTAGTGCATACGAGTTTAATAACCCATTTGCAAATATTGATGCAGTACCATATGTGGATTTTTCAATATTTGAAGGTTTAAATGGTGGTAAAGGGTTTTATGAAAATATTACCGCAGCTACAAACGAAGGGGAGTAGAAGATGAGAGCTTGTTTTTTACAATCAAAGATTGGTTTTGATAATAGGTATAAATGGTATTACCAAAGGATTGGTTTTAAACAATCAAAAGGTTATTTAGAAAATCATAAAAGTAAAAATACGGATGCACAAATAGGGTATAGAAAATTTTGGATAGAGATAAACCAAGACAGTACACTTACAAATGATTTTAATAAAATAATTGCTCTTCAAAACAAATTAAACTCATACACGCCTCTTGATTATCGGAGTGTAAAATATAACCCTAAATACAATGGTTTGTTTTTTGAGGATTATTTAGAAAAAAAAATATTTAGAGTTGATTATTCGAGAGACATATATTTTAATTTATTGCTTCGGATAGATTCTGTGTATTTCAATGTCGTGATACCAGATAGAAGGCTTATTAAATTTAGCACATCAATTGCATCATCTCAAACACCCCATTACGAAGGCTACGCATTTAAAATAAATAATACGTTTTATTATTTATTACCTCCAACAAAATACGCTGCTTATCATACTAACGAATTGCCTTTTTATATGGAGAATCAACATGTTTTGCACATACCTCAAAACCTAAACCCACCAATAGATTGCGACGATTATAACAATAAAGCTAATATTATTTTTCAGGGTACACCGTTAAGCAACTTAGCGGATAATTATAGGCAAATTATTGGAAGGATAAACATTAATGTAACCCAAAAGAGCCTTGCTTACAATGGTAAGGTTATGCTTAATGGTCAATTTTCTACTTTGCTAAGAAACTTTTACCAGAACAAATTAATTGACCCTTCAATTTCTCAAACCTATTCGATAAGAATGAGTGACGATGCAAGTTTAAAATCAACAAAGTATCAGCTACTAAAAACTTCTTCTGACTATCCTTTCAAAACATCGTTTTCGGCAAATTATGAAATAGAAAATTTTGACAAAGGCATTACAGGCAATGGTGTCATTACGCTAAAAAAATGGTTTCATTTTGTTCATCCAAAATCAGCATTTATAAATTCTAAAAGTAGGCTTTTTACTTACGTACCCGATTTTTTGTGTAGCGATAAATTTAAGTACCAGTTAGTTTTTGATAAGCCGGTAGAAGTTTTAAATTTGAATGATTATTCAATTGATATAAGCAATGAGTACGGCATATTCCATTCGGTACTCGTAAAAATTGATGATACCAATTATGCGTTTGATGCAGTGTTGCAAGTGAATAAAGAAACCGTTGATGCTTATAATATTTTATGGGTAGAGGATATAAGCAAAGCCATTGAAAAGTTACAATCAACTGTTCTCATTTTTAAACAGTTGTAAATCTTCGCAAGGCAGAATCGTAAAAAAGAATCAACAAATAAGCCTTCAGTTTTTAGCATTTCCAATCTAATTAATTATCTTCTTATCATACACAGAGAATGACCCCTCAGAAAAGTTCATTAATGGAAACGTTGTGTTGTGTGGTCTGTAGCATCCATAAGTTTTAGGACAAAACTTAATCAGAAAAAGTCCTACTTCCCGAAAATCATTTTAAGCGCAATAAATATTAATAATCCGCCAAAAATTTTCTTAATCATTTCTTGTTGCGCTTGAAACAATAAAATAAACTTGGAGCCAAAATAACTGCCAATTACAAAGGTTGAGCAAATTATTAGTGCTGTTTTTATATCCATATTTCCAGCTTTGTGGTAATTTATTGCTCCTAATATTCCTACTGGTAACAAAAACATAAACAGGGTTGTTCCTTGGGCTTTTAATGGTTCAAAACCAAAAAAATATATTAATGCCGGCACAATAAAAATTGCTCCGCCAATACCAAACATGCCACTTAGTACTCCGGCAAATAATCCAATAACCAATAAAATTAATATTTGTGATGTTGTCATTTTCTATAATTTTTTTTTACAAATAAAACACAAAAAAAATTATTTGAATTTTGCGTGGTTTATAAAAAAATACACCCACCAATACTATCTTGTCTTGCGCCTGTAGCACTTTTCAACGTATTTATTTGTTCATAAAAACGCAATGTGCCCAAAAATGCAAAAGCAATGGCTTCTTTAAAATCAATAATTTTTTTTTCCGGAACAGTAATTTTTATTGATGGATTAAGCTTTGCTATCGTATCCATTAAAAAACTGTTATGTGTGCCACCACCAGTTAACAATACTGTTTTAATTGATTTATTATTTTTTAATATTTCTCTAAAACATATACCAATATGTTGGCAATAAGTTGTAATTTTATTATACAGACTATCTTCTGTTTTATGGATGTGGGTAAATATATTTTTATCAATCCATTCAATACCAATTGATTTTGCTTCAAGTTTTTTGTAATAAGAAATATTGTTTAATCGTTCCAACAACTCATCGTTTATTGCTCCTATTGAAGCCATTTCTCCACCTTTATCAAATGCCAAACCATTTTCATTTGCAAGATAATTCAGTACAATATTTACTGCGCAAATATCAAAAGCAACTCTCTCATTATTTTCATTATCAAAGCTAATATTTGCAATGCCACCTAAGTTTATGCAAGCATCAAATTCGCCAAATAAATATTTATCGGCAATTGGCACTAATGGTGCACCTTGTCCGCCAAGTGCAATATCGGTTGTTCTAAAATCAGAAATTGTTTTTATTCTTGTTAGTGCTGCTATTGTTGCGCCACAGCCAATTTGTGTTGTATAATTTTTTTGTGGATTATGAAATATTGTATGTCCGTGCGAAGCAATTATTTCGGGTTTAATTTTCTGTTTTTCCAAAAATTTATTGATTTCAACTGCCGATTTCTCTCCGAATTTTTGGTGCATAAAAGCCAACTCCTCAGCACTAGATTTATATAAATTTTTTAATTCTTTTATGAATATATTGTCTGTGTATTTAATTGTTTTTGCTTGTAACAATTTGTAAGACCACTTTTCGTTTGTTTTTGTGAATTTGCACAACGCAATGTCCAATCCATCCAAAGATGTTCCACTCATTAAGCCCAAAGCAATTAGTGGCTTTATTTCATCTTTCTTTATCTGCATCTTAAAGCAAATATATTATTTTGTTTGGGGCACAAAAAAACCGCTATTTTTTGTAGCAATTTCTTGTAGTATTTTAAGCTAATTAGATTTTAAATTTTGGTATATAATCCCGATATTTATCGTTTAGTTTTATGTCCTTTTATGGTTATTCTATTGATATTATTGCTTCTGTTTGTATTTATTTTAAAACTCACAATTCATTGGTGTTCTCGGAAATGGTATTACATCACGAATATTACTCATGCCGGTTACAAATAAAATTAAGCGTTCAAAGCCTAAACCAAAACCGCTGTGGGGCGCAGTGCCAAATTTGCGGGTGTCTAAATACCAAAACATTTCCTTTTCGGAGATATGAAAATCTTGCATTGCGCTTCTTAGCTTTTCATAATTTTCTTCACGTTGACTACCTCCTACAATTTCGCCTATGCCCGGAAACAAAACGTCCATGGCGCGTACCGTTTTTCCGTCGTCATTTTGTTTCATATAAAACGCTTTTATATGCTTCGGATAGTTGGTTAAAATAACAGGACATTTAAAATGTTTTTCTACCAAATAACGTTCATGTTCACTCTGTAAATCTGTGCCCCAATCAACCGGAAATTCAAATTTGTGTCCGCAGTTTTTTAGAATCTCGACACCCTCGGTATAGGTAACTCTTTTGAAATCATTTTTAATTACAAAATCTAGTTTTTGCAACAATTCTTTGTCATACATTTGGTTTAAAAATGCCAAGTCGTCGGTGCAATTATCAAGTGCATATTTCACCAAATATTTAAGCATTTCCTCTACAAGGTTTTGATTGTCATCCAAATCATAAAACGCCATCTCCGGTTCTATCATCCAAAACTCAGCTAAGTGCCTTGTTGTATTTGAGTTTTCTGCTCTAAATGTTGGGCCAAACGTATATACTTCGCCAAGTGCCAATGCCGCCAATTCGCTTTCCAATTGACCACTAACGGTTAGGTTAGTTTGCTTGCCAAAAAAGTCATTCGTATAATCAATTTCTTTGGCTTCGTTTCGCGGAATATTATTCAAATCAAAAGTAGTAACCTTAAACATTTCACCGGCACCTTCGGCATCGCTTGCAGTAATTATTGGTGCGTGTAAATTGTAAAATCCTTTGTCGTTAAAAAACTTATGTATCGCATAAGCCATCGCATGACGTATGCGTAACACAGCTCCAAAGGTGTTTGTACGTGGGCGCAAATGTGCAATTTCGCGCAAAAACTCTAGCGAATGTCCTTTCTTTTGCAAAGGATATGTTTCAGCATCCGCATTGCCATAAATTTCTAATTCTTTACAAATTATTTCTACACTTTGCCCTTTGCCTTGGCTTTGCACCAAAGCACCGGTTACAGCAATACAAGCACCTGTTGATATGTCTTCACACATTTTAAAAGCAACCTCATTGGCAACATCAATTACTACTTGAATATTATTGATGGTAGAACCGTCATTCAAGGCAATAAAGTTTACATTCTTACTATTTCTAATACTCCTTACCCAGCCTTTAACAATGATTGTTTCAGAAGGTTGGCTGGCCAATGCCAATGCTATTTTTGTTCTTTTCGACTGCATATTTTTTTTGTTTGAGGCGCGAATTTAGAAATAAATTTGGCGGTTACACAATCAAATGAATGGGATGGTTAAAGATTGCGGGCATTACGTTTCAAATTACAAATTAATCTACGTCGAAGCTAGGAATATTGTCAAATTTTATTTTACAACTCTGCTGGCATTCAAAAGCGTGTATATTCTTAAGAATCTTAAACATTTCTACCTCTGCAGGATGGTCAATTCTTTAAACGCCCTATGTTTAGTTGCTATACAAAGCCTTTGATATTTTAAAATTGTCACTTAGGAATAAAGTATAACCAAACCCTTTAAGCACTTTAAAATTATGTGTAATTAGCGTATAATGTTGTATAGTTTCCACAAATACTAACAACAATACAAGACTAAAAAACAGGCGGTTTGAAATCATGAATAGGTTAAGTGAGTATCAATTAAGAAAGATTAAACCCCACCATACACCAGCCCAATGTTATTCAATTAAGAAATTATTAAGTCAAAGCCACAGGTTAAGGCATTTCAGAAAAGTTGTACCCGATTTTGTTAGGTGTCAGTTTGTGGCCACATTATTCCACAACATCTTTTCGCAAGCAAATGACAATAAAGATTTAACTCTAACCTAGTTCCTTAAATACAATAGCCCCTATACTACAAACTTAATCCATATTCTTCAAAATATATACTTATATAGAACGCCAATAAATAGTATGTTTATGGTGATATTGTAATTCTATTTAAAACAAATATTCGTTTGATATTTTTTTCTATTTTGTTTCACGTGGAACAGCAAACTGCTTTAAAATTTTTTGTTTATTGAAATTTGTTCCACGTGAAACGAATTGTTATATTTCACAATATCAATTATAAAATTAAAAAAGTGTCTTATAGCATTTGTTTTTGCTGTTGTGTTATACTTTTGGCTTAATGAATTGATGCAAAAAATGTATTGTACGAAACCACATTTAGGCATTCACAAAGTCTATTTCATTAAAAAATGAAGCAATTGTTCGGAGTAAAGGTTTTGGAAGATTGGTGTATTCTATGTTTTGATATATTTGCAATGTAAAACGTGAGAATTTCTTTAATAGACATAGATAAATGGCAAGAAATAACTGCCACAATACGCAGTAATAAATTGCGTACTTTCCTCACAGGCTTTAGTGTTGCTTGGGGTATATTTATGCTAATAGTATTACTTGGCTCGGGTAAAGGCTTGGAGAATGGCGTAGAAAACCAATTTGAATCGGACGCGATAAACTCGGTTTGGTTTTATAGCGGACAAACCTCAATTGCCTATAAAGGCTTAAAACCAGGACGAATTATAAAGCTGAATAATGAAGATTATGAGATAATTAAACGTGAGTTTAAGGAGGCGAAACAGGTTTCGACGCGTGGAGACGTAAACAACATAAGAGAAATTAACTATAAAAATAGGTTTGCCGCATTCAATATACGTTCGTGCTTGGCGGGTATGCAATTTGCAGAAAACATTAAGGTTATAGAGGGGCGTTTCGTGAATAAAATAGACGAAACGGAGCAGCGTAAAATCGCTATAATAGGCAAGCCAGTAAAAGACGAATTGTTTAAAAACGAAAGTCCGATTGGTAAATTTATTTCTTTGGGCGGTTTCTCTTTTTTGGTGGTCGGCGTGTTTACAGATAGCGGCGGCCCAGGTGATAATAACCGTATTTATATACCTACAACCACCGCACAGTTAGTTTTTTATGGCAATGAAAACTATGAACAATTAGTTATCGAAGGCGACGCAACAAGTGATGAGGCAAGTAAAAATCTTTCAAAAAAAATAAAAAAACGCTTGGCACAATTGCACAACTTTTCGGTTGATGACCCACGCGCGATGTTTGTAAATAACAACCTTGAAAATTTTAAGCGAATAATGAGTGTTTTAAGCGGTATTAGACTTTTTATTTGGATAATCGGGTTTGGCACTATCATAGCCGGAATTGTTGGCGTAAGCAACATAATGATGATTGTTGTAAAAGAACGCACCCGTGAAATTGGGATTAGAAAATCTTTGGGCGCAACAGCCACATCAATAGTAAGTTTGGTAATGCAAGAATCTATTTTAATAACAAGCGTTTCTGGTTACATTGGTTTATTACTAGGGCTTGCAACGCTTGAAGGCGCAAAGAAATATTTGCCACGAAACGACTTTTTTGCGAACCCCGAAGTTGATTTAAAAGTTGCTATTACAGCCACAATTGTTTTGGTAATTGCTGGTGCTTTGGCAGGGCTAATTCCTGCAATTAAGGCTGCATCCATAAAACCTGTGGAGGCCTTGAAGGAAGATTAGGCTCAGCCATTATTTTCAGCTAAAGATTTAATAGACATCTTCCAAATAAAAGAACGTGGTTTTTATAACCCTAGCTTCACAGTGGCTGAAGAGGTATAAAGAGTTTACAATCATATTTTTAATATTTTTCAGGTGTATTTGTAAAAAAATAAATTTTGATATTACCGAACAAATAATACGCACTTTCACTGTATAACTCTTTTATTCTAAAGCAAATTGGGTTTTTTATTGAACATAAATTATCGCGGACTTATATGTTCATATATGCCTCATACAGTTGTTTTCAAACGGGATAAGCATGGTTATTTTTATAAGCCAAATGTTTTGGTAAAACTTAGTGTGCTTCTTGCGGAAAAATTTAATTCGGAAATATTTCTAATAATAATGCACAAAAAAGCAGAGCATAAAAGCTGCAGCAAACAGTTTTGCTTTTAGAACTGCAAATACCCAACAAACTATTAATCTTGAATTTAGGAATAGATATAATTCGACATTACTGCCCAACCAATTTTGCTAAAAAATAGGCAACTGATGCAGCAACTATTCCAATAAAAGTAACCCTTAGGGCACCTTTTAACGCATTTTGGCCAGTTAGTTTACTTTTGTAAAATCCAAAAATAAACAAGCAGATAATTGTGATTATTGATGACACAATTAAACCATTGTTTGGTGAGTTGGTAAACCAATAACCAAGCAGCGGAATTACGCCGCCAACAATGTAGGCCCCTCCAATGTTTAATGCACTTTTGGTTGCGCGCCCAGCATTTGGCTTTTCTAATCCCAATTCAAACCGCATCATAAAATCAACCCATTTTTTCTCGTCTTTTGCTAATTCATCGGCAATAGTATTTTGAGATTCAATGCTTAAACCATAATTATTAAAAACGTCGCGCACCTCTTGTTTTTCAAATTCAAACTTGGTTTTTACCTCTTCATATTCTCTTTTTTCTTCGGCATTATAATGGTCAATTTCTGTTTGCCCAGCCAAGTAGCCACCCAATCCCATTGCAATAGAACCTGCGCATATTTCGGCAATACCCGCCACCAAAATTAAATTATTGTTTGTGAGCACACCACTTAAGCCAGCCGCCAAAGCAAAGGGTACGGTAAGTCCGTCACTCATACCAATAACAATATCACGCACCATATCGTTGGCGCTAAAATGCTGCTCTTTGTGCTCCATTGTTACCAAATTTTTTGAATTAATAATTGTTGTTGGTTAAAAATAGCAGTGTCGCCAACACGCTTATTTAACAATGTTTTAGCCAACGGCGTTAATGGCGAAAGCACCACAATATCGGTATTGCCAACGTTTATTTTTCCAAAACTAATTGCAATAAAATAATAGCCACTGTTAGTTTTTACAAGGCTTCCCGTTTCAATGGAATTACCACTTTTCTTTTTTTCAATTTGCTCCATCATTACAAAATCATATTCCACTTTTTTGTATTGCGCTTGTTGCATGCTTAGCTCCATTTGGCTCATGCTACGGCCTGTTTCGTACTTATCGCCAGCACTACTTTTGGTTTCGTTGTTTACCGAATTTTGAATATCTAACATTGATGAAGCGTAACTATTCATTCGCTTTTGCAAATCGTTTTTTATGTGTTCAATTACTTTTTCTTTCATAGTTTTTTGGGGTGTGGCAATAACGACAAAATTGTTGCGTAAATCATTTTAAGAATTGGCTTTGGTGGCTTCTATTTTAGGTAAAATTTACTTTTTTTCGTTGCAGAAACTCTATTTTTTAATAATACATAAAAATAATATTTTCGTAACATATTAATTAACCTGCAATTAAATCAATAACTTTGTCAAAATTACACCGTTACAAACATCTGTTTTAACACATGTATTTTCAATTATATTTATTTTGTAAACATTTTATTAATAGTTTTAACAAAAATTTTTAATTTTAATATATTAAAAACTTTAATTTGAACAACACAACACAACACAACACAACACAACACAACACAACACAACACAACACAACACAACACAACACAACACAACACAACACAACACAGGGGCTTATTACAAATCAAACACCAATTGCTTATGGTAGTAGCCTAACCCCTACTACTTTTAATTTTAATTTTGAAGTGACGGACCCTACTGTTATAACATCATCTTTTGCAAGTATGCAATTTAATTTTATTGACAATCAAACTCTAACTATAAGATGTCATGATGAATTTTTGGTACAAGTACCTGATTGCGATTTGCCAATTGTGCCGCGTGCGCCATCAATATCAGCCACCCCTAATGGGCATTTAATAAACGCGCATTGTGTGCCAACAGGCAATGCAGCCTACGGAAATGGTTTTATGCACCTTGGTAACAATGTGTTTTGCACTTTTTGGAGTTATCAAAGTTATGTTCAAAATGCGGTTTTAATGCCAAACTTTCTTGTATCTGAATATTCTGATGGCATTTATGCTTTCGATAAAAATTTTAATGCTCAATATTACAAACCACTGCGTGTTTTTACAGACTCTGCATTGGCGTGGTCCGGGCAAGATTCTGCTTTTGGCCTTGATGTTAAGCAATTAAAATTAATGCCTGACGGTAACTTAATGCTTTAAGCTAATATTACAAAAACCACGAATTTTTTTGGTTTAACCTTGCCATTTTTTTCAAATTATTGCAATGCAAATGTTTTATTAGCGAAACTCGACAAAAATAATGGTAAATTACTAAGTTATCATTTTGAAAACAATGATTTGAATGCGCTTTCAGGCTTGGTTTTCGATAAAAATAATAATATTTATATAAAGACAAACGGCATTTTAGATAGCACAATTTATGGTTATCATATATCTTTAAATCATCCTTATTTGCCTGGACAACCAAGGGTAAACTTGCATAAATTAAATACCAACTACAATACAATTTGGGCAACAAGTAAAGATAGCTTGGTAAGCTACTTCAATAATAACCCTTATGCAACAGCATACACTCCTTCAGATGGCTATTTTTACAACAACATTGCAATAAATAGTAAAAATATGTTTGCAGTTGAGAATATCGGCAAATTTACCTTGTGGACTAATAACAATCGCAAGTATCGAAGTAGTGTTTATAGCCGTTTTTGCTCTACTTTTTGTATTTTAAAAATAAACTCTGCAACGGGGGTATTTGAAGCAATAGATGTGGCACCATTACCAGGTGATACTGTACCTTTGTCAAGCATTGATTTTCAAACATCGCAACAAATAGTTTGCAATGAGCGTGGCGAGTTGTATATTTGTGGCACTAACACCAGCCCAATTGTTATTGGTAATGATACTATACCACACAATAATTTAAGCACTTTTCGCGGACGTTTAACAATGCTCAGATACGGATTGCCATGTGGCACCAACCTAAGCTACGACCCACCTTACAACCCCAATAACTTAAATGCTGCGGGTGTAAACACCAATACCATACACCTGCAATGGCAAGACCAAAGTAGCATTGAGTGGGGCTTTAGAATATACCGAAGCAATGCCTATAACGGCACTTATACCCTTGTTGATAGCGTAGCTAGCAACACCACCAACTACACCGATGATTTTTTGCCTACCAACACTTGGTATTGGTATAAAATATGTGCCTTTAACAATGAGGGTTGTAGCTATGATAGCAATATTGACAGTGCCAATACATTTATTGTAAACACACATTTTATTGAACCAGTAACTTCTCGTTTAAAAGCACAACCCAACCCATATAGCGGCAGCACTACCATAACCATAAACGCAGACAAGGAAGAAGGTATTTTGCTGCAAATATTTGATGTAAATGGCATAGTGTTATTACAAGAAAAACTAACAAATACAACTAAGGCAATTTGCAATATAACTACAACAACCAAAACTTAGCTGCTGGCGTTTACTTAGTAAAAATAATCCGCAGCAATGGAGTGGTAGAAACACTGAGGTTGGTAAAGCAATAGGGGATAGTGATTAGTTTTTTATTTTTACAGTTTATTAATTTGCCCGAGTTTACCGTCTTTGCTTTTCTTAAAAACAAAATATAGTTGAGTGGTCGGTGAGTATGCCAGCTAAGCGCGCAACACTGAAGAAGCATAACTATTCATCCGCTTTTGCAGTTCGTTTTTTATGTGTTCAATTACTTTTTGTTTCATAGTTTTTTAATATGCCATGATTAAAAATAGTCTTTTATTTTTTCCATAAAATATTCTGGTGCTCTGCATGGTTTACCCGTTTTTATGTCAACAAAAACGAGTGTAGTTTGTGCTTTGTTCAGCACTATATTATTACTATTAATTGTTTCGTAATCAAACATAATTTTGCTTGTTGGCAAAGCGGTAATAACAGTTTTTATGGTAAGCAAATCGTCGTAAAAAGCAGGTTTAAAATAATTAATTGTAAACGAAACAACGGGTAGCATAATACCAGTGTCTTCCATTTCTTTGTAACTAAAACCTAGGTTGCGCAAGGTTTCTACGCGTCCTACTTCAAAATAGGACGCATAATTTCCGTAATACACATAGCCCATTTTATCGGTTTCGCTATAGCGCACACGCACTTGTGTTTCTGATATATACATAGGAGTAATTTATTTTACAATTGTTCCAAAAAGCCTCATTCTGCTAATGCCGCCATCAGGTAATATAGTTAATTTTACATGCGTAAAATCAGCAGTATTTTCACATTCAAAATAATGTTCAAAGTCGGCTTTTAGTTTTTGTTGAGGCACTATTGTTTTCCAATCACAATTGTTAGGGTCAAAAACCCCATTTACGCTGCAACTCTCTAAAATAAAGCTATCTGGGTAATTTCCTTTAAAGTGGCAGGTATCAATTAATATTCTATTTATTTTTCCTTTGTGTGCCAACTTTACAATTACCCAATCTTTGTTATTGGGTGTGCGGTTGCGTTTGGTTTCCCAGCCGTCGCCCATGTTTATGCCGCGCCCGGGCATTATTAAATTATCCATGTGGCTAAAAAACATATCGTTACAAAGTATTGATTTTGCACCATTTACAGCCGCTGCCAAATCAATCTCTGTCGTTTCACTTACAGTATTCCAATCTTTGTAAACTTCGCCATAAACCTTTAAGCGGGCTACACCACCATCAGGATAAATATGTAATTTTAGGTGTGTAAAAATAGTATCGTTTACTATTCCATAAAAATTTTGACTGCCTGCATTTAATGGAGACTTGGGTAATATTTCTACCCATTTTGCATTTGCTTCAATCTCATTTATTGAAGAGGCATTTGGCATATAGCAAGCTTCAATGGAAGCGTGTGGTGGGTGATTACCTAAAAAGAAATTTGTATCAATATCAACACCTTTTATTTTGCCTGAAGTGGCAAGTTCTATAATGCACCAATCGTGTCCTTCGGTGCGCTTGCGGCGACTTTCCCAACCGTCCATCCACTTACCACGGTCAGTGTATTTATCAGTAATAAAAATACCACGGCCGGGTAATAATAAATTTTCTTTTTCAGCAAAAAAATCATCGCTACAAGCGAGTGCTTTTGCACCTAACCTTTCTGCTGCAAGGTTTGTTAAACTGGTAAACGAGGGGGCTAAATTTTCTGTCATTTTCTATTTTATTGTTTTCAAAAATAGAAATTTATTATGCAGAATGTTCAAAAAATATCTTCTGTTACTAATACGAATTAAGAATTTAAGTGTTTTTTATTTTTATCATGCACCTACAGCACCAATATTATTGCGGCTTGCAACACAACTACAAGCATGTTGAGAGTCTACAATTATAAACCCATAAACGAAACTTTAATTCGCACTAATAATTAATAATTTGTTCTTCCATTTGGGTAGGAATTTGGCGGTATTCATATTGCTGATTGCGCAATTGTGGTTCAAAACCTGCTTGTGTAATTGCTTCTTGTATGGTACGTGATGTAAACCTGTGTGGCGCACCAGCAGCCGAAACAACGTTCTCTTCAATCATAATACTACCAAAATCATTTGCGCCCGAGTGCAAGCAAATTTGTGCCGTTTCTTTGCCAACCGTAAGCCACGATGCTTGTATGTTAACAATGTTTGGCAACATAATTCTACTCATTGCAATCATGCGAATATATTCATCGCCACTCACATTATTTTTTATACCTTTGTGCCGGTTTAGCAATGTTCCATCATCTTGAAAAGGCCATTGAATAAATGCGATAAAACCTTTGGCTGCGGCAGGCTTTTCGCTTTGCACTTGTCGCAACCATACCAAATGTTCAAAGCGCTCATAGGTTGTTTCAATATGCCCAAACATCATGGTTGCACTTGTTGTAATGTTAAGTTTATGTGCTGCACGCATTACATCTAACCATTCTTGTCCGCCGCATTTGCCTTTGCTAATTAAACGTCGTACACGGTCATTTAATATTTCGGCACCTGGGCCAGGTAAACTGTCCAAACCTGCGTCAACTAGAGCTTTCAGCACTTCTGTATGGGTCGATTTTGCTAATTTGGTAATGTGTGCAATCTCTGGTGGCCCAAGTGAATGTAGTTTTAAAGTAGGATATAATTTTTTTAATTCTCTAAATAAATTGGTATAATAATCTAGTCCCAAATCGGGATGGTGCCCACCTTGAAGCAATAGCTGTTCGCCGCCATACTTAAAGGTTTCGTCAATTTTAACTTTATAGGTTTCAATGTCGGTAATATAACTTTGGGCATGGCCCGGTATTCTGTAAAAATTACAAAACTTACAGTTGGCTGTACAAACATTTGTGGTGTTGAGGTTGCGGTCAATAATCCAAGTTACTTTATTGTCTTTTTTATTGATTTTTCTAAGTTCATTTCCAACATACATTAACTCAGCGGTTGATGCGTTCTCAAACAAAAAAACCCCTTCTTCAATACTTAGAAACTCTTGTTTTAAAGCGCGTGATAATAAATCTTCTACCTTCATTTTCTACAAATTTTGATGTGAAAACGCAATAGTATGAATAATGTTTAGTTCTATAAAGTTTAATGAAGTTTGAGATTGAAAATCGAGGGAATTTCCCTTGCATTAATTACTTTTGTAAACACATTACAATTTCATTCTTACTACTCTTTCAAACATTTTTGAATCATCATTGCAAAATTGAAAATACTATACGCACTGCAAGGCACTGGAAATGGGCATTTAGCACGTGCCAATATATTTATACCTATTCTTAAAAAGTACGGAGATGTTGATGTACTTATCAGTAGCAAAGACCATGATATAGTGTTGAACACCGAGGTAAAATTCAAAATAAATGGCCTTGGTTTTACTTTTGGCAAAAACGGAGGAATCAACTATTGGCAGTCATTCAAAAACTTTAAACTCATTGCCTTTTTTAGGGATATGCTTCGTTTTCCAATCAACGATTATGATGTTGTAATTAACGACTTTGAGCCTTTGACAGCTTGGTTGTGCAAATTCAAAAAAAAGAAAATAATTGCGCTATCACACCATTCATCGTATCTTAGTAATAAGGTGCCGCGCCCACAAAAAACAGATTGGTTTACCGAGAAAGTTCTTAAATACCACTCACCTTGCAACCATTATTTTAGTTTTCATTTTAAAGGGTATGATGCAAATATTTACACCCCAATAATAAAGCCTGAAATACGCAATGGTACTGTAACAAACAACCAATCGGTAACAGTTTATTTACCTTCTTACCACCACCAAATATTGGTGCCATATTTTTTGCAAATACCAGAAATTACTTTTAATATTTTTTGCAAACACAGCAATAAATCTTACTGTAAAAACAATGTAAATATATTTACTATAAATGAAAATATATTTACAACTGCAATGCTTAATTGCCAAGGCGTAATTTGTAATAGTGGTTTTGAAACCCCAGCCGAAGCAATATTTTTGGGTAAAAAATTATTGTGTATTCCTATGAAAGGGCAATATGAACAACAGTGTAACGCAGCGGCATTAAAGCTTTTGGGTGTAACTGTGATTGATGAAATTGGAAATAATTTTGTGCTGCAAATTAAAGATTGGCTAAATAATAGTGTGGCAATTCAAATAAACTACCCAGATATTGCAGAAGAAATAATTAAGAAATTGATGCTAAATTGTTCTTAAATTATTAACCGTTGCATTGTATTCGGCAATTATTTCGGTAACAATTTCGGCGGCTGGTTTCAGGGCTGTAATGTGTGCAGAAAGTTGCCCAATTTCTAATTCCCCTTCGTCTAACTCGCCTTCAAACATACCTCGTTTTGCACGTGCACGCCCCAACAATTCTACAATTTGTTCTTTGCTTGCGCAATTATCATAAGCGGTTTGCACATCATTATAAAACTTATTTTTAATTAACCGCACGGGTGTAATATCTTTGAGGGTAAGTGCAGTATCGCCTTCTTTGGCAGCTATTACAGCGTCTTTAAAATTTTGGTGTGCCGACGATTCTGGTGATGCCACAAACCTACTACCAATTTGTACCGCATCCGCGCCAAGCGCAATACAAGCCGCCATTGCACGCCCACTACCAATGCCACCTGCAGCGATAACTGGTATTGTTACCGCATCAACAATTTGCGGAATTAAGCAAAGAGTAGTTGTTTCTTCGCGGCCATTGTGCCCGCCAGCTTCAAAACCTTCAGCAACTATTGCATCAACACCGGCCTCTTGACTTTTGAGTGCAAACTTTGTATTACTTACCACATGCACAACCACTATACCATGCTGTTTTAATATACTTGTAAACGTTTTAGGATTGCCAGCACTTGTAAAAACTATTGGTACTTTTTCTTCGATAATAATTTTGATATGCTCATCAATGTTTGGGTATAACAAAGGTACATTTACACCAAAAGGTTTGCTAGTTGAAGCTTTACATTTTTGTATGTGCAGGCGCAACACGTCGGGGTACATAGAGCCTGAACCAATAAGCCCTAAACCACCGGCATTACTTACTGCCGAGGCTAATTCCCAGCCGCTACACCAAATCATACCTGCTTGTATTATTGGATAGTGGATATTGAAAAGTGTGGTAATTTTATTTGTCATTTTTAATGTCGGTGCGTTTATAAATATTGCTGCCAATGGCAAAGGAAATTTTTTTATTTTTTGATGTCACGGTTTTAACTTTATTTACAGCTTTTCCCATTTCAACTTTCTCGAAAGTTTTGCCACCATTTGTTGTTTCAAAACCAGTTTTATTGCAACCTACCCACCCAACATTTTCATTTATAAAACCGATACCAAATTCACGAATTGCAAAATCGTTACACAGCAAAATTTCATGCCAAGTGCCGCCGCCATCAATAGTTTTCAAAATATAGCGTTGTGTAATTGTGCTATCAGGGTTATAGCTTTGTAACGTTGCAAACCCAGTTTTTCTATTTGCGAAAGAGGCTTTCCAACAAAGTTCATATGGGCGGTTGCTTTGGTATTTTTGCTGCCACGTTTTACCACCATCACAGGTTTGTAAAATTAAGGCATTACTTTTTTCAACATCGTCACTATTGGCTGCAAAAACAAAACCGGTATCTATTCCAAAAAACTTTACATCTAAAATCATTTTACAATAATTACCCATATCAATAACTGTAAAATTTTTACCGCCATCAATTGATTTAATAAGCCATGCGGGGCTGCCAACGCGTCCGCCAGCGTATATAATAGTTTTGGTATCTAATACACCTGCGTTAATGTATTTAATATTTTGTATGTCAATGGCACAAAGTCCTTTAATTTTTTTGTTGCTAAGACTTTTAACTGCTGTCCAATTATTGCCACCATCAATGGTTTCATAAAGAGGCAAAGTGTCGGTTACATTCGGAAAATAATCAGTACCAATATTACCCGCCCAACCAAGCAAACTATCAGCAAAACCAATGCACCTAAAGTAAGTGCCGGGTTTGTTTAATTTTAGTTTCCAACTATTGCCACCATTATAAGTTTTAAAAATTTTACCTGCACCATTTACGTACCAACCAATATCCTCATTAATAAAAAAAATATCGTCTTGTTTGCCTTTGTATGTTTCTGTACTATCTAATTTTAGCCATTGTGCGTTGGCGGTTAATGTTATTAGTAAGACGTTGAAAATTATGAATAATGCTTTTATATACATAGTCATTTTACGGTTACATATTCAAATAGATGTAGTTCAAAAATATTTGAAAAATGCTTAATATTATTTTGAATGAAAAATTATTCTTTAATAAATTTTACCCTCTCATTTCCAACTTCAATAAAATAAAAACCTTTGACATAGTTAGCAATATCAATGCTTTGCGCCAATGATGTACTTTTGCCATTTGCTACTTCATCACCTATTGCATTAAATATTTTGTAGCTAAAATTTGTAGATGACGATGTTATTGTTATTGTATTTTTTGCCGGATTGGGCGAAATTAAAATTGAAATATTTGGCGCGGTTTTATTTTTTATGCTACTTGTAATATCAAATTTTGTAACTGCATTATTAGTAAAAATAGGAGCGTTAAAATCGAAATAAATTTGTGCTGTATTTGTAAATGCAGTATTGGTAAACCACGATGTTTGAGGTAAATTAAATAGCCAATTATTTGTTGGTGCAATACTAAATTTTGCGAAGCCATTGCTGCCTAATTGATTGCTCATGCTATCAGGCAAATTAATGTTGTTGTAATTTATGTGTAGTACATTTCCGTTGGTAATTTGCAAGGTGTAATTTGCGTGGCTACTACCTTCCATTTGTAATGATGAAACATCCGTTAAAGCAGGCAAAGTGTCAATCAGTTCAACATTAGTAGCCATAAAAGTACCAGTATTTTGAAAGCGAATTGTGTAGTACAATTTTTCAAACCAATCAAACGCCACAAGTGTATCTGATGGGTTTTGTTGCCCTACGCTATTTGAACTTCTAACGCCAGTAAACCAAACGGTTTTGGGTGTTACACTTTTATCATTAGGGTCGTAACTACCAATTATATTTTGGTTGATAGTGGCAAAATTATTTGCAAAACTAAGGTCGTTTAAATAAGGAGAAATACTTGCATTGCTTACAATTGCTGTACCCAAAGGAACAATGGTTGGAACAGAATCTACAATATAAATTGTGCCGCTGTGTTGGGGCTGTAAATTTGCAATTTGCCAAAATATGCTATCGCCGCTAACGCTTGTTGGTGCAGGGTTTGCGTAATTAAATATTTCGTTGTTGTCTTTTATAAAAACAACAGTTGCATTTTGAGTTGTGGTGCCAATGTTGGAATAATCTAATTGTGAATAAGCTTCAAAACCCGGCCTTCTAATTCCGTTTGTAGCAATAACTTTTAAATCGTTTTGGTTTGGTATTGGCGATGCTAAAAATGTAACCGCAGTATCAAAAGGGTTTGCAATGTGGTAAGCAGGAGTTACAGTTGTGTACTAAGGCGGGTTGTTGAAAAGTAGAGTTTCATTGATTTGAGTGAGTGCAATTGTGTAGTTGCCAAATGAATTTGTGAATGAGTAGTTGTTTGTATTGCTAATTACTGCGCCATTTATTGGCGTATCGGCGGCATCGGCAATATTGTTAGCATTTACATCGTATAAAACTTTACCTGTTACATAGCCTATTGTGTTGTCAACGAAGGTATAATAGTTTAGGTTTCCTGTATTTACTGAAAGATTACCATTATGGTAGAATACTAACGGCGTAATTAATGGAAAGTTAAGAGGGTTGGAGGTAAATTCAGGATAGAATGTAGCACCGTCATTGAGTGACGCATAAATTATTATTTCGTATGGATTTACATCGTAAAAGTTACCATCAAGATACGGTAATACGTACAACTTATTATTACTAAACCAAAAGCTTAATGATTGCGGTGTTATAAAAAAATAATTAACCGAATTTACAGTTTGTCCAATATTAAGGTTAGTCCAAATGATGTTATTAATTTGTTTTTTGTATATAAAGTAATTCAAATTAAAGCTGCCACAACTGCTGCAATAAATCATTACATATAAATCATTACCATTAAACTTATACTCTCTACTTACAGAATTATTTATAATAGAGTCGTTTGGCAATACATTGAACACCCAACTTATGCCAAAGTTGTTGCTTAAAAAATCAACGTATATAGAAGCACTTGTAACACCACCAACTACAATATTGGAATTACTTGCGACTACATAATAATGAGAATAATTATCAACAGGCAAAGGACTTTGAACAATTGTAGTTGTTGCACCACCGTTAGTTGAAATAATTATTTGAGAATTTGAAACCGCTACCAAACTATCACTTTGTACAGAAAATGCTTTTACAGAATCTGCAATAAATTGCCAAGTTGTACCAAAATCAGATGTTACATGCAGGGTATCATTGTACTCGTTTCGGCAATAAATTTTATTGTTGGATGATATTGTTAATTCCGGTTTTGAATAATAATATTGGTACAAATTATTGTTCGGTAAATTCAAATCAGAATAATGCCCCGTGGCAATATTTTTTAAGTATGCCCCAGTGTTAGTTTGCACAATGTGGTAATTTGTATTTAAAGAAATACTACAAACTTTGTCTTCCTTAATTCCTATATTTTCTTTATGGAAAGTAGATGTATTTTGATTATAATTTAACACACCAAATGCGTTGCAAAAAAATAATTCACCATTCGCAAAAGTTGGAGAACTTAAACTAATTGGACATGAAATATTTGTATTGTATGGTTCGCTGTTGTGCACCATTAAGCTATCAGTTGCAAAATTATTAGGGCTGATAGCATGGCGAATTATAGCTTTTGAAGAGCCGTAGTAAGTAATATCTGCAATGCCATACATCGAATAAAAAACACCATTCTTAACGGCAACATTAAAATTTATTATGTTGTTATTGTTTAAACTATAATTATCTATTACCAAAGTGTTACCAGCATCTGCGCTAAAATAATTATAATATCCATTTGTGTAAGCAGCTTTAATGCCCTCTATGCTAAATTTCCAGATAAGTCCGTTGGGATTGTGGTAATAAGTGTTCCATGATGTTGCGTTGCTACTTATAAAAATAGTGCTATCGGTATTGCAATAAATATTGCCTTCAATCATTTTTACACCTACTATATTTTGGTTTGAAACACCTGTGTTTGTAAAGGTTTGTGTTGCCAAATCATACTTATACAATCCCACATAAGTAGCAAATAAAATAGAAGTGCTATCAACATAAAAATCATTGATGCTGTAGTAGTTTATTGAGTTTAAAAAATTCTCTAAAATTGGTGCAGAAATTACAGTTTGCCAAGTGTTGCACAAATCGTTGCTTTTGTATAACACCACATTGCCAGTTGCAATATTTTGCAAGGTATAAATACTGTTGCCTCTTAGTTTACAACTGAACCAAGGGTAATTATTGTTTCCCCAAGGCATTGTTCTTGTTTGCCAAGCGGTGTCGGTTACATTTTTTACATACCAATTACTTTGTTGAAATGATGGTGTGCAAACCATTACACTGTCATTGGCAACAATGCTTTGAATATTGCCACCATTGGGTGCATTGTAAGTTGTTATTTGTGCGTTGGCAATACCAATGAATAAAATAAAAAGTAGTGTAATTTTTTTAATCATGGTGTTGTGATTTCTTAATGTATTTATAATTGCAACTGTATTTTGCAATGCAAAAGGTTTACTCAAATGTAAAAGAAAAGTTGAATGTGTAATTTGTTAATCAAAGGTTTGTATTATGTGTTGCCCCAATAACTATTCTTCTGTTTTAGCGCAATTCAATGAGGGCATTTGCCATGTTTAATGTGCCAACATAGGCTAATAACTTTCAACGAATTTTTGTTTTTCTATTTTTTAAAATTGGCTAACAATCTTGCAATTGCCGAAAAGTAGTTTGCATTTACAACCTTTAATTCAAATTTTTTACTTTTCAAGAATGTTTTTTATGTTGGGTTTAAAGTAGTTATTGCCCTTCAAAATTTTACCATCTTCTCTAAAAATTGGTTCACCATTTTCATCCAATTTACTCATATTGCTGTTTTGAATTTCGTTAAACACCTCTTCTATTTTATGTTGCAAACCATGCCTCAGTATAGTGCCAAATGCAATATACAATACATCGCCCAAAGCATCAGCAACCTCAACCATATTGCCCGTTTTACAAGCCTCTAAATATTCTTCATTTTCTTCTTTTAATAAATTAAAACGCAACTCACTTTCTGCTTCACTTAGCAATGTTGCGCTTTCATTATTACCTATTTTAAATACATTATGAAAATGTGCTACTTTGTCAATATTGTCTCTCATTTTATACTTTTATTTCGAGGGCAAAACTATCACAAAATTTATTTTTTTATTGAATATACAATTTGTTTAAATTAACGTAGCCTCTCATTAATGGGGAAGTGTTATCTAAAATATTTTGCCAAATTGCGCCACTGCTTTAAAATACTACATGCTCAAAATTATTGACGCTTACATTATTCGCAAATTTTTAGGAACTTTTATTTATGCAATAGCTGTAATTATCTGCATTGTTATCATATTTGATATATCAGAAAAGCTTGATGATTTTATAGGTTCCAAAGCAAGTTTTAAGCAGATAGTTGTAGATTATTACTGCAACTTTATTCCTTATTTTATGAACCTTTTTAGTCCACTATTTACATTTATTTCTGTTATTTTTTTTACTTCAAAAATGGCATCGAATATTGAAGTTGTTGCGATTTTAAGTAGTGGTGTTAGCTTCAAAAGATTTTTGTTGCCTTATATGATAGCCGCCACTGTTTTGGCTACTTTAAGTGCTGTGCTTATTAATTTTGTAATACCAAAAGCCAACAAGCGTCGTTTGGATTTTGAAGAACGTTTTATAAGAAATAAATTTTTGTTTTCGGACTATAATGTACATCGGCAAATAGAGCCAGGCACTTATATTTATTTTGAAACATATAACAATATTGACAATATAGGATTCAAATTTTCATTGGAAAAAATTGTTGATGGTAAATTGAAAACAAAAATTTTGGCAGAGAGTTTAGCTTGGGATACCTTAAAGCAAAATTGGAAAATAAACAATTACACAATGCGAACAATTTCTGATTTTAAAGAAACCATAAAAACAGGAATTGTAATGGACACCGTTTTGAAAATGCACCCAAAAGAATTTGGCACACGCCTTAACAATGTTGAAACCATGAATTATTTTGAGTTAAACAAATTTATAGAAACCGAAAAAATGAAGGGCAGTGACGAAATAGCTTATTTTTTAATCGAAAAATACCAGCGTATGAGTATGCCATTTTCTACATTTATTCTTACCTTAATTGGTGTTGCATTAGCAAGCCGAAAAGTCCGTGGAGGCATTGGTTTACATATAGGATTAGGCATTTTGCTAAGTTTTAGCTATATACTTTTTATGCAAATTTCAAATACATTTGCCACATCGGGCAGCCTTTCGCCGTTAGTGGCATCGTGGGTTCCAAACATTATTTTCTTTTTTATTGCATTACTTTTATTGCGCAATGCACCAAAATAATTTTATAAAATTACAATGCTTATATTCCACATAGCCACTCCGCAAGACTTTGAAAATGCAAAACAAACAGGGCAATACACACATAAAAGTTTAGCCATTGAAAACTTTATCCATTGCAGCTTAGCACACCAAATAGATGGTGTGTTGCAAAGATATTATAAAGGTATTAGACCCTTGCTAATGTTGAGTATTGATACCCAAAAACTAACATCAAAATTGATATTTGAAATGGCGACTATTGGTGAAGAGTTTCCTCATATTTATGGTACTATTAACATGGAGGCCATAGTGGAAATAAAAGAAATTTTGAAGTAACATTCTGCATATATTTTTTAGTGAAATACTCAAAGCAGTGTTATAGGGGTTTTGCTTAATTAGAATTTGAAAACTCTTTTTACTATAGTAAAAGAATTGTACAGATAGAGGGCGTTTTATTTGTTCAATAATGTCAAAAATTGAAAGATTTTTACAAATACACCTGAAGAATACTTAAAGCATGATTGTAAACTCTCTGTAAACTTCAGCCTCTGTGCACTCTGTGTTAAAAAAAACACTTTCTTTTATTTGAAAAGATGCCTAATGTTGAGTAAATATCAAAGGTGTTCTCTGTTAATTCAGTTCACTCTGTGTTGAAAATTAGTCAGTTTTATCTGGAAATATTTTTAATCTTGGTGATGAAAACAACAGTTAAAAAATAAGGTGATTATTTTATTTCATTTTCCAAAAACATCCCTTCTTTTTCTTTCATTATTTTCTCATACAAAACATGTATTAAGCCATCGCTTAGTCCCGATTGTGGCACTAATATTTTTTCTATTGCAGCGGTTTTCATAACCGATAAAAATATTTTTGCGGCAGGTAAAATAACATCGGCACGGTCATCATTCAAACCTAATTTTGCAATACGTTCTTCATACGAAAACTCCGCAATATGGTCAGCTATTTCTTTTATTTTTTTATGCGACATGGGTTTTATTTCTTTGCCATAGGCCAACTTGTATATTTTGTTGATGTTGCCACCCGAACCTATTGCCTGCAAAGGTTTTGCACCATTAATGTTTTTAAGAATCCATTGTTTCATTTCGTCCCAAGTTTCTTTTGTCACCTTGTCATGCAACAACCGAATAGTGCCAATATTAAATGAGCGTGATGCAATAATTTCTTTGTTTGAAAACAATGTAAGCTCAGTGCTACCGCCACCTACATCAATATATAAATAAGAAAAATCGTTGCTTAATTCTTCTGCAATGTGGTTGGCATAAATTATTTTTGCTTCGGTGTGTCCGTCAATTATTTCAATGGTTAAGTCCGATTCTTTTTTTACACGTGCAATAATATCTGCACCATTTGTAGCTTCGCGCATGGCAGCAGTAGCACAGGCTTTGTATCCTTTGCACTCAAACACATCAATTAAAAGTTTAAAAGCTTTCATGGCTTTTATTAACCTATTAATTTTTTGTTCGCTTACTTTTTGGTTTGTAAATACATCTTCGCCCAAGCGAATGGGCACGCGCACCAACTCTATTTTCTTAAAAATTGGTTGGGGTGTTTGTTCTATTACTTCGCAAAGAAGCAATCTTACGGCGTTTGAACCTATATCTACTGCGGCTAATTTCAATATACTGATTTGTTAGTCTCTTTCTTTTAACCACTTTGCAACGGCAGGTGCTAATTCTTTTTGGCTTCGTCCGCCTGTAAATACGCCAATGTGCCCGCCCTGAAATTTATATAATTCTTTGTCTTTAGAACCTACCAAATCGTTAAGCGGAATAGTTGCTGAAGGCGGCACCAAGTGGTCTTCGGTAGCATAAATATTTAGCAAGTTTGAAGTCAAATTTTTGAGTTTTACTTTTTTGTCGCCTACCACCAATTCACCTTTTGCAAGCTTGTTGTGTTGGTACAAATCTTTCATAAACTGACGGAAACATTCGCCTGCTTGGTTAGGACTTTCATTAATCCATTTTTCCATGCGCATAAAATTTTCAACCTTTGCTTTGTCACCCATCATGTTCATTAAACCTTGGTTCTTCGTAATTTTCATCATTGGTTTTAGCATGTCAAAACCAGCATTTAAAAATTCGCCAGGAACAATTCCGCCATAGTCATCCACCAATTTATCAAAGTTCATGTCTTTGCTCCAACGAAAAAGTAAACCGTCATTCCCACTAAAATCAATAGGTGTAACATGCGTAACTAAATTCTTAACTTTTTTAGGATTAAGTGCGGAGTAAATAACACTAAATGTACCACCTTGGCAAATACTTAAAATATTAAGGCTCGTTATTTTATGTTCTTTTAAAATGTGGTTTACGCAATTGTCAATATAGCCATTTATGTAATCGTCCATCGTTAAAAACTTATCCGATTTTGTTGGATGTCCCCAATCAATTAAATAAATGTCCAACCCCAAGTTCATAAGGTTTTTAATATAGCTACGGTCGGCTTGCAAGTCCAACATTTTGTAGGTATTCACCAATGCATAAACTATTAAAACAGGCGTTTTTACAGTTGCTTTGGTATCGCGGTTATAATGGTATAAACGCATTTTATCTTCGGCATATACTTCGGTTTTTGGTGTTTCAGCAATTTCAACATCATCCACTTCTTGTATGGTTTCATAACCTTGCATCATTTTTTTTGTTGCGTTGGCATACTCTTCAAATAAGTTTGTTTTATTAACTTTCATAAAAATAATTTTTATAATTTTTGCAAATGTAATTTTTTTGACGGAATACGGCTTTTAAAAACAAGCTATTGAAATCTTTGTTTTTTACAATAAATTGCACCAAAATAAATTTTAACCATGCTCACAGTCAAAGAACAAATTTTGCAAGGCATACCTGCCGAACTGCCTGCATTAAAGCATTACGACACCACAATAAACCACGCACCAAAGCGTAAACAAATTTTAAATACTGAAGAAAAAAAGTTGGCTTTGCGCAATGCCTTGCGATATTTTGAACCGCAACACCACGAAGTTTTAGCCAAAGAATTTTTGGCAGAACTCAATGAATACGGGCGTATTTACATGTATCGCTTTCGACCTGATTATGAAATGAAGGCGCGAAATATTTATGAATACCCTGCGCAGTGCTTGCAGGCAGCGGCTATTATGCACATGATTCAAAATAATTTGGATTATGTAGTGGCGCAACATCCGCACGAATTAATTACGTATGGCGGCAATGGTGCGGTATTCCAGAACTGGGCACAGTATCTTTTAACCATGCAATATTTAGCTACAATGACGGATGAACAAACTCTGGCAATGTATAGCGGACATCCTATGGGATTATTTCCATCGCACAAAGATGCGCCACGTGTGGTTGTTACCAATGGCATGATGATACCAAATTATAGCAAACCCGACGATTGGGAAAAATACAATGCACTTGGTGTTACGCAATACGGACAAATGACAGCCGGAAGCTACATGTACATTGGCCCGCAAGGCATTGTGCATGGAACAACTATAACTGTGATGGGGGCAAAGAAAATAGCAGAAGCCAAACAACAAAGCCCCTCCCAACCTCCCCAAAAGGGAGGAGCCGTAACGCAAGAAAGCGGGCATCTAACACCTAACACAATCCTCCCCTTTGGGGAGGTTGGAGGGGCTTCTCTTTTATTCGTTACCTGCGGACTTGGCGGCATGAGTGGCGCACAGCCAAAGGCAGCAAAAATTGCAGGTTTGGTTTCTATCACTGCCGAAATAAACCCGAGGGCAGTACAAACACGTTTGTCGCAAAAATGGGTGGATGAAGTTTTTACAGAATTAGATGAATTGATTGTACGTGTAAAAAAGGCAAAAGCTGCAAAAGAGGCGGTATCGTTGGCTTACCAAGGCAATGTAGTTGATTTATGGGAACATCTTTTAAAAGAGAATGTAATGGTTGATATTGGCACCGACCAATCATCGTTGCATAATCCTTGGGCTGGAGGCTACTATCCACAATACTTTTCGTTAGATGAAGCGAATAAAATGATGGCAGAAGAGCCAGAAAGATTTAAAAAAGAAATTCAAAAAACATTGGTAAGACACATAAATGCTATTAATGCTTTTACCGAAAAAGGAATGTACTTTTTTGATTATGGAAATGCGTTTCTATTGGAAGTTTCAAGGGCACAAGCGGCACTAGCCCCCCCAACCCCCCAAGGGGGGAGCCTGAACGACGCAAGCGAAACCCAAAGTACGTTAACACCTAACACCAAGTCTCCCCTTAGGGGAGATTTAGAGGGGCTTAGGTGTGGGGGGGCTTTTAGGTATCGTTCCTACGTGCAAGATATTTTAGGCCCACAATTTTTCGATTATGGCTTTGGCCCTTTCCGTTGGGTATGCACCAGTGCAAAGCCCGAAGACCTTGCTGTTACTGATAAATTAGCGCAACAAGTGTTAGAAGAAATTTACAAAACAGCTCCCGATGAAATAAAACAACAGTTGCACGATAACATTGTTTGGATAAAAGATGCACAACAAAATAATTTAGTTGTTGGCTCTCAAGCACGCATTCTGTATGCTGATGCCGAAGGGCGAATGAAAATTGCAGTGGCAATAAATAGTGCAATTGCTGATGGTAGAATTTCTGCACCAGTAGTGTTGGGGCGTGACCACCACGATGTTTCGGGTACAGACTCTCCGTACCGTGAAACTTCAAACATATATGATGGCAGTAAATTTACAGCCGACATGGCGGTGCAAAATTTTGTAGGCGATGCCTTTAGAGGTGCTACCTGGATTAGCTTACACAATGGTGGTGGCGTAGGTTGGGGCGAAGTTATAAATGGTGGTTTTGGGTTGGTGTTAGATGGCACTGCCGATGCAGAACGCCGTGCAAAACAAATGTTGCATTGGGATGTAAACAACGGAATAGCCCGCCGCAGTTGGGCACGCAACACCGAAGCAAACTTTGCTATAGAACGTGCCATGCAAGCCGAACCAAACTTAAAAGTTACAATGCCGAATATGGTGGAGGATGGAATTTTGAATAATTTGATATGAGAAAACCCAACCTATACATAATTGCAGGTTGCAATGGTGCTGGCAAAACAACAAATTCGTTTACGGTTTTGCCAAAAATGTTGGACTGCAAAGAATTTGTAAATGCCGATTCTATTGCCCTTGGGCTTTCTCCATTTCAGCCCGAAAACGTTGCTATTGCAGCAGGTAAAATAATGTTGAATAGAATAAACGAATTGATTGGATTACAAAATGATTTTGCTTTTGAAACAACTTTATCAACGCGAAGTTTTGTAAAGACAATTGAAAAAGCAAAACAAAATAATTTTGAAGTAAGTATAATTTTCTATTATTTGGATGATGTTGAATTAGCGATACAGCGCGTGCAACAAAGAGTTTTGGAAGGCGGACATAACATTCCAGAAAATGTTATAAGACCTAGATATGTTGCTGGAATTTACAATTTGATACATTTGTATTTGAACATTGGGGATGCAATTGTAATAGTTGATAATTCAACAAAAACAGAATTAATTGTTGCAGTAAAAAGCATCAATAATCAAATTGAAATAAGAGATAAAACAACTTGGACTAAAATATTAAACCAATCAAAAAATGAGTAGTAAAGAATTATCCGAAAAAGTGTTGAAAGGTTCGCAGCAAGCCGTAAACGAATTGATTAAACGCAAACAAAAAGAAGGCGGCTATATCATTGTTTCAGAAAACGGAAAAGTGGTACGAAAAAAAGCAACGGATATAAAAATTTAATGAAACATGAATTACAAAATATCATTTCAAGAAAGTAACATTTAGGCATGTAGCAATTATCCAGGCCGGAGCCAGTTACCTTAGAAGAGGCCTGTAAACAAGTATGGTACGCTGCCATTTATACGAAAGCAAAATGGGTTTTCAAATTATCAATAGGTATAACCGTATATGTTCTTAAATGTCTTACCCCGTTGTTATCAAACAGGACAAGTTATGGTTATTTTTGAATAGCTAAATGTTTTGGTATGGCACCTCAAAAAACAAAAAGCAGAAGCCCTCGAAAAATGAAATCAACTGTTCTTTGCTAATATTTTTTATTGAGGCTTCTTCTAATTGAAAAGCAATAATTTTGAACCTAAATTATAATTATTTTGCGTTATTTATTGCTTCAAAAATTGCTTATTTTTAAAAAGCACCAACACAATAACTACCCAATTTTATTTATACTAACAAAGCAACTATTCTATGCAAACCTTAACCAATGCGCAACAAAAACACATAAACTCTTTACAACAAAAAAAGTATAGAACCGAGTTTCAACAATATATAATTGAGGGTTTAAAAATTGTGGAGGAGTATATTTTACACACACATTTAATACAACAAATAATACTTGCCGATATACACATATTAAGCCCAGAAACACTTGACATTGCAAAAACCAAAAACATAGAAATATGTATTTGTGATGAAAAAATATTCAACAAATTATCAGCATTGGTTACCAACCAAAAGTGTTTGGCAATAGCCAAAATAGCAGAGTCAACAATTGACATTGAAATATTAAAAACGCAAAAAACAATAGCGTTAGATTCCATACAAGACCCCGGAAACTTGGGCACAATTTTACGCACGGCCGATTGGTTTGGCATTAAAACCATTATTTGCACAACCGATACAGTAGATTGTTATAACCCAAAAGTGGTGCAAGCAAGCATGGGTTCGCTGTGCAATGTAAATGTAATATATACCGATTTAATATTATTTCTGCAAAACGCTACAAACCAACAAATACCAATATATGGCACCTTGCTCAATGGTAATAGCATACTGCAAAGCACGTTTAATAAGGCTGGCGTATTGTTAGTTGGCAATGAGTCGCGTGGCATAAGCCTTGCAGCGCAGCAACACATAACACAAGCCATTACAATACCAAAGGCAAACACTGCGTTTGCCGAATCATTAAATGCCGCCACCGCCACCGCTATCTGCTGTAGTCATTGGCATGAGGCATAATCTGTTATGTTTAATTTAGAAACATGCTATGCTTTATGTGCAAAATTGACGATTGGTATTATATGTTTGTAAAAAAATAATTTGCATTTTAATACACTCACATATATTTCGGGAAAACTGTTGCGCAATGGCAAAGGCAAATACTCTGGCGTAATTGTAAACATTGCTATTGCCGCCGTTGCCATAAGTGTTTGTATAATGCTTGTTTCGGCTTTTGTGCTCAAAGGTTTTCAAACCGAAATAACAAATAAAATAGTTGGTTTTTCGGGTGATATTTCAATCAGTAATTTCAGTAGCAACAAGTCGTTGTTTAACGAAGCCATGGTTGTGGATGACGAGCTTAAAGCCGAAGTAAAAAAACAATTGCCCAACTGTATAATTAATACCTATGCTATAAAAGGAGGCATCGTAAAAACCAAAACCGATATTGAAGGCGCTGTTTTAAAAGGTGTCGGAAAAGATTACAACTGGGCTTTTTTCTCAAAAAACTTAGTTACCGGCAGGCTACCTAATTTGAACAATGATAGCATACACGAAGTAATTATTTCTACCAACTTAGCCAACAAATTAAAGCTGCATCTTTCCGAAAACATGCTCATGTATTTTATACAGCAGCCAGCACGTATCCGCAAATTTAAAATTGTGGGTTTGTACAATACTGGCTTAGAAGAGTTTGACAATAAATTTATTTTTTGCGGTATTGATAACGTACAAAAACTAAACAATTGGGATAGTAATAATGCAGATGCACTTGAGGTAATTTTAAACAACAACAACCCTCTGCAAGAGTCTGTTGATAGGCTTTACAGTACTTTGCCACCTCAATTAAATGTAGAAAGTGTAAAAGAAATTTACCCGCAATTGTTTGATTGGTTACAACTACAAAACTTAAATGTTTTAATAATTATTGTAATGATGTTTTTGGTAGGAACAATAAACATGATTACAGCATTGCTAATTTTAATTTTAGAAAAAACCCGTACAATTGGATTATTAAAAACCATAGGCGTTACTACATTCAACATCCAAAAAATATTTATCATGAACTCTGTAAAACTAATTTTTAAAGGTGCAGTTATTGGCAATGCAATAGCCATTTTATTCGCATTGCTGCAAATGAAGTTTCACCTCATAAGTTTAGATGCAAGCAGCTATTACATGCAATATGTGCCAATAAAAATGTTGCTTTCGGATGTGCTGCAAATAAACGGCATTGTAATATTGGTAACAGCCATTTGCATGTTTATACCCACAATAATTGTTAGAAATATTAGCCCTGCACAGGCAGTAAAGTTTTCGTAATATGCCCGAACTATCATTTGAAATTACACATGAAAATGAGCTTGAAACAGTAGCTTTAAAAATATTAAACCACTATAAAAACAGTAAAATATTTTTGCTGCAAGGCACATTAGGGGCTGGCAAAACCACCATTACCAAAGCCTTTGCAGTGCAGTTAGGGTGCACACAAAAAGTTGTGAGCCCTACTTACGGTTTGGTAAATGAATATGATAGTGATGGTGGCAAATTATTCCACTTTGATTTGTACCGACTAAAAAACATAAATGAGGCAATTGATATTGGAATAGAAGATTATTTGTATGGCAAAAACTATTGCTTTATAGAATGGCACAAAGTTATAGAACCCTTGTTGCCAAACGATTGCGTGCTTATTAATATAGAAGTAGTTGATGATAAACGACTCATTATATGTACTGTTTTGCGATAGCATAAATTGGTTTTAAATGTTTATGTAAAACAATACTTGCAAAAATAATATTAATGGTTACTTTTGCGCTCCGCATTCAAAAAATGCTGCCGGTCCTATAGCTCAGTTGGTTAGAGTAGTTGACTCATAATCAATTGGTCCTTGGTTCGAGTCCAAGTGGGACCACACCATAACCCTTGTAAATTAAGTATTTGCAAGGGTTTTTTGTTTTCGGAAGAAATACAAGGGAAGGATTCAATTCATAAATGCAACTTTCTTGTTAAACACCTTTGTTGTCGTACTCGCCAACAAAAGTTTTTTTTCCTACGCTTATTCAAGCGTTTTATTATTCAAGTTGGCGAGCATGCCATGTGCGTTAACTTAACAAGCTTAAAGCGCTGTAATTACGAGCCTTTGGTAAAATACTTCACAAATACGCACAAAAAAAGCAGCCCGTGCGCAAGCTGCTTTTTATTGCCTTCTCTTAGCGAAGGTTGGATTGTCCCATTTACCAATCCGGACTTAACACCTCTGGACAGTAATTACCTTCAACGGCAGTGCCCACTGCACACACTCTAAAGGCTGATGGGTTTGCCAAATTAATACTATCTACTTCAGTACTTGTTTGTGTTTGTGCTTTTACTTGTTTCCAAGCATTGGCAGCCAAGTTAGGGTCATCGTTACGTTGCAAAATATACAGACGTGCATTTTTTGTAGCGTCCCATTCAATCAGTACATTTCCTTTGGTTTCCATTTTAGAAATTATTATACCAGAAGGAGCATTAGGTACACCAGCCGAAGTTTTAGTTTTTTTAATCTCAATGCCAGCACTTAAAACAATAGCAGGGTTACCATTATCAGAACCATTGCCATTAGCAATAACCTCTACATAATAACCTTCGGCAATAATTAAAGTTTGTAGTTCAACCAATTTTTGATTGCGAATAATAGTTAGTTCAGTACCACCATTACTGGCATCAGCAATAGCGTGTTCAGTTTCGGTGGCCTTAGCAGTAATAGTTGCCAAGGCTGGCGAAGGAGTAGAAAAATTTGTGTTGTTGGTCATGTGTTGCACAATACTATTGGCAAACACTACCGTTTCAGACGGGTTGCCCTCATTGAGACGCAAAGAAACTTTAGTTTTCATTTATACTAAAATTATGCAGTATTCCTTAACTACAAACCTTGCTTGATAAAACTTTGGTGGTAAAATATTATTGCGCCTCTTCCCAATTGATTACCTCACTGCAATGGGCATAAAAGATTTTAAATTTCTACCAAAGCCAGCAGTATTTTAAAAAACACCGCGGTTATAAATATGTAAATTATGTGACCAAACTATTTTGGCATTTACAAGGTTTGGTAAAAATTTATCATGCAGAGAGTACGATTTTGAAATTTGATAGTAATACGCTGCTACTAAAGCAATAGTTACAAGCAAATGTTTTAAAATTATTAACTGCTTGTATTTCAATAAAATAATTTTAAAAAATTTGAACATCATACCCTCCTGTACCGCCCTGTGCGCATCAATTTTTGTAATAATGCCAAACACTTTTATTATAATGGAAATGACTATGATTATAATGGAAACCAAAAACATTATAATGCCATGCACTTTTATTGTAATGGAAATGACTTTTATGATAATGGAAACCCAAAACATTATAATGCCAAACACTTTTGTTGTAATGGAAATAACTTTCATTATAATGGAAACCAAAAACATTATAATACCAAACACTTTTGTTGTAATGGAAATGACTTTCATGATAATGGAAACCTAAAACATTGTAATGCCAAACACTTTTGTTGTAATGGAAATGACTTTCATTATAATGGAAACCAAAAACATTATAATACCAAACACTTTTGTTGTAATGGAAATGACATTCATTATAATGGAAACCTAAAACATTGTAATGCCAAACACTTTTGTTGTAATGGAAATGACTTTCATGATAATGGAAACCTAAAACATTGTAATGCCAAACACTTTTGTTGTAATGGAAATGACTTTCATGATAATGGAAACCTAAAACATTGTAATGCCAAACACTTTTGTTGTAATGGAAATGACTTTCATGA
>Ga0209181_10000591_pt1 | contig 67233 bp, 64 predicted proteins | sample MAT05_FD_187208 | JGI IMG/M metagenome (GOLD analysis project Ga0209181, IMG submission 187208) | Freshwater microbial communities from Lake Fryxell liftoff mats and glacier meltwater in Antarctica - MAT-05 (SPAdes) (version 2) | ecosystem: Environmental > Aquatic > Freshwater > Ice > Liftoff... | reverse complement strand
TGTTCTGGGTTGGAAAGCCTATTTCGGCTTGGCGCAAACGCCCGGGGTCTGGCGAGAGCTGGACGAGTGGTTGCGGCACCGGTTGCGGGCAATTCAGCTCAAGCATTGGAAGCGCGGGACGACCATCTTCCGCGAGCTGCGGGCGCTGGGCGCCCCTCAAGGGGTTGCGCAGCGCGTGGCTGCAAGATTGCGCGTCGATTGGTACTTCGAAGTGAACGAGACCACCGATGGCGGGAGTAAACTCAAAACATGGCAATTGAAATTTACAGCGCGTTCGTCAAAGTCGGCGTGTCCGGGTCAGACGCGAAGGTCGCTGTCGAATCGATCAGCTATGCGACTGACAAGCGGTACGCGGCGCATGCCCAGCAGCTTGCAATGTGTGGAGTTGTAGGGTCGGTGCGCAAGGGGGTCTTTGAGGCGGAGACCCGGCTGACCCGTGCTGTCACGGAAGTACAGGGGAGCATTGCCGATCTGCAGCGACGGACCATTGTGGCCGTGTTTGGCGGGAATGCGGCGTTTGCCGCCTCCACGAGACTATGGCGTTGAAGGCACGCACAGTGAAACCAAAGCCGCCGCGGGGCGGCTTTCTTTTAGGCATGTTGATCATGGTGTCGATGCTGGCGGGCTGCGCATCGCGCCCATCCGCTGTCGATTCGCCGGATGTCTCTGCCACTCCCTGGGCCACTACCGTGACGGCGGTTGGCCCGGCACCGCCATGGACACACCAGCAGTTCCCTGGCAAACGCGCCAGCCATTACCGTTATGCGCGGCTGGACGGGCGCGACTCGGTGCAGGTGGAGTCCAATGCTGCCGTCAGCATGTTGCGCCAGGTGTTGCGGGTAGAGCCGGGCGACCTGGGCCGTTTGCGTTTTTCCTGGAAGGTGTCGGCACTGATAACGAGCGCCGACATGAAAGACCGTGACGTTGAGGACTCACCCGTGCGGGTGGTGCTGGCGTTCGAGGGCGACCGCAGCAAGTTTTCGGCGCGCGACGCGATGTTGTCGGAGCTGGCACATGCGCTGACCGGTGAACCGTTGCCGTATGCGACCCTGATGTATGTCTGGTGCAACGACACTGAATCAGGCACCGTCTTGAACGGTAACCGCACCGGCCGCATCCGCAAGCTGGTGCTGGAGTCCGGTGGCGCAAAACTCAACCAGTGGCTGGAGTACGAACGCGACATCCGGGCCGATTTCGAGAAGGCCTACGGCGAACCGCCCGGCGCGCTGGTGGCGATTGGCATCATGACCGACACGGACAACACGCGCTCGACCGCGACCGCCTGGTACGGGCCAATAAGGCATGTAGGCGTCAAGCGCGCACCGTGATGTGCCAGACCCGATGCGGCTGCGCTGAAGAAGCCGTTAGGCAAATCCGGCGGGTCATCGAGACCCCAGGTTTCCAGGAAGTTCCAATGTCTGCAACGCTTGAAGTTCATGCGTACCGGGTGTTTTGACATCTTTTCATGGAGTGACAGATGACGCCAGATAAGCCGCATCGCCTGCGCGCACGGGGCCGCGCATTCGCCCATATTGCGCAATTCCACCCGGAGTTGACGGCGCTGCGACGCGACCTGCATGCGCATCCGGAGCTGGGGTTCGAGGAGCGCTACACCGCAGGCCGGGTGGAAACAGCGCTGCGCCTGTGTGGCGTTGACGAGGTTCACAAGGGTATCGGCAAGACCGGTGTTGTCGCTGTGATCCGTGGCAGCGAGTCGGGCAGCGGCAAGATGATTGGCTTGCGCGCCGACATGGACGCTTTGCCGATGACCGAGCACAACGATTTCGCCTGGAAATCCACCACCAGCGGCCTGATGCACGGCTGCGGCCATGATGGCCACACCGCGATGCTGGTGGGCGCTGCGCGCTACCTGGCCGAGACCCGTCATTTCAATGGCACCGCCATCCTGATTTTCCAGCCGGGCGAGGAAGGTTACGCCGGCGCGCGCGCCATGATCGAAGACGGCCTGTTCCAGCGCTTTCCGGTGGATGCCGTCTACGGCATGCACAACTGGCCTTCCATGCGGCCTGGCACCGTGGGCATCAACCCCGGGCCGATGATGGCTGCCGCAGACCGCATCACCATCACCATCACCGGCCGCGGCGGCCATGGCGCCCACCCTTACAACACCATCGACCCGGTGCTGGTGGCCGGCCACATCATCACCGCGGTGCAGAGTATCGTGTCGCGCAACGTGCGCCCGGTGGACTCGGCGGTGATCAGCTTGTGCGCCATGCGGGCCGGCGAGCTGGCCGCCATGAGCGTGATCCCCGATACGGTTACCCTGGTCGGCACCGTGCGCACCTTCAGCGCCACCATCCAGGCAATGGTCGAGCGGCGCCTGACCGAGCTGTGTGGCGCCATCGCGATGGGTTTTGGTGCCACGGCCGATGTGCTGTACGAGCGCAGTTACCCGGCCACCATCAACACCGCGGCCGAAGCGCATTTTGCTGCCGATGTGGCCACCCGGCTGCTCGGCCCCGAGCGTGTGGTACGCGACCTGGAGCCCAGCATGGGTGCCGAAGACTTCTCGTTCATGCTGCAGGTCAAGCCCGGCGCTTACCTGCGCATCGGGCAGGGCGAGGAAAACGGTGTCGGCAGCTGCTTCCTGCACAACAGCCGCTACGACTTCAACGACGAGATCCTGCCGCTGGGTGCCGCACTGCATGCGGGGCTGGTCGAGCAGTCGATGCCGCTGATCGCTGCCTGATCCCGCGAACCGAGCCGCCATTGCCAGACACCACCAAACCCCAGGGCCCTCAAGCGTACCGCTTGCTCCGCAGATTGGTCTTCATCTCCTGCAGCCGAGGTTGCAGCGTATCCCCGCCGATCCCCAGCGCCACGCAGGTCGCCAGGATGTCGATGATCAGCAAGTGCAGCAGGCGCGACACCATCGGGCTGTAGTTGTCGAAGCCTTCCGGGTGGTCGGCCGACAGGTGAATGTGGCCGGCACTGGCTAGCGGCGAACCGGTGGCGGTGATCACGATCGTGGTCGCGCCATTGCGCCGGGCAATATCGCAGGCGTCCATCAGGTCACGCGTGCGGCCCGAGTTGGAGATCACCACCACGCAGTCACCCGGGCCCAGCAGCGAGGCGCTCATGACCTGCATGTGGCCGTCGCTGTAGGCAATGGCATTCACGCCCAGGCGAAAGAACTTGTGCTGCGCGTCCTGGGCCACCACGCCGGAGTTGCCGACGCCGAAGAACTCGATGCGCTTGCCGGCGCGGTAGGTGGCCACCAATACGGCGGCCGCCTCCTCGAAAGCGGCGGTGCTGGCGTCGTTGCGGTACTTGAGGAACGCCGCCACGGTGTTGTCGATCACCTTGACCATGATGTCGCCGGTCTTGTCGTCGGCGTCGACGCTGCGGTGGATGAAGGGCACGCCCTCGCTCACGCTGCCCACCAGCTTGCGCTTGAAGTCCGACAGACCGTCGTAGCCGACGCTGCGGCAGAAGCGCACCACGGTGGGCTTGCTGACATGGGCGCGGTCGGCCAGCTCGCTGACGGGCAGGCTGGCAAAGGCGCGCGGGTCCAGCAAGACGAGCTTCGCCACCCTTTGTTCCGCAGGGGCCAGCGAAGGCAGTGACGCCTTGATCCGTTCCAGCATGGCGGGGCTGTGGCTCAACTTTCCTCGGCCCAGCAGAAGCCGTCGCGCGCGATCATGGCGCTGGAGGCGCTCGGCCCCCAGGTGCCGGGCGTATAGGGGCGTGGCCCCTGCGGGTCATTGCTCCAGCTGTCCAGGATCGGCTCGACCCAGCGCCACGCCTCCTCTTGCTCGTCGCTGCGCACGAACAGGTTCAGGCGCCCGGCGATCACGTCCAGCAGCAAGCGCTCGTAGGCGCCCACGCGCTCCGAGCCAAAACGTTTGTCGAAGTCGAGGTCGAGCTGCACCGGTGCCAGCGTCTGCGCGTTGCGCCCGTTGTCCTGCCCCTGGGCCAGCAGGTGCAGCTCGAGCCCGTCGCGGGGTTGCAGGTTGATCACCAGGCGGTTGGCGTCGCCCATGCTGGAGTTGAAGATCGCGTGCGGCGTCGGGCGAAAATTGACCACGATGCGTGCGTCACGGCTGGCCAGCCGCTTGCCGGTGCGGATGTAGAACGGCACGCCGGCCCAGCGCCAGTTCGAGATCCCGGTGCGCAGCGCGACGAAGGTTTCGGTGTTGCTGCGCGGGTCGACGCCGGGTTCGCTGCGGTAAGCCGGCACGGGTATGCCGGCCATGTTGCCCGCACCGTACTGGCCGCGGATGGCGTCGGTGGCCAGCGACGCGGCGCTCCAGGGTTTGAGCGAGCGCAGCACCTTGAGCTTTTCGTCACGGATCGCGTCGGCGTGCGAGTTGATCGGCGGCTCCATGCCGATGGCACACAATAATTGCAGCGCGTGGTTTTGCACCATGTCGCGCAGTGCGCCGGTGGTCTCGTAGAAGGCCCCCCGTTTCTCGACGCCGAGCTCTTCGGCGATCGTGATCTGGATGTTGGCAATGTGCTCGCGGCGCCACAGCGGCTCGAACAGCGCATTGCCGAAACGCAGCGCAAACAGATTTTGCACCGCCGGCTTGCCGAGGTAGTGGTCGATTCGGAACACCTGCCTCTCGGTGAAGATGCGGCATACCGTGGCGTTGATGGCCCGGTTGGACGCCAGGTCGTGCCCGAGGGGCTTTTCCAGCACCACCCGGGTGTGGGGGGTGTTGAGGCCGACAGCGGCAATCTGTTCGCAGACCGTGGTGAACAGCGACGGCGCGGTGGCAACGTACATCACCACCGTGTCGGCGTTGCGTTGCCGCAGGGTCTGCGCCAGGCGGGTGTAATCGTCCGGCCGCGAGAGATCCATGCGCACAAAATCGAGCAAGGCTGCAAAGCGGGCGAATTCATCTTCGCTGGGGCGCTTGGCCAACTCGACCTGATCGAAACGCGCCTGGATCTGGCTGCGGTACTGGTCCGCGCTCAGGTTGTCGCGACCAATGCCGATGATGCGGCCACCCTCGGGCAAGGTGCCGTGGCGAAACGCCTGGAACAAGGCCGGCATCAGTTTGCGCCAGGCCAGGTCGCCGGTGCCGCCGAATAAAACGAGATCAAAGGACATGGAAGGAGAGTTACGGATCGAGTTACAAAAAATGTAACTTTGTTTCATCAATAATTCAAGCTGGCAAGCTGCAGGTGTTGTTTATTGCGATGCCCGGATATGCCCCATGATCGGAACCCCATGAACCAGCTCGACGCCCTCAAACAGTTCACCACCGTGGTTGCCGATACCGGCGACTTCAAGCAACTGGCGCAGTTCAAGCCCCAGGATGCGACGACCAATCCCTCGCTGATTCTCAAGGCGGTGCAAAAGCCCGACTACCAGGGCCTGCTGCAGGACACGTTGAGCCAGTTTCGCGCCCGGCCGCTGGACGAGGTGATGGACCGCCTGCTGGTGCGCTTTGGCTGCGAGATCCTTTCGCTGATCCCGGGGCGCGTGTCGACCGAGGTCGATGCGCGCCTGAGCTTCGACACCAGTGCCACCGTGACGCGCGCCGAACGCATCGTTGGGCTGTACCAGGCCCAGGGCATCCACATCGACCGTGTATTGATCAAGATCGCCGCCACCTGGGAGGGCATCCAGGCCGCCGCCCAGCTGGAGCGCCGTGGCATCCACACCAACCTGACCCTGCTGTTCGCGTTCTGCCAGGCGGTGGCCTGCGGGCAGGCCCGGGTGCAGCTGATCTCGCCGTTTGTCGGGCGCATCTACGACTGGCACAAGAAGTCGGCGGGGGGCACCTGGGACGAGGCCGCACGAGCCGGTGCCCGGGATCCAGGCGTGGAGTCGGTGCGCGCCATCTACGACCATTACAAGAAGTTCGGCATTGCCACCGAGATCATGGGGGCGAGCTTTCGCAATGTCGGCCAGATCCAGGCGCTGGCAGGCTGCGACCTGCTGACCATCAGCCCGGAGTTGCTGGCCAGCCTGGCCGCCTCCGAGGCGCCGCTGGCCCGCGCTTTGCATGCAGACGCCGCGCGCGCGCTCGACCTGCCAGCGGTGAACTTCGATGAGGCGGGTTTCCGTTTCGCGCTGAACGAGGACGCCATGGCCACCGACAAGCTGGCCGAAGGCATCCGCGCCTTCTGCGCCGACGCGGTGAAGCTCGAGCAGCTGATGCGCGCCGCCTGAGCCACCCGAGCGCACCATGCAACGCACCCGATGTGATCGCACCGCGGCCTGGAGCGCCTTGCGCACCCTGCGGGCCACGGTGGCAGATAGCCTGGACCTGCGCCAGGAGTTCGCCCATGACGCACAGCGCGTCGCAGTTTTCAGCCAGAACGCGCCCCACGTGTTCGCCGACCTGTCCAAGAATCTGGTCACCACTGCGATCGAGCAGCAACTGCTGGCCCTGGCGCGCGAATGCGGCCTGGAACAGCACCGCGACGCCATGTTCGCTGGCGCAGCCATCAACACCACCGAACACCGCGCGGTCAAGCACTTCCTGCTGCGCAGCCCGGCGCCACCCGCTGGAGCCGGTGTACCGGACCCCGACCTCGTCGCTGTGCATGCCACTCTGGATGCCATGCTGGCCTATGCGGAGCGTGTCCGCAGCGATGCAGCCATTACGGACATCGTCAACATCGGTATCGGCGGGTCGGACCTCGGCCCGCAGATGGCGGTGATGGCACTCGACGCCTGCGCCACCACAGGCAAGCGGCTGCATTTCGTATCGAATGTGGACGGCCACGAGCTGGCCGCTGTGCTGGCGCGCTGCCAGCCGGGCCACACGCTGTTCCTGATCGCCTCCAAGACTTTCACCACCATCGAGACGATGACCAATGCCCATTCGGCAAAGGCCTGGTTCGAGGCGTCTGGAGGCAGCGACATCGCGCGGCATTTTTGCGCCCTGACCACGAACGTGGCCGCCGCCCGCGCATTCGGCGTCACGACCACATTCGGCTTCTGGGATTGGGTTGGTGGCCGTTACTCGCTGTGGTCGGCCATCGGGCTGCCGATCGCCATCGCCATTGGTGGGCGGGGTTTTCGTGATTTCCTGGCGGGTGCCCATGCCATGGACGAACACTTCCGCCAGGCACCGCTGCAAGCCAATCTGCCGGTGCGTCTGGCGCTGATCGACGTCTGGTACCGGAACTTCCTGGGTTTTGGGAGCCGCAGCGTGGCGCCTTACCACAGCGGCCTGCGCCGCTGGCCGGCCTACCTGCAGCAGCTCGAGATGGAGAGCAACGGCAAGCGGGTGGACCTGCAGGGCGATGCGCTGCCGTTCGGCACCTCGCCGGTGGTATGGGGTGAACCTGGCACCAACGGGCAACATGCGTACTTCCAGATGCTGCACCAGGGCACGGACATCGTGCCGGTCGAATTTGTCGCCGTGCACGTGGCATCGCATGGTTTGCCAGGCCACCACGACAAGCTGCTGGCCAATGCGCTGGCGCAGGCCCAGGCCCTGATGGTCGGCCAGCAGGACGCGGGTGGCCACCGGGATTTTCCGGGCAATCGCCCCAGCACCTTCCTGTTGCTGGATACACTCGACCCCGCCAGCCTGGGCGCCTTGATCGCCCTGCAGGAGCACCGCGTTTTTGTGAGTGGCTCGCTGTGGGGTATCAACAGTTTTGACCAGTGGGGGGTGGAACTCGGCAAGGTGCTGGCGCGCGACATCGAGCCGCGCCTGCGCACCGGCGACACGTCAGGGCTGGATGCGTCCACGGCAGGCTTGCTGCGTCGCTTGCGGGCGGGTCGCTAGGCAAGCCGGCCGATTTCACCCGCACCGATGGCCGCCCTGGAGGCTGGTGGTGGCGGAAAGACAAGAAGCGCTGGCTGGAATGCGGTCAGGTGCTGCAGGTGCAGGTGCAGGTGCGCAGCACGGCAACCCGACCGCGCCGCATCGGCGCCGCATTGCGCAGGCATCTGTCGGCGAAACATCGGCAGAACCCTGTTCCAATACGCTAGCTGCTTTCGGAGTTCACAGTGTCTATGAATGTCGTTTTCGATTTTGGGGGCGTGGTGTTTTCCTGGCAGCCGGAGCACCTCGTGCGTACGGCCTTTCCGCACCAGGCTGCCACACCCGCTGCGGCGCGCGCGCTGGCCGCGGCACTGTTCCACCATGGCGATTGGCAAGACTTCGACCGCGGCACGATCGCCCAGGGCGCGGTGGTCGAGCGCGCCGCGGCACGGCTGGGGCTGCCCCCTGCGGCGCTGCAGGCGCTGGTGTCTGACATCCCGCAGTCCCTCACGCCGATGGCCGATACGGTCGACTTGCTGGGCCGGTTGCGAGCGCGGCGGGAATTGCGGGGAGACGTGCGCCTCTACTTTCTGTCCAACATGCCGCAGCCGTACGCCAGGGTGCTGGAACGGCGGCACGACTTTCTGCAATGGTTCGATGGCGGCTTGTTCTCTGCCGACGTCCAACTGATCAAGCCGCAGCCGGACATCTTCGGCCTGCTGCAGTCGCGCTACACGCTTGCGCCAGAGCGCACCGTATTCATCGACGACTTGCAAGCCAACGTGGACGCCGCGCGTGTCCACGGGTGGCATGCCCTGCATTTCGAATCTGCGTCGCAACTGGAGCCCCTCCTGGCAGCCCATATCGACTGATGACCCAGCGCTTTGCCGGAATCTCTTTTTGAAGGGGGAAAGTCTGGCTCTTTGCTGGACCGCCGGTCGCGAAAGCTGCTAGCGTTTGACCGAGTCCCGGTGCCTGCCGCACCGGTGCGCGCGCCACGCGCAACCAGACACCGTTTACAAATTGAAAGGGGCATTCGATGGAAACAGGGGCACTGGGTTTCGCCGTACGCATCGCCATGAGCGACGATGACTTTTGCGAGGCGCGCGCCGTGCGAAGCGCCGCCTACGGACACCACGATCCGCAGATCGGCTCCCGCTTTGGCGAGGTCGACCCGATGGATCGCCAAGAAGGCACGGTGGTGCTGCTGTGCCGCGACAAGCAGACCGGCTCGGGCATCGGCACCGCGCGAATCCAGGTCAGCGCGTTCGGCCCGTTGTTGCTCGAGAACAGCCTGGTCCTGCCGGACTGGCTGGTGCACAAACCCCGTGCGCAGATCTCGCGCCTGGCGGTTCTGGCGGGCGCCGAATCGGTGGTGAAACTCAGCCTGATGAAGGCCAGCTACCAGTACTGCCTGGCGACGCAGGTGCGCTGGATGGTGATCGGCGCGCGCAATGCCGCGTTGATCCGCAATTACCGCAACCTCGGTTTCAAGGATATTTTCGAGCCCGGTGCCTGGGTGCCGCTGGCCAGTGGGGGCGGGTTGCCGCACCAGATCCTTGCCTTCGATGTGGCGGGCGCCAAGGATGCGTGGCAGGCGACCCGCAACCGTCTCTATGGCTTCATGACCGAGACCCACCACGCCGATCTGCAGGTGTTTGCCACCCACCAACATGCCGACAGCGCTGCAGTCAACGACAGTGCGATGGTGCCGCTGCCACTGGCAGCCTGAGCGCCCAAGAAAAAACCCCGCCGGGTTTGCGCCCTGCGGGGTTGTGGGGTCTAGACAGACTGCGCTCGGCAGAGCGCAGACCCGGGGCTGGTTACATGCCCATGTCGCCCATGCCGCCCATGCCACCCATGCCGCCGCCCATGCCGCCACCACCCATGCCGCCGCCAGCGCCGGACTCATCCTTCGGGGCTTCGGCAATCATGGCTTCGGTCGTCAGCATCAGCGATGCCACCGAGGCTGCGTTTTGCAGTGCAATGCGGGTCACCTTGGTCGGGTCCAGGATACCCATTTCGATCATGTCGCCATAGGTGTCGTTGGCGGCGTTGAAGCCGTAGTTGCCCGTGCCGGCCAGCACGGCGTTCACCACCACAGAGGCTTCGCCACCGGCGTTGTAAACGATCTCGCGCAGCGGCGACTCGACGGCGCGCAACACCAGCTTGATGCCGGCGTCCTGGTCCGAGTTGTCACCTTTGATATGGCCAGCCGCCTGACGGGCACGCAGCAGTGCCACGCCGCCACCAGCCACGATGCCTTCTTCGACGGCAGCGCGGGTGGCATGCAGCGCGTCTTCCACGCGGGCCTTCTTCTCTTTCATTTCCACTTCGGTAGCAGCGCCGACCTTGATCAGGGCCACACCACCGGCGAGTTTGGCGACACGCTCCTGGAGCTTTTCCTTGTCGTAGTCAGAGGTGGCTTCTTCGATCTGAACCCGCACTTGCTTGACGCGGGCTTCGATGTCGGCAGCAGCACCAGCACCGTCGATGATGATGGTGTTTTCCTTGCTGACTTCCACACGCTTGGCGGAGCCGAGATCAGCCAGGGTCACTTTTTCGAGTGTCAGGCCGACTTCTTCAGCGATCACCTTGCCGCCGGTCAGGACGGCGATGTCTTCCAGCATGGCCTTGCGGCGATCGCCGAAGCCCGGAGCCTTGACAGCCACCACCTTCAGGATGCCACGGATGGTGTTGACCACCAGTGTCGCCAGCGCTTCGCCTTCGACGTCTTCGGACACGATCAGCAGCGGGCGACCCGACTTGGCGACTTGCTCCAGCGTGGGCAGCAGGTCCCGGATGTTGCTGATCTTCTTGTCGTACAGCAGCACGAAGGGGTTGTCCAGCAACGCGGCTTGTTTTTCCGGGTTGTTGATGAAATAGGGCGACAGGTAACCGCGGTCGAACTGCATGCCTTCGACGACTTCAAGTTCGCTGTCCAGCGACTTGCCGTCTTCGACGGTGATCACGCCTTCCTTGCCGACCTTGTCCATGGCGTCGGCAATGATTTTGCCAATCGTCTCGTCGGAGTTGGCCGAGATCGCGCCGACCTGGGCGATTTCTTTCGAGGTGGTGGTGGCCTTCGAGGCCTTCTTCAGTTCGACGACGAGGGCGGTGACCGCCTTGTCGATGCCGCGCTTCAGGTCCATCGGGTTCATGCCCGCGGCGACATACTTCATGCCTTCGCGGATGATCGACTGGGCCAGCACGGTGGCGGTGGTGGTACCGTCGCCAGCGATGTCAGAGGTCTTGGAAGCGACTTCCTTGACCATCTGGGCGCCCATGTTCTGGAGCTTGTCCTTGAGTTCGATTTCCTTGGCCACGGACACACCGTCCTTGGTCACGGTGGGGGCACCGAACGAGCGCTCCAACACCACATTGCGGCCCTTGGGGCCCAGGGTCACCTTGACCGCATTGGCCAGGATGTTCACGCCTTCAACCATGCGTGCGCGGGCTTCGCCGCCGAAAATTACGTCTTTTGCTGCCATTTGATTTCTCCGGATTCCGTTAGGGGGGGTTACGAATTACTTGTCGACGACGGCGAACAGGTCGTCTTCCTTCATGACCAGCAGTTCGTCGCCATCGACCTTGACGGTCTGGCCACTGTACTTGCCAAACAGGACGCGGTCGCCGACCTTGACGGCCATGGCGCTGATCTCGCCCTTGTCGTTCTTCTTGCCCGGGCCGACGGCCAGGACTTCACCCTGATCGGGCTTCTCGGCAGCACTGTCGGGGATGACGATGCCAGAGGCTGTCTTGGTTTCGTTCTCAACGCGTTTGACGATCACACGGTCGTGCAGGGGGCGAAGTTTCATTGGATCTCCTTGGTTTGTGAAACAGGGTTGATAATCAAAAAGCGACAACCTGAATGAAGTTGGCACTCGTTAACTTGAGGCAATGGTGGTGTTAGCACTCATCTCCTACGAGTGCTAATGATAGGGGGTTTTGGCGGGATTTCAAGTCCTGCGCAACGAATCTTTGGCGCGATACCTGTGAAGTGCCGGGCTGTCCGCCTATGTTCCGCCCTTTTCGACCGCAGCTCGCAGCATGTCCTCGCCCCACCGCCGCTATCATTGCACTCACCGTGATTGGCCGGCAGAAGCACTACCAAACGAACCAGGACTGCCCCCTGTTCAACGAACTATACGGGCGATCACACGCAAGACTTTCGAAATGGCGGACGTGTTGCGCAGGGCGCTATCGCGATACCTTGACACGATTCAGTGCGCGTTCGTCTACGGGTCGGTGGCACAGCGGGCCGACACCGCCGCGAGTGACATCAAGCCCGGCCCTCTACACCGTGGAGGAGGTAGGCACCTGAAGCGGCAAGCCCGTCGCCTTGCACCGCCCTGTTGCCATCGTAGGATCGATCACGCCACCCGCACCCCGTGAACCCAGACTCCAGCACCCTCTGGCGCGCCCCGCGCTGGGCCTTCGCCGCCTTGCTCTCCCTGCTGGGCATGGTCGGGCCGTTTGCGGTCGATACCTATTTGCCCGCATTCGCCGGCATCGCCCGCTCGCTGGGCGCATCGCCGGTGCAGATGCAGCAGACGCTGTCGGCCTATCTGCTCGGATTCGCTGTGATGAGCCTGTTTCACGGCGCGATCTCTGACAGTTTCGGACGCCGGCCGGTCGTCCTGTGGGGCGTGGCGGTCTTCACGTTGGCGTCGGTCGGCTGCGCCATGTCGAACAGCATCGGGCAACTGTTGTTCTTTCGGGTCGTGCAGGGGCTGTCCACCGGCGCGGGCATCGTGGTTTCGCGGGCGGTGGTGCGCGACATGTTCGAGCCGGCACAGGCGCAGAAGGTGATGAGCCAGATCACCATCTTTTTCGGTATTGCGCCGGCCATCGCGCCCATCATCGGCGGCTGGTTGTTTGTGCTGGCGGGGTGGCACAGCGTTTTCTGGTTTTTGGCCTTGTTCGGGGTGGCCCTGTGGATTGCCAACTACCGGTACCTGCCAGAGACGCTGCACCTGTCACATCGCCAGCCTTTCAACACCCGCAACCTGTTGCGCGGTTACTGGCAACTGGGAGCCGACCCGCGCTTCCTGCTGCTGGCACTGGCCAGTGGTATTCCCTTCAACGGCAGTTTTCTGTACGTCCTGTCTGCGCCCGCCTTCCTGGGTGAGTCGCTGGCGCTGGCGCCGACACAATTCTTCTGGTTTTTCGTGTTGACCATCGCCGGCATCATGGGTGGCGCTTTTCTCAGCGGGCAGTTGGCAGGCCGGATCGCGCCCAAGCGTCAGATCCGCCACGGCTTCGTGATCATGGCCTGCAGCGGCCTGGTCAACCTGCTCGCCAACAGCCTGTTCACGGCCCACGTTTCCTGGGCCTTGCTGCCGATTGCCGTGTTCGCCTTCGGCTGGGCGCTGATGGTGCCGGTGGTCACGCTGCTGGTGCTCGATCTGCATCCGGATCGGCGCGGCATGGCGTCGTCGCTGCAGATGTTCATCGGCTCCAGTGCCAACGCCCTGGTCGCCGGTGTGGTGGCGCCGCTGGTGATGCATTCCCCTGTGGCGCTGGCGGGGGCCTCGCTGGGCCTGTTGGGCATCGGGCTGCTGGCGTGGCTCTATGTGCATTGGCGCTGGCCGGCCATCGGGCGCTCGATCACGCGCTGAGTGGTTGGACGGCTACGGCCCGGATCAAAAACGCAAACAGAAAGGCAAGGGCGGCATCGATGGAACCCGACACCCCATGGGGACAGGAATGGGTAACGCTGCAAGGCAACTTCGAGCGTTATGAGGTAATGGCCCTGGCAATCAAGCTCGTCGCTGTGTTGCTGTTCTTTGTGGGAGCCATGCTGGGCATCGATGGCTGGCTTGCGTGCCTGCTGTTGGTTGTGTTGTGGCTGCAGGAAGCCATCTGCAAAACCTTCCAGAGCCGGCTCGGGCAACGCCTGCTGCAACTCGAGGCCTGGCTTGGTGGCATCGAGTCGGCGCCAACCGGGCCGGCGTTCCAGCTCCATAGCACTTGGCAGGCTGGGCGCAAAGGCGCAGCCGGATTACTGGCCGGATACGCCGCCAGCGCCTGCCGGCCCACGGTGGCCTTTCCGTACGCTGTGTTGTTGCTGGCCGTCGTGCTGGCGTGATCTGCTGCGCGTAAGAACCGGGGCCAGACTGTCTGCCCGGGGACGCAAACCACCACTTCGCGCGGAGACTGGCTGGACAAGGGCAAGCGGACTATACTGTATTTTTGTACAGTTTATTTTCGCGTGCCCTGAACCATGGCGTTGTTGCCCCTTGTCTTAGCCTCTGATGCGAATGCCGCCGTCTGGCGTGCCGACGAACTGGCGCGTGCGCCGGCGGCGGTGTTGGCCACCGGTCATGCAGCGCTGGATGCCCAGTTGCCGGGTGGGGGCTGGCCCATCGGCGCATTGGTGGAAATCCTGCAGGCGCACAGTGGCCAGAACGAATGGCGTCTGCTGCTGCCGGCGCTCGCGCGCGCGCGGGGCGGGCCGGTGCTGCTGGTGGGGCCGCCGCATCCGCCGTTCGGGCCCGGGCTGGCGGCCCAGGGCCTGGCGCCCGAGCGCCTGTTGTGGGTCAGCGCTACTCAACCCGCCGCCCGCATGTGGGCCTGCGAGCAGGCGCTGCGCTGCGCCGATGTGGCTGCCGTGCTGGCCTGGCTGCCGCAGGCCCGTGCCGACCAGCTCCGCCGCTTGCAGATGGCCGCCAGCGACCATGCCAAGCTGCTGTTCGTGATGCGTCCGGCGCGGGCCCAGGCCGAGTCCTCCCCGGCGGTGTTGCGGCTGCAGTTGGCTTTGCAGCCCGATAGCGATGCGCTGCAGATCGAGATCCTCAAGCGCCGGGGGCCACCCGCAGCGCAGCCGCTGGTCATGCCGGCGCGCCACGGCCGCCTGGCGGCGCTGCTGTCCCGCAGCGCGGGTCGGGCCGCGTGTCAGCCTGCGCTGGCGCTGCCCGCGGTGGCGGCCCCCGGCTTGCCCACACAGGAGCCCGCCGATGTTCTGGATCGCTTTGCAGCCCCTGCCTGACACGCAGGCGGGCGCTGCCCTGGCGCAGGACGCCAGCACCGCCCTGGGCTGGTGGGCGCTGCAGTTCACGCCGCGTGTGGCACCCCTGGGGCCGGCCGTGCTGCTGGAGGTGTCCGCCAGCGAACGCCTGTTCGGCGGACGCCAGCCCCTGCTCGCGCACCTGCTGCAGGCGGTGCAGTCGGCCATGCCAGTGCAATCCGCCCATGCCCCCACCGCGCTGCTGGCACTGGCTTACCTGCAGGTGGACACACAAGCAGCGTATCCGGCCCCTGACCTGCTGCCCGTGGCCACGCTGGCCGAGGCGCGCGCGCATCTGCCCACCCTGGAGCGCATGGGTTGCCGCCGCTGGGGCGACCTGCGCGCGCTGCCGCGTGGCGGTGTGGTGCGGCGTTTCGGTGCCGGCCTGCTCGACGCCCTCGACCGGGCCTATGGGCTCAAGCCCGAGGTCTATCCCTGGCTGGAGCTGCCGGAGGTGTTCGACATGCCCCTGGAGCTCTCGGCCCAGGTCGAGACCGCCCCCGCGCTGCTGTTTGCCGCGCGGCGCATGCTGGCGCAACTGCAGGCGTGGCTGCAGGCGCGCCAGCGCGGCATCCTGGCCCTCGAACTGGGCTGGCAAATGGACGCGCGGCGCCATACCGCCACCGAGGGCCGCCTGGTGGTGCGCACTGCCGAACCCACGCGGGACATGGGCCACCTGCAGCGCCTGCTGGCCGAGCACCTGGACCGCACCACGCTGCCAGCACCAGCGCTGACCCTGCGCATGCGCTCGGTCGAGACCGCCCCGCTGCCCGGTGCCAGCACCAGCCTGCTGCCCGACGCACTGCGCCAGGGCGACAGCCTGCACCACCTGCTGGAGCGGCTGAGTGCGCGCCTGGGGCCGGGGCAGGTGCTGTGCGCCGTGCCCTGCGCCGACCACCGACCCGAATCCATGCAGCGCTGGGAGCCCGCCACCGCCGGCCCCGCATTCACCACGCCCGCGCCGGCGGGCGGCAAGCGCAAGCCGCGCATTTTGGCGCCTCCCCCGGGCACTGCCTGTGCCGAGCTCTACCCCACCTGGCTGTTAGCCACGCCGCTCAAGCTGGCCGTGCGTCAGGACCGCCCGATCTACCAGGGCCCGCTGTCCCTGCTGGTCGGGCCGCAGCGGCTGGAGGCGGGTTGGTGGGGGCAGGGCCCTGCCCACGCACCGGGGGTCATCGCATTGCGCGATTATTTTCTGGCCCGCAGCGAACAGGCCGGTCTGCTGTGGATCTACCGCGAGCGCCTGCTGGCGGGCCAGCAGGATGCCGCCCAGCCCTCGGCCGGGTGCTGGTATCTGCACGGTTTGTACGGCTGAAATGCGCGCATGGCCTGGGGCTGCTCGGGCAGCGGCGGCCAGGGCGCGCCATGCAAGCACTGGCCAGCGACTGCGTTGCTGTGCCTGTTCGCCACCCTACAGCACCTGTCCGCGCACCTTGGCTCGCGGGAAGGCCTTGGCAAAGTTGTCGAGGCCGCGAAAGTAGTCGGTATTGCCGTCCCGCCGGCCTTGATCTCCACCGCATGCATGCCTTCAGCATCTGGAATGAGCAGGTCGACCGCATTGCCGGTACTGTCGCGGTCAAAGTACAGCGGCGCCGACTCCGCCCGGTCAAGACGCTCCTTGAGCGCCTCCATGATGACGAGGTTCTCGAACAGGTGGCCCAGGGCCGGGTCGCGGCCCACCTGGCTTGCCTCGCGCAGGCCGAGCTACCAGCATGCCAGCCCGGTGTCGAAGACATACAGCTTCGGACTTTTTACCAGCCGTTTGCCGGTATGGGTAAACCAGGGCGGCAGCAAGTGGATGATGTAGCTGCTCTGCAGCAGGTCCATCCAGGCGCGTGCCGTGGATGGGGCCACACCGGCATCGTTGCCCAGGCTGCTGAGATTCAGTATCTGCCCCACGCGCCCCGCGCACACCCGCACGAAGCGCTCGAAGCGCTCGAAGCGTTGCAGGTCGGGCTCCCAGCGCTGGTTGGGCCGCGCCAGGAGGGAAGTCGGGCGCCCGCTGGAATCCGTCCAGGATCCCGCCATCCGGGTGTTGCGCCAGAAACCCGCGCGGGTCTTCGGTGGCAAAGCGACGGGTGTCCGGGTCTTCGAGCGACAGGTAGGGCAGTTGGGGGAACAGCGACCGGCACAAGGTGGTCTTGCCACTCTGGCGTGGTCCAATCAGGGTCACCACAGGGCATTGTCGGGCCGCCTGCAGCAGATCACGCTCAAGCTGCGTCCTGCCGAAGCCCAATCCCCGGCCGCAGACGACGCGAAGGCCAGCCGGGCCACGAATCGTTCAGCCTGCGCTCGGTGTGGCTGCGCTACCACCGCGGGCCGGTCTACACGGTGCCGTTTGGCGACCTCGGGGCGGTGCAGAACCTCAGCCACGACTGGGTCATCGACAAGCGCAGGGTCGGCATCCCCTACGACAGCAACCTCGAAAAAGCGCGCAAGCTGATCAAGGCCATCGCCCACCGGCGCAAGGCGCTGGCCATGATCAAGACGGCGTGTGACGCCAATGGTGTCAAGTTCGCGTTCCCTACGGTTCAAATCGCCGGCGGGACCGAGGCGGCCGCTGTGCCTGCCAGCGTGGCCGCGGCCGCATCGACTATTCGGCCTGCGGGGTGAGGCTACCCAGGGCTTCCCAGCGTTCCAGCGCGCTCAGCAACAGGTCGTCCAGCTCCGCATTGCGCCGGGCCAGCGCACCAGCGCGGGTGGGGTCGCCGGCATACAGGCGGCCGTCGGCCAGGTCAGTGGTGATACGCGCCTGCTCGGCCTCCAACGATTCGATCAGCGCTGGCAGGGACTCGAGTTCGCGCTGCTCCTTGTAGCTGAGCTTCTTGCGCGGTGCGGCCGCGAGCGGCGCCGCGGAGTCGCCGGCCTTGGGAGCCCCCTTGTTGCCGGCACTGCCGGAACTGGCTGAGCTGGCTGCAGCGGCCGCCGCAATGGCCTGCGCGCGCCGCGACTGGATCAACCAGTCCTGCACGCCGCCTTCGTACTCGCGCCAGCGTCCATCGCCTTCAAACGCGATGGTGCTGGTGACCACGTTGTCCAGGAAGGTGCGGTCGTGGCTGACCAGGAACACGGTGCCGTCGAAGTTCTGCAACAGGTCTTCGAGCAGTTCCAGCGTGTCGATGTCCAGGTCGTTGGTCGGCTCGTCGAGCACCAGCACGTTCGCGGGGCGGGCGAACAGCCGGGCCAGCAGCAGACGGTTGCGCTCGCCGCCGCTGAGTGAGCGCACCGGCGAGTTGGCGCGCGCGGGCGAGAACAGAAAGTCACCCAGGTAACTCTTGACGTGCTGGCGCTTGTTGCCGATCTCGATCCATTCGCTGCCGGGGCTGATGAAGTCTTCGAGCGTGGCGTCGAGGTCGAGCGCATTGCGCATCTGGTCGAAATAGGCCACCTGCAGGTTCGCGCCCTGGCGGATCTTGCCGCTGTCGGCCGCGAGCTCGCCCAGGATGAGCTTGAGCAGGGTCGTCTTGCCGGCGCCGTTGGGGCCGATCACGCCGACCTTGTCGCCGCGCAGCAGGGTGGCGCTGAAGTTGCGCACGATGGCCTTGTCGCCATAGGACTTGAACACGTCGGTGAGTTCGGCCACGATCTTGCCGCTGGGCACGCCGGAGGCCACATCGAGCCGCACGCTGCCCAGTGCCTCGCGCCGCTGCGCGCGCGAGGCACGCAGCGTGTCGAGCCGGCCGATACGCGCCACGGCCCGGGTGCGGCGGGCTTCCACGCCCTTGCGGATCCAGATTTCTTCTTGCGCCAGCAGTTTGTCGGCTTTGGCGTTGATCACCGCCTCCTGGGCCAGCTGCTCTTCTTTCAGCACCAGGTACTGGTTGAAGTTGCCCGGGTAGGGTCGCAGGATGCCGCGGTCGAGCTCGACGATGCGGGTCGCCACGCGGTTGAGGAACGCGCGGTCGTGGGTGATGGCCACCACACTGCCCTTGAAGTCGACCAGCAGGCCTTCGAGCCATTCGATCGAGTCCAGATCGAGGTGGTTGGTCGGTTCGTCGAGCAGCAGCACATCCGGCCGCATGACCAGCGCCTGGGCCAGCGCGACGCGCTTTTTGGTGCCGCCCGACAAGGTGCTGATCACGGCGTCCGGGTCGAGGTGCAGGCGGTGGATGGTTTCTTCCACCCGCTGCGCCCAGTTCCAGCCGTCCAGTGCCTCGATCTCGCTTTGCATCGCGTCCAGATCGCCATCGCCGTGGGTGTAGCGGTCGATCAGGGTCTGGGCCCGCGCCACACCAACGCACACCGCCGTGAAGACTGTCGCCGCGGGATCCAGCACCGGCTCCTGCGCCACGTAGGCAATGCGCAGGCCTTGCTGCAGTTGCAGGGTGCCGTCGTCGGCCTTTTCCAGGCCCGCCAGGATCTTGAGCAACGAGGATTTGCCGGCGCCATTGCGCCCGATCAGGCCGATGCGTTCCGCGGACTCGATGGCCAGGTCGGTATGGTCGAGCAATGCCACATGGCCGAAGGCGAGTTGGGCGTTGAGAAGTGTGATGAGCGCCATGGGTGCGAAGGGGTGAGGAGGCGCCGACTATACGCGGGTGCCCCGGCCGTGCAGGCTTTCGGGTCGCAGCCCTGCCAGGGCCGTAACCCCCTGCGGCGCAGTCGCCTGATCGCTAAGCGCGCCAACGCACGGACCCGCACCGAACGGAGGCCTAGTCTGAAGTCCTTCATCCACTACTCCATCGAGGCCCCATCATGAAAACCACCCATTTGTTGACTGCCATTGCCGCCACCCTCGCCTTGGGCGGGTGCATTTCATTCCCCGCTGGTCCGGCCGGCCCGCAAGGCGCCACGGGTGACACGGGTGCCACCGGCTACACCGGGGCCAAGGGCTCCACGGGCTCGACCGGCTATACCGGAGCAACCGGCAGTACCGGTGCCACCGGCTACACCGGTGCGACTGGCAACACCGGCGCCACGGGCGGTGCGGGTGCCACTGGAGCGACCGGCGGCGCAGGCGCGACCGGCGATACCGGCGCCACCGGTTATACCGGCGCGACCGGCAGCACGGGCGCGACCGGAAACACCGGCGCCCGTGGTACGACCGGCGCGTCGGGCGGGGGCACAGTCGTGATCGTTCCAAAGCCGTAACACCATGCTTCGGAGTACCGCGCGCACCGGCTGGTTCGCCTACCTGATACTGCTGATGGCGGCTGTCGGAGCCGTGCCGGCGCAGGCGCAACCACTGGCCACCGCCACGCCGGCGCGCATCGACTTGTTCCGCGTCGAGCCGGCGCCACGCCTGCGGCCCGGCCACCATGTCCATCTGGTGCTGTACGGCAGCCCGGGCGCAGTTGTACAGGTGCGCCTGGAGGGCGGACCCGACAAGTTCAAACTGCACGAAAGTCCGGAGGGTGTCTACCGCGGCACGTACGCGGTCAAGCAATCTGATCGGCTCGCTACGGGCGGCATGGTGACCGCCAGCCTTTATTTGCACCAGGGCGTCGCCACTGCGGTACTGGACCAGTCGCTGCTGGAAGGCGGCGAGTCACGCTCCGATGCCCGCCGCGCTGCGCAGCGCACCAGCGCCTTACCCGCCATTGCGCCGACCAGCAGCGACTGACGCGCTCGTCCCTGTCGCGGCAGGTGCTTGCTGCGGTTGGCGTTTGTCTGCCGAAGCGACCGGGTGTCAGCGGGTCGGCACCACCGTCACGCTTTCGCGCAGGATGCCGCCACCCCGTACCGTGCCGGTGACCGTGCCTTCGCCGCGCATGCGCGCTTCGCAGGCGGCGCGATCCAGTGCCTCATGGGCCGCGCAACGCCGCAGGGTATTCCCGGTGTAGCTGTCCGGGGCGTCGTCCAGGCCGCCGCGCCGGGCTTCCGCCAGCGCATTGCGTGCTTCCAGCCGGCAGGTCTGCGGGGACTGGTTCGATTGACCGCTGCTGCACAGTGCCATGTCCTGGCGGTAACGCGCCTGCGCGTCTGCCATCGCACCGGTGGGCGCGGCAAAGCTGTGGGATGCACACAGGGCCAGGCCTGCAGCGACGAGGGCGAGTTGGCGAAATAGAGCGGGTGTCTGGTGCATAGGGCCTCCGGAGTGGGTGGTGGGGATCGCACACCCGAGGCTACGCAGTCGGCCTGCACTGGACTGTGCGTTGGGATACGCAAGCCGTCGTGCCGACCCAGGGGCACAGACAGACTTGTAAGAATATGACCGAAACGCTGACCTATGTGTAACCGCCGGGCACTTTTGGCGCCTGGCTGCGTCCAATAGTCTTTGTATGAGGCACTCATGGAAAGACGACACATGCTCAAGACCTTCGCTGGCTGGCTGGCGGGTGCGACTGTGCCCGCGGTCTCGGCCCTCGCCGCAGCGCCATTCCCGTTGAAGAAGACCGAAGCCGATTGGCGCGCCATTGTGTCGCCAGCTGCCTACCGCGTGCTGTTCCAGCACGGTACCGAGCGCGCTGGCAGCAGCCCGCTGGATGGCGAAAAGCGCCCCGGCACGTTCATTTGTGCAGCCTGCAACCAGCCGCTGTTCGATGCTGCCCACAAATACGACAGCGGCACCGGGTGGCCCAGCTTCTGGCAACCGCTACCCCGGGCGCTGGGCACCTCCACCGATTACAAGCTGATATACCCACGCACCGAATACCACTGCGCGCGCTGTGGCGGCCACCAGGGCCATATCTTCAGCGACGGCCCCAAGCCGACCGGTCAGCGCTACTGCAACAACGGGGTGGCACTCGCCTTCGTGCCCAAAGATCAGGTGCTGCCTGCGCTGCGCAGCTGAACACACCAAAACCAAACCCAAACCCAAATACCATGTCCTCTGCGAACCCATTGCTCCGATTTGTCGCTGCCCTTGCGCTGGCCGCCGGCGCGTTGCTCGGCAGCGCGGCCCATGCCGCCACCGCGTCCGCCATCTTTGCCGGCGGCTGCTTCTGGTGCACCGAATCCGACTTCGAGAAGCTGCCCGGCGTCATCGGAGCCGAGTCTGGTTACACCGGCGGAGCCACGAAAACCCCGACCTATGAGGCGGTGAGTGCGGGCCGCACCGGCCACACCCAGGCCGTGCGCGTGACTTACGACCCGACCAAGGTGAGCTACGCGCAGTTGGTCGAATTTTTCTGGAAGACCATCGACCCGACCGAGAAAGACCGCCAGTTTTGTGACAGCGGCACGCAATACCGCAGCGGGATCTACTGGGGCAGCGAGGCCGAGCGGCAGATCGTGCTGGCCAGCCACGATGCGCTGCAGAAAAGTGGCCGTTTCAAGACCATCTACACCGAACTCGCGCCCGCCAGCAGCTTCTATCTGGCCGAGGAGTACCACCAGGACTATTACAAGAAAAACGCGCTGCGCTACAGCTATTACCGTCTGAACTGCGGTCGCGACGCGCAACTCAAGCGGGTGTGGAAGTGACCGGGTAGCCTTTTTCGAGATTTGGCGTTAAAGTATGTATATCCATCCAGTACTTTTGCCGCGCTGGAGCCCCATGGCCCCCGTTTGTTTTCAGACAGCTTTTCGTGCCGTCTTCCCGCCCCGCCCATGTGGACCCCGCTTCCCGCCTACGCGGAGTTGCACTGCCTCTCTGCCTTCAGCTTCCAGCGCGGCGCTTCGCTGCCCGAGGATCTGGTCACGCGCGCGGCAGCGCTGGGCTACACGGCGCTGGCCCTGACTGACGAGTGTTCGGTGTCCGGTGTGGTGCGGGCCCACACGCAGGCACGCGAGCTCGGGCTGAAGTTCCTGCCGGGTGCCGAGTTCGCGGTGCCTTATCCGGCTGGCGGCGGTGCCGTCCGGCTGGTGGTGCTGCCGCACAACCTTCAGGGCTGGGGCAATTTGTGCGAGTTCATCACCGCGGCGCGGCGCAAGGCGGCCAAGGGCCACTACGAGGTGTCTTGGGCCGACAGCGACTGGGCATCGCTGCAGCACTGCGAGCTGCTGCTGGCACCACCGCGCGCGATCACGTTCGAGGCTCTGTGCGCGGCCTGCCTGCGCCTGAAGGCGTGGTTCGACGGGCGCCTCTGGCTCGCGCTTGAATTGCTGCACGGCCTGGACGACGACCTCTGGCAACACAAGCTCGAATCCGCCGGTGCGCTGGCCGGTGTGCCGCTGGTGGCCGCCGGCAATGTGCACATGCATGTGCGCTCGCGCAAGCCGCTGCAGGATGTGCTGACCGCCGTACGCCTGGGCAAACCGGTGGCCGCGTGCGGCTTCGAGCTGCAGCCCAATGCCGAGGCCCACCTGCGCGCGCGCTTGCGTCTGGCCGGCATCTATGCCCCCGAGTTGCTGCAGGCCACCGTCACGGTTGCGTCACGCTGCAGCTTCAGCCTGGACGAATTGCGTTACCAGTACCCGGTGGAGACCGTATTGCCCGGCCTCACGCCCGCGCAGACGCTGCGCCGCTTCACCTACGAGGGCATGAGCCAGCGCTACCCGCAGGGCATCCCGGCCGGCGTGCAGTTGCAGGTGGAGCACGAGCTCGATCTGATCGCCGAGTTGAAGTACGAGATGTACTTTCTGACGGTCTACGACATCGTGCGCTTCGCGCGCGAACGCCACATCCTGTGCCAGGGCCGGGGCTCGGCTGCCAATTCCGCGGTGTGTTATTGCCTCGGCGTGACCGAGGTCGACCCGTCGCGCATGAACGTATTGTTCGAGCGCTTCATCAGCCGCGAGCGCAACGAGCCGCCCGATATCGACGTCGACTTCGAGCACCAGCGCCGCGAGGAGGTGATCCAGTACATCTACGCCAAGTACGGTCGCGAGCGTGCGGCGATCACCGGCGTGGTCGTCGCCTACCGGCCCAAGAGCGCAATCCGCGATGTCGGCAAGGCCCTGGGCCTGGACGACGACCTGATCGACGCCTTTGCCAAGGAGCACCGCTGGTTCGACGGCCGCAGCCTGCTGGCGCAGCAGTTGCACGAGCGGGTGCTGGCTGCCGGCATGGACCCCGAAGACCCGCGCATCACCCAGTGGCTGGAGCTGACCCGGCAAATCATGGGTCTGCCGCGCCACCTGAGCCAGCATGTGGGCGGCTTCGTGCTCACCCAGGGCAAGCTCACGCGCCTGGTGCCGGTCGAGAACGCCGCCATGCCCGATCGCTCGGTGATCCAGTGGGAGAAGGACGACCTCGACGCGATGGGCCTGCTCAAGGTCGACGTGCTGGCCCTGGGCATGCTCAGCGCCATCCGCCGCAGCCTCGACTTCATCAGTGCGCAGCGTGGCGCCACCTTCCAGATGCAGGACATCCCGGCCGAAGACTCCGCCACCTACGACATGATCTGCGCTGCCGACACCGTGGGCGTGTTCCAGATCGAGAGCCGCGCGCAGATGAGCATGTTGCCGCGCCTGCGGCCGCGCTGCTTCTATGACCTCGTGATCGAGGTCGCCATCGTGCGCCCGGGCCCGATCCAGGGCGGCATGGTGCACCCTTACCTGCAGCGCCGCCAAGGCCTGGTGCCGGTCGAGTACCCGGGGGAGGGCCTGCGCGCGGCGCTCGAACGCACGCTGGGGGTGCCGATCTTCCAGGAGCAGGTGATGCAGATCGCCATGCTCGCCGCCGGCTTCTCGGCCGGCGAGTCCGACAGCCTGCGCCGCTCGATGGCCGCCTGGAAACGCAAGGGCGGCGTGCACAAGTTTCATGACCGCATGATCAGCGGCATGGTGGCCAACGGCTACACCGAAGCATTCGCGCAGGGCATCTTCCAGCAGATCGAGGGTTTTGGTGAATACGGCTTCCCCGAGAGCCACGCCGCCAGCTTTGCGCTGCTGGTCTATGTGAGCTGCTGGCTCAAGCACCACGAGCCGGCGTGTTTCCTGGCCGCCATGCTCAACTCGCAGCCGCTGGGCTTCTACAGCCCGTCCCAACTGGTGCAGGACGCGCAGCGCCACGGCGTGCCGGTGCGCGCGGTCGACGTGATGTGCAGCGACTGGGACTGCACCATGGAAGACGCCGACGCGCCCGGCTTCGCCGCCGAACGCGTGGCGCGCCCGGCGCCGGACGCGCGTGCTGCCGATGCCCGGGTGCCCTGGCGCGCCGTGCGCCTGGGCCTGCGCATGGTGGCCGGCCTGGCTACGGTTGCCGCATTGCGCATCGTCACGTCCCGTGCCGAGGCCCCGTTCACCAGCACCGAAGATCTGGCCCTGCGTGCCGCGTTGGACCAGGGCGACCTCAAGGCGCTGGCCAGCGCCGATGCACTCATCAGCCTTTCGGGCCACCGGCGCCAGCAGGTCTGGGACGCCGCGGCGCTGCGGCCGGCGCCCGGCCTGCTCAAGACGGCGCCCGTGGATGAAGATCTTCTGGAGCTGCCACCGGCCTGGGAAGGCGAGGAGGTGGTGTTCGACTACGCCGCCACCGGCCTCACGCTGCGCAGCCACCCGGTGGCGCTGCTGCGCGAGGAGTTGCGCGCCATGAAGCTGCGCACTGCTGCGGAACTGCGCGACCTGCCCGATGGCCGCCTGGTGCGCGCCTGCGGCATCGTGGTCATGCGCCAGCAGCCGCAGACCGCCAAGGGCGTGGTTTTCGTCACCCTGGAGGACGAAACCGGCAGCGTCAACGTGATCGTCTGGAAGAGCCTGCGCGAGCAACAGCGCAGCGAGCTGCTGCACTCGCGCCTGATGGCGGTGTACGGTGTATGGCAGCGCAACGTGGAGAGCGGTGGCGAGGTGTGCCACCTGATCGCGCAGCGGCTGGTGGACCTCACGCCTTTGCTGGGCGGGCTGGCCACCCAGAGCCGGGAGTTTCATTGAACGCGTAGCAGGACGACACCCTCATGGGGCCAGGAGTCCTGCCATTTGACGGAAAGCCCATCCGCTTGCCAAAGCGCGTCAGACCCGATCCACACTTCCTGGAACAGCACGCGCGCCGATTCGGATTCGTTCGCAAAGCCGCTCCGATCCGATTGACCGGGTTCCAGCGGGCTGCATGCGGCAGTTGTCAGCGCCGTCTAACCTTGCAATTCTTCCATGACCCTATCTGGCGCGCAGCGACGCTGCCAGTCTGCGTTGGCGCCAGCAGTTCATCAACACGTATCTTGAGCGCGGTATTCACCAACTGGGGCCACGCATACCCGCACAAACACTGCGCCAATTCTGGACCATGCTGGCCTATGAGCAGGCCCAGACCCTCAACGTGGCCCGCCTTGCCGCGTCGTTGGGCGTCAGTGGGCAGACCGTCGCCCGTTATCTGGACTTGCTGTGTGACCTGATGCTGGTGCGTCGCCTGCAACCGTGGGCGCGCCATTCGGCCAAACGACTCATCAAAGCCCCCAAAGTCTTCGTGCGCGACAGTGGGCTGGTGCACGCGCTGCTGGCTCTGGGGGAGCCGCAAGCCCTGCTTTCGCATCCGGTGGTGGGCGACAGCTGGGAGGGGTGGATCGTCGAAAACCTGCTGGCCTGCGCGCCGGCTGGCACACAGCCAAGTTACTACCGCACGGCAGTCAGCGCAGAAATCGATCTGCTGCTGGAACTGCCGGGCAATGCGCTATGGGCCGTGGAGATCAAGCGCTCCAGCGCGCGCACCCTGACCAAAGGGTTTCACATCGCCTGCGCAGACCTGTCGGCCACGCGGCGTATCGTCGTCAGCAGTGCGAATACGCGCTTTCCCATGGCTGGGCGAGTGGAGCACGTGCGTTTGCTGGACTTGATGCACGAGTTGCTGGCATGGGGACAGCGGTCGGTGACCCCCAGGCAGCGTTGACCAGAACATCCCGGTTGTTCAACGCGCCGCCTCCTGCAAAATCGTGACCTGCGTGCGCATCAACAAGTTTTTGAAATCGGAATCGAACGTGACCAGGTGTTCGCCGGATTGGACGACTGCCGCGGCCAATCAGGCATCGGGGACATCGTTGGCTGCAAGCGGCCCGATCGATGCAGAGCTGTCGCAGAATCGGCATCAGGGCCAGGCTTTCGCCATGGACGCAATCGGCGATGATTTTTTTCAGCCACGAGTGGGCCGCACGGTGATGAGGATGGTCGCTGCGGGAGGCCGCGACCGGCACGTTGACGTCAGCCGCCATCTTCTGCGGCGGTCAGCATGGCTTTGTTGCTAAGCGGGTTGATGCCGGAAGTCGTTCCGCCGCGTTCCTTGACAATTGCCAATTCAAATGGCTTGGGTGTGCCCGGATCAACGCTGGAAGAACGCAGACGTCTGTCGCAGCCAGACCCGGTAGAAATGGCTCAGCTCACCCTACCGGGCTCCAACAGCGTTGCGCAATGCACGCCGCCACCGACCCAGTTGGCCTGCATCGCGTCGATGAAGCGGATCTTGCGCCCGGGAAAAGCCGCCTGAAAGATCTGCCGCACTGCTTCCTGGCGCACCGCCGGTGTGCCGTAGGGCACATAGTCGGGCAACAGCACAAGATCGTTGACCACCAGATGGTTCAGGTAGCTGCTGGCGGCGACCTGACGCACCGTATCGCCCGCGGCGCGCCCTTCCCTGGCCGGGAAATCCTTGGGCGACCATTGCGCTGAATAGCGGGTGTCGGCATCTGCCGCCAGCACGACGCTGCGCTCGATGGTGCGTGGCAGCGGAACCTTGATCACGCGCAGCGGCTTGCCGTCCTGGTCGGTGCTGCGCACCAGGATGTCGTGGTTGACCTGCATGCGCGCCTGGTTGAGCCGTGCTACCGGGTCTCGGCCCAGCTCGGCTTCGTCGCTCCATGCCAGCAGCACGGTGCCGGGGTCCGCGAAGCGAACGAATTCGTCGGTGTGGCCGCCGGTGCCCCAGCCGACAAAGGGGCCGGTGATGGTGGCGCGGTGCAGCGGGTCTTGCGCCAGACCCCGCGGCAACCAGATCAGCTTGCGGATACCTGGCAGGCGCAGCAGTTCCCTTTCCAGGGCCAGCGGCGGCAGTCCAGGGTTGCGGCTTTTCCATAGTGCGGCATTGGCGATCAGCAGTCCTTGGCCGTTGACCTCGACTCCGCCCCCCTCGATCGCCAGCGGCGACTGGAAAACCGCCATGCCCAGTGCCGCGGCAAAGCGGCGGTCCAGCGCGCCGGTTTGCACGTCGTCGGTGCGCGCGCAGGCTTCCGCCTGACCCAGGTCGCCGGCGTGCAGGCGCCGGCACCAGTGGCGCCAGCCGTAGTGGGTCCACTCAAAATCGACCACGAAGGCATCGTTGTCACCGTCCACTCCGAACACCACTGCATCGCGCATGAAAAACGGCGCCTGCGGGTCATGCACAAACTGCACTTGGATCGAGTTCAGCCCGCGCCGGGCCAGCAGGGCACGCGCACGCTGCTCAGATTCTGTGCTGCGCACCAACATGCCAATCGGCGCATGGCCCCACAATGCCGCCGCCAGGTCCCCGGTGAAGCTTTCGTGGCCGATGTCGTGGCCGAGCCAGATCGTTGCCACCGGGTCGAAGTCGGCACTCAGCCGCGCACCGGGCACCGCCGGCGCGTCGGCACGCCCGACACCTGCCAGCGTGAGGCTCACCAGTGCAGCCCAGGCGCCCTGCAGGCCGCGCCGGCGCGTCATCACTGTGTGCTCGGGGGTGGGTGGGGTCATGTGCGCAGTGCTGCAGTCTTCAGTCTGCCCGGATGTTCCCTTGCGTGTGGGGCAACAGAATGTAGCTTGTCCAGCCGGCGCGACGCAACAGCAGGTCGGTCTGATAGAGCCAAACATAGTAATTATTCCTCGACAGCACACTGGCCATGCCGAAGGGCAGCAGGGGCGGCAGACCGTCTGCGGTGCTCTGGAAAACCATATCGATCCACTCCTTGCCAGCAGGCGCGATGTGGCTCAAACGCAGACTGGGTGTGGGCAGGAGTTGGCCCTGTTGACGCGCGATGTCGAGCAGGTGAACCGATACCGCCATCTGTTGCAGCCCGGGGGCTGGTGCCTCCCAGATCAGCACTTTGCGTGGTTTCCAGGGGTCATCACCCAGCGCGAGGTACAGCTTGAAAACCGGTTGCCCATGCCACGGTGCGATGGCCTTTGCGTGCGCTGCTCCCGCCGGATCAAACACGGCTGCGCGGTGGCCCGGACCCACGGCGGACAGCAAGGGCATGAGGTTCGCATTGGAATCAAGATAGGCATTGCCCCACAGGTAGGTCAGCAGCGTCAGTCGGCTCGCCCAGGCCCAACGACCTCGCCAGGATGGGGTCATGAGCAGCAGCATCACGACGACCAGGAAAAGCCAGGCGCCGACTTGGGGCGCTGCTTCCGTCGATAGATAGATCCACAGGCTGCCGTAACCGACCAGCAGGCCGAGCGCAACCATCCACCCTTTTTGCATCCAGAACCGCGACCAGGCCCTGTCGTCAGGGCAGGCCACGAACGTGGCGAGAAGCAGGATCGACGGGGGAACCGCGAACGCCAACAAGCCGCCGTCGAAGATGCTCTTGGTGGCGGTTGCAGCACTGACGAAAAAAAGCACTACCAGCGTCGGGCGGTGCCCGTATCCCCGCTTGAATGCGGGCATGCGCAGCAGGGCCCCGCCACAGGCCGCCAGGAAACCCAGGGCGATACCGGCCAATTGCCATGTCGGCAGGACACCGGCCAGGGCGCCACCGATATCGTAATGGTATCGTTCGGCCAGCCAGGCCGGGAGCGGTGCCATGGCGGCCTTGCCCAGGTGGCTGTGCAGCAGCGCCGTGTAAGAGTTGACGCCACCCGCCCAATGGTAGACATGCGCTGAGAATGGAATCCCGTGTGTCAGGTGGTAGGGCACCGTTGCGAACAGGTGAAGGCCGTACCCCAGCGTCAGGCCGGCACCCAGAAGGACTGCCGCCAGAAGCTCGCTGCGGCGCTGCACCGTGATACGGCTGCACAGAAAGCCAATCGCCGTAAAGCCCAGCAGGAACAGGATCGCCCCGTCCGAGGTGCTGTAGACCAGTTTTGAAAGCGCAAACTTCAGGGCCAGACCAGCGGCAGTGTCAGAGCGGATCAGCGCCGCTGCCAGCGCGATGAGCAGGCAGGCTGTCAGGGGCCGTGCGAGGCCTGGCGCGGGGCCAGGGCGACCCGCGTATATCAATACGATGGTGTCGCCGACCAGCTCACCGCACCCGAGGTCACGTTGACCGAGATGCTCACCGTGCGCCCGGTTTTGCTGGTGAAACTCATAACGTCTGCTCCAGACGCGCTGGTGATTGTCAAGTTGTCGTCGGGATTGGCCTGTATGCCCGACTTCATGCCTTTGAGGTCCATTGTCCCGACAGGGCCGGACGTCACCGAGCCGAAGCCGGTGGTGAAATCGTCGCAGGTAGGAGCGCGGGAGTTGTTGTTGTCAAAGTGCAGGAAGGTGAACACACCGATAGGCGCCGACGCGTAAGACGACCCGCAAGCGGCAGCTTTGGTGACAAACAGCATCCGTGCAGTGGCGATGGCGCCGACCGAACTTTCGACGACCGATTTTTCGGCGTCAGCCTTCAGATCGACGAACTTCGGCAACGCCACGGCGGCCAGTGCACCGAGGATGACGATCACCATGACCAACTCAATCAGCGTGAACCCCCGAGACCTCATATCCATCCTCCGTTTTTGGGGATTGTAGGCGCGCTTTGGCGCCGTACTCCTACAGCAACATGATGCCGCACAGGCTGGCCAAAGTCGCACCTGCGGTTGAATGCGGGTGTGGCAGTGCCTGGCCTGTGGCGGCACGGGACTCAGGACTTTGCCTTGACGGTCTGAGCGTCGCTCTTTTTGGCGCTCAGGCAGGTCTTCATGAACGCCCGGCGCTCGTCGCCGGCCTTGCCGGTGGCGTCCTTGTTGCACATCGCCATCTTGTTCTGTTGGGGTGTCTTGGCCTTTTCTTCGGCGTGCGCCAGACCGCAGGCGAAGGCCAGGCCGAGCGTGGCCAGAGACAGCAGTTTTTTCATGGGTACTCCTTGACATGGTGAGGGGGCACAGGATCCTGGTCGGGGCCCTGTGCACCGCTGACCGGGCCTGCAAGCCCGATCGAGTCGGCGCAGCCATCGTAGGCAGGCCGGCGCCGCTTGTATTCACCCCAAGGGGGGATGCAATGGGAATGCCTGGTGCTGCACCGCTGCCGCCGGGCCGGGGTGCGATACTGGACTGGTTGCGGTTGATCCGTTTGCCTGTCGGCAGCGCTGCGGACTCGATCCAGCCTCTGGAGAATTGCATTTGCAGCAGCACGACGACTTTGCCCTTAACGGCCCCTTGCAGCCGCAAGCGCCTGCCACCGGGGTACTGCAGACACTCCCGATCCGCTTCACCGGCTCGGGCAGCGAGTACTTCCGCATCTGGATCGTCAACCTGTTGCTGACCCTGGTCACTCTCACGCTGTACTGGCCCTTTGCGCGCGCACGGCGCATGGCCTATTTCCAGAACAACACACTGATCGGCGACGACCCGCTGGGTTTTCATGCGGATCCCTGGAAGATGTTCCGCGGTTACCTGGTGGTGCTGGTGCTGGGCATCTTTTATTGGGCCGTCACCCGCTTTCTGCCAGCGTTCGGCTGGTTCGCGTTGCTGGCGGTGGCTGCACTGTGGCCGCTGCTGTGGCGCGCGTCGCTGCATTTCCGGCTGCGCAATACCAGCTGGCGCGGCGTGCGGCTGGACTTTGCCGGTGATACGCGGGGGGCTTACCTGGCACTGCTGCCGTTCTTTGCGCCGGCGCTGGCGCTGGTGTTCCTGGTGCCCCCGGTTGCAGACGACACGGCAGTGGCGCCCGAATTGGCTCGTGGAGCTGCAATGGCGGCGGGCCTGGTGACGCTGGTCTTTGCCTTGGCCACCCCGTGGCTGTTGCTGCGCCTGAAGCGCTACCAACATGGCGGTTACGCCTTTACCCAGGAGCGCACCCGGCTGCAGGTGCGCACCCGTTCTTTTTATGCCCTGTATGCGAAGGCCGGCGCCCTGACCGTGGCCAGCATGCTGGCCGTGGTGGCTCTGGTGTTCCTGCTGATGTTCGCGGTCATGGGCATGGGCCAGCGCGAGGCTCTCGAATCCCTGTCCCGACCCGGTGCCGCCGCGGGGGGCATGGTGGCGGTCCTGGTGCTCGGGCTGGGCCTTTTGTACCTGCTGATCCCGCTGCTGACCCTGCCCTACATCACCGCACGTTTCCAGAACCTGTTGTGGTCTGGCACAGCCAGTGCGCATCTGCGGTTCCAGAGTCGTCTGCGCTTTCGTGATCTGCTGCGGGTGACTGTGGTGAACTGGTTGCTCATCATCGTGACGCTGGGTTTGTTCTGGCCTTTCGCCAAGGTGCGATCGACACGCATTCGCCTGCAGGCCATGGCGGTGCAGGTCGACGGGCGGGTGGACGACTGGCTGGCCCGTGCGCAGGCCGCCGGGCGCGGCGTGCTGGGGGATGCGGCTGGCGATTTCCTTGGTATCGACATGGGCCTTTGATGACGTACGCACTGCCCACCCTCTGGTTCGATGGCCGCAATCCGCGCGCCAGGCCGGCCCGCATCCAGCTGCAGGGGGACGATCTGCTGGTGCACTGCGAGGACGATCTGGCGCCACGGCGTTACCCGCTGTCAGGCGTGCGCTGGCCCGAGCGGCGCAGCCACGGACAGCGCCAGACCGACCTGCCCGATGGCAGCCTGCTCCAACATGCCGACAGTGTCGAATGGGACCGTTGGTGGGCTGCGCAGGGGCTGCAGGAACCGACGGTGGTGGGGTGGATGCAGAGCTGGCATGCCACCTTCGTGGCGATGGCCGGCACGGTGGCGATGCTGGCCGTGGCCTGGGTGTGGGGTGTGCCCTTGCTCAGCAGCACACTGGCCCATCTGGTGCCGTATTCGGTGGAGAGCACGATCGGCCGCCAGGGTCTGGAGCAGCTCGACCGCCTGTTCCTGGCGCCCAGCGCGTTACCGCAGGCCGAACAGGAGGCCGTGCGAAATCGCTTTGCAACCACCTTGCAGCGTGCCTTTCCGGATGGCCGTTTGCCGCGCTGGCAGTTGTCTTTTCATGCGTCCCAGGCGCTGGGCGCCAATGCGTTCGCATTGCCGGGTGGCTATATCGTCGTGACCGACGAACTGGTGCAACTGCTGCGCGACCAGCCCGATGCAATGACCGGTGTGCTGGCCCACGAGCTGGGCCATGTGGAGCATCGCCATGGTCTGGACCTGATGGTGCGGGCCAGCCTGGTGAGCGCAATGGTGGGCGTGGTGCTGGGCGATGCGAGCGGCTTTCTGGCTAGCGTCCCCGCGACCCTGCTCACACAGGCCTACTCGCGCGACGCTGAACGCGAGGCCGACGAATTCGCCGCCTTCACACTCGACCGGGCCGGTGTTTCGCCAGCGGTGATGGTAAGCTTCTTCGAACGGTTGCAGCGCCAGGGCCCGGCGCGACCCGGCGGCGCAACCCAGGAAGGGGAACCCGGCGCCGGCAAGGGTTCTGGCTTGCCGATTGCGATCTCCAGTCATCCGGACATTGAAGAGAGGATAGGCTTTTTTCGCAACTGGCGCCAGCCGCATGCAGGCCGGTAATCCAATGCACGCCTCTGATTTCTCCACACTCTTCGAACTGCTGCCGATCGGCGCCTACCGCTCGACAGCGGATGGCCGCCAGTTGCGTGCCAACCCAGCGCTGGTGCGGCTCAATGGGTACGACACCGAGGCTGAAATGTTGGCTGCCGTGAACGATATCGGGCGCGAGTGGTATGTCGACCCGGGGCGCCGCCGGCAATTCCTGGACCTGATCGCGCGCGATGGCCAGGTTACCAATTTCCGCTCCGAGATCTATCGCCACAAGACGCGTGAGCGGATCTGGATCAAGGAAGACGCGCATGTGGTGAGCGATGACCATGGGAATGCGCTTTTCTATGAAGGAACCGTCGAGGATGTGACCGAGGCGCAGCAGTCGCACGAAGCGCTGCAGGCCCGCGAGCGCTGGTTCCAGGCCCTCACCGACAAGGCGCAGGTGCTCACGGTCGTCTGCACGCAGCAGGGTGACATTGTCTATGCGAGCCAGGCCGCACAGTCCATGCTTGGGTACGACCCCGCCACCTTGCTTGGCAGCAATATCTTTGAATTGATTCACCCCGACGATCAAGCGGCAGCGCACAAAGAGCAGTCCGAGGTGATGCAGTTCGCCAATTCCGGCGTCGAGTCGATCTTTCGGTACCGGCACGCAGATGATCAATGGCGCTATCTCGCCTCGCTGGCCAGCAATTGCCTGGAAGAGAGCGCCGTGCGAGGGATCGTGCTCCATTTCCGCGATGCCACCGAGCGCAAGCGCGCCGACTTGGCCGAGCTGGAACTGCGCACCAACGAAGAGCGCTGGAAGCTGGCCATGGAGAGCGCGGGCGACGGCTTGTGGGACTGGGACCTGGTGACCAACCGTACCTTGTTCTCGGCGCGCCTCAAGAAAATGTATGGTTACCCCGACGACCAGCCCTTCGTCGACGAGCAGGAGTTCGATACCCGGACCCACCCCGACGATCGGGCGCAGCGCAACCGCGACCGCCAGGCCCATCTCGATGGTCGCACGCCCTCCTACGTCAATGAGCACCGGGTGCGCGACCGCGATGGCAGCTGGAAGTGGGTGTTGACGCGGGGCATGGTGATCCAGCGTGACGCCGCCGGCCGGCCCGTGCGCCTGATCGGCACCCACACTGACATCACGGACCGAAAGACGGCCGAGGTGGCGTCGATGGCGCTGAACCAGCAGCTGGCCGAGAAAACCCGCCTGTTGCAGACCACGCTGGGAAGCATCAGCCAGGGCATCTTCATGGTGGGTGTCGACGGGCGTATCGACTCGTTCAACAAGCGCGTCTGCGAGTTGCTGAACCTGGACGAAAATTTTCTTGCGGCGCGGCCGACGCTGGCGGAGATCACCCGCATGCAGATGCAGCGCGGCGATTTTGGTGTCGATGCCCAGTTGGTCGATGAACGGGCCCGTCCCTTTGTGCGGGCCACCGTCGACAACATCGAGTTGCCGCATCCTGCCCACTACCTGCGAACGACGTTGAATGACCGCACGCTGGAGGTCAAGACTCAAAGTCTGCCGACCGGCGCTCTGGTGCGCACGTTTGCCGACGTCACCGACTATGTCCAGGCCGAGCGGGCCCGCAAGCGGCTGAACCTGCTGCTGGAGGCCACGCAGTCGCTGGCCCATGTGGGCGGTTGGGAGGTGGACCTGCTGACCGGTCAGATGGTCTGGACCGACGAGGTCTACCGCATCCTCGAGACCGACCCGCAGGCCTACACGCCGACACCCGAGTCGATGCTGCGGTTCTTCCCCGGGGCGTCTGCCGAGCGCATCCGGATGGCCCTCGAAGATGCCGAGCAGGATGGCGGCGCCCATGGTGTCGAGTTCGAGATGCTGACCTGGCGTGGTCGACCGATCTGGGTGCATTCGGTGAGCATGGTGGCGCGGGAGCAGGGCCGGGTGACCCGGCGCATTTCGATCATCCAGGACATCAGCGCGCGCAAGCGTTCCGAGGCGCTGGTCTGGCAGCAGGCGAACTTCGACACGCTGACCGGCCTGCCCAACCGGCGCATGCTGCGCGACCGGCTGGAACAGGAGCTCAAGAAGAGCCGCCGCGACGGCCGCCAGCTGGGCATCCTCTTCATCGATCTGGACCATTTCAAAGAGGTCAACGACACCCTGGGACATGATGCCGGCGATGCGTTGCTGGTTGAGGCGGCCCGCCGCATCCGCTGCTGCGTGCGCGAAAGTGACACCGTGGCGCGCATGGGTGGCGACGAGTTCACCGTGGTGCTGGCCGAATTGCACGATGGCGAACACCTGGAGCGCATCGTGCAGCATCTGCTGCAGGAGATGGCCACGCTGTTCCAGATCGGCACCGAACAGGTCTACGTGTCGGCCAGCATTGGCATCACCATGTACCCGCGTGATGCGAACGAGGTCGAGAACCTGTTCAAGAATGCGGACCAGGCACTCTACGTGGCCAAGGGCGCGGGACGCAACCGCTTCAGCTTCTTCACACCGGAGTTGCAGGAGGTGGCGCAAAACCGGGTGCGACTGGCCAGCGATCTGCGAATGGGCCTGTCGGAGCAGCAGTTCCGGGTGGTCTACCAGCCGATCGTCGAAATGGCCACCGGCGCGGTGCGCAAGGCCGAGGCGCTGATCCGCTGGCAGCACCCGCAGCGCGGGCTGATCAGCCCGGCCGAGTTCATTCCGATTGCCGAATCCAGCGGGCTGATCATCGACATCGGTACCTGGGTATTCCGGCAGGCGGCAGCCCAGGCCAGGCAATGGCGCCAGCAGCATGCGGCCGACTTCCAGATCAGCGTCAACAAGTCGCCGGTGCAGTTCCACAACGACGCCGGGCGCCAGCAGTCCTGGCTGACCCACCTGCAGGAGCTCGGGCTCGACGGTAGCAGCGTGGTGGTCGAGATCACCGAGGGGCTGCTGCTCGACTCCAGCGCCGCCGTGACCGACCAGCTGCTGCAGTTGCGCGATGCGGGCGTGCAGGTGTCGCTGGACGACTTCGGCACCGGATATTCGTCGTTGACATACCTGCAACGTCTGGACATCGACTACATCAAGATCGACCAGTCTTTCGTGCGCAATCTGGTGCCCGGGTGCACCGAGCTGGCCTTGTGCAAGGCCATCATCGTGATGGCCCACGAGCTCGGCCTGCAGGTGATTGCCGAAGGCGTCGAGACGCAGGGCCAGCGCGACCTGTTGCGGGCGGCCGGTTGTGACTACGGGCAGGGCTACTACTTTGCGCGACCGATGACGGCTGAGGCTTTCGATGCCTTCATGGTGCAGAGCACCGGGAAGGCTTCCTGAGGTTCAGTCGCTGCGCGAAACCGTCACCTCTTCGCCGATCAGCCCGCGCGGGCGCAGCACCAGCATGAGGGCGATCAGTACCCCGATCAGCACCACCTGCAGTGCCGCCGCGCGCGCCTGCTCGGCCTGCGGCACCCAGCCGCGCAGCAGGCTGCCGGCGGCGGCCCAGAAGGTCCAGACCACAAAGGCACCGATCACGGCACCACGGTTGTTGCCCGAGCCGCCGACGATCAGCATGGCCCACAACTGGAAGGTCAGGATGGGCAGGAAATCCTCGGGCGCAATGTAGCCCACGAAATGGGCATAAACCGCGCCGCCCAGGCCCATCAGCATGCTGCCGATCACGAAGCTCTGGAGCCGGAACACGAAAGGGCGCTTGCCCAGCGAGGCGGCTGCGGACTCGTCTTCGCGAATCGCGCGCAGCACGCGGCCCCAGGGGCTGCGCACCAGCTGCTCCAGCGCCAGGTAGACCAGACCCAGCAGCGACAGCGTGAGTGCCAGATAGGCCAGTGTCCAGGGCAGCCCGGTGCCCAGCCAGCCCTGCATCGGCTTGGGGATGAACTGCACGCCGAAGGGCCCGCCGGTGAGAGCGGTCGCGTTGTTCGCCACCAGCTGGATCGTCACGGCAACACCAAAGGTGGTGATGGCCAGGTAATCGTGGCGCAGGCGCAGCGCAACCGCGCCTACCAGCAGGCCGGCGATGCCCGAAACCCCCATCGCCGCCAGCCACCCCAGTGCCACCGGCCAGCCCAGGCCGCCCAGGCGTTCGGGAGTCTCGGGCGTGGTGAGCAGGGCCGAGGTGTAGGCGCCCAGCGCCACGAAACCGGCCACGCCCACATTGAACAGACCGGTGAAGCCCCACTGCAGATTGAGCCCCAGCACGATGATGGCAAAGGCGCTGGCAAACACCAGGAAGAAGCTGCCATAGGACAGCCAGCCAAGCAGGTCGGGCATCAGTGTTTCTCCCCAAACAGGCCGGTCGGGCGCACCAGCAGGATGAGGATCAGCACCACGAAGGCCGCCGCCGCCCGGTACTCGGCCCCCACGATGGAGACCGACGCACTTTCTGCCAGCCCGACGATGAACCCGCCCAGCACCGCACCCCACACCGACCCGATGCCGCCCAGGATGACCGCGGCAAACAGCGGCAATAGCAGGTCGACACCCATGGTGGGCCGCAGTTGCACCGTGATGCCGGCAAACACGCCGGCCACCGCTGCCAGCATGCCGCCGATGACCCAGGTGGCGCGCAGCACCCGCTCCGGGTCGATGCCGGTCACCCGCGCCAGGGCCGGGTTGATGGCGGTGGCCCGCATCGAGCGGCCCAATGTGCTGTGGCGCAGGAACAGATGCAGCGCCGTCACGGTGGCCAGCGTCAGCACCAGCACGAGCATCTGGTCGGCGGTGATGCGCAGGCCACCGCCAATGCTGCGCGGAATCAGCGGGATCGAGATCTGCAGGTTCTGTGTGTAGTACTGGGGCACACCGCCATACCAGTACATCAGCAGATTGCGCATCGCCAATGCGGCGCCAAAGCTGGCAATGACGAGCGTGATCGAGCCCTGGCTGCGCAGGCGGCGAAACAGCACGTGGTCCAGCGCCAGCGCCAGCAAGGCAGTGACCCCCATCGACACCACCAAGGCGCCCAGCATGCCCCAGCCGAACGAGAAGGGGCCCAGTGGCGCGGCCAACGATTCCCGGGTGGCGGTAAACACCGCCAGCGCGCTGAGCGCCACATAACTGCCCCAGCCCAGCAACTCGCCATGGCTGAAGTTGGAAAAACGCACGATCGACAAGGTCAGGCTCAGGCCGATCGCGCCGAGCGAGATCACCGAGCCGATGATGAGGCCGTCGGCCAGGATCTGCAGCATCAGGGTTGGACTCCTTGGGCCTGGCGCCCGGTGTGGCGCCCCAGGTACAGCGCTGCGACGCGTTCGTCGTCCAGCAGTTCAGCGGCCGGTGCGAACAGGCGCTCGCGGCCCTCGACCAGCACCGCAGCCTTGTCGGCCAGTGCCAGTGCCGCCTTGACGTTCTGCTCGACCAGCAACACGGTCACACCGCTGTCGCGCACCTCGCGCAGCTTGTCGAACACCAACCCGACCAGCTTGGGGCTCAGGCCAGCCGAGGGTTCGTCGAGCACCAGCAGGCGTGGCCGCGTGATGAGGGCGCGCGCCACCGCCAGCATCTGCCGTTGGCCGCCCGACAGCTGGCCCGCCGGCAGGCGGCGCTGGCGCGCCAGGTCGGGGAACATGGCATAGACCGGGTCAAGGCGCTCGCGGCGGTCTGCGCGCACCACGGCGGCAGCCAGCTCCAGGTTTTCCGCGATGCTCAGGTTCACAAACACGTTCTCGGTCTGTGGCACGAAGGCCAGGCCCTGGAACACCATGCGGTGCGCCGGCACCCGGGTGATGTCCTGACCGAACAGCAGGCTGCGGCCGCCGGTGACCGGCACCAGACCGGCCACAGCCTTCACCAGGGTCGACTTGCCGGCGCCGTTGGGTCCCAGGATGGCGACGATTTCGCCGCGTTGCACTGTCAGGCTGGCGCCGCGCACGATCGGCAGGCCTGGCTCGTAGGCGGCTTCGAGTGCGTCGACTTGCAGCGCCAGTGGCGTGTCAGGGGCCGGTGGGGCCGTCATGCGGTGCCCAGATAAGCGTCCACGACGCGCGGGTCGGCCAGCACCGTGGCAGCATCGCCCGACAGCAGCAGTTCGCCCTGGGCCATCACCATCACCGGGCGGCACAGAGAGGCCACCAGGTCCATGTTGTGCTCGATGATGAGGAAGGTCGTGCCCTGGGCATTCAGCGCGGCGATCTTGTCCACGATCTGGTCCAGCAGCGCCGGGTTGACGCCGGCACCGGGCTCGTCGAGCAGCACCAGCTTGGGCTCGGCGACCATCACCCGGGCCAGCTCCAGCAGCTTGCGCTGGCCACCGGACAGCACCCGCGCCGGTTGGTGCTCCAGGTCGGTCAGGCCGACGAAGGCCAGCCAGTGGCGCGCCGCCTCGCGCGTCTGGCGCTCCTGCCGGCGTACGGCACCGGCGCGCAGCCAGTTATCCCAGAAGCGCTCGCCGATCTGGTGCAAGGGCGCGAGCATGACGTTTTCGAGCACGGTCATCTCGGGGAACGGGCGTGGAATCTGGAAGGTGCGCGCCAGGCCGCTGGCAAACACCCGCGCTGGCGATGTGCCGCCGATGGGCGTACCGGCAAGCCAGACCTGTCCGCTGGTGGGCTGCATGAACCCGGCGAGGCAGTTGAACAGCGTGGTCTTGCCGGCGCCATTGGGGCCGATCAGGCCGCCGATCGCGCCGCGTGGCAGCGTGAACGACACCTGGTGCACGGCCCGGTGGCCACCGAAATGCCGGGACAGCTTTTGCACCTGCAACAGCGGGGCGGACGGGGCGGGCAGGGGCAGGTTTTCCGGCATTCTGGGCGTCGATTGTGCATGGGTTTGCAGGCACTTCGGGACGCGGGTGTATTCATTGGGTAAACTGATTTCATGATCGATGACAGCTTTGAGTTGTATGACCTGCGGGTCGAGGTGGTCGCCCCCGAGGGCAGCCGCATCCTGTGCAACGCCCGCGTGGGCGACTCGTTCGAGGTGCACGGTGAGATGTTGCATTTCCCGCCCGGGCAGGGGTTTTCGCTGTACTCACTGGCGGCCTTGCTGCCGCTGCTGCCGGCCAAGCAGCGCATGACGCACCCGAACGACTGGATGAGCACCGACGCCGAAGTCGCCTGCCCTGACCCGCACTGCCCCACGCGCTTTCGCATCACGCGGCTGGGTCGGCGCGGGTTCCGCCATGGCGACACGACGGCAGTGGCGTTGCCGGGCTCTGCATGAGCACGGCACGTCTGCCCGAAGGGTCCCCCGTGAGCTCGCCAGTGGCGGCGCTGACGACCGCCGAGCTCGCGCCCGGTTACCGCATTCCACGCATCATCCGCGGCGGCTGGCAGCTGTCCGGCGACCACGGTGCTGTCGACCGCGCGCGCGCACTCGACGAGATGGCCACTTTCGTGGCGGCTGGCCTGAACACTGTAGACGGCGCCGACATCTACACCGGTGTCGAGCTGATGTACGGCGAGTTCAATGCCCGGCGCAAGGCGCTGGGTCTGCCACGGCTGCAGGTGCACACCAAGTTCGTACCCGACTACGCCGACCTGGCCCGTGTCGATGCCGCCTATGTGCGCCGCATCGTCACCCGCTCGCTCGAGCGCCTCCGTCTGGAGCGGCTCGATCTGGTCCAGTTCCACTGGTGGGACTACGACGTCCCGAGGTGGGCCGAGGCGGCCCAGGCATTGGGGGCGTTGCGCCAGGAAGGCCTGATCGCCAACGTCGCCGGTACCAACTTCGACACGCCGCACACCGCCGCCCTGCTCGACGCGGGGGTGCCTCTGGTCAGCATGCAGGTGCAGTACTCCCTGCTCGACCGCCGGCCGCAGACCGCATTGGCCGCCATGTGCCAGCGCCGTGGCATGCATCTGCTGTGTTACGGCACCCTGGCCGGGGGGTTTTTTTCCGAGCACTGGCTAGGGCAGGAAGAACCGATTGGCAGCATCACCAACCGCTCGCTCGCCAAATACAAGCTCGTGATCGACGAGTTCGGTGGCTGGGCCGCGTTCCAGGCGCTGCTGCGCATGCTCCAGTCCATCGGTGCGCGGCATGGCGTGTCGATTGCCACGGTTGCCACGCGCTGGGTGCTGGAGCAGCCGGCCGTGGCCGCTGCCATCGTGGGCGCGCGTTATGCAAACCGCATCGACGAAACGCTGGCGGTGTTTGGGTTGCAACTCGATGCCAGTGACCACGCTGCGATCGACGCGATCTTGTCCGAGCACCCGGGCCCATTGGGAGATACTTACACTCTCGAACGTGACAAGAGCGGGCCGCACGGCCGCATCATGAAGTACGACCTCAACCAGACCTGATTTCAACCCCACTGGAGCAAACTGAACATGCGTTTCCAACTTTCCGTCGCCGCCTTGGCCACCTTTGCCGCCCTGGCTCCCCTGAGCGCCAGCGCCCAGGCGCCTTCCTGCACCCACACTGCGGGTATGGTGGTGTCGCTTACCGGCGCAGCCGGCCGCTTCGGCCAGGCTGCCAGCAAGTCGGTGGAGCTGGCCTTCAACGAGCTCAACAAGGCTGCGGGTGCCCAGGGTATTGCCGGTTGCCGGCTGGCCTTCGACCTGCGCGACGCGCAAAGCCAGGGTTCGGTGGCGGTCGACCAGGCCCGCCAGCTGGTCGACCTGAAGAAGGTGCCGGCCATCATCGGCGGCATCATCAGCTCGGTGTCGATCCCGATCGTGACCTCGGTCACCGGCCCGGCCGGTGTGGTGCAGATCTCGCCGGCGTCCAGCTCGCCCACCCTGACCCGGATGGCGGCCGACGGCAAGACCAACGGCTGGTTCTTCCGCACCATCACCAGTGATGCATTGCAAGGCACCGCGGCTGCCAGGTACGCACTCGACCAGGGCTTCAATACCCTGACCATCATTCACGTGAACAACGACTTCGGCGTCAACATGCTGGCCGAGTTCCGCCGCGCCTACGAGGCGCTGGGCGGCAAGATCACCAGTATCACGCCCTACAACCCGGCCCAGCCGGCGTACAACGCCGAAGTCACCAGCGCACTCAAGGGAGACCCGCCGGCGCTGTATTTCATTGGGTACCCCGGCGACGGCACGACCATCGTGCGCACCTGGATCCAGCAAGGTGGCCCGCAGCGGTTTCTGCTTAATGACGGCATGAACGCCGCTGACTTCATCAAGGGTGTGGGCCCGCAGTTCCTGACCAATGCCTTCGGCACGTCGTCTGGCACCACCAAGACACCATCCACCGATTACTTCGCCGCGGCCTACCCGGCCATGAGCGGTGGTTTCGATGCGGGCGCGCCGGCCGCCGACCGCGCCTTCGATGCGGGCGCCATCCTGGGCCTGGCGATTGCCCATGCCGGCAAGTTCGAGGCCGCCGCCATCCGCGAGTCGATCCGCAAGGTCACCGAGCCCGGTGGCGAAGTGGTGCATGCCGGCCCGCAGGGCTTTGCACGTGCATTGCAGCTGATCCGCGAGAAGAAGCCGGTGCGTTATGTCGGCGTGATCGGCGCCGTGCAGTTCGACCGCAATGGCGACATCGTCGGTCCGTTTCGCACCTGGCGCATCACCAACGGTGAGGTCACCACTGTCGGCCAGATGAGCACCGAGGACGTTCAGGCCATCCAGGCCCGCTTGCCCAAGTGAGCGGCGCCCCGCACGGGGCCACCGCCCTGAAGCCGGCCCGGACTCTGCTGGCGCCGGGGCTGGAGATCGCCCGCATGGTCACCGGCCTGTGGCAGGTGGCCGACATGGAGCGCGGCGGCACGCTGCTCGACCCGGTGAAAGGCGCGGCGGCCATGGCCGAATACGCCGCGGCCGGTTTCGACACCTTCGACATGGCCGACCACTATGGGTCGGCCGAGGTGATTACCGGCGAACTCCTTGCCGGCCCGCGGTCGGCAGCGGTGCGGGCCTTTACCAAGTGGTGCCCGCCGCCGGGGCCGATGACCGCCGCCACCGTGCGGGCCGGTGTGCAGCGCTCGCTCGACCGCCTGCGGGTGCCGCAGATCGACTTGCTGCAATTCCATTGGTGGACCTTCGACCACCCGGGCTACATCGACGCGATGGTCGAGCTGGCCCGTCTGCAGCAAGAGGGCCTGATCGCCCACCTGGGCCTGGCCAATTTCGACACCGCACACCTGCGCGTGCTGCTGGCCGAGGGAATCCCGATTGCCAGCAACCAGGTCTGCATCTCGCTGCTGGACCGGCGCGCCACCGAGGACATGTCCACCTTGTGCCAGGAGCGCGGCGTGCGCCTGCTGGCCTATGGCGTGCTGGGGGGTGGATTTCTGTCCGAGCGCTGGCTGGGCGCGCCCGAACCAGAGGCCGTCTCGGACTGGAGCAAGATGAAGTACCAGCGTTTCGTCCGCGCCATCGGCGGCTGGGACGCATTGCAGGGCGTGTTGTCGGCGGCGCAACGAATCGGCCGCAAGCACGGCGTCTCGTTGTCCAATGTCGCCACGCGCTGGGTGCTGGAACAGCCCGCCGTGGCAGCGGTGATCGTTGGCGCGCGGCTGGGCGAGTCGGAACACCGCGCCGACAATCTGCAGGTGTTCGGTTTTGCGCTGGACGACGACGACCGCAGCTTGCTGGGCGCCGCGTTTGCCCGCACCCAGCGCCTGCCGGGTGACTGCGGCGACGAATACCGTCGTCCGCCCTTCCTGACGGCCTCGGGCGACCTGAGCCATCACCTCAATGCCTTACCGCCTTTGTGGGAGCGGGTGCCGACGCCTGGCCACACCGACCGCTGGAGCATCAGCAGCGGCAGTGTCTGGGAACCGCTGGCCGGCTATTCGCGGGCCACGCGCATCGGCGACCGCATTCTGGTGTCGGGCACCACAGCCACCCATGGCGGCGGGCAGTTGGTGGGCCGGGGCGACGCCGCGGCACAGGCCACCTACATCCTCGACAAGATCGAAGCCAGCATCAAGTCCCTGGGCGGGCGGCTCGAGGACGTGATCCGCACCCGGGTCTACCTCACCGATGCCCACGATTGGCGTGCGGTCAGTGCGGTGCATGGCCGCTACTTCGGCGATATCCGGCCAGCCAATACCTTGCTGCAGGTGGGCGCGTTGGTCGGGGATGGTTACCTGGTCGAGATCGAGGCCGAGGCGCAGACGCGTTTGCCTTGAGCCGGATGGGCGGCCGGTGCGCACGCTGCCAGCCATGTGCAGCGGGAAATTTCCGAGAGCGCGGCGCCCATCGTTTCGCGCGCAATCGTCGATTCGGGCCTCAATTTGGGCCCGCCCAGACTGGTCGCTTGGGTGGGTCGAACCGATAGAAGAGGTTGGGCTCGGAGAGAACGTACATCGCTCCGTCGCTGCCCATCGCGAGGCCTTCGGGCTGAGGGACCGTCCGTGTCAAGCCGTGCAAGCCCTTCCACAGCGGCAACATGTCCACCGGCGAGCCATCGGCGCCATACTCGACGATCAGGGCCGACTCATCGCTGAGCAGAAGCAACTTCCCGGTGGGTTCGTGATAGGTCAGTGAGGACAGGTCGCTCATGAACAACGATGATGCATTGGACGATTTCCACTCGTTGATGCCGACATTGAACACGGGCTCGCTGCGGTAGGCGTGCAGGCCGGTGATCACCAGCACCCGAAGAGGCAGCTTCTCCTTTACCACGAACAGGCGATTGGCATTCGAGTCCCAGGATACGCCTTCAAGACTCGCGTTGTGCACCTTGTCAATGCCCAGTGTCAGTCGAGGTACGCCGGCCACAGACAAACGCCGGTCAGTGGCGGCAATCTGAACCCAGTACAGGCTGTGACTCGCCTCGTCGGAGATGACGTAGGTGTTGCCATCAACGTACGTGATTCCCTCGGGATCTTTCAACCCGACGATGTCGATGAGCCGGATCAATCGACCCTCTGTCGAAATTTCAGCTACTTGGGCTGGCCGGTTGACAACGGAGAAGAGCGTTCCGGTTTGGACGTTGTATGTCAACCCCGAGAGATTGCGGCTCAGGCCGGCGATCGGAATTCCCTCAATCGAAACCCGGTAGCCAGACACCCTGATCGAGGACCCCTCGGGTACGCCGTGATGATCACGGGTTGTGACCCAATAGTACGCAAGTCCAGGCAGCTTGAAATACCACAGAATGAGCAGCAGGCAAGCGAGTACGAACCACCAAGTTCGACGCAGCCAACGGCGTGGCGAGCGGCCCGCTTCGGGTGAAGCGATTGCGGAAGACGAGTTCATGCCCGGGATGATGCCTGCCGCCACGACGACCCTGGTCGTGGTGGGGTTTGATCGCCAAAGCCTGCGTAGAGTCTTGGCCCACCGCGTCACTTCAACGCAAAGCGCCCGGTCGAGGCAGGCTTGCCCGGCAGGTTCCTTTGCCGCAGCGATAGACCAGGTCCGCACCGCGCTGTTTTAGGCGATCCATGGCAAAGGGTGGGCGAGCGCCAAACCGGTGGATGAAGGCGACCGCGCCCAGGTGCAGGTGGGCTGGGTCAACCTTTGCAGCGCCGGGGCAATGGGTTTACAAGCTCTGCTGCACCACGCGCAGAAAGATACGCAGCGCCGCATTGAGTGCACCCTTGTCGCGCTGCAAGTAGTAGCGCAGCCGTTTGGGAACTTGAGCAGCACCCACTGGCACACCGGCAGGCGGGGGAAGACGTGGTCGGTCAGGTGCGCAGCGGCCCCGGCCATGCGGCGGGTGTTGCACGATGGGCAGACGATCACCCTTCAAGGCTTCCAGTTGATTGCCCGGTGGCGCGCGCCTATCGTCCAATACGGCCGACCAGTCAAGTTGCTCCGGTTTGCGCAGTGCAGGCCGCTCGATGTTGACCCAGCGACGAACGCGTTTCCCGGAAAGTAATTCCTCGGTGTCTTTGCACGAGGACGTCCTTGATTCGTGCCTCCATTTGGGCTTGCCCAGACGGATCGCTTGGGCGGGTCGAACCGATCGAAGAGGGGGCTTGTTCATGCGGCTATTGAAAATTCTCCAGCAGGTGCAGAGTCAAGCGGAACCAGCAAAATGGGGGGATGATCATGAAGCTTAGTGAACTGTCGAATGCCAACTCCATGGCAACAGAGAGCTTGCACTTTTGCGAGCCAGCCGGCTTGCACGCGGAGCCTTCACGCGCCAACCTTCATGGCTATGGCGCGACGGTGTACCGGCGACCCACGCGTCAAGCGCAGAGAAGGGCATGGAGAACAGGGCGATCAATGTGTTCGCTTTTACGGTGTTCACTCAACGAAGCCGTGACGCCCGCCAAGATGGTGGACGCAGGGCTGATCGCCCTCGGCCGGTTCACGACCGCGCGTGGCTGATACAGGCCCGACAGTCGGCATCCTGGCAAGGCTGCGCGGCTGGGCGCGGCGAATCAAGCGCGATGGAGTCACGCTCTGGTTTGCGGCGCGGCATCCCGACACGCCATTGGCCGCCAAGCTTCTGGGTGCGTTCGTGGTCGCCTACGCACTCAGCCCTATCGATCTCATCCCGGATTTCATCCCGGTCATTGGCTATCTGGACGATGTGCTGCTGCTGCCGGGCTTGATTTGGCTCGCGATCCGCATGCTACCGCCGCAAGTGCTCGCGCGTTGCCGAGAGCAGGCCGATGCGTTCGTGGCTTCCGGCGCGGGCAAGCCCACCAGCACCCTGGGTGCTGCACTGATCCTCTCGATCTGGGCGGCGGCAGGATGGCTCGCGTGGAAATGGTGGCATGGATGAGCACTTGCGGCGAACCGCACCGACCTGCGCGAACACGACTGGCGATTACTCTACCGCTATCAATATCTCGCTGCGCCGCAGCAGTGGCGGAACGAACGGCGGATCGTAGCGCGCAAACTGGGGCTTTCCTGTCGCCTTGAGGCCTTGCTCTGCCATCCAGCTCTGCAGCAGGGCCGTTTGCGTCGCAATCGTGGCTTCGGTGCTGAACTTGGAGAAACGCACCACCGCCACCTTCTGTGCCGGTATCTCGCGCAGGGTCACGCGCGGATCCAGTGGCTTGGGCAAGGTCTGCAAGGTGTACTTCGAAGGCATGACGAAGTGCAGCCGGTAACCGGAGCCGGCACTCGACTCCATCGTGACGGGCACCGTCATGGATATTTTCTCCGGCGTCTTTTCCATGGTGACCGGCACGGTCATCGAGATTTTCTCGCCGTCCTTCTGCACGGCGCCAGCGGGTTCGTTGGCACCCTGGCGGAATATGTAGTCTTTGACCAATCGAGACCCTTCCTTGCCCGCGCTGGCAACGTCGCCTTGCACCAGCACTTCCGCAACCACCATGGGCCGGTAACTACGCAGCTCGAACTCCGATGCCTTCTTGAGAGTCTCGAACGCGGGTTCCTCCAGTTGAAACATCTGCGCGGTCGCCGCCGGCGAGACCAAGAGCCACAACGACGCCAAAGCCACTGAAGCGGCACGTCGGAAAAGCGTCGAAGACTGGGTGATTAGAGTCATGGCGGCGTCTCCTTGTTCATGGGTTGCCGGTGCGGTGGAGTCTAGCCATGACTCCAGGATGGGGCTGCGTTCCTACCGCATGCCATGCCGGTATGGAGGGCTTTGGGCGCGCGGACCCTGTAGCGCCATGCCCCTTCATTGCTTCGCCTTGCGCACTTCTTCGGCTACCAGCGCGGCCAGTTGATCGGGCCCGAAGCTCGGCAGGCTGCGTCCGTTGACGAAGAAGGTGGGCGTCTTGGTAACTTGCAGCGCGGTGAGGTCTTCGATGTCCTGCTGCAACAAGGACTGCATGCCGGGTTTCTCGATGTCCTGTCGCGCCTGGACGAGGCCCATTCCGGCCTGTTCGGCCACCTTGAAAGTAATCGCAATGTTGGGCTGACCGTGATCGGCCCAGGCGGGCTGCGCGGCCAGCACGGCTTCCAGCACCGGCAGGTACCTGCCCTGGCTCTTGGCGGATTCCAGCAACTTGACCACCTGGTCCGAGCCTGGGTGGAAAGGCGCATACCGGATCACGAGCCGCACGTCGTTGGGGTACTGCGCCATGAGGCTCTTGACCAGGGGGTAGAACGCCCGACAGGTCTCGCAGGCCGGGTCAAAGAACTCAACGATGGTGACCGGTGCGTTTTGTGGCCCGAAGACCGGTGAGTGCATGCGCACCAGGCGGGTCTGCGTAGCCTTGACTTGTAGGTCTTGCGTTGTCTGTACACGCGATCGGTAGGTGTTCATGCCCAGGTAGAAGAGCAGGGCAACGCTGGCCAGCAGGAAAAGGACAGTGATTTTCCTGGCGTTCATGAACGGGTTTTTCTCAAGTAAAGAATAAGCAGGATGGCAATGGCGATGAAGGCCAGGAGCGACAACCGGGGAATCTGGATGCCGTCCAGAATTTCAAGGGCTGTTCGCTGCAGGAAGCTCCGGTACCGCAGGGAACCCACCACTTCGGCACCCAGCCGGCCACCAGAGCGCTGTGGTAGGTGGCCACTGCCGCGCCGCCCAGGGCCAGTGGCAACGCATACACGGCACCGCGCCGGTCGTCGGCAAAAGCCGCCAGGCCCAGGATGAGCGCCAGCGGGAACATGAAAATGCGCTGGTACCAGCACAGCAGGCACGGCGCCATGCCCATCACCTCGCCGATGAACAGCGCGCCGAGCGTGGCAACCAAGGCAACGCCCCACGCAGCCATGAGCCAGATCCAGCCATGCTTCAGGAGGGCAATTGGCCGGGTCTCTTGCGGGCCGCTGGGCCTGGCGGCCCTTGTGTGGATGCGGCAATGTCGTCGATCAGCTCCCCGCGCGCCTGCCGCAGTACCGTCCAACCGCCATGCAGGGCCAGCGCCGCCATCAGGCTGGCCACCGCGAGATCGGGCCATGCCGAACCGGTGCCGAACACACCGAGTGCGGCCAGGAAAACGGCCACGTTGCCGATGGCGTCGTTGCGCGAGCAGAGCCACACACTGCGCATGTTCGCGTCGCCCTCGCGGAAGGCATACAACATCCACGCCACCGCCACATTGGCCACCAGGGCCAGCAGCGCCACCGCGCCCATGGTCATGGCCTGCGGAACTGCGCCGTGCCAGACAGACCATACCGCAGCCCCCAGCACATACAAGCCGAAACCCATCATGCTCATTGCTTTGAGGATGGCCGCGCGCGCGCGCCACGCCAGCGCCGAGGCCAGCACCGCGAGCGACACGGCGTAGTTCAGCGCGTCGCCCGCGAAATCGACCGCATCGGCCAGCAACGAGAGTGAGCCGGACTGAAAGCCGGCGCCGACCTCCACCAGAAACATGGCGGCGTTGACAACCAGCGCAATCCAGAGAATCTTGCGGTAGCGGGCCAGGTTGACAATCGTCTCGGCCTGGGGGGGTTCGTGGTCACAGCAATAAGCGGACATGGGTTTTCCTTGCAATGCCCGCATTGGAAACCTTGAAGTCGCTACAGTGTCAACCACTGATTTCAACAGGGTATTGCCATGCAGATCAAGGAACTGGCCCGCGCCACCGGCGTGGACGTCGAGACTATCCGCTACTACGAGAAACAAGGCCTGCTCCCCAAGCCGGCGCGGCGAGACAACGGCTACCGCGACTATGAGGCGCCCCATCTGCAGCGCCTGTCCTTCATCCGCCACTGCCGGGCACTGGACATGCCGCTGGCCGATGTCAACCGGTTGCTCGGGTTCGCTGACAAACCGGACGCGCACTGCGGCGACGTCGACCTGCTGGTGGACGATCAACTGGCCCGAGTGCGGGCTCGCCTGCAGAGCATGCGGGCACTGGAGAAGCAGTTGCTGCAGTTGCGGGCGCGCTGTTCAGGAACCCACGAAGGGCACTGCGGCATCCTGGATGAACTGGTGTCTGCCGCCCATGGGGAGTCTTGCGTCTGCCACCCCATTTGACAGTTGCTTGGACTCCGGGCGCGCCAGGCAGGCGCCTGCGGCGCGCCCGCAACAGCGCGCGACGATGGCTGCGTCGCGTCTGGCGACGCCAACAGGTCGAACCTGCGCTCGCCGATTTGCCGGCCGACACCGGGATCTTCCGTCGCATGCGGCTTTGCCAGGGGACGCCGGTATCCGGAGGCATCGGCATGAATTCTTACAGCGGGTCGGGAGTTGGTCTGCTGTGTTGTCAGGGTGAGGCCCAACACAATGATTCGGACAGGCATTTGTAACCACGAAGGATCCGAAAATGACAATACACGACTCGTCCCGATCCCTGGTGTTGTCGCTGAGCGCAGTGGCTCTGTTGCTCGGTGGATGCGCCAACATGAACCTGAGCGAGACACAACGGAACAGTGCCATCGGCGCGGGCGTGGGTGCGGTGGCGGGTGCCGTCATTGGTGGTGGTACCAAGGGTGCGGTGATTGGCGGCGCCTTGGGTGGGGCTGGCGGTTATATCTGGTCCAAACAGATGGCCGACAAAAAGGCCGCGATGGAGCGGGCGACCCAGGGCACGGGTGTGGCAGTGACCCAGACCACCGACAACCAGCTCAAGCTGCAGATTCCGAGCGATGTTTCATTCGATACTGGCCGCTCCGACATCAAGTCCAACCTGCGGCCGATCCTGGATCAGTTCGCCAATGGCCTGTCGGACCAGCCCAACACCGAAGTGCGCATCGTGGGCCACACCGACAACGTCGGCTCGGATGCGGTCAACAACCCCCTGTCCTTGCAACGGGCGCAGTCGGCCCGGGACTATCTGACCGCCCATGGCGTCAACCCGAGCCGCGTGACCATCATGGGACGTGGCGAACAAGAGCCAATCGCCACCAATGCCACGATGGACGGTCGTGCGCAGAACCGCCGGGTTGAAATCTTCCTGGGGGACCGGTCTGCGGTAGCAACGAATTGACAGCGGGCAGCTGTCAACCCGAACGCCGACTGCATTGCAGGCATCCATCTACTTCAGATGCTGATGCGCAGGCGCGAAAAATGCCTGGGGTGACGCAGCTTACGGGCCGCTTGATCGCCGCCGACGTTGCGCCACGAACAGCAGCCCAAGGCCGGCTAGCAACATGGCGAAGACCTCTGGTTCCGGCACCGGCGCCATCGATTCACTTGCAAAACCCAGAATGGCACTGGCCGTGATATCAACGTCATTGGCGTCATAAGCGGTTAGCGACTGCATGGAAAAGGTGCTCAGAAAATCAGCGCTGACCAGACCGGAGTAGTCCGGGTCACCTGGTGGTCCACCATAGTAAACCCTTGCCGGTGAATACGCGAATGTGTTTAATACGATATTTAGCAGCAACCCATTGTTGACAGGGTTGTCGAAGAACTCCGAATCCAGAACAATACTGACTGTCCGGACAAATGGGTTCAACAACGACATATTTTCACTGTGTTGAAGCGTGCCATAGAGGGATCTGTTCGATGTGATTGTCGGAGTTGCGAAGCCAGAACTATCAGCGACACGGTCACTGATGACGCTGCCCTGCCCAAAAGGCTCAAAGCTGCGGAAGGACTTGCTGACGCTGTCGTAGACGCCAGAATACGCACCCACGGAATAACTCACTTGGGCCTTGCCAGGTTGGGTAAACAACGCCTGCTGCACCGGGTGGGTCGTGCGGATTTCCAAGGCGCCATCCAGTGTGAATTGGAGGCGCATGTAAGCCGGTCGGACTTCACCGAGCATCAGGACATCCTGGTACTGGCTGCCGGCAAAGGCGCTCACACTAGGCGCGTATGTTGTCGCATTATTTCCAGGCCATCTGACCACTGCGCTGGTGATGGAAGCGCTGGAGCCAACTTCCCCCATCCGGTAGCTGGACGGGTTGTTGGGGTTGAACGGTATCGGGGCCACTGTGCGACCTTGGACCGACGCCGAGGCACCAGTGACATTGCTGACCGGGCAATTGAGGAGGGCGCCGTTGAGCGAAGAACCTGTTAGCGCGACAGTGCCAGTACAGTAAGCGATGTCGTTGCCCCCCACGCTGACCTGGGTATGGACCCTCGAACCTGGCGCCTGCGCAGCGACCTGCCCGCAAACAGCCCCCATCAGGGTGGCCAAGCCAATGACAGTTGCGCGTTTGCCAGCGCGCATGTAAGTCAAGTAGTCCATTTCAATGCCCCCTGAGGGGGTGGAGCACACAATTCTTTGCCGAGATTCATCAAGTGGGCCAGAATCGGCTGACCGCCGCGCACGGCGATACAACAAACTAAGTTAAGAGGGTGCAGATCGACCCTGGCTTTGTCAATAGCAGTGACACAAGTGGCAGTGAAATAAGACAGCGAGGCGTGGCCACCCGCGGCTTCAAGCCGCATCGGAAGCCGGATCCCGATGACCAGAACCACGGCCACCCCCAGCGGCGGGCGGCTGGACGACGTGGTTCGCACAAGCCATTTCGGCGATAACCGGTTGTCCACTGCTTTACTGCTGGCGGGAGCGCGGCTCGGCGGCGGTTAACTGGTCGAGTTCGAGTCCGAGGCGCAAGACAAGTCCCTGTGACTCGGCTCCGGCAGCAATGCATTGCCAGGGTGGCTGTAGTTCGCACCACGGAAGGTCTGAACGCCGACACCTGGCACACTGCGGCAGTCGACTTCGATGTCGCTGCTGCCGCGGTTCTCCTGTGATGCGTAGCGTCGACAGGCTCACTTCAAACGCGGGATCGGTTTCTGGTTTCGTGACGGGAAACAGATCGAGGCCGACAGGGCTTGGCAACCCGCTTGGGCCGCGATAGGGTCCACTCCACTCCACTGCGTCGCCACCGCGATGCACAACCGCGATGCTTCCAAGCTTTACCCAGACCATCACTTCCGAGGCCCAGTTGCGCGCGGTGATCGGCGGACCCCATGCACGCGTCGTCTCCAAGGTCATCGACCGACTCGACACGCATTGCCGCGCGTTCATTGCCAAGTCGCCGTTCATGTTGATTGCCTCCGCCGATGGCAAGGGCAGGGTCGACGTGTCGCCCAAAGGCGACCCAGCCGGCTTCGTACAAGTGCTCGACGACCATACGCTGGCCATTCCCGAGCGGCTGGGCAATCGGCTGGCGGACAGCTTCCTGAATATCCTGGCGCGGCCGCAGGTCGGCCTGTTGTTCACCGTGCCGGGCAAACAGGAAACCCTGCGCGCGGGAGGCTCGGCCCGCATCGTCCAGGACCCCTGGCTGCTGGAGAAGATGGCAGTCAATGGCAAGTTGCCGCAGCTGGCCACCGTGGTCACGGTGGAACGGGTGTTTTTTCACTGTGCCAAGTGCATGATGCGATCGCATTTGTGGGATCCAAGCGGATGGCCCTGCCTGGACGGCGTGCCCACGCTGGCCGAAGCCATCATCGACCATGCCAAGCTCACCGACAGCGTGCAGCAGGTACAGGCCGGCCTGGACGAGAGCTACCGCGATCGGTTGTATTGAACCGGGGGCTATCGGCCCTGTGGCCCCCGTTCGTCAGCCAGCAGCGCGCGCTGGTGGCGACCGGATGGCCAGCAGACTGGCGCCAATGATCAGCGCGCCGCCGCCTAAAGTGACGGGCGACAGCGTGGCCGCGCCAGCGATCCAGGACGACAGTGTTGCCACCAGAATCTCGGACAGCATCAGCATCGACAATACGTTGGCCTGCAGCCGCGCCGCGCCATACTGCAGCGCCAGGTTACCCACCAGCACCAGCGCAGCGAACAGCAGCAAGCCGATCCAGGCCACGGCCTGTGGCGCGAAGACCGGCGCCGTGCCATAGGCGGCCATCAGCGCCATTCCTATCGGTGCGCAAATGACAGCGCCACCGAACATCGCCAGGCTGCGGGCCTCGCGGGGTGTCTCGGCCAGGCGGCGTAGCAGCACATTGTTGAGCCCGAAGCAGAAGCCGGCGACCAGTGCCAGCCAGTCCGCCAGGGAATCGGGCAGGGGAATCATGGCGCGGCCCTGTCCGAGCACCAGCACCGCTCCGGCCAGCGCCAGCACGACGCGGGCGATGGCCATCGGGGTGATCGCCTCGTGCAGCAGCCAGCGCGCCAGCAGCACGACCCACATCGGCATCAGGTAGAACAGCAGCACCGAGCGCACCACGTCGCCGCCCGCCAGCGCCATGTTGAAGCAGACGTTGGTCAGGCCGGCGGCCAGCGCCAACCACAGCAATTGCGGTGTGCGCCATGCCTGGCGCAAGGCCTGCGGGCGGTAGGCCAGCACCCCGGCGGTGCAGACGCTGAACACCAGCAACGTGGTCCAGAGCGCGGGCACTCCATGGTCCTCGAGCCATTGCAGCGGATACCAGGCGATGCCCCAGACCGTGGCATTGACGAGTGCGGCCAATGCGGGCAGCAGGAGGGAGGGGCGGATAGCGGGCACCCGGCATTATGGCGGCGGGCCGGGGGCCGCACGGTGCCCCTACGGCGTTGCGTCGTCCATTCCATCCAGATAGCCCGCATAGAAACGCTGCACATGCGGCATCACATCGCGCGCCAATTGACGGCGTGCCAGTTCTGACGCAGTCAGCGGCAGCGCCAGGCGTTGAGCGATCTCTGCCATCACCGCATCGCGGTCGATACTGGTGAATTGGCGCGCACGGTAGATCCAGCGCCCCCCGATCATCACGCTGTGCACGGCGCCGGAGCGTGCGCGTTGTACCAGCACGTCGGTGAACGGCACATCGGGGCTCTGGTAGGGATAGGTGACCGCGTTCCAGTCGAGCAGAACCAGGTCTGCGTTCATGCCTGGCAGCAGGCGACCGATGCGATCGGCGAACGGGGTGGTTCGGGCGCCATGTTCGGTGGCCATGCGCAGCACGGCTGCCGGGCTCGGATGCGGCGTGTCGATACCGGGCTTGCGGTGTGTGCGCAGCACCATGCGCATCTCTTGCAGCATGTCGCGGTCGTCGTTGATCCCGGCCTCGTCGATCCCGATGGCGACCGGGATTCCGGCTGCAGTGAAGCGATTGAGCGGCGCAATGCCGCTCTTGAGCCGGAAGTTTGAGCTGCAGTTGTGGCACAGCAGGGTGCCCGTGTGGGCGCACAGCGCGATGTCGTCCTCGTTCATCCAGACACCGTGTCCGATGGTCAGGCGCGGCCCGGTCAGCCCGATCGCATGCACATGCGCCATCGCGGAACCGCCGGTGCGCCGCTGCGCGTACCGCTTTTGGTAGGGCGTCTCCAGCAAGTGCATGTGCATCGGAACGTCATGCCGCTGCGACAGCTCCGCTGCTGTCTCCAGCGCGTGGTCCGACAGCCAGTGCAGATTCGACGGGGCCAGCTGCGCCCGCACCAGGGGATCGCCTGCGAGCGTGCGCATCAGTTCCTCGAATACCGCAACCTGATCGGACAGAGGTGTCGTGAAGCGCTGGAAATACGCGGCCATCGCCGGGCGCAACGCGGCCGGCAGCCGTGCCACAAAGTCCTGGTCGGCCTCGTAGACCAGCCGGTTCTGGTCGCGCAGGGCCATGGAATACGAGGCCCGCATTCCGATCGCACGGTAAGCGTCGATCACGCGGCCCGCCGCCGCCAGCATGTCGGCCGGTCCGCCGGGCGCCCGGCTGTGCAGGTGCTGCACGGTCGTCACGCCGCTGGCGATCATCTCAAACGCAGAATACAACGTGTCGGTGTACAGATCGACGTCGCGCAGCGCAAGCCGGCTGGCAAACCAAAGCTCCAGCGGATGATCGGCCGAGCCCAGTTGCAGGGGTGTCAATCCCAGATGGTGGTGCGCGTTGACGAATCCGGGTACGACGGCGTACCCGGCGCCGCCAATCACCTGTGCGTCCGGATGCGCGCGCTGCAGATCAGCAGCCGGCCCGACGGCAAGCACCCGTTCGCCCTCGATCAGCACCGCCCCATCGGTGAGCAGGATCGGCGCGTCGCCCTCTTTGAAGCCCTGCAGTACATGTTTGCCGCAAACCAGAGTTTTAGCCATGTCAAGTCGATTCGCCGTCATCGTTTATCGTGGACAAGGGAAAGGCTTTGCTATCGATGCAGCCAGAACTGATCGGGCAGAGTCTGTAATCTGAGAGAATTCAACCACACTTTCCATCATTTCCATTTTCCCGTGATCGCATGACCAACTCCAAACGCGTGGCCGACCGATTGGCGCTAATGGACCAGCACCTCGTGCACAAAGGCGTGCTGCGCCTGCGAGAGGCGGTAGCGCTGCTGGAGGTGTCGGAAATGACGGTGCGTCGCATGCTGGACAAGCATCAGTCCCGTTTCAGTTATTACGGTGGGTACATCTTGCGGGCTGGCGGCACAGGTGGCAACGGGAACTACGACCAACCGCAGGCAGCGGGAAGCAACGCAGAAGCCAAGTCATTGGCGACGGAGCACGCGCTGGCCTTGGTACAGCCCGATGACACGATCTTCATCGACTGCGGTACCACCCTGGACAACCTGGCCCGCATGATCCCCGCAGACATGCCTGTCACCGTGATCTGCTACTCCCTGAACGTGGCCAACTGGTTGGCAAAAAAGCCCAGGGCCCGGATGATCATGCTGGGTGGCCAGTTCCACCCCGAATCGATGTCGTTTTCCGGCTTGGACAGTGCATTTGGCGGCAGTGGGGATGATCTATCCCGCTTTGGTGTGCACAAGGCCTTCATTTCGGCAGGTGGCGTGGACATTGAACGCGGGGTGACCTGCTCTTACCTGCATGAGGCCATCATCAAGCGGCAGGCGATCGCAGTCGCGCGCAAAAGTTACCTGGTGTTCGACGAAAGCAAATTCAACCGGCTGCGTCCGGCGCTCTTCGCGAAGGTCGATGCCTTTCAAGGCTTGATCACCGAAAACGGAATTCGCTGAGCGAACGCGCCATACCATCGGATCCTCCGGGCGTGCGCCCGATCGGCGTGGCACCGCCGCGCAGCAATTAACCAGGCTTTGATCCTGCATATTGGTGCGCCATGCACCACATCGGCGCCGGCAGCCCGGCGTGATGCGTAAGCCTGCATCGGTGCAAAGTCGACGGGTCATCGCTGTGCCCGGACACCGCCATCGCCGCATCTGATGCAATGCTCACATGCGGTTCCATGGCGGACCGTAGTTGATGGTATGTAACTTGCTAAAGCAACGTTACTGGAGGTCACTTTCGGGCGATGCGCAAGGGTAGTGCATCGCATTAAAGTGCTCCAGCAGATGATTTTGTTTAAATCATCTAATAAAAGTGTTATATTTATAACTATTCTGTTGTTCGTTCATTCAAGCAAGTGAGGGCACTATGGGACATTTGTCGCGGCGTAAGTGGGTTCGGTGGGTGGCGGGTTCGGCGGCCAGTGCGGTCGCATTGCCATCTTTGGTTCGGGCGCAGGAGGCGCGCGAGTTGGTGGTGATCACCTACCCGGGCCGACTGTCCGAGCCACACCGCTGGCTGGCTGACCAGATCGAGGCCCGGCATCCCAATCTGAAGATCAGGTTGGTGCCGTCAGACAGCCAGGACATGGTGGCCCAGATCAAGGCTGCCCAGGGTTTCTCACCCTACGATGCGGCGCCGAATGATGAGCCGCCGCATCTGATCGGCATCAACGAGGCCTATCTTGCGCGGCGCAATTCAGCGGGCTTGCGAAATCTCGATTTGGTCTATCCGGAGTTGCTGAAAAAGAGCCAGGGTTTTGGTGTTCCAGCCACCTATTCGCTGGTCGGTATTGCCTACAACACGACTCTGGTGAAGTCCCCACCCCTCAGCTGGGCCGACCTGTGGCGGCCCGAGTTCAAGGGCAAGATCGGCATCGCCCGCACGTCATCCAATCTCGGACTCGCCACGCTGGCGATTGCTGCCAAGACCCACGGGGGGTCGGAAAGCGACCTCGACGTCGGCTGGGATCGGCTCAAGGCGCTGGATGCCAAGGCAGCGCGGTCACCCGCCAGCCTGACGCAGATGCTCGAGCGCGAGGAGATCGCCCTGGCGCCGCTGTGGAACAACAACACCGCCGCAGCGGCGAGCAAGGGCCTGCCGATCGCCTTTGTCAAGCCGCGGCCCGGCGCCATCGCCATCATCTCGTTCTTCTCGGGTCTTGCCAAGACGCGGCATCCGGCACTGGTGGACGAATGGCTCGACGGCATCCTGAGCCCAGCCTATCAGGCCCGTGCAGCAGGGGCGCCGTACTACTTCGGCCCGACCGTGCGCGGCGTGACAGTTCCGGTGGAAGCCCGCGCCTTCACGCCATCCACCCCCGACGAAGTGTTGGCGCTGCAAACCATCGACTGGACCCGCATCGTGCCGGTGCGCGGTCAGTTGGTGGAGCGATTCGACCGCACATTCGCGATGTAACAACCAACCCAGGAGCTTCCATATGGACCACACACTCATCCGCCGGCGTTTCATTCAAGGCGCCGCAGGCGCTGCCATGGGGGCCATGGTGCCGCTGCTGGCCCGTGCCCAGGAGGCGCGCGAGCTGGTGATCGTCAGTTTTGCCGGCGCTTTGCAAGAGCCCCACCAGTGGCTTGCGCGGCGCATGGAGGCGCGCCACCCCGGCCTGCGTATCCGCCTGGTGCCCAGTGAAAGCCAGGACGTGGTGGCTCAGATCAAGGCTGCCCAGGGGTTCTCGCCGTACGACGCCATGCCCAACGGCGAACCGCCGCATTTGATCGGCATCCGCGATGCCTACATTCAGAAGGTCGATCCTAAGGCCCTGTCCAACTATGCCAACGTGTTTCCCGAGTTCCTCCAGAAGAGCCAGGGTTTCGGCGTTCCTGTCAGCTATTCGCTGATCGGGATTGCCTACAACGAAAAGATGGTCAAGACACCGCCCAAGGCATGGCTCGACCTGTGGAAGCCGGAGTACCGGGGCAAGGTCGGTATTCCACGCGTATCGTCCAATCTGGGCCTTGGCGCATTGGCGATTGCCGCCAAGATCCACGGGGGCTCGGAAGACAACCTGGATCCCGGTTGGGCCAAGCTGCAGGAACTCAAGCCGCAGGTGGGCCGCTCGCCGACACAGTTGTTGCAGATGCTCGAGCGCGAAGAGATCGCCGTCGCGCCGCTGTGGAACAACGATGCTGCCGGCGCGGCGCTCAAGGGGCTGCCCATCCGTTTCGTACAGCCGGATCCAGGTCCTGTGGCCATTGTTTCCTTCATGTCGCCGATTGCCAAGACCCGCCACGCCGCGCTGATCAACGAGTGGATGAATGACTTGTTGTCCGTCGAATACCAGACGATGGCCGCCAACGCGCCCTATTTCTTCGGGCCGACCGTCAAGGGCGTTGCAATTCCGGAAGCGGCGCGGCCCTATACGCCGTCCACGGCGGCAGAGGTGATGCGTCTGCAGTCGGTCGACTGGTCGAAAATCGCGCCCGTGCGCGGCAAGATCGTCGAGCAGTTCGACCGTTTGTTCGCGAGTTGAACGCGTGCTGCTATCCGGCGTGAACGATTCCCCGTTGTCGCGCGACATCGCGCGACAGCCCGCGGTATTCGATGCGCTGATGGCGCGTGCGGCAGAATTCGTCGCGCTTGGCGCTGATCGGCTGCGGCCAGGGCCTGGCGGGCGCTTGTATGTCGCCGGATGCGGCGACGGTTACTTTGCTGCCCTGGCCTCCCGCTCCTATGCAGTGGCGCTCGGCCTGGATTGGCGCGCCATCGGGGCGCTGGATCTGGTGCTGGAGGCGCAGCATCTGAGCCCGAACGACAGGGTCATTGCCGTGTCCATGTCGGGCAACGTCGACCGCACGGTAGAGGCAGCGCTGGCAGTCGCTGCGGCCGGGGTGCCGCTGGTTGCCTTGGTCAACAGTGCGCAAGGGGGTCGACTGGGGCAGGTGGCCAGTGCGAGGATCTCGCTCGCACTCGAAGACATGGCTCCATTCCTGTGTGGTACGGCCAGTTACAGTGCGTCCGTGCTGGCCCTGATGGCATTGGCCAGTGGGGCGGCGGGTGCCGCGTCCATGCCGTTGCCGGGTGGCCTTCGCGCTGCCATGCAGGCGGCGATCAATCGCTCTGGCGTTGTGCTGGAGCGGCTGCGCCTGCCCACCGGTGTGCGGCTGCTTTCGGCCGGGGCAGAGCGCGGCACGGTCGCTTACGGTGCCGCCAAATTGGTCGAGTTGACGCGTATTCCGTCGTGGAGCGTCGACCTGGAGGAGTTTGCGCATAGCCAGTACTGGTCGATGCCTGCAAGCGATCTGGTGGTGATCGTGGCGGCCCATGCAGAGCTGGCGCGGTATGCCGACGAGGCCTGCAGCGCACTGAATGCATTGGGTGTCGAGACGCTGGCCATCGACACTGCCGCCAGCCCCGTGCCGCATGCGACGCACCGTATCAGCCTGCCGCTGGACAGCGCGGTCGCGGCGCCCCTGGTGACCGCGATACCGCTTCAGTTGCTGGCGCAGTCGCTGGCGCTCCGTTGCGGCCTGAATCCCGATACCCGCGTGCATCTGAAGTCAGACGCCACCCGGTTCCAGGTCAGCCGGATGCTCACGCGCCGTTCGCTCTTGGGCACCGGCGCATGAACGACGCGCCACGCGTGCTGGTCGTTGGTTATCTTTCCATGGACACACTGCAGTTGCCTGGTGCCACGCCGGTGCAGGTCCCCGGGGGCGGTGCTTTGTATGCCGCCCTGGGTGCGCGCCATGCCGGTGCACAAGCAGTCATCTGCGCGGCAGTGGGGGAGGATTTCCCCCATCTTTGGCTGCAGGCGCTCTCGATGCTGGGCATCGACGTGTCTGGCGTGCAGCGGCGTCCCGGAGCCACCCGCACCAGTTGCCTGATCTACGGTGCCGGCGACGGCCGGCAATCGCCGCACCATCGTCAGCCTGCCTGGTGGGAGCGCACGTTGGCCCTCGCTCCGGCGCCGACCGATGCCGCTGCTGGTTGCGATGCCGTGGTCGCCTGCCCGATGGCGGCCGACCGGCTGGAATCGCTGCTGCAGTGGGCGCGGCAACACGCGCTCCCGGTGACCGCGGACACCAGCAGCGCTTTTGTCGAACGCGACAAGGGCGCGTTGCTGCGCCTGTTGGACCGGTTGGCAGTGTTCGCGCCCAGTCTTGAGGAAACCCGGGCTCTGTGGCCCGAACTCGACGACGATGCGGCTGCATCCGCGCTGGCGGCCCGTGGCGTCAATGTGGTACAAAAACGTGGCGCGCAAGGGGCGGTGGCGGTCAGCGCCCATGACAGCGCACTGGTGCGTCTGCCGGCGCCCCCGGCGCAGGTGGTCGACACTACGGGCGCCGGGGACGCGACTGTCGGTGCACTGGCGGCGATGCTGGTGCAAGGTGGGTCATTCGTGCAGGCGGTGCGTGCTGCGCTGCACACGGGCGCATTGGCGACGACCGGCATGGGCCCGACTGCGCTTGGCTTTCCTTCGCCCACCTGAACACCGCAGCACGCATCATGCAGAACCGGAATGCCATGGATTTTCTCGTTATCGATCAGGTCTCCAAGAGCTTCGGCAAGTTGCAGGTGCTCGCCGGCTGCAGCCTGGGCGTCCCCCGGGGGACGGTGCTGACCCTGCTGGGGCCTTCAGGTTGTGGCAAGACCACCCTGCTGCGGTCGATTGCCGGCTTTGTACAGCCAGACTCCGGCCGTGTGCTCGTCGATGGCCATGACATTTCCGGGCTGGCCCCGAACCAGCGCCAAGTCGGCTATGTGTTTCAGAACTACGCCTTGTTTCCGCATCTGACCGTGTCCGACAACGTGGCCTACGGTCTCAAGGTCCGGCGCCGTCCCGCTGCTGAAATCGCGCGGCGGGTTGCGCAGGCGCTCGAACTGGTCGATCTGGGTTCGTACGGTGCGCGTCATCCCGCGCAGTTGTCGGGGGGGCAGCAGCAGCGGGTCGCCATTGCGCGTGCGCTCATCCTCGAGCCGTCGGTACTGCTGCTCGACGAGCCCTTCAACGCACTGGACGCCAGACTGCGCATGACCATGCAGATCGAGTTGCGCAAGCTGATCGAAAGAGTGGGGATCACGTCGATTTTTGTCACGCATGACCAACTCGAAGCCATGACCCTGTCGGACAACGTCGCCGTCATGCGCTCCGGTGCGATCGAGCAGTTTGGCCCCCCCCTGGACATTTATGATCGGCCCCAGACACCCTATGTCGCCAACTTCATCGGCCGGGCCAACCTGATTGCCGGCAACTCGGCCAACGGGTTCTTTACCGGCCCTCAGACCGTGCGCTCCCTGGTTCCCGATGGTGTCGCGACGCTGGTGGTGCGACCCGAGAACATCGCCATCGAAACCGGTGACGGACCGGGTTGGGCCGGCACCATCGCGTTTGCGACGGCGCTTGGCCCCACCGTCGAGTATGAGATCGATTGCGGCTGGGGCGAGCCGTTGCGCGCTGTGGTGGCGCGTGATTTTGGGCGGGGCACGATCCCCGCGCGTACCGCGGTGCGCGCCGTGATTGTCGACCCCCAGGCCGCAGTGGTCTTGTCTGGTGCACGCCACGATGGTCACTGAAACCACGGCGCTGCGGCCGCGCAACCGCTGGCTTCACCCACTCACCAGCGGCGGGCTCGCGCCGGCCTTGCCGGCGGTGTTGTACCTGGTCGTTTTCATGGTGCTCCCGATCGGTACCTTGTTGTTGTTCGGATTCGTCAACATCGAACGGGGTCGCATCGTCAGTGACAGCTTCACGTTGCAGCCGATGATTGCGGCCCTCAACGATCCGCTGGTGGGGCGCCTGATGTGGCGCAGTTTCTGGGTGGCAGCGGTGTCCACGCTATTGACGCTGGTGCTGGCGTATCCGGTAGCCTATGTCTACGGTGAACTGCGCGGGATCTGGCGCACGGTGGTGCTGGTGGCGATCATCTCGCCACTGCTCACCAGCGCGCTGGTGCGGGCCTATGCCTGGTTGGTGATCCTGGGCGGCCGGCGTGGCATCGTCAACCAGGCCTTGCTGTCCACCGGCATCATCGATGAACCGCTGCGTTTGCTCAACACGGATCTGGCCGTCCTGATCGGCATGACGCAGATTCACCTGCCTTTCATGATCCTGCCGTTGTTGGCGGTGTTGGCCGAGCGCGACAAACGGCTCGAGGAGGCGTCATTGAACCTGGGGGCCAGCCGGACCCGTACCTTCTTCAAGGTGACGGTGCCCATGAGCATGCCGGCCATCACCGCCGGTCTGGCCCTGGTGTTTGCGGTCTCGTACACCAATTTCATCGTGCCCCAGCTGCTCGGTGGCGGTAGCTACTCCACGCTGGCGGTGCAGGTCTATGAGCAAACGATCGTGGTGCTCGACTGGACCCGGGGCGCAGTGCTGGCGACCCTGCTGCTGGGCACCTGTTTCCTTTTCGTATTCCTGATCGTCAGCGTGGGCGCCCGGCTGACGCGCTGGACCGAGGCCCGGCCATGATCCGTACCCGGCATTCGATGGCGTGGATCGACCGGCTGGGTATGGCTGCACTGGTCCTGGTGACGGCGTTCGCGCTGCTGTTGCTGGTGGCACCGAGTCTGATCGTCATTGCGGTCTCGTTCGAGCCCCGCGCCTACATCTCGTTTCCGCCCTCAGGCTTCACCTTGCGCTGGTACCAGACCGTGCTGGAGAACCGGCAGCTGATGGATTCGGTTGTGGTGAGCCTGCGCACGGCGGCGCTGGTGATGCTGATCTGCCTGCTGATCGGGGTGCCGGCTGCGTTTGCCAGTGTACGCGGGCGTTTCCCGGGCAAGGCGGCCCTGAATGCCTTCCTGCTCTCGCCGCAAATGATGCCCGGGATGGTCATCGGAATCGCGAGCCTGTTCTTTGGCGCTTATGTAGCGTTTCGCGCGTCGAACACGATGCTGGTACTCAGCTTGTCGGTGTTTTGCCTGCCCTTTGTGATTCGGATCACGATGGCGCGCCTGGCTGGGCTCGATGCCCGGCTCGACGAGGCCAGCGCCAACCTCGGTGCGGGTGCGCTGGAGACGTTTGCCCGTGTCACCTTTCCGCAACTGGCGCCTGCCCTGACGGCTGCGGCAGCGTTTACCTTCATCGAGGCCTTCGACAATGTGACGGTCGCGCTGTTCACCTCCGATGTGCGGGGCCGGCCGCTGCCGGTCGAGTTGTATTACCTGGTGCAATTTGACAGCTCACCGGTGATTGCCGCGATCTCGTCGCTGGAGATCATGCTGTCCTTTCTGGTGCTGTTGGTGATTGCCCGTACGGTGGGTCTGGACCGGCTCGGCCGATAAACCTGCGCGCCGTGCGCCTCCAACCTGGCCTTTGACAATGACCGACTATTCCATGCGCCTGCAAGCGCTCGTGTCCGAGCCCTCGCGCGATGCAGCGGGCGACCCTGCACGACTGGCCCGGGTCGCGCGCACCCGCGACGAGATGGTGGCCCAGGGTGCTGCCATATCGGCCACGCTGGCGTCGCAGTCCGAGGCGGTGGAGCGGATCGGCTGGCAGCTGCGCGAGCGGGGCATTCGCCAGGTGGTGGTTGCCGGCTGCGGCGACTCGTGGCATGTCGGAACCGGTGTCGCCCATGCGTGGCAATCGTGCACCGGCATACCCTTGCAAGCGGTGCAGGCGCTCGACTACGCCTGTTATGGCGCTGCTGTCGCCAACGCGCAGACCCTGGTCATCGGTATCAGTTCTGGTGGCAACACGCCGGCAGTGATGGCTGCCGTGCGCGCTGCACGCCAGCGCGGCGCTTTCACGATCGGGGTGTCGAACACCGAAGGCAGCCCGGTATTGACCGAATGCCATGCAGCACTGCGGGTCTTGGCATCGCGCAAGGGTTGGCCGACGCAGTCGAGTACGGCGACCATGGCACTGCTGATCCGCCTGGCACGGCATGCTGCCGGCGATTCGGAGCCCGCCCGGGTGATTGACGCCGCCCTCGACGAAATTCCATCCCTGGTCGATGCACTGGTGCCCCAGGTCGATGCGCAGATGTGCGCGATCGCAACCGAATGGGCATCCGCTGCCTGGATGCTGTTTGCCGGGCTGGGGCCCAACCATGCGGCGGCTGCATTTGGAGCGGCGAAGATCCAGGAGTTGTCACCGATCCACGCCGTGGCATTGCCACTGGAGGAATACCACCATTACCGCTCCCAGAAGGCGGGAGACCCCCTGATGCTGGTGGTAACGGACCCCGCCAGCCGCGACCGTGCGCTTGACACGGCCCTGGTCAGTGCGGCACGCGGTGGTCGCACGGTCGCACTGCTCAGTGAGGATGTACCCGAGATCTCGTCACGGGTAGACCATACGGTACGCGTGCCAGCCGTGCGCCCGGAGTTGGCTGCGCTGGTGTCGAGCATTCCGCTGCACGTGTTTGCCTACCATTTTGCCCAGGCACGCGACGCGCTCGGGCTGGGGACCCCTGGTCTGCCAGCTGCGACCGACCCCAGCCGGTGATCGCGCATGGTGCAACTGTTTGCCGCCGGCGGCATGATCATCGACAACGTCGTCACGGCCGACGGCACGGTGCACCGCGAGGCGCTGGGTGGCAACGGCGTGTATGCGGCGGCCGGCGCACGCCTGTGGTGCAGCCGCGTCGGGCTGGTTGCATTGCTGCCCCGGAACTATCCGGTGCATTGGCTCGCAACTTTGCGGGATGCGGGTATTGATACCACCGGCGTCGCCATGCGGCCCGAATCGGTGGATCGATCTGAATGGTTCTTCTATCGCAGCGACGGAAGCCGGGTCGATCATCTGTACGCACATGCCGATACGTTCGCGGCTGCAGGTTTGCCCCAGGGGCGACTGACCCCGGCACAGGCGGCGGCGTTCGAGGCACAACTGCAGGCCCCGGGCGCTGACGGTACCGATTTCGCGACCTTCCGGCGCCGCCACCCGATCGGTGCGGGCGACGTTCCGCAGGCCTATCGCGCTGCCCTGGGTGTGCATCTGGCTCCGGGCCTGCCGCAAGCGCAAGTGGCTCTGGCGCGAGCCTTGCACACCCTCGGCCGGCGGATCACGCTGGACCCCGGTTCCCATGCCGGTGCCATGCACGATGTACTGCCCGGCTTGTTGCCGCTGCTCGATGCATTTTTGCCGAGCCACAAGGAACTGCAACTGCTCGCGCCCGGCATCGGTGTCGCCGATGGGCTGGCGCGCATGCGCTCGGCCGGTGCGCCGGTGGCCGTGGTCAAGCTGGCTGCCGCCGGTGCGATGCTGGCCAGCAGTGCCCATCCCGCTGGCATTTCTGTGCCGGCGTTGCCGGTGCAGCTGGTCGACCCGACGGGTGCCGGCGATGCGTTTTGTGGCGGCTTTCTGGCGGGGCTGGTCGCCACCCACGACCCCCTGTGCGCCGTCCTGTGCGGCACCGCCTCGGCATCGATTGCCATCGAGTCGTTCGGGCCAACGCGCCTGCTGTCGGCCACACACGACGAGGTGGCTTCGCGGTGGCAGACGCTCGCTGGCAGGTGCGCGCTGGCGAACGCCGATCAACGCTTTTCCGAACTGCTGGCCCTGCGCCACGATCTGCCATGACTGACAAAACCCTTGCCGACAACCCGACCCGCAACATCGACCGGCGCATCATCGCGGCGCTGCACTTGCCGGACCTGGCGGTAGCGCGTCAGATATCGACCGCCTACCTGGAGGACTACGTGCTGGCCAATGCCGCGATTTTTGCGGAGGCCGGCGTTCCTTCCCTGATGCTGCAGGACCAGACCCGCCAAAATGGCCCAGCCAGTCCCTCGACCATCGCGCTGATGGCTGCGCTGGGGCGTCTGCTGCGCAAGACCTATCCCGCGCTAGACCTCGGCATCATCATCCAGGCCCACGATGCCGTGGCGCCGCTGGCCGTGGCGCTGGCCTGTGGCGCGAGTTATGTGCGGCTCAAAGTCTTCGTCGGCGCGGCGATGACGATGGAGGGGCCGAAGTCGGGCCTGGCGGTCGAGGCGCGCAGTTACCGGCACGCGATGCAGCGCGACGACATCGCGTTGTTTGCCGATGTGTTCGACCGTACCAGCGTACCCATGATCGACGTACCACCGGAAGAGGCCGCGCAGGCGGCGGTGCGCCTGGGCGCGGACGCCTTGATTCTCACCGGCGCCAGTTTCGACGAATCCTTGCAGCGGGTGCGCAAGGCGAAGGACGCAGGCGTTCGACGCCCTATTCTGGTGGGCGGCGGCGTCACCGAGGGCAACGTCGTGCAGACGCTGGCGGTTGCCGATGGCGCGGTCGTGTCGACGTCGCTGATGTGCGACGCGCCATCGACGGATGCCCTGGTGCGCTGGGACAGCGACAAAACCCGCCGCTTCATGGATGCCGTGCGCACTGCCGACGGTTCCCGCTCCTGAGCGCGGCCATGTTCGAGACCCCCTTGCCTGATCACGGTCGTGATTTTGCGGGCTATCGCGGTGCCGCGCCCGCGATCCGCTGGCCGGGTGACAAGTCGCTGGCGGTCTCGCTGGTCGTCAATGTCGAGGAGGGCGCAGAGCTGTCGATTGGCATGGGTGACGAAAGCAACGAGTTCATCTACGAGGCCGTGGAGCGGGTCGACGGCGTGCGCGACCTGTGCATGGAAAGCCATTACGAATACGGTACCCGTGCCGGTTGGCCCCGTATCCGCGCACTGCTCAAGGCCTACGGTGTCCCGGCGACCCTGAACGCCAACGGCCGCGCATTGGCGGTTTCTCCGTGGCT
>Ga0209181_10000589_pt1 | contig 67307 bp, 57 predicted proteins | sample MAT05_FD_187208 | JGI IMG/M metagenome (GOLD analysis project Ga0209181, IMG submission 187208) | Freshwater microbial communities from Lake Fryxell liftoff mats and glacier meltwater in Antarctica - MAT-05 (SPAdes) (version 2) | ecosystem: Environmental > Aquatic > Freshwater > Ice > Liftoff... | reverse complement strand
GCAAGGCGATTTACGAGAAGCGCGTCGATCTCGCGCAGGCGCTCGCGACGGCGGCGGCGCTGTGAGGGTTTTTGAACACGAAGGCAGCAAAGAGAGCGAAGGGGTGAATACACAGGGCTTCGCTTTCTTTGCGCGCTTGGTGTTCAAGTCCGAACGGTTTCACCGTAGAGGGGGAACCGAGAGCGCAGAGGTAAAGGACTAAATTGATGGATCGTTGATAGCAGGCGCAAAAAAAGGCGAACACCGGATCACTCCGACGTTCGCCTTTTTTGTCGTTTTCTATGCTCGCTATTTGGTGCTCGATTCTAGCTTTGCTTTGATTTGGTCGGCGATGTCTTCGAGTGGGTAGGTGATGATCTCGGCGAGCGTGGGGTGGTACCACGGGGCCTTGAGCAGATCGAAGACGGTGGCTCGCATCGCCAGCGGGCCGCTGAAGCAGTGGATGAGTTCGCCGGCGTCCTTGCCCACGATCTCGGCGCCGAGGATGCGTCCGCGTTTGGGTTCGGCAAAGACCTTCACGAAGCCGTAGTTTGCCTCCATGAGGATGGATTTGCCATGGTCGTTGAACGGGTAGTGGGCGCTCAGATACGCGGTTTTATTTTCGCGCAGCTGGCTTTCCTGGTAGCCGATGGTGGCGAGCTGGGGATCGGTGAAAACGACGTTGAGCAGCAGGCGGTCGTCGATGGGCTTGAGTTTTTTCTGGCCGAAGGCGTGGCGCGTGGCGAGTTCGCCCTGGGCAATGGCGAGGTGGACGATGTCGTAGGGACCGGCGACGTCGCCCGCGGCGTAGAGGTGCGGGACGTTGGTCTGTTGGAAACGGTTCGTCACGACGCGTCCGGACGGGGTCGTTTTCACACCGGCGGCAGGCAGGTCGAGGGCGGCGGTGGCGGGCTCGCGGCCGAGGGCGTTGAGGAGATAGGCGGCTCGCTTGGTGATGGTTTTCCCGCCGGAGACAAAGCGCACAGATACGCCGGTTTTGTCGCCGGAGATTTTTTCGATTTTGGTGTCGGTGAAGAGCTCGATGCCTTCGTCGCGGAAGGCTTGCTGCACGACGCCGCTGGCTTGAGGCGAGTGTTCGCGGAGGATGTTGGGGCTGCGTTGCACAAGGATGACGCGGCTGCCGATGCGACGGAGAAACTGTGCGAGTTCGCAGGCGACGATGCCGCCGCCGAGGATGATCACGCTCTTGGGGATGAAATCGAGATCGAGCACATCATCGCTGGTCCAAGCGGGTGTTTCGGCCAAGCCGGGGAGCGGCGGTGTGCTCACGCGGGAGCCGGTGGCGATCAGGATGCGTTCGGCGGTGAGGCGGCGGCCGTCGTCGAGTTCCACCGTGCGGGCGTCGACGAAGCGAGCGTGGCTGCGATGGAGGTCCCACTTGCCGGAAAGGAGCTGCTGGTCGCGGTAACCGGCGAAGTCGGCGATGATCTTTTTTTTGCGGGCGTGGATGGCCTTCATGTCGGCCGTGGCGCGTGGGATTTTGAGACCGAAGGCTTTTCCCTTTTGGGCGAGGTGAAGGACCTCGGCCATGTAGAGAAGCGTCTTGGATGGCATGCAACCGCGCAGGATGCAGAGTCCTCCGAGGGGCTTGGCCCCGTCGACAATGGCGACGCGTTTGCCGAGACTGTGGGCGAGACGGGCGGCGTTGAAACCGGCGCTGCCGCCGCCGAGGATGAGAAGGTCGTAGTGGGAATTTTTCACAGCGGAAGAAAGGGTTGGAGGTGTTTAACGGCCTTTGCCAAAGAGCATCACGTGAAGCGTTTTTAGGATGATCGAGGCATCGAGGCGGAAGGAGAAATGACGGATGTAATAGAGATCGTATTCAAGCTTGCGCTGGGTGTCGCCGATGTTCGCGCCGTAGGGGTAGTTGACCTGGGCCCAACCGGTGATGCCGGGCCGCACGAGGTGGCGGAAGTGGTAGCAGGGGATTTGTTTTTCGTAGTCGGCGACGAGGCGTTCCCATTCGGCGCGCGGGCCGATGAGGCTCATCTCGCCTTTGATGACGTTGAGGATTTGGGGGAATTCATCGATGCGCGAGGTGCGAAGGAAATGGCCGACCTTGGTGATGCGGTTGTCGACGAGCTGCGCGTAGGGAATGCCGGTGACGTTTTGCCGCATGGAGCGGAATTTGTAGACGCGAAATGGTTTTCGGTTTTTGCCGACGCGGGTTTGTTGATAGAAAATCGGGCCGCGGTCTTCGCACCAGATGGCGATCGCGGCGGCGATGAAAACGGGCGTGGCCAAAACCAACGCAAGGGAGGAGAGGATGATGTCGCTGATGCGTTTCAGCCGATCATACACCGGATCGCGGGCGACCTCGAAACCTTCTTGAAAAAGCCAGACAGGGTTGAGCCGATGGAGGGGGATTTTCCGCCAGTAGATTCGATGGAAGAGTTCTAGCGTGTAGGTCGGCACGCCATTGAAATAAAGATCGACGAGCTGCTGGGGCATTTCGGGCGTGAGATCGCGGTTGGATTCGCAGAGCACGATGGCCTCGATGCCGAGTTTCCCGTCGCGATGCTGCTCCAGCACCTCGGCGAAGGTGAGGGCGTGTTTTTCTGCGGGCGTGTTGGCCGACGGCGTGCCCGAAATGTGGATCACGGGCTGCGTCATTTCGGCGAGGGCGCATTCTTCCTTGAAGGTCAGGCCGCTGGCGCGGTCGCCGAGAAAGACGAGGCTTTGTTGTCCGCGGCTGCGTCGGTAACGGCTGTAAAATAGCCGGCGGTAGCTGATCGAGCCCGGTATCAAGACGAGGAAACTGAGCGCGATCACGGCGCGGCTTTGTTGCAGTGGATAGCCACTCGGAAACACCGCGAAGGTGACGAGCAGTGAGGCCAGCATGGCCGAAAAAATAGCGATCGTGTGCTGGCTGGTGTATTCGAGGCTCAGCATGTCGGTGCGCAATGTGTAACCGTCGATCAGATACAGCGCGGTTGCGAGCAGCAGGCAGGGAATAATCAGGGGCGACAGCACGGGGCCGCTGAAAGCGTAGATGCCGCGGGCGGAGCCGATGGCGTTGAAGGCAAGGCCGAGGCCCACCACATCCAAAACGAAAAACGCCAGCACAGTTTTGCGTCGAAAGAGGATCATGGAGTTTTAAATTTGCGGTTCACGGTTCGGGCTCGCAAGTGACTTCAGACTGTTGAGCAACGTTAACCAAGTGGCGGCGGCTTTAGCGGGATCACCGTTTTCGGTGGCGAAGGCCAACGCAGAGCGGCTGAGGCAGACACGCACGTCGGGTGATGTTTGGAGCTGTTGAATGACTGCGGCCGCCGAGGCAATTTCGTCGCGTGAGCAGGTGTGGCCGAACGCGTGATGAGCGATGGTGCGGGCGAGTTCGCCGAGCTTGGGGCCGATGAAGAGCACGGGGCGACCCATCGCTGCGATGCCGTAAAGTTTGCTCGGAAAAACGAGCTGGGCGCAATTTTCGCGCAGTGTCACGAGGTGCAGATCACCGAGCGCGAGGGTTTCGCCGAGGCGTTCGCGCGGTTGGGCGGGTTGAAAGCGCAGATTGGTGAGGCCGCGCTCGGTGGCGGCGGATTGGAGACGTGATTTTTGTGCGCCGTCGCCGACGAGCACAAAGACGATGGCAGGCTCGTGGGCCAGTGCGGTGGCAAGATCGAGGAGCGGCTCGAGGTCATGCACGCGGCCGAGGTTACCTGCGTACATGACGACGAATTTACCTTCAAGGCCCCAGGTTTTGCGCAAGGTAGCAGTTGCTTCGGCCGGAAGCGGGCCGAGGCCGGCGGGCGCCCAGTTGGGTGAAATGGTGATATGGGCTGGATCGACCCCGCGTGACTGAATGAAACCGGCCATGTCCGTGCCGAGCGCGACGCAGGCGTCGGCCCGTCGCCAGGCGCGGTCGCGTGAAGCGCGGAAGATTTTGGCAAACGAGGCGTTGCTTACGGCCATGGCGATTTCAGGATAAATGTCTTGCACCCAGTGGACGACGCTGGCTCCGCGGTACCGGGCGAGGCGCGTGGCGGGAAGTCCGAGCAGAGGCGGGTCGGTCATCACGACGAGGGTGTCGTCGGGCCGGAGCAACGCGGAGAGTTTACGCAGCGCGCCGAAGGAGAACGAAAGGAAATCGAGCGCCTTGAGCAGCGCGTGGCGTCGGCCGATGCGCAAGCCGCCCACGCGGATGATTTCCACGCCGTGGCGAAGTTCGTGCCTTAGTCCTTTATGCCGGATCGGTTGGCTGGTGATGATGGCAACGCGCAAGCCGGAGGCGGCCAGCGACTCGGCGAGGTCGGTGAGCAGCTGCGCGGTGGCGGGCTCATCGGGCCAGTAGAAGCGGTTGACAAAAATGACGCGCGGCGAAGTGCTCATGCGGATACGGTGGCCCGGCGTTGGCGGCGGATTTCCGCGGCGACCCCGTGTTCGTAGCGGGCGAGGAGCAGGCAATAATCAAGACCGGCGCGGCCATCGAGGAAGCCGCGACGCCAGCCGAATTGATAAAGGAAACGCAGCAGGCCGCGGGCGGGCAGGTGCTGGCTGAGGGTTTTAATCGCGCGGCGGCGGAGGAGCGGATTGGCGCTTACGAGGCGGCGGGCGAGCGACGTGGTTTCGCGGGGGCGGGCGAGAAACGCCGCAGCTTCCTGGCGTGCGTAGCGGCGGTGTTTTTCTTCCAGCTCGGCATCGGTGTGGGCGGAAAGGTTGTGGAGGTAGTTTGCGCGCAGATGACTGAGGCGCAGTCCGGGGTGCTCGCGTTGGCCGTGGCCGATCTGGACAAAACGGAAGCGGCGGGCATGGCCGAAGCGGGCTTGGTAGGCGGGGAAATCGGTGCAGTGCGGAATCCAGCGTCCGTGGAAAAGCATGCGCGGCGCGGCGTAGTGGCCGTCGAGCTGCGCCGGGTTTTCAGCGGAAAGGGTGGCGCATTCGCGGAGGAGTTCGGGGGTGAGCTGCTCGTCGGCATCGAGGTGGAAAACCCATTCGTGTTTAAAGACGATGGTTTCGAGGGCGAAATTGCGCTGGTCGGCGAAGTCGGTGAACGCCCGCGTGAAAAAGCGCGTCTCGGCGGTTTTGGCGATGGCGCTGGTTCGGTCGGTCGAGCCGGAGTCGAGCACGACGATGTCGTCGCAGCCGGTCAGGCTGGCGAGGCAGGCGGGCAGGTTGCGCTCTTCGTTGAGGGTGAGAAGCAGGACGGAAAACATGGCGGGCTCAGGCGGCGGTGGCACGGCGGTCGAGCTGCATCCAGCGCACGGCGCAAAAGAAACAGGTCCAGAAGAGGAGGGTAACGGCGGGATTGCCGAAGGGAAACTCGATGCCGGCGTAGAGCAAGATCAGCCCGCAACCGAGGAGCAGATAGCGAGGTGTTGGCGAAGACGTGCGGAGATCGCGGAGCGATGGCAGGGGCAACCAGAGCAAGCGGAGAAAGAGCAGGAGGCCGATGAGGCCGGTTTCGGCGAAGAGCTGGAGCCAGTCGGAGTGCGCGTGTTGATAAAACTGCGGCAGGTTGTCGATGGCGTGTTGGGTGTTGTAGAAAGTGAAAACGGTGCCGTAGGCGCCGAGGCCCCAGCCGAACCAGGGGCGATCGGCAGCCATGCGCCACGTGTCGCCATACAGCTGGCTGCGAGCGCCGAGTCCACCGATGGACTGCATGTGCGCGAATTGGGCCTGGGTGTCGGCCACGCGCGTGTCGATGCTTTCACGGGCGAGGATAAAAATGAGCGTGGCGGCAATTGTCACGGTGAGTCCGAGCCACACGGTAGGCGCGGCGGCGGATTTGCCTTGGGCGCGTCGGTGCCGCGTCAGGCGTCGCAGGCTATGAATGAGTGCGGCGGCGAGAAGCACGACGGCGAGAGCGGTGCAGGAGCGGGAGCCGCTGAGCGGAATGGTGACGGCGAGAAAAAATACGGCGACGACGGCGGCGAGTGCGGGTGAATGCCAGAAGTCGCGGTGGCCTTTCCATGGTTCGATGGAGAAGAGCAGGCCGAGGCAGACCGCGAGCATGAGAACGACGTAGGCACCCCAGTGGTTGTGGTAGATGAAGCTGGCGAAGAAGGTCGGGTTGGGTGAGGCGACTTCGCCGAAGAAGAGGCCGGGGGCCTGGACGAACTTTTGAATGGAGCCAAAGACGGCCAGCGCGAGGGCGTTGGCGGTGAGTATGAAAAGCAGCGTGCGCAGGGTGCGGCGGCGGCGGACGGCCACGAACAAGTTGAAAGAGGAAAGAACGATGGCATCGAAGAGCCAGAGGGCGCGCAGGGCGAGGTCGGGGCGCGCGCTGCTGGGACCGGGGGGCAGATCGGCGACGGGGGCAAAAACCTGGATGCCCTCGACGGGAAGCACGCGCAGGCTGGGGTGGTGTGTGCCGAGCAGGACAAGTGCGTTGAAGCCGACGAGGGGCAGCAGCCAGAGGAGCGGTCGGAAGCGGCCGCGCTCGGAGGGCTGTTTTTTCCAGAGCGTCGCGACGGTGAGCGCGGGGGCCAGGCTGCCGAGGAGACAGAGGGCGGTGACGGCCCAAGGCGCGCCGCCACCAAAGGCCCAGGTACAAAAGACGCCGAGCAGCGCTAGGTGCAGCAAGGTCGCGGCTTCTAGTTTTGAGGCGCGGGGAGGAATCACGAGGGCTGGCCTGGGTCGCGGCCGGTCGCGTGTTTGACGGCGGCGAGCAGGCCGGTGGCGGCTTGTTCGTAGCCGTAGTTGGCGATGCGTTGCAGGATGGCAGGGCGCAGGGCGTGGCGGTCGCGTTGTAAGGATGCAAGGGCCTCGTTAAGTTTGATGCGGAGTTGTCCCTGTTTGCTGGTTTTAAAAACCCAGCCGGTCTCGCCGTCGGTCACGAGGTCGCGTTGGCAGCCGACAAGATCGCTGACGAGGCAGGGCACGCCCATGTGCATGGCCTCGTTGACCGCGAGACCCCAGCTTTCGTGGTGGCTGTACGAAGGAAGAACAAAGAGGTCGGCAAGCAGGTAGCGCGCGGGCATTTCGCTCTGGTTGGCAAAGGGGAGAAAGTGCACGCGGATATCGCGGCGTGCGGCGGCGCGGGCTTGGAGAATGGTTTTTTCCTCGCCGTCGCCAGCAAAGATGAGGGCGGTGTCGGGCAGTTCGAGTTGGATGAAACTTTCGAGGAGGGCGAGCGGTTGTTTCGAGGCGATGAGTTTACCGGAAAAGAGAACGGTGCGCGTCGAAGATGGGAGGCCGAGTTTAGCGCGGAGGGAGGCGGCGCGTTCGCGGTGTTCCTGCTTCTCAAAAAAGAAATGCGCGGCGTTGACGGCGTGAGGCGCGAAAAAAAGTTTTTTGTCCGGCACGCCGAGGCGGCAAAAGTAGTAGCGGTTGGCTTCGCCGACATAGGCGATAGAGGCAAACTGGCGGTAGAGGAGCGCGAGAAGGAGGCGCTTGATAAACGCCACGTGGTCGCGGCCGAGTAGATGCGAATCGCCGCGGAAGATGAGTGGAAGCCGGTGCAGTCGAGCCCAGGCAATGAGCTTTAGGTGTGTGTTGTAGTTGTAGCCGAAGAGCAGGACGGCATCGGTACGCCACGCGCGGAGGCGGGCGGGCAGATCGGGGTTATTGAGGCCGTTGAAGTGCAGGGTGTTGGGTTCGGCCGCGATATTGGGCACGTTTTCCCAGTCGTAGCCGGTGGTCAGGTCGATGTCCCAGGCGAAGGTCTGGTCGAATTTTTCATCGCGCGCGGCGAGCATCCCGAAGGACGAAAGATAAAAAACCTTGAAGCACAGGCCGGTGTTTTCGCGCAGCCAGCGAAACCAGGGGCTGTAGTACTGCGTGGCGTGCGAGAGCACGATGGCGAGGCGCGGGCCGGTGGTCGGTCTTTCAGGGGTGTTCATTGGCCAATGAAATTTCGAATAGCAAAAGGGATTCCTAGGACGGCGATGGCCGCTTGGTACAGCGAGGCGAGCCAGATGCTGAGCGTGAATTCCACCTGAAAACTCCAAGCCATGAGAATGATGAGCAGCAGTCCACCGTAGGAGAAGAACGGTCCACCATCGGCCCATGATTGAATTTTCTTAAGGGCGAAACCAATCAAAATGCCCAATCCGGCCAGGCCGAAGAAACCGAAGTTGGCGCAGGCTTCGCAGAGCATGCCGAAGCCGATAGTGGTTTTGACGGTGTCCTCCTCAGTCTGGAGGCCATAGTAAACGGAGAGGCGGCTGTTGCTGACGTGACCGAGCGGTTTGCCGGGCCAGAAGAGTCGCGGCACAAACTGGGCGGGGATATCGCGGTAGGTTTCGCCGTTGAGGTAGGGTTGGTAGGCGGGCGTATTGCTCACGACGAGACACATCATGTGAAAGAGCGAGGTGCGGTCGATGAGCTTGCTCGTCATTTTTTTCTGACCGTTTTCGCCGTCGTCGGAGGCGAGACCATGGCTGATCCAATCGGCATAGAACGTGGGCAGCTGAGGGATGCTTGGGGTGGGGTTGTCGGATTCCCAGTACTTCACGCGCATGGGTGCTTTGCCGTTGTGCAGCACCGCGAGCAGGATGAGGCACGCGGCCGCGGTGATCAAGGGCACACGGCCGCTCGCGGAAACGTAGCCGACGAGCGTGAGTAGCAGGAGTGAGATCGTGGAAACGAGGTACAGTGTCGGCAGCATGCACACGCACTGGAGCACGAGGTTGGTGAAGAAGAAGGCGCGTTCGCCCGGGCTGAGTTCGCCCTGTCCGAGGCGTCGGCTGGTGACGAACATGCAGATGATGCCGAGGCCAAAGAAGACGGCGCGCAGCACGCTTTCCATGCTGGCGGGGATCAATGTGGTGAACGTGCTCAAGAAGATGTACGCGGTGTTGAGCCCGATGCCGTGGCCGAGCCAGCGCGTCATGTTTTCCGAGAGGATGTCCTCGTGCCAGAAACGGCTGCGGGTGGTGTGACCCACAACCAGTTGATAGGTGGCGATGGCGAAAAGCTGAAACACGATCACGCCGAGGGCCGCTTCGTTGATGACGTCGTCGGAGTAGCGCACGAGGTCGCTGTGGCCGTTGAGCAGCGGCAGCGCGTAGGTGTTGGCGCCGGTGAGCAGGAGCGTTTCAAAAACTGGCAAGGAGGCTTTCCCGCGTTTTGCCCAGAGCAGCAGGGGCAGGAAGGCAAAAAAGATAATCGTCATGCCGAGGTAGAGATGTGTCGGCGAGCGGACGATCGCGGTGAGCGCGTAGTAACCTTCCACGACCGCCAGTGTGGCGGCGCTGGCTGTGAAGAGGTGCGTTCCCCAACGGTGTGGTTCGGCCGCGGTCTCAAATGGAGGCTGGAAGGGAGTCTGCGTGCTCACGGCAAAAGCTCGGGCGGCGGTTGAGTGGTATTGAACAGCGCGCATTGGCGCGCGGTGAGCGTGCGGGCGAGGTACTCAGCCTGGAAAAACGCCTCGTTGCGCACCGGCAGTGTGCCCTCGGGGAAATCGGCGAGGGCGTTGGCAAAAAACGCGCACAGCTGGTCGTGGGCTTGATCGAGCGGCGCGCCGTCTTCGAAACTCACCAGCGTAGAGCAAGTGAGGTCGCGCAGCAAAGCTTCGAGGTAACTGCGCTTGAACACCACGGCTAGCATTGGACGGCCTGAGAGATAATACGGGTAAAGTTTCGACGGCGAGTACGCGAGGTCGCTGGAGCCGAGCATGAGCAGCACATCGGCCGACGCCTGGATTTGCAGACATTCGAGATGACCGAGGCGGTGCGGTACCTCGATGACCTGATCGGCCACCTCGAACTCCGCGGCAATCGGCAGCACGGTGGCTTTGCCTTCGCCCGGTGCCGCGTAGCTGGTGCCAAGAAAAGCAAAGCGCAGTCGGTACGCGCCCGTCGGGTCAATTTCACGAAATTTTTTCAAACCGCCAAAAAGTACGCCGAGAGAATGAGGCATGATTGGGCCGGCCGCGCCGGTGTAGATGAAATTCAGAATTCCGGGCTCGGCGGGCGGATGGTTCGGCGTGGGCGGGAGCTGGCGGGCGGCATTCAGATCGGTTTCACTCGTGCCGAAACGGATGACGGCGGCGGGAATTTTGGCGAACCAACGGTAACGCTTCTTAAGATCGTCAAGGTAGTGCTGTGAGACCGACATAAAGCCGCTCATGCGGCGAAACGACCAGCCTTCGAGTAGCCAAGCCTGCAAACGGGCGAACTGATATTTCCAACCGCCGGGCGGCTGGCGCGAGTCGGTGCGTTCGTAGTAATCGGTGCGCCACGGGTCTTGCAGGTCGATCACGTACGGCACGCCGAGGAGAAAACGCCAGATGCGACCGAGCGGGAAGGTGACGAACTGGGTATTGGAAAAGAATACGAGATCGATTTTCTCGCGCAGGATGATGCGCCGTCCGGCAAAGAACAGAAACAGCCAGGAACGCAGCCCGAGGTTGGTGAGGCCGAACCGTCTCGTGCACCACAATGGAAAGGCGCTGCAACGATGGATCTTTACGTTGCCTGGCACGGTGGCGAGCAGGGCCTCCTCGCGCGAGCTGTCCTGAGCGGCCGGATTAACGGTGAGCACGATCGGTTCCCAGCCGTGGTCGCGATAGTAGGGCAAGCTCATGCGGATGCGCTGCATGTCTGGCGCGTTGATCGGCGGGAATGCCGGGCTGATGATCAGAACGCGGCGGAGCGGGCGGTCGTTAGTCATGGAAGAGGACGGAGCTGGAGGGTTTTGATATCCCAAGTCAGACCGGTGGAATTGTGAATCACCTTTTCATCGGCGAAGTGGAAATGCCGGTCTAGGCGCTGCCAGAGTGCTGCGTGATTGCCAGCGCGGAAATAGGAAACAACGAGGCAGCCGCCGGGCTGTAGTTGAGATGCGAAGGCAAGGGCCACGCGGGCTGGATCGCGGGCGTAGCCGAGGGTTTCGTTGATGACGATCACATCGTGAAGTTCGTCGGAACGCCACGTTTCAAAATCGGCGTGGAGAAAATGCGTGCCTTGCAGTCCGAGTGAGCGGGCGCGGCGCAGTCCTTCTGCGGAGAGATCCAGTCCCGTGTAGGTTGTGATGTGTTCGGGCAGGAGCAGTTGGGCGAGACGTCCGCTGCCGCAACCGATATCGAGCAGGCATGGGCATGGATGCGCATGGCGGATTGTTGCAACAAGGGCGTCGTAGCGCGGCTGCTCCTGCGGGCTGAAAAAAGAATCCCATTGTCCAGAGCTATACTCGTGATCGAGCGCAGCTTCCGGCACGGGTTTGCCTCCGCCGCGTGGTTCGCGTATGAGTTTGTAGGCGGCGTAATCAAGGGCCTTGCGCAAAAAGTTCAGCATTTGTTTTCGAAAAAAAACTCCTCGGGCGCATGAAAAGCTGTGGCGTAGCCCTCGGGGAGCACGGGAGCGGTCCAAGGCGGCAAGGGTTCGGTTTGTGAGCGATAGCAGGCGAGCGCGGTGAGCTTGGCGGAGAGTTGGCGCGGGAATAGGCAGTGGTACACGCGTCCTTTGGCCAGCGCCAGGCGCCAGGTAAGGCGCGGACTCCACCAAGACCAAACCGGGAACTCCAGAATGCGCGGCGCGTCCGACATGCCCGTGAGCGGTGCCGTCACCAAGCGGAAAGCCGCTTCATGCTCGCTACTGCCATCGTCGTGACAGGGCAGCAGGATTTCTGCGGGGGCGAGTTTGCGGATGAAGGCGTGCAGGCGAGCACAGGCGTTCTGTGCGATGGAAGGTTCAAGAGCGTCGAGCTCACCGTCGGGCAGACCAAAAAAATGAAGATGGTCGGCGGACAAGCCCAGCGCGCTTGCGGCCATTTTGGCTTCGACGGCCCGCAATAACTTGATCTCGTGTGACGTGAAGTTGGGGTGTCCGGGATGAGAGGCTTCGCCGTCGGTCAGGAAAAGGACGTGGATGTCGCGACCAGCGGCGCGTTGCAGGACGATCCATCCGCCACAACCAAAAGATTCGTCATCGGGATGTGGGGCGATGACGAGGGCGGGGCCTTTAGCCCGGGCTTGATAGGGCGTGGAGCGGGCACGCAGGAGCCGACGCGCGGAACGGAGAAGGAAACGGCGCAGGATGAACTTGGGTGTTTGCGGCGTGCTCATCGGAGCGAATTTTCAACGAGCTCGATCAGGCGCGGCGCTTCGCGTTCCCAGCAGTAGCAATCCTCGGCGAGTTGCCGGGCGGCGCGCTGGCTGGCGTGGAGACGGGCCGAATCCTTGAGCAGTTGGTCAAGTTGCGCAGCAAAAGTCGGCTCATCGGCTGTCGCGGCGATGAAGCCAGCCTCTGGTGAACGGTTGAGGACTTCGCGCTGACCGGCGGTGTCGCTCGCGACGATGGCGAGACCGGCGTTGAGGTATTGGAGGATTTTATTGGTGATCGTGAGGTCGCGGTTGCGGATCGAGGCGTCTTCGAGTGCGAGACCGATGTCGTGGCGCGCGATGATAGCGGGAAGTTCGTCGGGAGGCACGAGCGGCAGAAATTCAATGCGGGCGCGGAAGTCGGTCGGCACAAGGGCGAGTAGCCGCTCTTTGTATCCGTGACAAGGTTCCCCTAGCAGGACGAGGCGGCTGGGGGCTTTGGCGAGCGACCACGCGGCAAGAAAAGCCTCGAGCCCGCGGCTAGGGCCGAGGGTTTGTGAAAACCAAAAAAATGAAGGCGGCATTCCGGGCGCGGAGCGGACGTGCGCGGGCTGGAGCGGAAAGGAATTGGTGATAACGTGCGGGCGCTGACCGCCGTAGCGGGCGTGCAACGCCTCGGCGAGCGCAAGCGAGGTGGTGCTGGTGTACGCGGCTTGGTGCAGAAGCGTGTGTTCGGTTTTTTGGAGTAACCGCAGGGGACGGTGACGCCGATCTTCTGGGCGCAGATCTTCTGAGTGCCAGTCCTCAATGTCGGCTGCGACGCGACGGCCTTCGGCGAGCAGGCGAGTGCCGATCCAGTGCGGCACCTCGTTGTGGACAATGGTGAGATCGGCGGAGATGTTTCTGGCGGCGGCCAGCAACTCGGAAGCATCGCCAAGGGCGTGGATAGAATGAACGCCTGCGGGAACGGAGCGGCGGGCGAGCCACTGGTGGAGGCGCAGCGCGAAGGAGTGCCGATGGGGAATGCAGGTGTGCGTGAAAGGCGCGTTTTTGCTCAGGCTTGCATCGAGCACACTCAGACGCAGGTCAGTAAGTGGCGTGAGCAGCGTCACGGCATGGCCCGCGTTGCCGAGGGTGAAGGCTTCTTTGACCGGACGCGGATTGCAGCAGAGGTGGCCTGAACTGACGATGAGGAGGCGAGCGGGGCGCGTCATGTGGAGCGAGCGAACAGGCGGTCGCGCAACCGGTGCCACCAGCGGCGACGGGCCATGCGGTCAATCGCCTCGTTCCAATTGACGAGGCTGGCGTTAAAATCGTGGTCGCCGAGCTGGCCGACGGGGATATCCGCATTCTCGATACGAGCGATCAGTTGCGGGAGTTTTTTATAAAAGTCTTCGCAGCGGTAGGGCGGATGGAGAGACCAACACCCGGGCGCAGGGCCGGCAAAGTCAAAACGTTGCAGCCCGTGGTCGGCCATGGCGGTGGCAAATAGTTTTTCCGGGAGTTCCGTGGCTGGGTGGCCTTCGAGCAGGGCAAGTAGTCTGGCTCGGATCGCGGGCGGTCGCGGCTTCAGGGCTCGCAGGCGTTCGCGAAAGCGGTCGCGACTGAAGAAAAACAGACGCGTGCTCATGTCATGGAAACGAAAACCGTCGTGACCGATGAGCGTCTGGCGGACGCCGCTGAGTTGTGTCAACCGACCATCAGGCGAGGGTGGGCCTGGGAGTGGGGCGATAAAGAGCAGTTCGGGTTGGGCGTTGTAGAGCGGCAACGCGGCTTCGAGCCAGCGAAGTCCATCGCCGCCAAAAAAAAGATCGGAGTCGGCGTGGAGCACCAAGTCGTTCCGTGTGGCGTGCAGTCCGAAAAAGTAGGCATAGTAGGGACCGCCGCGGCAATCTTTGACGGGCACGCGGGCACCGTTGAAAAATGCCTTGGCGACGGCCTGTTGCGCAGCGGGAGAATAATCGACCTCGAGCACGCGGGCGTCGGGGATTTGGCGGGCGATCTCGAGGATACGCTGGCGGCCGGTTTCCCATTGTTCGCCAAAACGGCCGCGGCTGCGACGCGTGTCGATCGTGAGAAGGATTTCCTGTACGCCGCGTTTCCAAAATGCAGTTTGGTGTGCAAGTAGTCGTTCGGCTAACCGGTGGTCGCCGGGCGCGAGGCTGATCTGGAGTGTGACAGGGGGAAGCGGCATGTCAGGGTTTGGCGATGGCGCGCGCTTCGACAAAGCGCTGGGCCGTGCGCTGGTCGAGCAAGTCCCACCAATCGGAGTGGCGGGTCTTAGCGCGCAGCGCATGGAGCGATGCCAACGGATGGCGGACAAAAGTCCGAGCATAGCGTAGCCAGTCGCGGGTGGTTACATGACGCAGCAAGGGACGGACCTCGGTGCAATTGAAGGCAGCCGCGATGAGTTCGTTCGTCATCGCAGGATGTTGGTTGCGAAAATGAGAACAAAGCCGGTCGAGCGTAGCGTCGTCGAGTTGCGCATGCTTCAGGTAGGAAGCGGCGAGGAGGGTGAGCGCGGCACCCCAGTTTTCCCCGTCATGATTGCGGGCGGTCTGGACTGTGGTGGTAAAAGTCGCGAGGGCTTGCGGGACGTACACAAGCGGATGAGGAAGCAGGCGCTCACGAAAAGCTTCGACGCAGCCGAAGGGGATTTGCGGGGTCACATAGGTTGTGTCTGGTTGCGAACGCAGCAGCATCGCGCCATTGGCATGGAGCGCGCCCATGACTTGGCGTAGATTACCCCAGGGGTGAAGTTCGGTTTTGCGGGCATCTGTAGCCGCAGGATTGACCAAGGTAGCCGTTTCGTGGAGTTGGCCATCACGATTTTCGCGGATAACGCGCTGGTTGCACCAAGCGAGCGTGGCTTTCGGGTGGGCGTCCAGCGCAGCCAGCATGGTTTCGAGAAAGTCGGAGCCCCAGGTGTTGTCGTCTTCGAGTAGGGAAGAGAAAGGTTCGTCAACCGGGCGATAGAATAGGTTGAAAGTTTTGATCGGACCGAGGTTGTGCGGGTGCTGCACAAAGTGGATGCGTGGATCAGCGAGGCTGCGGACAAGTTCCGCTGGTGCAGGATCATCGGGATCGTCGTTGTGTAACTCGCAGACCCAATCCGTCATCGTTTGAGCGCGCAGGCTGGCAACGGCGCGGGGCAATAGTGCGGCGCGTTGGTAGGTCGGAAGAAACACGCGCACGTGGGCGCCAGAATCAGGAGGACGTGCGTTCAAAGATGCGGTTATGACCGACGTTGAGTACGTTTTTGAAACCCAGCGAAGGCATGATTTGTACGGCGCGCGTGACGGCTTCGTGGCCTTTCCAGAATGTGCTGCCGGGGAGATCGCCACCGGCATCATCGGCTACGAGCCAGCCGCCAGGGGGGATCTTGGCGGCGAAGGTCTTGAAGTCGTGTAGCGCGCCTTCGTAACGGTGGTCGCCATCGACGTAGACGATGTGGAATTGTTCGTGGGCGAGGGCGTGCAGGATCTCCGGTGCGGTGGAGAAACCGCGGTGGAGTTTTACTTGGTCAAAGTCGAGGCCATGACGTGCGAAGTGTGCGCGGACGATCGCGGGATAATCCTCATTGGCATAGAAGTTGGCGTTGTCGATTTGTTCACGAAAACGGCGGTCAAGGCGGTAGCGGATTTTGCTGAGCAGGGAAACGCGGTGGCGTGGCTGACCAGCGAGCGGACCGAGAGCGGACACTTCAACATTGAGGGAGAGTTCACGGGTGAGCAGGGCCCAGAGTGAGATGACCTGACCTTTAAAAACACCTATTTCCAGGGCGCGCACCGTTCCGAAGCGGCGAGCGGCTGCGGCGAGCAGACTGGCCCACATGGCGTGAAAAGCGGGATCGCCGAAACCGAGTTTATGCTCCTCCACATGCCGACGATGGGCGGACAAATATGGATCGGCCCAGGTTGCGGCGGTCAGCCGTTGATGCAATGCGTCATTGTGCTCGGCTGTGTTTTGGTAGCTGGCAACGAGTTCGTCAAATGAGGGCAGGGAAGGCGCGTTCATAGGGTGAGTCGCCGGGCTAGACGCCAGCCGAGGAGGCGAGCAAGGAGTTGAAAGCGACCGCTGCCGGGAAATGGTCGAGTAGTGCCGCCGAGTTTATTTGAAGATTTTAGTGCGGCGTGTGAGAGCGCGGGAGCGGCAGGATAAAGTTCAAACGCAGCCCATTTCCAAGCGTAGGCGGCAGCGGCGAAGGAGCGTGGGGAGCGGTCGACGGTCAGAAGGTGAGTGAGAGTCAATTCGACTGACTGGTAGAGGGACGCGAGGGCACGCGGGTCTTTGCGGCGGCTGAGGCTGCCGGTCAGCGCGGAGCGATAGAAGCTTTTGGCGTTTTCGCAAAAGATGATCCGGTCGGCGGCAAGGGCGACGCGTGCGAAGTATTCGCCGTCGTCGTTGAGCGAGAGGTTTTCATTCCACGGACCGACTTGGTCGAGGAGCGCGCGGGGCGCCAGCCAAGCGGCGGGGTGCATCATGGAGGCCGTTTCAAAATTGATTTGGAGAAACTCCACGCCGGAAAAATCACGCCAGTTTGCGTGAGGAGTGAAGGCCGCTGAAGTGGGATTGCTTTTAAACCGTGTCCAAGCGCCAGAGGCCAGCGTGCGTGGGCCGAGCGGCTGGAGAAGGCGGAGTTGTTGCTCAATTTTGTCCGGCGCGAGCAGATCGTCGGCATCCAGAAACTGGATATAGTCGCCGCGTGCAAAGCGCAGTCCGGCGTTGCGCGCGGCGGCGGCGCCTTGATGGGTTTGGGTATGCACACTGAGTTTGCCAGAGGTGAACTGGCGGGCGATGGCGGCTGTTTCGTCTTGGGAACCGTCGTCGATGACAAGGATTTCAGTGTGTGGATAAGTTTGTTCGAGCGCAGAGCGAAGACAGTCGGCAACCCAGGGCGCTGCGTTGAAGGATGGGATGATGATCGAGATGAGCGGCGTCATGCATTAGCAACTGGCAGGCAATGCCGCCAGTTTTGTTGAAAATACCAGCGCTTTGATCCGGCGACGTAGTGGTGCATGACGGCTCGCCGGGCGCAGGCCTCTTCTTCGTTGGGGAGTGTCGTGTATTCGGCGTATGGCGCGGCGACGCAGGGACGACCCGCGAGGAACAGTGCGACAAGGGCTTGCTCTAGATAATAACTGGTTCGTTCCCGTTCGATCAGCGTTCGGCTGAGCAGCTCGAGGTGAGACCAGTCGAGCGCTTCGCTGCACAGTCCGCATAAGCCGACGTTGACGCGGTCGGCGAGCGGGTGAGGGACAAGCGAGGCAAGCAGGGCGTCGGTGTAACCGTAGGAACGTTGCACGTCGATCGCGTGCAGCGGGGTGGTGGGCAAATCCAGCCAAGTAGTGAGCAGATCGGGCCGATGGAAGAAGAGCAGGTCGGAGTCCAACACGAGTTTCCAACCGGTGGAGTCGAGGTGAGGGTCGATGAGTTTGCGCAGGTTGGGGTAGTTATCCCAACGTTCGCGCAAAAAGGGGAAGTGCGTGCGCGGCAGGAGGCGATCCAGTTTTGCAACGGTCTCTTTGCGGCTGATAAAACGCGTGAGTGGAAAAAGACGGGCCAGCACCTCGCCTTGTTTGGGCGTCAGCGAGCCGTCGTCGTAGATAGCTGGCGCAAGCGGACGGCCAGCTTGGGTGGAAAACGAGTGAAGGCAAAACACTGTCTGGTACCAAAAGCGGGTGCCGGTGAGCAGATGCACTGGGAGAGGCTCGGCCTTCGCATCAACTGAGGGCGGTGGCAAATCGAAGGCTGCAGCCTCCATTGCACGACGACCCATTTCTGTGCGGTGTTGCTCGAACGGTCCGCCATCGGCAAAGAAACGGCGCATGGCTCCAGCTGGAGCGTGGAAAAGCAGGTAGAAGCTGCGACCGGCGATTTGACGCGGACTCATGAGCGGCAGGGAGCGTTGAAGAGTTGGGCGTAAGCTTCGTCGTTGAGCGTGCGCACGCGCTGGTAAGGCGAATTGCGCAACCTGAGGAGGCGGCCTGCGTTTTGCGGGCCGATGAGGCGGGCCAGCTTTTGAAACCACGGACCGCCTAGTCGCGCGAGCGGGCCGCGCGGCGCATTTTTCCATAGCGCCAGCATGCGCCGGGAGAAATCGGGGTTGAAATCACGAGGCAGCCCCCGCCAGCTGTGAAAGGCGCGTTCGCCCATCGTTATTCGTGCGGATCGGGTCGCGTCTGAAACGGGGCATCGGGCTGCGAATGACTCCATGATGCTGAGCGCGGCGGCACCGAGTTTTTCCCACTGCAAGCTGTAGCGATCCTCCGAATGGACGCCGCTAGCGGAGAGCGGTACGTCGACTTTGCCGATTCGGGTGGGTTTGGCACAAAGATTATAGTAGAGCCAGACATCGCCAGCGGCGTCGAAGCTCCGCTCCGCTGGAACCATGGGCGTGCCTAGCGCGGCGAGGAGGAGGCTGCGGCGGTAGATCGGGTTGTGCGGGGCGGGCTGGATGGTGAGAAACAGTTCGGCGGGATCTGTGGTGAGCGGGAGTTTTTCGGCCGCAAAAAATTGGATGCTGCCGTCCGATGCCAGGCTCGCGCTCGCCATGTCAGCATAGATCACATCACACGCGGTGGTGGAAGCACTGAGCTGGGCGGTGAATTTCTCCGCTGGCACGAGGTCGTCGGAATCAAGGAAAAGAATCCATTCGCCCTGTGACGCAGCGAGCCCGGTCAGGCGGGCGATGATTGAACCTTGATTGTGTTGGCGGAGAATACGCACGGGCCAACCCGCATCGAAACCAGCGAGTTGTTCCTGCAGCGGCGGGGTCGAACCGTCATCTACAACTATGATTTCTGATGGCTGAGGGCAGGCGAGGAGCGCGGCAGCGGCGCTGCGGAGCGTGTGTCGCAGCGGTGCGATGCGGTTAAAGGCGGGAATGATGATGGAGACCGCGGTGGTCATGCAGTTCGGCGCGTGCTCTCGGCGAATTGGCGGGCGGTGTGGCGATCAAGGTAGACCCAGATATCCGCATGGCGTCTGCGCGCGCGGAGAATGGCAAGATTAGTCAGAAAATGACGAAAAAAGGAGGCGATGAGGCGCGGCCATTCCGCGGCCCGGATATGGCGGGCGACAGCGCAGGCATGACCAGACAAGAGGGCGGAGGTGAGCAGGCCCCCGAGTTCGCTGACCGGTGAGCGGTGCCGGGCGCGTTCCGCCAGTTGGGCAAAGCCTGCTGTATCCAGAGAAGCATGACGCAGGTAGGCGGCAGTCATCAGCGCCTTCATCTTTGCGGCGAGTCGCGGGCTGGCTTCGCGGGCGGTGGCGAGGGTCCAGGCAAAGTTTACCAGGGGCAGCGGAGAGAATAGCAGCGGGAACTGCATCGCGCGTTCGCGGATGGGTTCCATAGCGAGGAAGGGTGTGGCGGGCGGCACGATCAGCTCGTCCAAGTGCGAGTTGCGGATGAGGGCAGAACCGTTGGAGTGGACGAGTGAATCGAGGTGGCGCTCGTCCGGCCAATGGAACCAAGTGGGACCGGCAAAATCGGTGGCGGGCCATTGCGTGCGGCCGGTGTCGGACCACGTTGTGTCGGCATTTTCGCACCAGAGCCGCAGGTTGCACCAGGCGACTTGTGCGGTGGGATTTTGGTCGAGTAGTCCGGTGAGTGTTTCGAGAAACGCGGGCTCCCACCAGTTGTCATCCTCGAGCAAACAGACGTAGCGTTCGGCGCAGGGTTGGAAAACGAGGTTGAAGGTGCGGTTGGGGCCGAGGTTTGTCTCGTGATGAACGAGGCGGATGCGTGGATCGGCGGTTTGGGCGACGAGTTGGCCGGGCAAAGGATCGTCAGGCGCATCGTTGTGAAGTTCGCACACCCAGTCGGTGAAGGTTTGAACGCGTAGGCTCGCCAGAGCGCGCGGGAGTAGGTGGTTGCGCCGGTGGGTGAGGAGATAGACGCGGACGGCGGGCATGTACGGTGAAGCCGTTGGGCGTACGGCTTGATTCAGGTGCGGAATGCGACGAAGTTGGAAAGTGAATGCGCCGTGTCCTCGTTTCGTTTTAATTTTTCAATTTTGAAACCGGCAGACGTGATGAGGATGCGGAGTTCGCCGGGCACCGTTTCCAGAAATTCGTTTAGCGCCTCAAAAACTATCATGCGCAAGTCTGGAGCGTGAAGCAGCAGGCCGAAGCCCTTGAGCACGTCTATTTCGGCTCCTTCGGCGTCGAGAATGATGGCGTTTGGCATGGGTGCCAACTGGAGCTTGATCACGTTTTGTGCGGTGAGCGTGGCGACGACGAACCGATGGTCGTAAGGAAGACCTTCCACGGGGTGCAGGGTGGACATGCCGGGATTGCCCGATGCATTGGCGAAAAAGGGCAGGGCTCCGTTCTCAGCGCTGAGGGCGTAGGCATGCAGGTCGACTCTGACGTCGTTTAGTTCGCAGTTTTCCAGCAGCCGCGCACCCATCGCCGGTGAGGGTTCGAACGCGACAACGTTGGTTTCCGGGTGTAGGCGTTTTGCTGTGATCGCGTGCAGACCGAAATTTGCTCCCACCACCCACAGCACTGTCCCTGGAGCGAGCCCTGGTCGCACTGCTTCCAGAACCTCTGATTCGTAGAAACCCTCATTGATGACGTAGCTGTCCACACTGTCCCACGGATTAAGGAAAAACTGCGTGCCGTAGCGGGTGAGCGTGCGAAGCAGCCGGCGTGCAGCGGTCGGTTTGAGGCGTTCATAAAGACGCACGAAGCCGCGCCATTGTCTGCGCCGGAAGGCGACGAGTATTCGGTCACGAAAACCAGGTGGATGGTTCGGTTTTGGGGTGAGCTCGTCACGCATGGGAGGTTCTGGGCTTTGCCAGCTGTTGAAGTATGTTTAGGAAACGGGTCTCCGCTTGCACCGGGCGTGGCGGCGTGGGTGGAATTGGTAGAGGGGTGGACGCGAGAGATAAAAACTCGGTTTCGGCTTCGTACTCATGCACGCCAGGCACACCGTGCTGATCGCGTGCGGCATTGGCGTTGGCGATCAGGGGGACGCCTGCGAGCAAGGCTTCAGGGATGCGTGTCACCGCACCCGCGCCTCCACGGGTATGGATTAGCAGGGCTGAACACGTTTTTAGGAGCTCGACGAGATGAGCACGGGAAACGCCGCCGAAGATTTTAATTTTGGGCGAATTGAAATCGGCGAGCTCACGGTCCGTGCTTGGACCTGCCACGAGGATGTCCGTGGTGGAGCCTTGCTTCGTGAGCCAAGTGAGTTGCTGGCGCATGCCGCGTGCTGTGGCTGGATTGAATCCGCTGCCAAGGAGGAGTAGCGGCCCTTTCAGCGAGCCGTCGTTTTGAGCGCGCGCCGCGCGTGTTTCGCGGATTGCTAGGCATTCGAGTGCCAGGCTGGGATCGGGGAAAAACGGCAGATATGACGGGAGTAAATTATTTGCTTCCAGAAACCACTGTTCTTCGCGCGAAATGGTGAAGAGCGCATCGCTCAGTCCGAGGCGTGCGATCTCAGCTGGCAAATGACAGCACGGTGGGTGACTGGGGTCAGCGAAGGCGTGTTCAGAAACCAGTGCTTCCAAGTTGTGCGGCAGGGCGATCACGCGGTAACCAGCGGCTTTTGCAAACGTGGGGAGCAAGGAGTCGTAGGTGGTTTCCCACAACAGGACACGAATCCCCGAGTGGTTTTGGAGTGCAGTGCGATAAAAACGCGCGCGGAAACCGAGAAGGCCGAACCCGACGGAATCGACAGAGGCATTTTCTCCAAATCTCCACCGCGCACTCAAGCCGCTCAACCAAGCTTGCATGCGCGGGAGGCGGGAGGGCGGGGCCATGTCGCTGATATTAAAACCAGCATCGGCACAGAGATGATGGATCTGTGCGCTGCGCTTCTCAGGACCAGTGCCGTGGGGATCGCTTTTGAAGCGGGTCCAGCGCAGGAGTGTGCCGCGGGGTTGGGTTATTATTCCCATTTCCAGGCGAAATCCGCCGCGCCGATTTCATCAATCGACGGGCATTGCGGATAGAAGTTTTTTGAGACGAAGGTGAATTGGAGCGCGTTTCTCCGTTCGTCATAATCGGTGGCAGGGTCGCTCAACCAGATAGAGATAAAATACACGCCACTGTGCAGGAGCAGTGGCGAGAGACGTGCTTTGACCACACCCTCGGTCGCAGCTGGCGGTCGCCAAGCCGAGCCAATCATCCGGCCATTACAGCCGCTGATCGGCTGGCCTTTATCGGTGCTCAGGACAATTCCAACAACCGGTACAATGGGACACGGCGAGCGAAATCCTACATTGACGATCAAGTCGCCAGCGGCGAGGGCGTCGGCATCGACTTCCAGTGTGGTGATATGAGGACGATCGGCGCTCGCAGAAAAAACCTGCGTGCGCTGGAGACCGGTTTCTAGGTACGAGTTAACGATGGTCTTGATGTCACCTTGGGCGGAAAGACGACCCTGCTCAAGGAGGATGCCGGTGTCGCATACATTCAGGAGCGCGCTGGTGTTGTGGCTGACGAAGAGCACGGTGCGGCCTTGGCCGGAGGCGACTTCATGCATTTTCCCGAGGCATTTTTTCTGAAATTCTTGGTCGCCGACGGCGAGGACTTCATCGACGATGAGGATCTCGGGTTCTAGGTGCGCGGCCACCGCGAAGGCGAGGCGCACGTACATGCCGCTGCTGTAATGTTTCACCGGCGTGTCGAGGAATTTTTCCACTTCGGAAAACGCCACGATTTCATCGAATTTCTTTTTAATCTCCGCACGGGTCATGCCGAGGATCGCGCCGTTCAGAAAAATGTTTTCGCGTCCGCTCAGTTCGCCGTGAAAGCCGGTGCCGACTTCAAGCAGCGAGGCGACGCGGCCGTTGATCGTGATGCGGCCTGTCGTGGGTTCGGTGATACGCGAGAGGATTTTTAGCAGGGTCGATTTGCCTGCGCCGTTGCGGCCGATGATGCCGACGACGTCGCCTGGGTTGACGGTGAAATTCACGTCACGCAACGCCCAGAATTCTTCCTCGGTGGCGGCGGCGGTTTTGGTGCGTTGAAAGGTGTTGTGGAAGAGTCCGGCGATGCGGTCGCGTAGCAGGCCTGAGCGCGCCTGGTGGTGCAGCGTGTAACGTTTGCCTAGGCCTTCGACTTTGATGATGGCGTCGCTCATGGCTCAGATGACGTCGGCGAAGCGGCGTTCGGTTGTGCGGAAGTACCAGAGGCCGCCGAGGAGCAAAAGCGTGGTGATGGCGAGTGAGACGCAGAGGCCTTGGGCGTAAAATTCCGTGCGTCCGCCGAGGAGGCACCAGCGGAAGCCTTCGACCATGCTGGTGAGGGGATTGAGCGCGAGCCAGTCGCGCCAGTTGGGCAGGAAGTCGGTGCGGTAGCCGACGGGGGTGACGAACATGCCGATCTGCAAAATGAAGGGCGCGATGAATCTGAAGTCGCGGTACTTCACGGTGAGCGCGGTGATCCAGAGTCCGGCACCGAGTGCGACGAGCATGGTGCCGAGGGTGAAGAGCGGGAGAAGGAGCAGGCGCCAGGTGGGGGTGATGCCGGAAAAGGCGCAGGCGGGCAACGCGATCGCGAGCAGGATCAGCATGTCGATCAACGCGACGACGACGGCGGAGAGCGGCACGATCAGGCGGGGAAAGTAAACTTTGGAAATCAGGTGGGCGTTGCTGACGAGGCTGCTGCCCGCGCCGCTGAAGGCACCGGCGAAGAGTTGCCACGGGAGCAGACCGGCGAGCACGAGTAGCGGATAGGGCACGTCGCCGCCGGGCATCTTGGCGAGTTTGCCGAAGACAAAGGTGAGCAGGAGCGTCTGCACGGCGGGCTGGACGATGGCCCAGGCGGCGCCGAGCGCGGCCTGTTTATAACGAACCTTGATATCCCGCCAAGCGAGGAATCCGAGGAGTTCGCGGTAGCGCCAGAGGTCGTGCCAGTAGTGGCGTTCGGTGCGGCCAGCCTCGATGATGAGTGGTTGCTGCAGGCGCGCGAGCGGTGGGGTGAGGTGACTCAAGCGGAGACGGGGAGTAATGCGGCGAGTTTGTCGCGGAAACGCGAATACGAAAATTCCTGGGCGCGGGCGTGGATGGCGGCGGGGTCCCAGGTGCGGCGGAGGGCGCTGACGCAGGCGGCGGCGATTTCGGGGACGTTGCCGTAGGGGATGAGGACACCGCTCTCGGGTGTGATCACTTCGGGGATGCCGCCGTCGCGGGTGCCGAGGCAGGGTTTGCCGTGGACCATGGCTTCGAGGAAAACGAGACCGAAGCCTTCTTTCTGGCTGGGCAAGGCGAAGAGGCGGCAGGCAGAGATTTCGCGTTTGAGTTCGGCGTCGCTGACGTAGCCGAGGAAATCGACGGCGCGCTCGAGTTTGTGCCTTTTAACTATTTCGTGCAGGCGAGGCAGGTCGTCGCCGCGGCCGACGATGCGGAGGCGGGCGGCGGCGATTTCGCGGCGGATGGCGGGCATCGCCTCGATCAGGTGGTCGATGCCTTTGTAACTGTCTGAGGCGTTGAGGCGCGAAATGGTGAGGAGGTCGAAGTCGGCCGTGGCCTTGGGCGGCGCGGCGAGATCGAGGTGCGGGTCGAGGGCGTTGGGCAGCACGACGGCAGCGGGGAGCGAGCGCTTGCAGTGACGGATGAGTTCGCGGCGGGTGAATTCACTCACGCAAAAGATGCGATCAGCGCCGCGGAGTGCGGTGATTTCGAGCCGGTTGAAGGGCCGCCAGACCTCGATGCCGTGGGCGATGAGGGCGTAGCGAAATGTTTTGCCGCGGAGTTTACGCATGGCCCAGGCGACGGGGAGTTGGGCGACGTGGCCGCAAACGATCAGTTCGGCACCGGTGCTCATGCGCTTGGCGGCTTTCAGGAAGCGAAGTTTGCGGTGGTCGCAGGCGGCCCAGTCGGCGAGGCGGGCGTTGGAGTAACGCCGGAGGTCGCGCGAATCGAAAGTGATGTCGTTGAGGGAGACGACGGAGACCGTGCCTGTGGGCTCGCTCAGTTCGCACAGGGCTTTGAGGTAGAGCCGCAGGATGCGGGGAATGCCGCCCTCGGAGGCGAAGAGATCCGGGGTCAATAGGAGGGTATTCATGGCGTGACGCGGGGGCGGTTGACGAAGTTGATGGCGACGGCGAGCGTCCAGATGCGCGACCATTCGCGGGGGTCGTTTCCGGTGATGAATTTTTGCCACTGCGCCTGCACACCAGCGCTAGCGAAGAGGCCGCTGCGGGTGATGCTGGGCAGGGAAAAGGTTTCTTCGAGGAACGGATAGAGCGGGCCACGCATCCACTTGGCAAAAGGCAGGGAGAAGCCGCGCTTGGGGCGTTTGGCGGTGGCGGATGGCAGCAGGTCGCGCACGGCGCGGGCGAGGGCGGACTTGGGGTGGCCAGGGGTGTGCTTGTAGCGGGTGGGCTGGTTCCAGAGCCACTCGATCAGGGGGCGGTCAACGAAGGGCACGCGCAGTTCGAGCGAATGACGCATGCTCATGACATCGCTGTCGCGCAGGAGCACGTCGCCCATGTAGGTGCGCAGCTCCCAGGCGCTGACGATTTTAAAAGGATCGGCACCGGCGAGTTCGGCGGGCAGGATGGCGAGTTCGTCGTGCGGCGCGTAGTTGACGTCGCCGTTGAGCAAGTGGCGGCGAGAGGCTTCGGAGAAATTGCGGCGCTGGAGGGCGGCGAGTTCGTGGAAGTTGCGGGCGTGACGGAGGAAGTCGGCGAGTTTTTGCGAGCGGGAGTCGCCGCGCTGGAGGCGAGCGAGGAGGTTGTCGCGGAGCAGTCTTGGTAGGTGTCGCCACCACGGTAGCCAGCGGGCGAGTTTGGGTGTGGTCTCGAACCAAGGGTAGCCGCCAAATAGTTCATCGCCGCCGAGGCCGGAGAGTGCGACGGTGACGCCGCCAGCGCGGGCGACGTGGCTGACGTAGTAGGTGTTGACGGCGTCGCCGGTCGGCTGGTCGTAGGATGAGAGAAGGGTTTCGACGTCGGCGGCGACGCGTTCGCCGGTGAGAACGAAGGTCTGGTGCTCGGTGCCGAAGTGTCTGGCGGCTTGTTCGGCCTCGGCAGTTTCGGAGTAGTCGGCCTCGTTGAAACCGATAGAGAAGGTTTTGAGTTTAGCACCGACGACGCCCTGCATGAGGGCGACGATGGCGCTGGAATCGAGACCGCCGGAGAGGAACGCGCCAACCGGCACATCGGCGAGGGAATGGGCGCGGATGGAGTCTTCGAGGTAGGCGCGCAGGCCGGCGGTGAAACTGCGGCGGGAGCGGCAGACCTCGGTGTCGATGCTGACGGCGTCACGGAAAGTCCAATACGAGCGCACGTTGAGGCGGCCGTCTTGCCAGGTGCCGCATTCGCCGGGGCGCAGACTGCGCAGTCCCCGGTAAATGGTGCGGGGGGCGGGCACGGCGAGGTAGGAGAGCGCGGCGTTGAGGGCGGCGGGGTCGATCGTGGCGTTGACGGTGCCGGAGGCGAGCAGGGCGTTGAGTTCGGAGGCGAAGAGGAAGGCGGGGCCGTTTTGCGTGTAGTAAAGCGGCTTGATGCCAAAGGGGTCGCGGGCGAAGAAGAGTTTTTTTTCCTGTGTGTCCCAGACGGCGAAGGCGAACATGCCGCGGAGGACATCGAGGCATTTTTCGCCCCAGTGGGCGTAGGCTTGGAGCAGGACCTCGGTGTCGCACTGGGTGCGGAAGTGTTTGCCGGCTTTTTCTAGTTCGGCACGGATCTCGCGGAAGTTGTAAATCGCGCCGTTGAAGACGAGTTGGTGGCGGCCGTCCTCGGTGGACATCGGCTGGTGGCCGTGCGCGGGGTCGAAGATCGCGAGGCGGCGCATGCCGAGCGTGGTGAGTTCGGACGAGTAAACGCCGCTGTCGTCGGGGCCGCGGTGGCGCATGGAGTCGCACATGCGTTCGACGGCGTGGCGACGCTGTTCAGGAGCGTGTTGGGAACTGATAAAACCGGCGATACCGCACATGTCAGGAATGCTTTGCCCCGTCACTTCGTGTGAGGCGACGAACAGCCTTGGGGTGGTGGGTGGTCAAGCGGAGGAGGGGTGGGTGGCCGGACCGAGGTAGGCCATAACCGTAAAGCCACAGAATAAAGCGGCTTAAGGCAATATCGGCTCGAATTCGAAGGAGTTAAATCTCACTAAAAATTTGTCGGCAGAAATGCACGGATCAAGTTTCGCACTCTGTCCGTTGAGCGCGTCACTTCGTAAAGGCCCTGAACGATTTTTGCCCTTCCGTATGGTCCCCCAGCGCAACGACGGTCTGCCGGGTTAGGCCACGCACTTGGTTTCAATCGTTGTGGACGGTGTCTTTCATGGGTTTCGGGCGACGGCGTGGCACCGCCAATCATTCAGACCGCAGTCATTGATTGTCGGGCGGGCGTGGCTTAAGCAGCTTATTCTATGCTGTGCTCACGGATGGCGATGCCGTTGCGTCACTGTGGCCTGTTTCGGTGGGCGCGAGAGACGCAGAGCACGAGCGCGATGCCGGGGGCCCAGATCAAGGTGATGAAGCCGAGGTGCCGGGCGCCGGCGAGGGCGTGGGCGAGCGGTCCGCGCTGGCTGCCGAAGAGCGGGCCAACGAGTGGAAAGGTGAGCGCACCGACGGCCGCTCCTGCGGCGACGATCACCAGCACCCAGAAAAGAAAATACGCGGCCCAGCGGCCCCAGCTGCGTGGCGTTGGCGTATTCATTTTTCAACGCCGTACTTTAATAACAGCGTGCTTGGGTTCAGGTGGCTGGTGGAGAGTAGGGTGAGTTTTACCTCGGTGCGGTTGGCCAGTAGCGGCGTGCCGCTGCCGAAGAGCAACGGTTCGACGGTGAGCCAGAGCTCGTCGATCAGACCGGCCTCGAAAAACAGACTATGGATTTGAGCGCCGCCGAGGATGGCGCAGCGTTGGTAGCCGCGTTGGTGGAGTTCGGCGACGAGTTGCGCCGGTGGTGTGGCGCAAAATTCCAGCGAACCAGGCACTTGGTCCTGGCTGAAGGTTTCGGGCTGGCGGCTGAGTACGATGCGCAGGCGATCGGGCATCAGTTTTGCGCGGATTGTCTCTCGGGCTGCTCGGTAGGCGACGCTGCCCATCACGCAACAGTCGAACCCGCGCAGGGCCTCGCGGAAAAACGCCTTGTCCGCGTCCGACACGAAATCGCTGCCGGGTGTGTCGTGCCGGGTAATGAAACCGTCGAGCGATTGCGCGGCGATGAGCGTGAGACGCATCCGCCGAAGTTAGGCGGTGTGGCTAGGGACGTACAAGCCCGTCGTGTCAAAAAAAACCGATGAGGGGCAGCGCGCGTATCGGGGTTTCCATGAATTTTGCAGAAATTGGTTTACGGCGCTTGCCCCGGGCGGAATCCTCACCCTACCGTCAACCCTTCAATGAAAAAAGCGCTTATAACTGGTATCACGGGACAAGACGGCAGCTACCTCGCGGAACTGCTGCTGAGCAAAGGCTACGAGGTTCATGGCGTCATACGCCGCGCCTCAACTTTCAATACAAGCCGCATCGATCACCTTTACAGTGACCCGCACGTCAATGGCGTGCGTTTACACCTGCACTACGGCGATCTCGCCGACTCCGTGCAGATGGTGAAGCTGCTGTATCAGCTCCAGCCCGACGAAATCTACAACCTCGGCGCGCAGTCGCATGTACGCGTGTCGTTCGATGTGCCGGAGTACACGGGCGACGTCGTCGGTCTCGGTGCCCAGCGCATCCTCGAAGCGATCCGCGAGGCGGACCTCGTTAAGAAATGCCGCTACTACCAAGCTTCCTCTTCCGAGATGTTCGGTAAGGTGCAGGAAGTCCCGCAGACGGAGACGACGCCGTTCTGGCCGCGCTCGCCTTATGGTTGCGCGAAGGTTTACGCCTACTGGCTGACGGTGAACTACCGCGAGTCCTACAATCTCCACGCGAGCAACGGCATTCTTTTCAATCACGAATCGCCCCGCCGCGGCGAAACCTTCGTCACGCGCAAGATCACGCGCGCCGCCGGCCGTATTAAGATGGGCCTGCAAGATTCCATTTACCTCGGCAACCTCGACGCCAAGCGCGACTGGGGCTATGCCAAGGAGTACGTCGAGATGATGTGGCTCATGCTGCAAAAGGATAATCCCGATGACTACGTCGTCGGCACGAATGAGACGCACAGCGTCAAAGAATTCTGCCAAGTCGCCTTCGCCCGCCTCGGTCTCGACTGGGAAAAGTACGTCAAGTACGACCAGCGTTACGAGCGTCCCGCTGAAGTTGAACTCCTCATCGGCGATCCGGCCAAGGCTAAGAAGCAGCTCAATTGGGAACCGAAAGTGCGCTTCAAGGAACTCGTTGAAATCATGGTCGATCACGATCTCGAACTCGCCAAACGCGAAGCCCAGATCGCTTCCCTCGGCATCAAAGTATGAAGCTCTTCATCGCCGGACACAACGGCATGGTCGGCGGCGCGCTCGTGCGCCGCTTCCAATCCGAGCCGGGCGTGACGCTCCTCTTGCGTTCGCGCAAGGAGCTCGACCTCACCTCGCAGACCGCGATGGAGGCGTTTTATGCCGCCGAGAAACCCGACGTCGCCATCATCGCGGCGGCTAAGGTCGGCGGTATCCACGCCAACAACACGTACCCGGCGGAGTTTCTCTTCGAGAATCTCGCCATCGCCGCCAACTCGATTCACGGCGCCTACAAAGCTGGCGTGAAGCGGCTGCTCTTCCTTGGCAGCTCGTGCATCTACCCGAAGCACGCGCCGCAGCCGATGCCTGAGGATTGCCTGCTCACCAGCGCGCTCGAGCCGACGAACGAAGCGTACGCCATCGCCAAAATCACCGGCCTCAAGCTTTGCCAGTACTACCGCAAGCAATACGGCGTGCTTTTTCACTCCGGCATGCCCACGAACCTCTATGGTCCGGGCGACAACTATCACCCGCAGAATTCGCACGTATTGCCGGCGCTCATCCGCCGTTTCCACGAGGCGAAGGAAGCCGGGTTGCCGGAAGTCGTCGCGTGGGGCACGGGCACGCCGATGCGCGAATTCTTGCACGTCGATGATTTGGCTGATGCCTGCGCGTTTCTGCTCAAGCTCGATAACCCGCCGGACTGGATCAACGTCGGCACGGGCACGGATGTCACGATCAAGGAGCTCACGGAAACCGTTGCCTCGGTGACCGGCTATAAAGGCCGCATCACTTGGGATGCTTCGAAGCCCGACGGCACGCCGCGCAAGCTCATGGATGTTTCGCGTCTCAGCGCACTGGGTTGGAACGCCAAGCTCGGTCTGCGCGAAGGTGCGGAAAAAACCTACGCCTCGTTCCTCGCTGAAAAAGCGGCGGGCAAGTTGCGCTCCTAAAAGCGTCTCAGCGTTGTTTTCTGATAGGCGGACGAGCTTGGCTCGTCCGCCTTTTTTTTGCTCGGTCCAGCGAGTGAAACAGGTTCGTTATCTGCGCTTTGGCGAGTCGTGCTTAACTGGATCAGTCTGCGGTCGTTATAGGATGATAGCCCTTATTCATGCCCGAAGCGCCTGATCTGCCCTTGCCTGCGCACGACGATCCGTCCGCGCCCACTGTTTCGCCATCAGCGGAAAAGGGGGGCGCGATGACCTTTGCTTCGCCGCTCGCCGCTGGACAGCGCTGGCACAGTTACCAGATCGGTGACCAGATCGAAACGGACACGGGCTGGTGTTACCACGCAGTTGACGCTGGCTCGCTCGAAGATCGTGAAATCCAAGTGCTGCCCCTCAACGAACAGACCGCGATGCGCGCTCAGGCTTGGCGCGAATTGAAATCGATCGAAATGCCCGGCCTCGTCCAGGGCATCGAGGCGAGCGAGGAGGGCGAGTACCGCTACGAAGTCGCTCATCCGGTTCCGAAAACAACGTTGCGTGCTTGGGCGGCCTGCCGACAGGCCTCGATGGACGATGTGCAGGCGCTCATGCAACAGGTCAGCGATGTGCTGATCACGCTGCATGACCGCGGCGTGGTTCACCTCAACCTGAGTCCAGATACAATTTACCTCCTCTCGCAGGAGGAAGGGCTGCATGTGACGCTGGGTGGACTGCAGCACGTCACCGTCTACAACCAGCCGGGACTGATACCGGTGCCCGTCGATCCGCTGTACGCGCCGCCGGAGTCGGCGGGTCTTTCTAAGCATTCGCCAGGTGCAAGCTTGCGGGCGTGGGATTGGTGGTCGCTGGGTCGCGTGGTGCAGGAAATCATACTCGGCCGCCATGTGCTGAGCATCGTGGTCAATCGCGATATCTCCAGAAATTCGCCCGAGCTGCGTTCCCGTGCGGAGGCCTTGCTGCTCGAACGCGATCCGCGGGCGCCGAAGGCGGGAGCCGTCGAGCTGATGCCGCCGATGAGCCAGCGGCTCACGGATTTGTTGCGCGGACTGCTGTCGAGTTCACGCGGCGGCCGGTGGGGCACCGACGAGGTGCTGCGCTGGCTGAAGCAACAGCCAGTCAAAGACCGCTATCAGTTGGGACGCAATGAGGAGCTGTTTGCCTGGAACGACCGCGTGTTCACGATCGAGGAAGCGGCGGAGTTTTTCTCGCGCGAGGCAAATTGGGCGGACGGCGTGGCTAACCTCTTTGAGAAAGATGATCCGGTGACACTGGTTTCCTTCTTGGGCGAGCGCCCCGAGTACCGTCCGTTGCGCGAGCGGATCGATGAACTGCACACGTTCACGCAAATCCCCAATTGGAAAAACCTGACACCGGAGGCGTGCCGGAACGCCCTTGCCTCAGCCGCCTGGTTGTTGCTCGGTGGCGAAGACGCGAAGCTCATGCTGTTTGGGCATCGCGTGGACACAGGATGCCTCAGGGCTTTGTTTGCTCGCGGCGTTGAAAGTGGCGTGCTTCTGGTCAAAGCGCTCATCGCCAAGCCCTACATTCAGCTGATCGAGCAGTCAGATCCAGACGCAGCGCGCTTGCTGGCCACGCTGGCTGAAACGGTGTCGAGTGAAGCCGTGATGAAGGCGACGATGGACGGCTGGCTCGATTTGACCAAGCCGGCCGACTACGCGCGGTTGCTGCTCTTGGTATTGGAACCGGAGCGTAAACTCTTTGAGCTGCGTGCCGTCTTGATGGAGCGGTATGCCTGCAGCCGCGAGGAACACATCCAACAACTTTTCAAACAACCCAAGCTCACGCGCACGGAGCTGGTTCTGCTCGCTTCAACTGCGGCCCAAGCAGAACGGTACGGTTATGTCACTCACGCCGACTGGAATCGTGAACGGCACGAGTCACTTAAGCAGCGCGGCCTGCGCTTGGTCACGGCGTTGTTCTGGCTGCGCATGGGGCAGGCGATCCGCACCGGTGTGGTGCTTTTTGGAAACTGGAAAATCGTGGCGGGAATCTGGGTGGGTGCTGCATCGGTCGCCGGCTGGTCGTCGGGTATGGAGCAGGTCTTGCTCTGGGCGGTGGGCGCCTTGGCGCTGGCCGCTGGTTTAAAACTGCTCGGCGTAAAGGTGATGAATTTTCTCGTGAGGCGTCACGCGCCGGAGGCGAAGCCCTGGTGTTTTATGACGGGTTTGGAGCGTTGCCGCGAGGAAGCCAGTGTGGTCATGAGCGGTGAAAAAGTCGCGCTGACGGCCTTCGCTCTTGGCCATGAGCTGGACGTGATCCGCGCCGATATGGCGGCGCTCGGGTTGCAGCCAGCGCCGCCACAGTTGCCCGAGCCGGGGTGGGTGATACCGGCCTGGGGCATGACGTTTGCCGGTTGGAGTCTGTTGGTGTTACTGTCGTTTTCCGGCCAGAAACACCACGAGATGGATGCCGAAGCTTTGAATCTCGACCCGGCTACGGCGGCGGCGAAGGCCATTGAAAAGGCGATGAAAGCCGCCCCCGCCGATACCAAACTGACGTCGGAGGACTATTTTTTTGGTGATCCACGAAAGCCGCGCGCCCGCTGGGATGTCGAGAAACCGGAAGAAGCGCAGCCTGTGCCCTTGGCGGAGGTCAAAGCCGCGAGTTCCGACGACGTGGCCGCAGTTCTGATCGAAGGTCAGCGGATGCTGCTCTCGTACCAACAAAACTCCGTGGACGCGCTCATCGCTGTTCCGATCGAGGGTAAGAGCGGCTCGGGCATCATGCTTTATGATGGCAAAAATCGCCGTGTGATCGAACGTGTGATACTCTCTCCGGAACAACGTCCTCCGGCCCAAAGCTGGTTTGAAATCAACAAAATCAAAGTTTTCTATCCCGGCCCGCCGCCACCACCGCCACCCTTGCCCGAAAAGCCTGTTCATGATCCGCAAAAGCCTTTTGATCCCAAGGATCTGCCCGAGCGAGAAATCCGTCGCGGCGCTTACCAAAATGTCCCGCTCAACGCTGAACAAAAAACAACAAACGCGCAGCCGCTTGCCGAGGCATTGGATAACATGTCGCCCTAACTAAATTTATGCCTCCGCCCGTCGTATTTAACAACACCGTGCTGCGTGATGGACATCAGTCGCTCGCGGCCACCCGTATGACAACAGCACAAATGCTGCCCGCCGCCCCCATTCTCGATGGCATGGGGTTCGGTGGATTGGAAACTTGGGGTGGCGCGACAATCGACTCCTGTCTGCGTTACCTCGGTGAAAATCCATTCGACCGCCTCCGCGCGCTCAAAAAAGCCGCGCCGAAGACGCCGCAGATCATGTTGCTGCGCGGACAAAATATCGTTCAGTACACGAGCTTCCCGGACGACGTCGTGCAGGCCTTCGTTTCGGCCATGGCGAAAGCCGGCATGGACGTCATGCGAATTTTCGACGCGTGCAATGACATCCGCAACCTGAAGACCGCCATTGCCGCGGTGAAGAAGCACGGCAAACACGCGCGCGGCGAACTCTGCTACACCACGAGCCCGGTGCACACTGTCGACGCCTTTGTCGAGCTGGCCGTCGCCCTTGAAAAAGAAGGCTGCGATTCGATCGGCATCAAGGATATGTCCGGCGTCATCGCTCCGCAGATCGCCTATAACATGGTGAAAGAGATCAAGCGCCGCGTCGGCGTACCGGTCACCCTGCACAGCCATGACACCGCCGGCCTTGCCGCCACCGCTTACTACGCCGCGATCGACGCCGGCGTCGATGCCGTGGAAACCTCCATCGTGCCTTTCGCCAACGGTACTGCCCAACCGGATACCGTGCGCATGATCGCTCTGCTTGAAGGCCACGCGCGTTGCCCGAAATTCGACGCGAATAAGCTCCAGGAACTGCGCATCTATTTCACCGACGTCTACGGTCAACTTTCAAAGTTCACCTCACACGCCAACGAGATCGTCGACAGCGACACCCTCTGCTACCAGGTGCCCGGCGGTATGCTTTCGAATTTCCGAAACCAGCTCAAGGAACAAGGCATGATGGACAAGCTGGGGCAGGTCTTGCTGGAGATTCCCTACATCCGCCAGTGCCTTGGCTGGATTCCGCTCGTCACCCCGACCTCACAAATCGTCGGCACGCAAGCGATGCTCAACGTGAAGTTTGGCCGCTGGAAAAACTTTTCGCAGCCCGCGATGGACATTGCTCTGGGCAAGTACGGCCGCACGCCCGGCCCGATCGACGTCGACGTCCTCAAGCTCGCGATCGAAAAGACCGGCCAGAAGCCGCTCGAAGGCCGCCCGGCCGATCAGCTCAAGCCCCGCATGGACGCGCTCCGCGCCGAGCTCGCCGCTAAGAATCTGCCGACCGACGACGAAGCCTGCGTCTTGCACGCGATGTTCCCGACGGAATTCGCCGCACTCTACAAGAAATCCGCTCCTGCTGCTGCTCCGGCAGCTGTTCAATCGACCGTGGTGGTAAATACCGCCGCAGCCAAGCCAACGTCCAGCGCCAAACCGGCGCAGCGTGCTCAAGGCGGCCAAGGTTTGCCCCGTGAGATTTCGCTCACAGTCAACGGCCTCAGCAAAAAGATCAGCATCGAAGAAATCCTCTAACCGACGAATAGGTGGCAGTCTCTTTTGCCGCCAAATATTTGGCCGCTCGCGCTTCTCGCGCCGGGCGGCCTTTTTGTTAGGTCGCCGTGAGTGCCGCTGGACCGTTTATACCAAGAGCCCGGAGTTTTTACATCAAAACCAAGCCCGTCGGAATTCTTACAGAAGAGAACGAAGGGAACAAAGACACGGCTCTGAAAACCAGAATCACGTCGTTACCTTTTGTGAAAAATGCAGAAGATTGGGGTATTTGGTATTAGGCGCCCAGATTTCTGTCGAGTAACCCCTGCAGGCTGTCGCGTGAAAGGAGGTGGATTTCACGCGCTTTAACCTGAATCCAGCCGACGTCGCGAAATTTGGCAAAGGTGCGCGAGAGCGTTTCGCTTGTGGTGCTCATCTCAGCCGCAAGCACGCGCTTGGTGGTTTGGAGCTTGATCACCGCGGACGTTTTACCAGCGGGGCAACGTTGCAGCAGCCAATGGGCGAGGCGCGTCTCGACATCCTTCAGCTGTAAATCCTCCAGCAGTCCCACCAGCACGCGCAGGTGCGTGCTCATCGAGGCCAGCATGCGTAGGGCGAGTTCCGGACGGTGGCCGAGCAACTCAATGAATTTCTGTTTGGGCACGAGCACGACCGAACTGTTTTCCATGGCGCGGGCATCGGCGGGATAACCGGTGGTCATCGCCAAGGCGGCTTCGGCAAAGGTTTCGCCGACGCGAAAAACGTGGATCAACTGCTCTTTGCCCGCGGCATTGACGCGGTGGACGTTCACCGCGCCGGTCTGCACCACGTAGAAACCGAGTGCTTTGTCGCCCTCGTGGAAAAGGTAGGCACCCTTGTTGACGCGCACGAGCTGGGAGAAACCAGCAATTGCCGCTAAATCCGCCAGCGGCAGGCCGCTGAAAAGTTGGCTGCAGCGCAGCGTTTCAGCCAGAGCGGTCCGGGCCAGTGCGTTGTCTTGTGCAGCCATGTCGGCCGTCAAAGAGACACGCGGCGCGGCGCTTGGCGAGCTCGGACGCCGGTGCAAAAACGCGGAGCGTTACGCGGCTTTGATGCGACCGATGCGCACGGCGACGGCGTTGGCTTCTTTTTGCACGTAGTCCCAGGAAAACTGGCCGGGATGAGCGGTGGCAAGCTGGTCGCGGAGTGGCGCCGGGTCGTGGCCGTTGATCAGGACAAAATAGTCGTCGGTCGCGAGGCTGCTTGCGCGAGTGAGGATTTGGTCGTGCTTGATCGAGCACGGAATTTCGCGGCCGTCGTAGATTTTTTCTACGGGAATGGTGGAGAGCGTCATGGTCGTGAAGTATGGCGGAGGAGGCGGGCGCATGCCTTGAGGTACATCAAGTTTTGGCGGATTTGCCGCTGAGGGCGGCATCTCTGACAAAGTGGGTTTGCCACGTGCCGTCGGCGCGACGCTCGGGACACGCGTGAAATTTTTCATTCTGCAAAAGCTCGATCAGTGGCGAGGGCAGGAAAGGCGTGATCAGCAGAAGCGTTTCACCGGGCTTCAGGGCATCGACGGTTTTGCGAATCGCTGAAAACGGCTCTTCGCCGGTTTTGAGCAACGGGCGGACATCGAGGATGCGCTGGAGATGCGCGCTCATGTAATTTTGGCGGCGGCGGGTGTCTCGGCCTTGGCGAGGGTGAGCAGCATGGAAAACCGCTCGGTGGCCAGCACCGAGTGCGGTGCGCCGGGCGGAAGGTGCAGCAAATCGCCCGCGGCGAGCGTGAGGACCTGGCCGTTGACGGTGAATTCGCAGCGTCCGCTGAGCAGCTGCACCAGCACGTCGCGCGGCGTGCTGTGTTCGGAGAGCGTTTGCCCGGCGTCAAAGGCAAAGAGTACGACGCGGCAGCCGGGCGTGGCGAAGAGTGTGCGGCTGACCACGCCGTGATCGGTAAAGACCGTTTCGGTGGCGAGCGAAGTTTGCGCGACGAGCGCGTTTTGAAACAAGGGTTGTTCGGCCATGCCCTCAGATTAAACGAAAACCGGAGGCAAGGCATTGATGCAGCTCAAGGTTGGGGATACAGACAGATTCTGTTTTATATGATCGCTATTGAAGGTGTTTCGACTTCCCCCCCTGAGAAGTGGGTCACAGTCAGCAACTCCAGCTCGTAGGACTCGCGCCCAAAAAAAGCAGCCGCACGCCGCAAGCTTATGCCTAGGGTCGATGCGGGCTGCAACCCATGGGGTTCTCGGCGACATCGCCCCATTCGCGTGCGAACACTGTGGGCATGAGAGCGAGTGGATGAGCGCGACCGGTACGAAAATCCTCCGCGGTATCCCGTGCCCGAAATGCGCGGAGTCTGCCGAGCCGAACAGAGAGGTTGAGCCGCGCTCGCAGGGTGTCGGCTCTAACGGGAGTTCGGCTTGACTCGGTGAAGCGTTAGCACAGCGTATCTACATGAGCACAATTACAGCGAAGGTCTTTAAGGCCGGAAACTCCAAGGCACTGCGCCTTCCTAGTAGCATGGGGGTGCGTGCCCGTTCGTATATCGTAACGCCGATGCCGGGCGGCTTCTTGCTGACCGACCCTCAGGCCGAGGCCAAACGGCTGAAGGCGTTGAAGGCATTGCGTGGTACATGTCCTGATTTCCCTGATACCTCGAAATGATCTATTTGCCAGATACAAACGTTTTTTCGCGCTATCTGCGCAACCGTCGCGAGGATGCGCCTCTGTGTGACCGTTTGGAGCTTGAGCTTTCGCGTTGCCGGTTGTCTGCCATCGTTTTGATGGAACTTGAATATGGGGTGGCCAAAAGCCCAGGGTTTCCGCAATTGCGAGCACGTGTCGATAGCTTGTGCGGCCTGTTCAACGTGGATGACTTTGACGCCCGTGCGGCCATGGAGGCAGGTGGCATTCGTGCCTTTCTGGCAAATTTGAAACCGAACGCGCAGCCGATAGGCCCTTACGACGTGTTGCTTGCCGGACATGCGCGTGCGCTTGGCGCGGTTTTTATCACGCACAACACGCGGGAGTTTTCGCGAGTGCCTGGATTGCGGGTTGAGGACTGGCAAACGGATTGATTTTCGCCGGCTATCGCGCCCCGGCCTGCCCCGCCGGGTTTTTTTTTGTGCTCAGTAGCCTTCACTCGCCCTCACTTGCCCTCGTTCCGTCGGTAACGCCCGCCGTCGTTGCCATCGCCGCCCGTGGCTCGGCGGGATTGCTTGTTTCGACTTCACCCCCCCTGAGAAGTTGGTTGATTCCAATTCCGGGGGGAGCAGTCTCCGGAGTGCTGCGGCTGAAGCGAGTTTGTATGCTTTGCCTTGATTCCAATTCCGGGGGGAGCAGTCTCCGCCCAGGCAAAGGCCCTCGCTATGAGGGCCTTTTGTTTTTCTACCAAAGCTGAATCTGCTCTGGCATCGCTTCCGGCGGCACCTCTTTTGCAGGCTTTCCGTAGATCACAAATGAGCGTTCCCATTGGGCGCGCGTCACAAAAATGGCCCGGACTTTGCCTTCGGGCGGGATCGTTTTCTTGACGCGGTCGAGATGGGTTTCCTGCCGGGCAAAGCTAACGCAGGGGCGGACGTACACGCTGAATTGAATCATCTGAAAACCATCATCGAGCAGGAAATCACGGAAATTGGTCGCAGCTTTTCGCTGCTCCTTGGTTCCTACCGGTAGGTCAAAAGCTACGACGAGCCAGCCCATTTTGAGTTTTTCAAGATCCATGGTCGGTAGGTGCGGGTGCTGCCGGAGAGCACGGCCTGTCGAAAGCTGCGAACCACGCCTTCGATACAACCGGGCAGGTCGAGTTCCAGGCCGAAATAGTCGACGCGCTCGAGGGTGAATCCCGTGACCCAACGGCGAAATTCGGGTGTGACAAGAAATGCCGTCGCAGCCGGACGATCTCTTACCCACTGATAAACTCGCCAATCGACGCAGGGGCGAAAAGGCTCCATCAGATCGTAAGCGAGCGGGGCGCAGCGTTCGCGTATGGCGTGCGAGATGCCGACGGTCGGATCGAGACCGAAGCCGTAGAGCTTTTGGAGGACAGAGGAAAGTAGGATGGCATAGCCGTAGTTGAGGAGGTCGTTGAGTCCGCCCATTTTTCGCCCGCGGGTGAAATCATCGACACGCAGTCCGGCGGAAAACACGTCCCAAAAGAGTTTGGCGCAGCCGCCTTCTTTGCGCGCGGTACGCGCCCGCGCCGCGGCCTCGAGATTGCGCGTCGCGGCGCTTTCAGGGGCGATCCGCACAGCGGTGGCCAGCTGGTTGGCGCATTTGGCGTCGATAGTTTTTTCCCAGAGTCGGCGTCGGGTGATTTCCGGCAGGTTGAAATGCCGGCGCGTGAGCACGGTATCTGCAGCGCGGCAGGCAGGCAGTAAAAGGCTGATAGGTTGAAATTGTTCGCAGATGATGAGCGAGGTGCCCTGCCGCGCTGCCTCAATAAAAAGGTTGCTGTGAATGCGGGCTGAGAAGCTGGTGATAACGATGGCGGCGACGTCCTCAAGCGGGACTTGTTTCAACGAACCATCGTCATAGGTGCAGATCAGTTTGCCCTCCTTGCAGGTCAGCTCGGCTTGCGGGGCGTCGATGCTGACGATGTGGTAGGACATGGCGGCGCTTATTTATCGGCTCCGGTGAGGGTTGGATTAAGTCGTTGTGCACCGTCACGAAGCAGGCTCTTCAAAAGACAGTTGCTCCATGTTGGCTTGACCGATTCGACTGGCGACAGATCGAGCGCCATTCCGCTGGCGTTATTCTTGATTGAGCATATCCGCCATTTTCCCGCGCGATTGCCTTTGGCGAGGGTAATGACTTGTCCGTTGCGCCAAACTTTCACGCTCTTGCCGCTGTTGCACGCTCGAAGCTCCTCGATTCGCTTCCAAACATTGGCAAAAGGTATGACAACGAACCTTTCTTTAGGTGGCAGTTCGGAGTTATTGAGAATGGCGACGCCGTAATTATCGGCAATCACGCGCACGCCGTTGAGCTTGGCGAGTTTGCCACCGGGTTGTCCGAGTGGAGGCAAGCCGACGACTTTGCCCTCGGGTTCGCTGGTGCGATTGATGACACGTTTGCCGTCGGCATCGCGCTTTTGCTGCTGAAGAAAGATCCTGCCATTTTCGCGTTTCACAATGCCCCGTGTGTTTTCTTCGACACGAAGGCCATTCATGTCGGCCGGTATGTGTTGCACGACGCGGCGTTCGGCGAGACGGGCGCGAATCTGTTGTTTTAATTCTTCGGGTAGTTCGCGCAGACGAAAATTGCCTTGGTGGTCAAAATCAAAAAGGCCAAGGGCTGCGAGCTGGGCTTGCTGTTCCGGCTTCAGGCGGCGTTCAGCGAGAAGTCGCCAGACGTCGCCACGGTTGGGAATGAGGTGGGCGGCGAGTCCGATCACGCATGCGTCGAGGGCATGATGTAGGTGGGTGATGTCGCGAATCTCGGTTTTAGTTTTAACGGAGCCGTCGGTCTCCAGCACGGCGGGCGTGGCGGAGGAAAGCAGGCCGAGCAGATGCCATCCTTTGCGCACCGAAGCGGTGACCTGACCTGGCAGGGCAACTATGGCGGGTGGTTCGGCAAGCTCGGAAAAGGACGCGCGCACCGTTTGGGCTGCCAAGCGTGCGAGTTGTGAGGTCTGGGTGAGCTGGCCATGGGTGAAGCCGCCCGATTTTTCCTCGTAGCGTTCGAGGAGAAGAAACTCTTTGCGCCGTTTCTTGCGGCGGGAGTCGTCGGGATGTCCCTTGGTGTCGAGTTTTTCTACAAACGCTTTGAAGCGGGCGGGCGTCATCAACGAGAGATTGGGCGCATCAGGCACCTGCTTGCCCCCTTCGTCTTGGATAAACTGCCAGGCGGTGCGGGCTTTTTTCCATTTATTGATGGCGGAGAAGGTGACAACGAGCGCGTCGAGTGAATCGGTCTGTCGCTGAGAGTGGGGAATGACGTGATCTTTATCGACACGTTGGGTGACGAGGTCGATGGGCTCAAAGTCGATGCCGGTGTAGGGGCAGCGCCAACCGAGATCGTCGGCGATGCGGGCTTTCCGGATCAGACCGGCGGTGATCAGTGTACCGGGGGGAAGTTTATCCTCTAAGTACGCGGAAACCTTTTTGTGATTGGCGAGCCGGCCACCGAGTTCTTCGGCGATGTCCTGTGCCGTGAGGCCCGACATGTCGCGCAAGTCGCGATTGACCTCGATGGTGAGGCGTTCCACGCGCGTGGGGTCTTTGGCTCCGTAGGCTGGATCGGCAATGAGGTCGCGCAATAAGCGGCCAAGAATCAGGAGCCGATGGCGGATGAGGTGGTTATTCGTTTGTTCGGCGAGCGGTCGGTTTTCGCGGCGCTGGCGGACTTCCTCTGTCTCTTCAAGACAGCCGTCTTTGCCTTTCGGGTCGAGGCCGGCCATGACTTCGTCGAAGGCTTTGGCTAGCAGGGGGCGCGCATAGGGTGCGCGGCCGGAAAATTTGGCGAGGTCGCGCCGAATATCGAGAGGAGCTGCGAGAATTTCTTCTCTGGTCGCCGGAGTGCGTTTGGATGGCTTGCCCTTGGTTAGCGGAGATGAAAGCAGGGCATCGAGTGCCTGATCGAAACCGCTGAGATCATGGACTAAATCCACCGCTTCTTTTCGCAGGTCGGCGAGCGTGGTGGATTTGCGATGTCGCCAGCGTCCGAGGTGGCGTTTTTGCAGACGTGGCGGCAAATGTGACCAGAGTACAGAAAGGTGTGTGTGGCTTGAGATGAGTTTTTGCGCGGGATCGAAGGTGAACGCTTCTTTGGCATCGGGGTGTAGCAGGAGTTGTTCAAGGTTATCCCGGTTGATGCCGGGCAGACTGCGCACGGCCGTTTTGAGCTCGCGGACATCGAGATGGCCAAAGGCAGTCATCTGCGCGTGAATCGTTTTCCTCTCTTCGACAGATAATGGACGTAATCCTGCATCGGCCGTGGAACTGACGCGGATATTGGCGAGCTGCATGGCCCAGCGATACCGCAGGAATTCAGCGGTGTTTTTGCCGGGAATTTTTTGTCCTGAAATCGGGCATGCACCAATGATGCGGTTATGGTATCTCGTGGCGAGGCGACCAAAGAGAAGACTGCCTTTGTACCGTAACGGGAGCTTGATCGCAGGCACAGGCAGGGCGTGGGCATCGTCGATCAGCGTGGAGATGACCGTTTCGTCGAGGCCGGAAAGTTTGCCTAGATGGGAGGAAAGGATGCGGCGCACTTCGCGTATGACCGTGGCCCGTTCAAAAGCGCTGTTTTTGCTTTTATAGTTTTCAGTTGAAGCTTGCTGTTCGCCGAGTGGATCAAGTCCGAGCCATGTGCAGATCGTCTCCGCCATCGTGTTTTTCCCAAATCGGCGCATCGCCTCTTTGGCGTTGGCTACTTTCTCGGCATCCTTCGTTTTTTCGTCATTAACTTCATTTTCTTCTTCGGAAATCTCCGTGCCGATTTCCTCGTAGCCGCGGTTGTGGGCGTACCAACGTAAGACATCCCAGAGCTCCGGCCATGAAAGGGTTTGGTTTCCACCGGTAGCCAATACGCGGGCGGCGAGGAGCCAAGGGGCGGAGTGACCGGCGGCGGCTTGATGCTTGGACTTGAGCGTATCGGCTGGAATGACACCGAGGTGCGCGAGGAGTTTTTCCATTCGAGCAATACGCAGGCGCGTGGCGCGGATGTGACGACGTTGCGAGCGATGCCGTCGGCGCTGGTTAGCCAATGCGCCATTTTTCTCGAAAATGACGGTGCCGCAGCCGAGTATTTCAGGCAGCGATACATTTGTGTTTTTGCCAAGAACTGACCAGCCGATGGAGCTGTGACCAATATCAAAGGCGATTTCAATCGAAGCTGGATTTTTACTTGCGGACATGCAGTTCTCCCGGCTTCAGTTAAAGCGGAATCAAGACAAAGTAAGTGAGCGCAACCCGAAGCTCTAGCTGCCATGCAGCTACACCGTGGTCAACAGCGCTTCTAAAGAGCGGCATATTTTGTGCCGCTCTTTGTTTTTGGGTGCGGGAGCGAGCTCCGGGAGGAATGCTGGCGGTGAAAGACCTGCATTACCAAAACGTAGCGCAAAGATTATAGATTACATTATTGCCGGTTTCAGCCGGTTCGCGCTTGCGGCGAGATGCGTCCGTAGAGTTCGCCCAGCGCGCCGAGGTAGGCGGCGCTTTCGCGGTGGAGCTTGGCCAGCTGATCAGGATGGAAGCGCCACTGCCAGTTGCCCGCGGCCTGGCCCGGAGTGTTGAAACGGCCTTCGGAACCGAGGCTGAGGAAGTCCTGCAACGGTAGCACGGCGAGGTTGCTGACCGAACCGTAGGCGGCGCGGATGAAATCCCAGTTGGCCTCGCGTCCGCTCACGCGCAGGTAGCGGCGGACGTGGTCGCGCATGTTTTCCGGGGCGCCGCGGTACCAGCCAAGCGTGGTGTCGTTGTCGTGGGTGCCTGGATACGCGACGCTGTTGGGGCGGTGGTTGTGTGGCAGGTAGAGGTTGTCGGCTTTGCCACCGAAGGCGAATTGCAGGATGGTCATGCCGGGCAGGCCGGTGGCGTCGCGCAGTTCGAGTACGGAGGGCATGAGGTCACCGAGGTCTTCGGCGATGAGCTTCGCCTCGGGCAGGGCGGCATGGACGGCCTCAAAGAAGGCGAGCCCGGGGCCTTGCCGCCAGTTGCCGGTACGGGCAGTTTCGGCGGAGGCCGGGATTTCCCAGTAAGTATCGAAGGCGCGGAAATGGTCGATGCGCAGGATGTCGCAGAGGAGGAAATTGGCCTTCAACCGGCTGAGCCACCAAGCGTAGCCCGTGGCGGAGTGAGCCGCCCAGTCATAGAGCGGGTTGCCCCAGAGCTGGCCATCGGTGGAGAAATAATCGGGTGGCACGCCGGCGACGACTAACGGGTGTCCGGTTTTTTGATCGAGCAGGAAGAGTTGCGGATTAGCCCAGGCGTCGGCGCTGTCGCGGGCGACGAAGATCGGCGCGTCACCGATGATCTCGATGCCGCAGCTGGCGGCCTTGGCACGAACCTGCTGCCATTGCCCAAAGAAGAGGTATTGGAAAAAGATGTGCGCGTCGGCGCATTCGCGCACGGACTCGGGTAATTTTGATTTTTTGACCCGCGAGAAGAAACGCAGGTCTTCCGGCCATTCCCACCAGGGCTGGCCCTTGTGGTGATCCTTCAGCGCCATGAAGAGGGCGAACGATTCCAGCCAGTCGGCGTGTTGCTTGCGGAACTCGGCGAAATCGCCATAGGGCAGGGTGACGCCGTCGATTTTGAAGTTTTGGTAGGCGTTAAAAAGGGCGGGCCATTTAGTGACATACAACCAGCCGTAATCGACTCGGTCGCGGGGCAGGGCGCGCAGCGGCAGCAGGTCGGCGTCGCTGAGCAGGCCAAAAGGTTTCAGCGCGTCGAGGTCGATCAGGTACGGGTTGCCCGCGAAGGCGGAGAAGCACTGGTAAGGCGAGTCGCCGTAGCCGGTCGGCCCGAGCGGACAAATCTGCCAGTAGCGGATGCCAGCGGCTTCCATGAAGGCGAGCCAGGCATCGACTGTGGAACCTTCGAGGGTGCCGATGCCTTGGGCGCTCGGGAAGCACGTGGGGTGGAGGAGGAGACCGGCGCCGCGCTCGGTCAGCCAGTCGAACAAGGGGGCGCGGGGAGTGGATTTAGTTTCGCTGTTGAGAAGAGAGGTTTTGCTCATGAGAAAACGATTTTGGGAAATCCCGGGGACTCATCTGATGCCGTGTCGTTCAAAGCACGGCAAGTCAGCAATCGGTCGGACACCTGATATTAAAACTGTTTTATTGCATCGGTTTGCGCGGTGGCAGGCACGTCGCCAGAACTCCGTTTTCAGCGCAAGCCGGATGGTGTGGAAACATGGTTTTGAACACAAAAAAGCCCGCCAGTGAAGGCGGGCTTGAGTGAATCAAAACTTGGACGGCGCTCAGTGCAGGTAAGTGTTGAGCAGGTTTTCGAGGTACTCCTGCTTGCCGCTGATTGGAGTGGGCTCGCCGGCTTTCATCACCCATTTTTCGAGGGCCTTGAAGTTGGCTTTGCCGCTTTCGATGTCTTTGCCGATGCCGCTGTCGAAGGACGAATAGCGGTTGGCGACGAAGCTCTCGAATTTGCCTTCTTCGAGGATGCGGCGGGCAATCTTAAAGGCTAGGGCGTAGGCATCCATGCCGCCGATGTGTGCAATGAAGAGGTCTTCCAGGTCGACGGAGGCGCGGCGGAGTTTGGCGTCGAAGTTGAAGCCACCCGTGCCGAGGCCACCCGCTTTGAGGATGGAGACCATGGCGAGCGTGAGCTCCTTGACGTCGGTGTTGAACTGGTCGGTGTCCCAGCCGAGGAGGAGGTCACCGGCGTTGGCGTCGATTGAGCCGAGGGCGCCAGCGGCGGCAGCGACTTCGATTTCGTGCTGGAAGGTGTGACCGGCGAGGGTCGCGTGGTTAGTCTCGATATTGAACTTGAAATATTTTTCGAGTCCGTAGGTGCGCAGGAAGGCGATGCCGCTGGCGACGTCGAAGTCGTACTGATGCTTGGTGGGTTCCTTCGGTTTCGGTTCGATGAGGAACTGGCCCTTGAAACCGATCTGCTTGGCGTAATCGACCGCCATGTGCAGGAATGCCGCGAGGTGGTCCTGTTCGCGCTTCAGATTGGTGTTAAGGAGGGTTTCGTAACCTTCGCGGCCGCCCCAGAAAACGTAGTTCTCGCCGCCGAGTTCCTGCGTGGCGTCCAGCGCGTTCTTCACCTGAGCCGCAGCGTAGGCGAAGACGTGGGCGTCGGGATTGGTTGAGGCGCCGCACATGAAGCGCGGGTTACTGAAGAGGTTGGCGGTGCCCCAGAGGAGCTTCACGCCGGTGGCTTTTTGGAGCTGCTTGGCGTGGGCGACGATGGCTTCTAGGTTTTGGTTCGACTCGGCGAGGGATTTGCCCTCGGGCGCGATATCGCGGTCATGGAAGGCCCAGAACGGAGCTTGGATCTTCTGGAAAAATTCGAAACCGGCATCGAGGCGGGTCTTGGCGACGGAGACGGGGTCTTTGCCTTTTTCCCATGGGCGGACGATGGTGCCGGGACCAAACGGATCGCTGCCGGTACCGCGGAAGGAGTGCCAGTAGGCGATCGAAAAACGCATGTGCTCCTTCAGCGTTTTACCATCGACGATCTCGTCGGGATTATAGTGGCGGAAGGCCAGAGGATTCTCGCTCGTGGTACCTTCAAAGGCGATGGGGCCGATTTTCGGGAAGTGAGTTGTGCGTTTAGACATGGGATGAATGCGGGGTTCTGGACAGCATAGCACCGGGCGGCCTCGGTAACTATCGTAATCTTGCTATTTCTTTTTTGATTTTTAACACACTCGTTGTCTTCCTTTCATGCGGCCTCACGTTCGGGGTCGCGCCCGTTTCAGTTTTGAGACGTTTCCCCGGCACATCATCAATCCCTCCAGTATTATCTCCATGAGTCTTTTCATTGGCATCGATTGCGGCACCCAAGGCACTAAAGGCATCGTGCTCGACCGCGAGGCCGGCGTCACCATCGCCACCGCCCGCGCTTCGCACAAATTGATCGAGGGTCTGCCCGCTGGGCACTCTGAGCAGCACCCGTCGGATTGGACCGGTGCGTTGGATCGGGTTCTCGCCGAGTTGTTGGCCAAGGTTGATCGCGACTGCGTGCAGGCCATCGGCATTTCCGGCCAGCAGCACGGCTTCGTGCCGCTCGACGCCGACGGTGAAGTCATCCGCCCGGCCAAGCTTTGGAACGACACCTCGACCGCCGAGGAATGCGAAATTCTCACCAAGAAACTGGGCGGCGAAAAGGCCGTCATCCGCAAAACCGGCAACCGCTTCTTACCCGGTTTCACCGCGCCGAAAATTCTCTGGCTGAAGCGCCACGAGAAGAAAAATTTCAAACGCCTCGCCCATGTGCTGCTGCCGCATGACTACCTCAACTGGTATCTGACCGGCAACTACGTGATGGAGCACGGCGACGCTTCCGGCATGGCGTTGCTCGATGTCCGCCGTCGCCGTTGGTGCGACGAAACCGTGAAGGCGATTGATCCCGCGCTGGGTAAAATGCTGCCGACGCTCATCGCCGCGCATACGCCGGCCGGCACGATCCGTCCTGACATCGCACGCCGTTTTGGTCTACGTGCTGAGGTTTTGGTCAGCGCGGGTGGCGGTGACAACATGATGGGCGCCATCGGCACGGGCAACGTCGAGCCTGGCATCGTCAGCGCGAGCTTCGGCACCAGCGGCACGATCTACGCCTTTAGCAAAAAACCCGTGATCGATCCCGCCGGTGAGATCGCGGCTTTCTGTGATTCCACGGGCAACTGGATGCCGCTGCTGTGCACGATGAACGTCACCACCGCGACGGAGATGATGCGCGGTCTGCTCGGGCAGAATCTTGAACAGTTTGACCAAGCGGTGCTCTCGACTCCTCCGGGTGCGGACGGCCTCGTGCTGCTGCCGTACTTCGAAGGCGAGCGCACGCCGTCGGTGCCGGATGGTACTGGCGTGTTGTTCGGTTTGAACAAACGCACTTTCACCCCCGCGCATTTCCTGCGCTCGGCCATGGAAGGCGCAACGATGGGCATGAACTACGGTTTGCAACGCCTGCGCACACTCGGCATCAAGCCGAAGGAAATCCGCGTGACGGGCGGCGGCATGAAAAACGCCGCCTGGCGTCAGATCGCCGCCGACATTTTTGGCGTGCCGGTGGTCGCCATGCAGGAAGACGAAGGCGCCGCCCTTGGCGGTGCCTTGCAGGCGGCGTGGTGCTCCGACCGCGCGCTGGGCAAGAAAACAGCGCTGTCGGAATTAACCCGCCGCATCGTGGCCGTCGACGAGACGACTCGCTGCCAGCCGAATCCGAAGGCACATGCCGTCTACAAAAAGCTCCAGGCTGTGCAAAACAGCCTGAGCGAGACGCTGCGTCCGGTTTTTGCGCAACGCTGATCGTTTTCACGGGCCGGCCTGAGTGCCGGCCCTTTTTTTCATTCACTATGGGTTCAATACCCCGAAACTTGTTTCGGCTTGGATCGATTTGGTCCGCGGAACGCACGCGTCCCGCGAACTGGTCCCGGCGTCTCGCCGGGACCAGTTCGGATGGTTTGGGCGGGACGCCCAAACCGACACGCGGGACGCTTGTGTTCCGCGGACCACCGACATCGGTTTTTGCAATGCCTCGGGGCTTGCCCCGAGGTTGTTTACTTAGCCTGCCGAACCAGCGATTATGCCATCCGATTTCAAAGTCGCGCTGCTGATCGAAACATCGAATCGCTACGGCCGCGATTTGCTCTACGGCGTGCGCGATTGGATTCAGCGGCGCGGCGAAAAATGGTCGGTGCGCTTCACCGAGCAGGCGCGCCGTGCGCCGTTGCCGAGCTGGCTGGCCGATTGGAAGGGCGACGGCATCATCGCGCGCGTTGATTCGTCGCAGATCGCCTCGGTGTTGAAGAAGGCAAAGTTTCCCGTGGTCGATGTGAGCGCGGACAGGCCGAAGTCGGAGTTTCCCCGTGTGAGCATCGATAACGAAGCGGTGACCCGGCTTGCGGTGGGCCATTTGCTCGAAAAAGGGCTGCGCAGCATCGCCTACATCGGCGACCGCCGGTTCGGGTGGTCGCACCAGCGTGAGGAGGTGTTTCGTCGGCTCGTCGGAAAAAAAGGGGAATCATGCCATATCTACAAGGAGACGGTTTCAAAACACGGAAGCACGGGCACTGACTCGGAGTTGCGTGGCATCGTGGACTGGTTGCAAACGTTACCCCGTCCAGTGGGCGTTTTTGCCTGCTATGACAACCGCGCTTTGCAAGTGTTGGAGGCGTGTCAGCTTTGCGGTTTCTCGGTGCCCGACGACGTGGCGGTGATCGGCGTGGATGACGACGAAGTGCTGTGCCAGCTTTGCAATCCGCCGCTCACGAGTGTGCTGCCGAATGCGCGGCTGACCGGCTATGAAGCGGCGTCGATGCTCTCGCGCATGATGCATGGCGAACGGTTGGCGTTGCAGACGCGCCAAGTGGAACCGATCCGCGTGGTTGAGCGCCAGTCAACGGATGCCACGGCGGTCAATGATCCGAAAATCGCCGCGGCGCTGCGCTATATTAACGAACATGCCTGCGAAGGCATCGACGTGAGCGACGTGTTGCGCGCGGTGCCGGTGTCGCGGACGCTCTTTGATCGGCGCTTCAAGTCACTGCTCGGGCACTCACCGCATCAGCATATTCTCAACAAACGTATTGAGCGGGCGAAGCATTTGCTCATCGACAGTGATCTGGCGATCACGGTCATCGCGGAGCTGGTGGGATTTCAAACGGCAAGTTACCTCAGTACAGTGTTTCGGCGTGAGACCAAGATGACGCCCTATGAATACCGCACGAAGCTTCGAACCAATCGCGAGGGGAAATAAGGCTAGATTCAGTCGTCATTTAATCATTAAACTCACCTGCGTTTGGATGCAGATAATCCGCCAAGCCTAAAGCCACTTTTTCCGCCGCATAAAAAGGTAAGTCGCGTAAGTCCCGGCGAGCATAAGGGCGAAGGCGACCGGATAACTATGCAGCGCGCCGAGCTCGGGCATGCGCTGGAAATTCATGCCGTACCAACCGCCGACGAGGAGCGCGGGAAAAGTCAGTGCGGTGATTGCCGTGAGCACGCGAATGCCGGCGTTGGCCTCGTGACTGGATTTATTGATGTAGATGCGAAACGAAAGGATGAGCTGTTCGGACCAGACTTGGGTCTGCGTCTCGATGCGACCAAGTTCTTCCGCGAGGTCACGCAGGTAGGGCGTGACCGCGCTGCGGATGAAGCTGTGTTTGCCCTGCGCGAGTTCGCTGGCGATTTCGCGTTGCGGTCGCACGATCTGGCGCAGACCTGAGAGCTGTTTGCGCAGCGCTACGACTTTGGGGAAAAGTTCGTCGGCCGAGATTTCGTGCAGCACGCCCTCTTCGAGCCGGTCGATTTCACCGCGCAGCGCCTCGAGCGGTGGCTTGTAGGCTTCGACCATGAAATCAAGGATCGTGTGGGCAAAACGATCGGGGCCGCGCACGGGTTCGTGGACGGTACGTAGGAAACGTTCGAGCGCCGCGTTGACCAGGCCGAGAGGTCGGCGATGAAAGGTAACGAGAAAATTTTTCCCGAGAAAAAGATCGAGCTCGGTCGTCTTGAAGACCGGAGCTTCGCTCGTGTCCACGGCGTGCATCACAAAATAGAGGTAGTCTTCGTAGGCCTCCATTTTTGGGAAGGGCGAGTCGTTGACGCAGTCTTCGATTGTGAGCGGGTGAAAGCCAAAGAGGGTTTCGAGGATTTGTTTGATCTCCACTTCGGTCGGCTGCGAAAGATCAATCCAAAGCATGATGTTTGGTTCGGCGCGCAAAGCGGCCAGTTCTTCCGTCGGCGGATTCTGGGCGGCGAATTTCTGATCGCGGTAAACGAGCGTGGTAATCATGGCGTGCTCGGTGTGGGCGGGTCAGATCCAGCGGCGGCGTTTACACCACCACCACATCGCGGCGGTGAGCAGCACGGTGACGATGAGCGCGACGGGGTAGCCGTAGGGGGATTTCAATTCTGGCATGTGCTCGAAATTCATGCCGAACCAAGTGCCAATGATCGTCGCGGGTAGGGTGATGGCGGTGAGCGCGGTGAGGGCTTTGATGCCTTCGTTGGCCTGGAAATCGGATTTGCTCAGATAGAGGTCGAAAGAAATCAGCAGATGGTCGGCGTAGGAGGAGGCGGTTTCGTCGATGCGGAGCAGGTCGTCGCGCAAATCGCGAAAATACGGGAGCATGAGGGCGCGAACGTGTTTATTTTCACCGTGGGCGAGGCGACTGACGACCTCGCGTTGCGGACGCACAATTTGGCGCAGGCGGTTGATGTCGCCTCGTACATGAAGGAGTTTTGAGATTAGGCCCTTGTCGCCTTTCATGAGCACCAACTCCTCGATTTCCTCCAGCTCTGCGCGCAGTTCGTCGATCACGGGCTTATAGTTATCCACCAGCAGATCGAGCACGAGGTGGGCGAGACGGTCGGGGCCGCGCGCCACGACGCCGGTTGCCTTCACACAACGGTCCAGCGCGGTTTGCACGGAGCGCAGTGGTTTGCGGTGGAAGGTCACGAGGTAATCCTTGCCGAGAAACAAATCGAGTTCGGTGGTGTTGAATTTTTCCGTGCGCGTGAAATCCACCGCGTGCGTTACAAGGAAGAGATGGTCGTCGTAGTCCTCGATTTTTGGCAGCGAACTCGGTGTGGCGCAGTCTTCGATTTCCAGCGGATGAAATTTAAAAACACCCTCGAGGATGGTCTTAATTTCGTCATCCGTGGGATCATCGAGATCAACCCAGATCACGAGTCCCTTATCGGCGAGCACGAGTCGCAACGCCTCGACTTCGAGGTCGCGGCCGACAGGCTTTCCTTCACTGAAAACAAAGGAGTGGATCATGCGTCGTCCGCTAAGATTGCGCGCAGATGGCTGGCCGCAAGCTCAAGTCGGCTCAAAATACGGCGCGTCGGAATCCAGGAAATCCGCTGGCGTCGCTGCCACACACGCGTTTTCTTCTGCGACATGAAGACGCTGCGCCTGTTTCAGGTTACCTCGCTGGTGTTGGGAGGACTCTTTTCCATGAATTCCATGCAAGCCGATGAAGGCATGTGGTTGCTCAACGCGCCGCCCGTGCAAACGCTCAAACAACGCCACGGTTTCGAGCCGTCGCCCGCGTGGCTCGCGCACGTGCAGAAATCCGCCGTGCGCTTCAATAGCGGTGGCTCTGGTTCGTTCGTGTCGGCCGACGGCCTGATCATCACGAACCATCATGTCGGCGCGGATGACCTGCAAAAACTCAGCGACGAAAAAAGCAACTTCTTGCGCGACGGTTTTCACGCCAAGGCCCGATCCGAGGAGAAACGTTGCGTCGATCTGGAGTTAAACGTGTTGATTTCAATCGAAGACGTGACCGCGCGGATCAACGCCGTCGTGAAATCTGGCGCATCCGCCGCCGAAGCGTTTTCCGCTCGTCGCGAGGTGAAAGCCGCGATCGAAAAGGAATCGCTCGATAAAACCGGGCTGCGCAGCGACGTCGTCACACTTTATCAGGGCGCGCAGTATCATCTTTACCGTTACAAAAAATACACCGACGTCCGGTTGGTCTTCGCGCCGGAACAGCAGGCGGCCTTTTTCGGCGGCGATCCGGACAACTTCGAATACCCGCGCTACGACTTAGATTTCTGCCTCTTCCGCGCTTACGAAAATGGCAAACCAGCGAAAATCGACCATTTCTTGAAATGGAGTGGGGGAGGCGCCGCCGAGGGCGAGCTAGTATTTGTCGCCGGCCATCCGGGTTCCACCAGCCGCCTGTTCACCTACGCCGAACTCGTCGATGCACGCGACCGCCGCGTGCCGAAAGTGCTCGAATGGCTGAAGACGCAGGAAGTGCTCCTGCTCAGTTACAGCGCCCGCAGCGCCGAGAACGCCCGCCGTGCACGCGACCTGCTATTTGGTTATCAAAACTCGCGCAAAGCCTACGACGGCGAATATGCCGGTCTGCTGACGCCGCAGGTTTTCGAAAAGAAAAAAGCCGAGGAAGCACGTCTAAAAAAAATCTCTGACGAACGCGCCGACCTCGCCGACACCCGTCAGGCTTGGGATGAAATTGCCGCCGCGCAAAAGGTCATCGCGCACACTTCGCCGCGTTACAATCTGCTCGAGCGCTATGCCGACCGCAGCAGCACGCTGCTCTCGATCGCGCGCAGTCTTTATCGCTCCGCCGCGGAAAAAGCGAAACCGAGTGGCCAGCGACTGCGCGAGTACCGTGACTCCAACCGCGCCTCCTTTGAACTGGCACTCTTTTCCGACGAACCGATTTACGACGATCTCGAACAAGTGCGGCTCGCGTCGTATCTGACTGGACTAGCCGCCACGTTTGGCGCCGATGACCCGGTTGTGCAGGCTGCGCTGGTCGGCAAATCGCCGACCGAACGCGCTGCCGAACTGGTGGCCAAGACCAAAGTAAAAGACGTGGCCGTGCGCAAAACGCTCTACGCCGCCGATGCCGCCACAGTGGAGAAAACCGCTGAAAGTGATCCGATGCTTGCTCTGGTACGCACGCTTGATGCCGACGCCCGGGCGACGCGCAAAGCCATCGAAGAACTCAGTGAGAGCAAAGAACAGGCCCAAGCCAAGATCGCGCGGGTGCGTTACGCCGCCGATGGCACGCAGGTGTATCCCGACGCCACGTTCACGCTGCGCCTAGCCTTTGGCACCATCAAGGGCTACGAAGAAGCGGGAACGCCGGTACCGCCGTTTACGACTATCGAGGGGATGTATGCGCGTTCGGCTTCGCACGAAGGACGCGAGCCGTTTGATCTTCCAGCGCGCTGGCTGGAGCGAAAGGGCAAGGTTCAACTGAAGACGCCGATGAATTTCGTCAGCACCTGCGACATTATCGGCGGCAATTCCGGTAGTCCGACGCTGAACCGCGCGGGCGAATTTGTGGGCATCATCTTCGACGGAAACCTCCAGTCGCTCGTGGCGGATTTCAGTTACAGCGACACGCAATCGCGGGCGCTATCAGTCGACTCACGCGCGATCATCGAAACATTGCGGCACATCTATGACGCCGGCGAGCTTGCCGACGAACTCCTCGGGAAACCGTGATCCTAGGATTTTACGCACAATATATATTATGTCTAATCTAGGTTGAGGCGGGATTCGTTTCTCTACCATCGCGCATCTCGCGTCCTTCCCTTCGAACAAAAAATCGGCGTGCGTTTTTTGGCGTGTTCTTGGACAAACTTCGTCTTTTCTTTTTATGCGTTTCTATAAATACCACGCCCTCGGTAACGACTACATTGTGCTTAATCCCGCTGACTTCCCCGCTTGGACGCCTGCGCCAAGCCTCGAACAGATACGCGTGGTGTGTCATCGCAACTTCGGTGTCGGCTCCGATGGCATTCTTTGGGGGCCGCTGCCCTCGCAAAAAAGCGAATTCGGGCTGCGCATTTTTAACCCCGATGGTTCCGAGGCGGAAAAAAGCGGCAACGGGCTGCGCATTTTCTCACGTTACCTTTGGGATCAGGGCTTGGTCAAAAATCCGGTCTTCACCGTCGAAGTCCCTGGCGGCCACGTTCAGTCCGTAATCAAGGAGAATGGTAAGCTCATCACAGTGGCCATGGGTTCGGTGAGTTTTGAAAGCGCAAAGATCCCGGTCAGCGTCACCGGTGCGCCCCGTGAGGTCATCAATGAAAAAATTCAGGTACTGGACCGCGAATTCACTTACTGCGCGGCGACGATTGGCAATCCGCATTGCGTGATTCCCCTGCCGGAAATTTCACCCGAACTCGCCCATAAGTACGGTCCGCATCTTGAGGTACATGGTAACTTCCCGCGCAAGACCAATGTGCAGTTTCTGAAAGTGCTCGATCGCACCAACATTCAGATCGAAATCTGGGAACGCGGTGCCGGTTACACCCTTGCCTCAGGCAGCAGTTCGAGTGCTTCGGCCGCTGTGGCGCACCGCCTCGGTCTCGTCGATAAATCGGTGACGGTTCACATGCCCGGTGGAAAAATCAGCATCGAGATCGGCGACAACTTTTCGATCATGATGACCGGAACGGTCAACAAAGTGGCCGAAGGCACAATGCACCCGCAGCTTTTTGAGGTGAAAGTCTAAACGGGCATTTGGCCCTAAGGCTTACTTCGGCTCTAGAAAACCGAGGGGCGGATCGCTTACCCCTAAGCGATCCGCCCTTGGTTTTCTATGTTACACCGGTTCTAACCGCTAAGCGGAAAAAACCATGCAAGCACTTTCATAGACGCAAGAATCGGCAGATTGTTTCAAAGAATATTCGTTGCCCGGCTTTTCCCCCGTGTTTGTCAAGGCCTCATCAGTCAAATAACGAAGAGGAAAGCCGTCGCGCAGTTCAGTATTTCACCGAGCATCCATAGGGTTCTGTCGCGGATTTTTCCACGGGCTTGCCTGCTTTGACCGCGGTGAGCGCGGCCGTGACGTAGTCCGTGGCCTTGGCGATATCAGCCGAATCGGCAGAGCGGATGCTGTCGATCGCGCCGTTGTAAACGAGAAGCCCGGAATCGTTGATCACGAAAAGATGGGGCGTGGTTTTGGCGCCATAGAGATGCCCCACATTGCCGTCTTTGTCGGTCAGGTAGGCGGTGGCCGTGGAATGGTTTTTATTAAGATAGGCCTTCACCTCAGAGGCGGAATAGTCCGCGCCTTGTTTGCCCGGCGCGCCCGAGTTAATGAGGAGCCAGATCACGTCGTCGGCGGTGGCCGCTTTTTGTAGTTTCGGCAAGTGACCGCTTTTCTCATAGTGTTTTTTCACGAAGGGACAGTCGGGGTTGTGCCATTCTAGGACGACGATTTTGCCTTTAAAGTCGGCCAGCGAGTGGGCCTGGCCGTCGAGGTCGGTCAGCGTGAAGGCAGGCGCGGGTTGGCCGATTTCGACGGCGGCGCGGGCGAGAGTGAAGGAGAAAGCCGTCAGCACGGCAGCAGTGAGAGCAAGGAGACGAAAGGGTTTATTCATGGTATTTAAGAGAAGGATGACTGTAGCCCAATGTTTCTCATTCGCCAGCGGACGAGCGGTTTTCACGTTGCTGCAAAAGACCCGCGCCGTCTACGTTCACAGGCACGCCTTTGAGCCCCGAGCCCTCCATCCCCCTTCGTGCCAGCCACGCGGACGCCTCAACCGATTTACGGAAGCTGGGCGCATGGAACGGCGTGAATCTTTTTCTTGTGATGGCGTTGCTCATCGGCGTCACCGTCAATCTTTTGCCTCAATGGCGGCACAACCCGGATCTGCCGCACGGTTGGTTCACACCGTTGGTTTTTCTGCTGCTGATCCATGAGGCGCGCACGCGGGGCGCACAACGCTTTCTCCCGTCCGGAGCGCGCACGGCGGCGGCGATTTTTGTTCTGCTGCTCGGAGGTCTGGCTTTGCTCACAGCGGGCGGACTTTACCTAGCTGCGCTGGAGTGGACGCATGCGCTCGTGGCCGCGATGTTGACGGCGGCGGGCTGCGCATTGCTGGCGGCAGCGTGGATTTATTTCTCCTTGAAGGAGGTTCGGTTCGTGCCGTTCAACTGGCCGGCGGGTGTGGCGATTTTTCTTTGGCTGCTGAGCGCGCCGCTGCCGCCCGGCACCTATGGCACGCTCACGCATGGTTTGCAGGCAGGCGTCACGGGAGTGGTGCTGGCAGTGCTGCACTTCCTCGGCATCGCCGCCGTGCAGCATGGCAATATCATCCAGCTAACCACCGTTTCTGTCGGCGTCGAGGAGGCGTGCAGCGGGGTGCGCAGCCTCGTCTCGTGTGTCTACGCTGGATTTTTCTTTTCAGCGACACTTGTGCGGGGAGCGAAGGCGCGGGCGTTGATCATAGCGCTGGCCGCGCCGCTGGCGGTGGCGATGAACCTCGTTCGCTCGCTGACGCTGACGCTGCTCGCGCACCACGGCGTCGATATCACCGGCGGTTGGCATGATGTGACCGGTTTTGCCGTGCTCGGCGTCACGTCTGCCGTGCTCGCCGGTTTGGCTGTGATGCTGGAACGCCGGCCCCACACAACGCCAGCGCCCCTACAGCCGCACGCCATGCACACCGCCGAATCGCCATCGCCTCGCGCCGAAACTGCGCCCAACGCATCGGCGGTGCGACTGCCTCGGTGCTTTGTCGCTGTTGGTTTGACGCTGGCGCTTCTCGTGGCCGGACTCTTTGTTGTGAACACGCGGCCGATCAGCGCGGTTGGGCGTGCAGCGCTGGACCCCGCAGCGCTTTTGCCGACGCATTTTGCGGGCTGGACCGTTTCCCGCGGTGACGACCTTTTTAGGTTCACCGCTCAGTTGCAGACTGACCGGCTTGCCCAAACCACCTACCACCGTGAAACGCCCGACGGACCGCTGCACGTCACCGTCTATCTCGCCTACTGGCCCGCGAGCCGTGTGCCCGTCAGTTTCGTCGCCGCACACACGCCGGATGCGTGCTGGCCGGGTTCGGGCTGGTCGTTGCGCCCACTGACTTCGGCCCGCGTGCCGATGACTTTGCCGAACCACCTGCTTGAGGAAGCCGAGTACCGGGTTTTTACGCAGCTCGGTCAGGCCGAACACGTCTGGTATTGGCATCTGCACGACGGGCGCGTCATTCATCCCAAGGGCGTGCGTTCGCCGCGGCAGTTACTTTTGCTGGCGTTCAAATATGGCTTTCATCGCGACGGAACGCAGCTCTTCGTGCGCGTGTCCAGCAATCAGCCTTGGAACGTCATTACCAACGAACCGCTCGTGCAGGAAATCTTTGCACAGCTCGCCCCCCACGGTCTTTAATCGCGTCATGCTTTTTCACCTCACTACCCAAGAAAAACGCACCCTCGTCTGGCTCGCCTTGCTCTTGGTGTTGGGCCTGATCGGCGCGTGGGTGTTGTGAACCTCAAACTTCCTCCAGCCATGCCCGACTCCTCTTCGCCCTCGGAAATCCGTCAACCCGCACCACCACCACGTCCTTTCCCCAGTCTCATAAATCTAATCACCTGGTTGCTGGGTTTAGTGCTGGCGGGTGTAGCCGTGCTTTTGGCCTGCCGTAATTTCACGCTCAGCACCACGGTTAAAATCCTGAGCACCGAGGTCGAGTTTACGCGCGTCGATGCGCAGTCGTTGAAACAGCAGCTCGAAGCCGAACGCATCCTCTCCGCGCGCCAACTCGCCGATCTCAAGAATGCCCCGGCGCTGGATTCCTTGTGGTTTGTGCGGCTCACGCCGCCCGCGGAAGCAGTCTTGCCGATGGCACGCGCGATCATTGCTTGGCAACCCGCAGCTGCCGCAGGGATATTGCTTGCCGAGCAACTCCCCTCGCCTGCTCCCGATGAAGAATATCGTCTCTGGCTTGAGAATGCCTCTGGCCAACGCAGTGACTTGGGTGTGATCGCCGTCAGCCCGACCGACACCGCTCCAGTCAAGTTTTTCGCCGCCGCCTCCATCGATAAATCGGCGCGCTTCATTCTGACAAATGAGCGGAAAACCTCCGCCACTGCATCAATTAGCTCGGTGATATTGAGCGGTTCGTTCTGACTCTTTGTCGCGCAAGCCAAGGATTTAACCACTTGCCAAGCAGTTTTATCATTAGGCCTCAAGCTTGTTTGGTAGAAATATACTTATCGCCCGGCCGAAAACTATTCTCGACGTCCGCCCATCCTTAATAACCCTTACGGCCCATGGTTATTAAACCCAAAGTTCGCGGCTTCGTGTGTGTCACTGCTCATCCGACGGGTTGTGCGGCCCACATTCAGGAACAGATTGACTACATCAAAAGCAAAGGCCCCATCAAAAACGGCCCCAAGAAGGTCCTCGTGATCGGCGCTTCCACGGGCTACGGCTTGGCCTCGCGCATTGGCGCTAGCTTTGGTTCGGGAGCCGACACCGTGGGCGTATTTTACGAACGCCCTTCCGATATCGAACGCCCTGCCACTCCCGGCTGGTACAACAGCTATGCTTTCACGCAAGCCGCGCGCGCCGCCGGTCTCTACGCCGGCAATGTCAACGGCGACGCCTTTTCCGACGAAATCAAAAAGCAGACCCTCGAGCTCATAAAAAACAAGCTAGGCCCGGTCGACCTCGTCGTTTACTCGCTCGCCTCCCCGCGCCGCACGCATCCCGTCACCGGCGTCGTGCATAAATCCGTGCTAAAACCCATCGGCGCGCCCTACACGAACAAAACCGTCGATACCGACACCGGTGCCGTGAGCGACATCACGATCGATCCCGCTAACGACACTGAGGTCGCCGACACGATCAAGGTCATGGGCGGCGAAGATTGGGAGCTGTGGATGAACGCCCTCTCCGACGCCAAGCTCCTCGCACCCGGGGCCACCTCCGTCGCCTATTCCTACATCGGGCCTGAAGTCACTTGGGCCGTCTACAAAAACGGCACGATCGGTCTCGCCAAAAACGATCTCGAACGCGCCGCCAAGAGCATCGACGCCTTGCTCAAGACCCACGGCTACGGCCGCGCCTTCGTCTCCGTCAACAAAGCACTCGTCACCCAGGCCAGCTCGGCCATCCCGGTCGTGCCGCTCTACATTTCCGTTCTCTACAAGATCATGAAGGCCAAAGGCACGCACGAGGGCTGCATCGAGCAGATCCAACGCCTCTTCGCGACCCAGATGTACAACGGCTGCGCGCTCAACTTCGACGAAGCCAGCCGCGTGCGCGTCGACGACTGGGAAATGCGTCCGGAAATTCAGGCCGAGGTGAATCGCATCTGGCCGCAGGTCACCTCCGAGACGATCAACGCCCTGACAGACATCACCGGTTACCGCGCTGAATTCCTCAAGCTCTTTGGCTTCGGTCTACCCGGCATCGACTACAACGCCGAAGTCGAGCCGCATTTCCCCTTCGAACTGACCTGATCCGACACCGAAACCAAAGCCCGCCGCCAACCTTGGCCGCGGGTTTTTTTGTGTCCCGCCAGAAAATAGAACCGCGCCCTGTACGACGTCAGCTACGCAGAATTCTTTGGCCTTTGCCCCTCTTTTGCCTTTGTGCTTTCCGCCATGCGAGCGATCCTCCAACGCGTCACTAGCGCCAACGTCACGATTGACGGCCGCGTCAACGGCCAGATCGGCCCCGGCCTGCTCGTGCTGCTCGGCGTGGCCGAAGGCGACACGCCCGCCGACGGCGAATGGCTCGCGCAAAAAATCGCCAAACTCCGCATCTTCGCCGACGAAGCTGGACAGATGAACCGCTCGGTCGTGGATATTGGCGGTGGTGTGCTGGTCGTTAGTCAGTTCACGCTCTTCGCCAGTACGCGCAAAGGCACACGCCCGTCTTTCAACGCCGCCGCCGCGCCGCAACTCGCGGAGTCGCTCTACGACGCGTTCGTAAACCAGCTCACCACGGTGCTCGACCGCCCTGTCGCGACCGGCCGCTTCGCCGCCATGATGCAGGTCTCGCTCGTCAACGACGGCCCGGTCACGTTGATCATCGACACGAAAACACGCGCGTAAACCGCCGCCGCTTTTCCGGCTGCGTTTACGTTATTCGTCAGTTTCGCCCTGCCACTTAAATGCGTCGCTAGAGGCCCTGGTTTTGGAAAAATACGCGCAGTAGTTCGGCTGACGACGTGGTTTTCCAGGCTTGGCCCCGGAACCACAACCCCGTTTCCCCCTCCCCATTATGGCTACGACTGCTGTTTCTCCTTCTCGTAAAATATCATCCCGAACTACTCACATGGGGAAATCATCGAGGCCGTCTTCCGCCACACCCGCGTCACCGTCGGCGTCATGACCGCCGCCAAACTGGCTTTCCACGGCCGACCCCGTCATTCACTGCCAACGCAACCGCTTCCGCGGTGCCGCCAGCGTCACTGGCGCGGTCGAAGCCTTCTCAGCTGCGCACGAAGATCGACGCCAACCCTGCCGAATCACGCCACGCGAAAGACCGCGCCGCCCGAATGCACTGGATGATCCGTAAGCTACACGGATTTTTCACGCAAAGACGCCAAGCCGCAAAGAAGACACGGCAACCCCGCCCAATTCGTTTTCTTTGCGGCTTTGCGTGAGTATTCTGGCCGTCGCACCTGCTTAAGACCAAGAGCCCGGAGCTTTTACATCAAAGCATAGCCCGTCGAAATTTTCACAGAAGAGAACGAAGTAAACGAAGACGCGGCGCTGAAAACCTTAGTCACTTTGCTCGCTTCGTTTTCTTCTGTGAAAATGCAGAAGCTTAGGGTATTTGGTATAACTCTACTCGAACATCGCGCCGAATGCTTCCGGCAGCGGGGCGGTGGCGCTGAAGCGGCAGGTTTGGCTGTTCAGCGTGTATTCAAATTCCGTATGCAGCGAATGCAGGAAGAGGCGTTTCTCGCCACTAGCTTTAGCGAAATCACGGTTCGCTTTGAAATCGCCGTAGGTCGCGTCGCCTACAATCGGCAAGTGGCGCTTCGTGCATTGCACGCGCAATTGGTGACTGCGACCGGTTTTGGGTTCGAGTTCGATCAGCGAAATCACGCGTGCATCGCGACGGGTGCGTAGCACGCGCATGTGGGCCTCGGAGGGAATGTGACCGGTCGTGGCGGTGCGGATTTGTCCGGCGCGTTTATCGACCGCCAGACGGTCCTGCCAGATTTCCTTTACGGAGCGGGGCACGCCGAAGACGAGCGCGTTGTACACCTTCTTCACGTGGCGGCGTTGAAACGAGGCGCGGACTTCGTACGCGAGTTTTTCGCTCGCGGCGCCGAGAAGCAGACCGGAGGTGGCGGAATCGAGGCGGTTCAACAACCAGAGTTTACCGGCAGGACGGCCTTCGGCTTCGGGCCAGTGGTAGAACTCGCCCTTCGTGTCGTAGTGCGCGATGAGCAACGAACGCGGTTCGTCGCGGGCGACGTTGGGATGCGAGAGCACACCAGCAGGTTTCGCAAAGGCGACGAGGCCGTTGGGATCGCGAGCGACGATTTGCACGTCGGGGCGAAGAGGAAGACTGGACCAGAAACTTTCTTTGGAGGTGCTCACATGCCGTAGTGGAAACTGAAGGTCATTTCTTGAGATTCTCCGAGGACAGCAACCATGTCGTCGGTCCATTTGCCGTAGGGCGCGCGCGAGGTGATGGCGCTTTTGCAGATGACGGCGGCCTGTTGTCCGCCAGTGCTCTGCGCGTCGATGATTTCGGTGACGTTGCCCTCGCTGGCTTCGATGCGAAATTTCACGGTCACGACGGTGCCGGTCGGCGGGTACACGTTGCTTTGAACGATGAGACGTTCCCACTGGATTTGCACGGAGTCGATCAGGCGTTGGAGGTAGGCGCCGTAGTTGCTCCAGCGTGAATCGAAGGCAGCGAGACCGATGTTTTGGGTGCCGAACTGATTGTCAGCGAGAATGGCCGGGCGAACACGCTGCGCCGGGAGACGGTGGCGCTCCTGCGGTTTTTGCGGGTCGATCTGGAACTGCGTGGGCATGGGATTGCCGACAAGCGAGGGCGCGTCCTTTTGTCCATCGAGTTTCTCCGGCACGGCTGTGGCGTTATCGGCGGGGGGGTTAACATTCATGCCGAAGCCGTCGGGGTTGGTTCCCTCGCGTTTTTCAAAGCCGGGCAGCGGCGTCTGTGCGCGACGGGCGGCGGCTTGCTGAAGTACCTGCTCGATTTCGGGCGTAGGCGGTGGTTCGGGTGTCGGGGCCGGCTGCGGCGGTGTGAGCTGGCCGCTGACGATCTGGTTGCTTTCGAAATCTTTTTTGCCCGTAGTGGCGGGGCGGTCGCTCTTTCCGTCGGGCGTGGGTTTTTCCTGGGCAACCTGCTGGTTTTGCGCGCCGAAATTGTTCGTTTTGTCCGGTATGTTTTCCGGGGCGTCGGGATTGACTTCGACGAATTTCTGCGGCGGCGGCACCGGTTTGCTCGGCATGATAAACGAATCTGGCGAGAGCTCGATGTTGAAGGCGGCCTTGCGAGCTGGCTTGGAAAACGAGGCGTTCGAATCAGCGCCGAGATGCCGCGTGGCGAGCCAGAGGATTAAAATAAAAGTCGGCCAGATGATCGCGGCGAGGATCATGCCTTTCACCATCGAGTCGGTGTCGTCCTCTTGCTCGCGCAGCCGCCGCACTTTGGGCGGTCGTGGAGTTTTGGAAGAAGGGCGGCCGAGGAGTTGGCTCATGGAATCGAAGTGGACGGTAAGGTTAGCCAAGCAGACCGCAACCCGTGAGAATTTGTTTCGTCGCTTCCATCGGCAGGCCCATGATGTTGGAAAACGAGCCGTGCCAGCCCTCGATAATGAGCTCGCGCCCCTCTTGGATGCCGTAAGCGCCAGCCTTGTCGAGCGGGTTGACCACGCGAAAATATTCGTCAATCACGGCGTCGTCGAAGGCCTTGAATGTCACCTCGCTTGTCACACCTTCGTCGATACGCACGCCGCTGCCGAGATGGCGCAGGGCGACGCCGGTGAAGACGACGTGGGTGCGTCCGGCGAGACGTTTCAACATCGCGCGCGCGGCGGCGAAATCCGCGGGTTTGTTGAGCACCTGATTGTCTATGAAGACCGTCGTGTCCGCACCGAGCACCCAGGCGTCGGGATGGCGCGTGGCGACCCAGTCAGCCTTGAGCGCGGCATTGTGCGTGACCATGTGGCGCGGGTCGGTGTCGGGGTCCTCGTGCTCCGTCACGTCCGCGACGACGACGTCAAACGCGAGGCCGAGTTCGCCGAGCAGCTGTTTGCGGCGAGGCGAAGCGGAAGCGAGGATGAAGCAGGACGAGGAGCTTGGCGAAATCACAGAGCGCCCAGCAGACGCGATTTGTCCGCTCCGGAGCAAGCGGGAAGACGCGCCGTGCCCTTTGAAATCACCAATCGTTTCGCTGGTTTTACGGAATCACCCCGAGACAAAGTAACCTAATAGGTTACTTTGTCTCGGACGTTGCCGTGCGGCTATCGCTGCTTCGGGCCGTGGCGGCGATCAACTGGGGTTTCGTCATGGAGCTTCAGTCGTCCGCGGTGAACTTCGTATGCAAATGCCATGAGAATCGCCACCTCGCCCCGGGTGCCTTGCGAGTTGTCAGCTCCGGGAAAGGCGTTCACGTTCGCGTTTTCTCATGCGCATTGGACTCGCTCAGATCAATTCCACCGTCGGCGACCTCGCTGGCAACCGCCGCAAAATCATCGACGCCTATCGCTCCCTCGTCGCGAGCGGCGCCGAACTCGTGGTGTTTCCCGAACTGATCGTTTGCGGCTATCCGCCCCGCGACCTGCTCTTCAAACGCCGCTTCGTCGCAGACAACGAGGAGTCGCTCACCGAGATCGCGCTCGAGGTCGGCGAAGTGCCCGCCGTGATCGGCTTCGTCGAAACGAATCCGTCGCGCGACGGCCGCCGCTCCTTCAACGCCGCCGCCTTTTGCCAACACGGCGAAATCGCCGTTATCGGCCGCAAATGTCTGCTACCGACCTACGACGTGTTCGACGAGGATCGCTATTTTGAGGCCGCCGAACATCCCGCCATCGTCACCCACGCGGGCAAAAAAATCGGCCTCACCATCTGCGAGGATATTTGGAAAACGCCCGCCATCGACACCGCCCGCCTCTACCGCGTCGATCCGATCGCCCAGCTCGCCGCGTCGGGCGTCGACCTCGTGCTGAATCTTTCCGCGAGCCCGTGGCACCACGGCAAAAGCCCCGTGCGCGAACAACTCGTCAGCGACTCGGCCCGCGCGCTGCGTTGCCCGCTTGTCTATTGCAACGCCATCGGCGGAAACGACGAACTTATCTTCGACGGCCGCTCACTCGTCGCCGACGCCTCGGGCCACATCATCTCTCGTCTCGCCGCCTTCGCCGAAGAGCTGCGCATCGTGGAAGTGGATACAATCGCCAAAGACACGGCTGCCGCGGCCTCGTCGTTTTCCACCGCCAGCAAAAGCCCGTTGCCCGCGCCGCCCACGACTCCGACTGGCGACAGCCCGGCCGACATCTATGCCGCGCTCGTTCTCGGCCTGCGTGACTACGCACAAAAATCCGGTTTTAAACGCGCCCTCGTCGCCCTCTCAGGCGGCATCGATTCCGCCGTCGTCGCCGTGCTCGCCGCCGAAGCCTTTGGTCCGGAAAATGTCATCGGCGTTTCGCTGCCCTCCGCCATTTCCTCGCAGCATTCCAAAGACGACGCCCGCCTCCTCGCGCAAACACTCGGCCTGCGCTTCGAAACTATCGCTATCGCCGAGGCCGTCGCCGCCGCCGAGACCGCGCTCGGCCCTGTGTTCGCGGGCCGCGCGCCCGACGTCACCGAGGAAAATATCCAGGCCCGCATTCGCGGTGTCATCATGATGGCGCTGTCGAACAAGTTCGGCTCGCTCCTCCTCACCACCGGCAACAAAAGCGAAGTCGCTGTCGGTTACTGCACGCTCTACGGCGACATGTGCGGCGGACTCGCCGTGATCTCCGACGTGTTTAAAACTCAGCTCTACGCCCTCTCACGCTGGATCAACCGCGACCGCGAGATCATCCCGCTCAACACCCTTGAAAAACCGCCAAGCGCCGAACTGCGCCCCGGCCAGGTCGACCAGGACAGCCTGCCGCCTTACGACGTGCTCGACGCGATCCTAAAAGGCTACATTGAACAAGGCCTTTCCCGCCGCGATTTGGTTCGGCAAGGTTTCGCCGAGGCGGTGGTCAACGACATCGTCCGCAAAGTTGACCTCAACGAATACAAACGCAAGCAAGCCGCCCCCGGATTAAAGATCACACCCCTCGCCTTCGGCGTAGGCCGCCGCATCCCCATCGTCCAAAAATACGTGAGCTGAGTGGGCCAACAGAAACCACTTATTCACACTAATTACGGGGAATGAGGGGAATTTCGATTCAACTTCTTGGCTTCTCCGAACATTCCCTCAATGCCCAACAATCAGTGCTCATCAGTGGTGAAAAATGCGCATGAACGATAAAACGGACAATTTATGTGAAGCCGAAGGTTACGCCCTGATGGGCGCGGCATTCGAGGTCTACAAGGAATTGGGCGCTGGCTTCCTTGAAGAAGTATATCAAGAGGCGTTGCAACGTGTACTCGCCGAAAAGCAGATTCCATTCATTGCCCAACCCAAGCTTGAAGTTTGGTTTCGTGGTGCGCCACTGACAAAGTACTACATTGCGGATTTTTTGCTGTACGACGCCATCGTCGTTGAAATCAAAGCAACTCGCGCGCTCGCACCAGAACACGAAGCCCAACTCTTGAATGAACTCCACGCCACCAAGAAACGCGTCGGCTACCTGATCAACTTTGGTGCATTCCCCAAACTCCAATGGTCCCGCCGAGTCGTTTGATTTACCAAAAGTCGCCTCCGAATTCCCTCAATTCCCCTTCATTAGAGTAAATCAGTGGTTAATTAATTATCTCCGCCATGCCAACCGTCTCCGAACAACTCTTCGCCCGCGCCCTGCAGCTCATTCCGGGCGGCGTTAATTCCCCAGTCCGCGCGTTTCGCTCCGTCGGCGGCGCGCCGTTTTTCGTCAAGGCCGCGCGTGGGGCCACTCTCGTCACCGCCGACAATCAAATCCTCGTCGATTTCGTCTGCACCTGGGGACCAGCCATCCACGGCCACAATCATCCCGTCATCAAAAAGGCCATCGCCGCCGCGCTTGAAAACGGCACGAGCTTCGGCACGCCCAATCCTTACGAGGTCGAAATGGCCGAGCTGATCGTGCGTTTCGTGCCCTCGATTCAAAAGGTCCGCATGTGCAACAGCGGCACCGAGGCCACCATGTCCGCCATCCGCCTCGCCCGTGGTTTCACTCATCGCGACAAGATCATCAAATTCGCCGGCTGCTACCACGGCCACTCCGACTCGTTGCTGATCAAAGCTGGTTCGGGTGCGCTCACCCACGGCAGCCCCGACAGCGCGGGCGTCCCGGCCTCCTTCGCGCGGGAAACCATTGTCCTCCCCTACAACGACCGCGCCGCGCTCGACGCTGCCTTCACCGTCAACCCCGGACAGATCGCCGCTGTCATCATCGAACCTTATTGCGGCAACGTCGGCTTTATCATGCCCGACGCTGGCTACCTCGCCTTCTTGCGCGAGATCACCGCGAAGCACGGCACCGTGCTCATCTTCGATGAAGTCATGACTGGCTTTCGCATTGCCCGCGGCGGCGTGCAGGAACGCGAAGCCATCGTTCCCGATATCACCTGTCTCGGCAAGATTATCGGTGGCGGTCTGCCCGTCGGTGCCTTCGGCGGACGCGCCGACATCATGGACCACCTCGCACCGCTCGGCCCCGTGTATCAAGCCGGCACGCTCAGCGGCAACCCGCTCGCCATGGCCGCGGGCATCGCCGCGCTTCAACTGCTTGACGACGTCACCGTCTATACTCGCCTCGACGTCCTTGGCCGTCAGCTGCGCGACGCCGTGCTCACCGCCGCCCGCGACAAAGGCCTCGCCGTGCAAGTCCCGCAGTGCGGCTCGATGTTCAGCATTTTCTTCACCGAAACACCCGTCCGCGACTACGCCACCGCACTGACCGGCGATGCCAAACTCTTCGCCAAATTTTTCCACGCTTGCCTGGCCAACGGCGTTTACCTCGCTCCGAGTGCCTACGAAGCCGGCTTCCTCAGCACCGCGCACGACGGCCCCGCCATCGCCCGCGCCTGCGACGTCCTGACCGAATCCATCAAAAACCTCTAAACACGGTGGCCTTTATCCATTCACCCTCTGTCGCTGTCATCGATATCGGCAGCAACTCGATCAAAATCCTCGTTGCCTGCCGACAGGATAACGGTGCGTTGACCGCGCTCTTCACCAAAACCCTCGATGCGCGGATCAGCGCGGGCATCAGTCAGGCCGCGCCCCGACTCAGCGAAGAGGGCATCGCACGCGGTGTCGCCGCGGTCCGCGAGTTGTTGACCGACGCAGCCACCTACATCTCGGCGAAAACCGTGCTCGTCGCCACCAGCGCCGTGCGCGACGCCGCCAACGGCGCGGACTTCCGCCAGCGCGTGCACGACGAAACCGGCTACGCGATCCGCACCCTCACCGGCGACGAGGAAGCCAACCTCATCGGACGCGGCCTGACCTGCGATCCTGCTCTCACCGGGCTGCGCGATTTCATGCTCTTCGACCTCGGTGGCGGCAGCCTCGAATGCCTGTCTTTCCGCGACCGAACCATTAAACAGGCGATCAGCCTCCAG
>Ga0209181_10000588_pt1 | contig 67350 bp, 57 predicted proteins | sample MAT05_FD_187208 | JGI IMG/M metagenome (GOLD analysis project Ga0209181, IMG submission 187208) | Freshwater microbial communities from Lake Fryxell liftoff mats and glacier meltwater in Antarctica - MAT-05 (SPAdes) (version 2) | ecosystem: Environmental > Aquatic > Freshwater > Ice > Liftoff... | reverse complement strand
ATACGGGTTTGATTGTTCGGCGTGACAGTGAGTGGACGCGGGCTGATCGAGAGCACTCCATCGATATAGGAAATGGCGTAATTATTGGCAAAGCCGGTCGAGAAGACGGCATTACTCGGCGTGCTGGCATAAGTCCCAACGCTGCTCATCGGCGTCGCAACCGTGGCAAAGGTCGCGCTGCTCAAGGAATCGCCGTTAACCAAACCGATCGGCACAACAGCGATCGTCGCGGGATTCGAATCACCATAGAGGCGAATGTAGCCAACGGGACTGACCGCAACCGGACGTGGGGCGATCGTGAATGCCGTGGCATTTCCCGGTGCTTGAACAAAGGTGTAGTTACCGTAGTTGGCAACGAGCCCAGCACCAGTCATCGCATACGGGCCGACGCCTGTGACGACATTTGTCGATGAGGTAAAGAGCGCGGCGCCCGTGGTAGCGGATAAAAGTGTTTCACCATTCTTAAAGCCAGTGACGCTGCCGGAGAACAAGGGATTGACGTCGCCGTAGACGCGACTGGCCGCGGTGGCGTTATAGGTGAGCACAGCGGGGATGACAGCCAGCGCGCCGCTCGCATAGGTGATCGCGTAGTCTGAGGGCGTGCCCGCCGTGAAGGATACAGCGCCAAGCGTGAGGGCATAATTGCCGACAGGGCTTGTGGCGACAGCGGGCGAAGTCACTACCACAGCGGCAGCAAGCGCATCGTTATTGGTTAGTGTACCGTTCGAGAAGATAATGCCGCCGCTGGTAGGATTAGCATCTCCGTAGGTTCGGCTCTGGCTGCTGGCCATGACCGTGATCGGACGCGCCAGTACGCCTAGGATGCCGTTGAGGTAGGTGATCGTGTAGTCGGAGGCGACACCGGTGGTGAAGACCACGCTGCTCGGAGTCAGCGTGTAATTGCCAATATGGCTAGCAACCGTAGCAGGCGAAGCGACCGCGAGCGTGGCGGCGAGAGCATCGGTAGTGGACAATCCACTACCGCCAATCGTGAAGGCGCCCGCGAGGGGATTCGCGTCACCGTAGAAGCGGCTCAGATTGTTGGCGGTGAGTGTAATCGGACGCTGCGTGACCGCCAACAAGCCGCTGTAGTAGGTCACGTTGTAATTGCCCCCAGAAACGCCTGAAAAGATGGCATTGACGGGATTCAGCTCGTAGCTGCCGACATGACTGGAGGCGATAGCGGGGGAACTCACCGAGACAATAGGGGAAACCGTATCACCATTGACGAGCCCATTGCCACTGAGGGTAAAGGCACCAGACGAGGGGTTTCCATCTCCGTAGACACGGCTCTGATTATTAGCCGTGAGCGTGATGGGCCGCGCCGTGACGCCAAGCGAGCCCGACGGATAGGTGATCGCATAATCACCGGAAGCACCCGAGGTAAAGCCGATGTTTTGGCCGGTGAGCGTGTAGCTACCAATGCTACTCGTGAGATCGGCGGACGAGGAAAGGGCAATCGTAGTTGCAAGGGTATCGCCATTGACCAAGTTACTACCGCCAACGATAAACCCGCCGGTCGCAGGATTGGCATTGCCGTAAACACGACTCTGGTTCGCGGCAGTGACCGTGATTGGCCTCGCGGCTACGCCAAGCGTGCCGGCAGCGTAGGTAATGGCGTAGTCCGAAGCGGTCCCTGTAGTGAAGACCGCGCCGCTCGGAGTCAGCGTGAAGCTACCCACGTGACTGGTGACTGTGGCAGGCGAAGTGACTGCAAGCGTGGCGGCTAAGACATCGGTATTGGCAAAACCGCTACCGCCAATCGTGAAGGAGCCCGTTGCGGGATTTGCGTTACCGTAGAAACGGTTCTGATTGACAGGGGTGAGGGTAATCGGGCGCGCTGCGACCGCGAGTGTGCCGACGGCGTATGTGATCGAGTAGTTGCTCGCAAAGCCGACGCTGAAAGCCGCGTTACTCGGCGTCAGCGTAAAGTTGCCGACATGGCTGGCCGAAGTGGCTGGCGAGGTGACGCTCAGATTGGAGTTGAACATGTCGCTACCGACCAAGCCACCTCCACCCACAGTGAAGGGACCAAGAGTCGGGTTCGGGTCGCCATAAGCGCGACTCTGGTTGATGGCAGTGATAATAATCGAACGCGGCGTGACCGCGAGAGAACCAGCGCTGTAGGTGATCGCGTAGTCAGAGGCCGTTCCGGCAGTGAACGAAGCCGAGCTCGGAGTCAGGGCGTAACCGCCAACGCTACTCGTGATGAGCGCGGGTGAACCCACGGCCACCGTCGATGCGAGCGTGTTACTATTCACGAGGTTTCCGCTCGTGATCGTGTAGGTGCCCGTCGTGGGGTTGGCATTGCCAAAGATACGGCTCTGGTCATCCGCCTTGAGTGTGATTGGGCGCGCGGTGACGGAATAACTCACACTATTTACGTCGGCGACGAGCGGGTAACGGGAGCTCAACCCGCCTGTATAATGAATAGCGTAAGCGCCTGCGCTCATAGTACTGGAAAGCGCTCTGTCGTACAGCGCCGTGCCGGTGAGACCTATATTAGACGAGTTGTCCTCAGCATCGACAAAACCAGAGGATACAACATAGCTAGGCGTCGCAATGGGAGCATCGCCGTAGATATGGCTGGCGGTTCCGGTAAACGCCGGCGTAACCGTCAACGTGTTCGCAGGAAAATCAGCATAAATAAACCCATTGCCAGTGGCGGTGATCGCCACCGGGGCATCACTGCTGTAGGTCTTTCCGTACTGTCGGAAACTAGAAGTAAGGCCGCCCTTCACCGTGTGAACTGAACCAACAAGATCAGGTGTCTTGCTATAAATGAGCCAGCGGTGCCCGCCTCCGACGGAAAGAGCTCCCGCGCCAGCATTGTTTATAAAGTTGCCAACACCTTCGGTGGAGAGCGCAATGTCTCCCGCCGTGGCGGTGAGGGTCGCCCCTGGTACAAGAGTGAGATCACCACTTGCCCGAATCGTGAGATTACCCGTAGCCACCGTTGTGCCAACCTGAATGGCATTTGTATTATTGATTGTTACGTTGGCCGCATTCACCCGCAGCATATTAATATTTGTCGTGGGTGTTGTCAGAGTGACATCGCCACCTGTCGTGTTGATATTAGCACTATTTCCAACGGTGACCGTGCCCGCAGTGTTTACCACATTGCGCGCAGAAGTCGTGATAATATTCAGGTCGTTAGTGATTGCGCTCTGCCCCAGATCAATCTTCCCGGTGACCGCACCTGGCGTCGTCCCATTATGGGTTATAGTGAAATTATTGGCAGTAATCTGTCCGGTGGAAATAGCACCGGACGTGGATTGCGTACCCATGGAGATCGACACTGAACCTGTTCCCGCATTGATATGATTATTATTACTCAAGGAAGCGACGCCCGAGCTACGATAAGCCGACTGTCCCGCGACACCGACCGCTTCGTCGTTGACCTTGAAACTCACGTCTCCGTTGTCGCTGAATATATCCGCATTCACGGTGATGCTTTGACCAGCCTGAAAAATGAGCGTACCACCCACACCGCTCAAATTATTTGAGGTAATCGAATTACTAACGACGATATTGTTATTGGCCTGCAAGGTGACAGCTGTACCCAGATCGGTCACCGCAGTGATGGTCGATGGATCAATAGTCGACGAGCCCGAGAAATTTGTAGTAAACGCCAATGCATCCGAGCTCAACACCGCACCTCCACCGGTCGTCACGATGATATCCTTCGGATCGAGCAGAAGTGTGCCAGCCCGCCCTTTGGCTGCAGAGGCATCGACCAATCCTTTAAAAATAAGATTATTCTTACCCGAGACCTCGATCTTTCCGCCATCGCCAAAACGGCGACCGCCCCGGGCTTCGACTTTTCCATAGAACTGAGTGCCTTCATCGGACCAGACAACGATCTGGCCGCCCTGCCCCAATGCGCCGGCATTCGCCTTCATCAAGGCTTCAGCACCAATATAAGTTTTCTTTGCATTACTGATCGCGGGGTCCTTTCCCTGATAGCCGCCGCCGATATAAATCTGTCCGCCACCCGCTTTACCTGAGGCATCGACAACCGCGGAACCAAAGAGCCCCACCTTCTCACCGGTCATGATAATCTTACCGCCGGTCTCGCCCACTTTCCGTCCAGTCGCGTCGAGCTTGCCAGTACTTTGAACGCTACCGGCATCGCCACCGTCGAGGATGATGCGGCCGTTCCTCGAATGCATCGTCCGCGCTTCGATCACGCCGCTATTAGACACGACGCTCGACGAGAAATTGCCCGCAGCCCGGGCAGTCATGAATACCACGCCCGCGTCCGATTTGATTAAACCTTTATTCGAGACCTGCGCTTCCACCGCTGCTTCATCGATTGTAAAGCGGATCAGGCCGTCGCCATTGAAATCGAGACTGACCTTGTTGCCCGCGCCGAGCGCAACCGCACCGCGACGCGCCGAAATCTTTCCCTCATTGGAAACCACCGGCGAAATGAGCGCCACGACACCACCGGAGTTGGCAGAAATCTTGCCCAAGTTCGTCACGCTGCCCGCGCCGCCCGTGTTGATGAACCGGTATTTACCGCCAAGAAAATCTTCATTGGAAATATCGAGGCTGGAAGCGACGAGACTGCCGACATTCACCGTGGAATTTTTGCCAAAATAGATGCCGCTCGGATTAACGAGAAAGACCTGTCCGTTGGCCTTGAGCGACCCGAGGATCTGACTCGGATTCTGATCAAAGATGCGATTGAGCGCAACGGCGTTGGCGTCCGGCTGATTGAATTGAACCGTCGCATTCTCACCGATGTTAAAAGTCCCCCACTGCGCCACCAAACGATCAGAAGCTTGGGTAATCGTAAGCTGATTTCCGCTCTGATTAATACTGCCCGAACCTGAAACGATCTGGCCGCCGGAGGGCAACTCAACCGCGCGAGCAGAAAATAACCAGGTTAAAACAAGGAAAGCCACTGCGCCGCGAATAAGCTTTGGCGCCGTGCCGAATGTGCGACTAAAGAAAGGGTAAGTACTCATGGCCGAGGATGTTTGGCTGAGACGGGTTAAAATAGATACTGACAGATGACCCAGAATTTACCGGACGATTTTTGGCCGTCGGAATCCTGGCCACTCATTGTGCGACCGGGATTCCCTCCCATTTTGTGGGCGTAATTGAGACGCACCGAGTAGACGCCAGGCTTACTGAGCGCGGCACCGATGCCGACATCGTTCAGCCAATAGCTATTGTAGCCGGTTGCGGTTTGCAGGGCTCCAGCCCAAGGCTTTTTATAGAATGCCGTGTAGCCGGTGTCGGCAAAGGCCGAGAGCTGCACGCTGCCCCATTTCAGATTGAGACCGAGGTCCTTTTTGAGCTCCAAACTGAAGAGATGCCCTTCGTCGCCGGAAGCCTCACCAACGGGATACGCGCGCAAGCCGAAGGGGCCACCAAGCGCGAATCTCTCACTCGAATCAAGATTCCCCGAAGCCAGTTGCCCATAGTACGAACCGTACAAAGCCAACGTGGCGGTCAGCCGTTGGTAGCGCGACGCCGAAAGATTCACGCGGGTGTAGACGCCGGCGGCCTTGGGTCCCGCTTTGTCGGCGAGCGCGTCATCCCGATTGCCTGACAAATCAACATCACCAATGGTGGCAATCACAGCCCACGTCGTAAAACCGCCGCCGCCGAAGCTATCAGAATGCTCGCCGCGCAGGCCGAGGTTACCGTTGTGCACGCGCTTGTCGCGAATCGTGGCAAAAAAAATTTTGTCGATCAGCGCCTTGAATTCGTAGCCACCCGTTACGCTGAGGGTAAACGATCGCTGTCGAATCAGCGGGTACGAGGCGCCAGCCGCCAATGTCCGCGCTGTGCCTTCAGGGCGGAGCACGGTGGGGCCGTCGATCAATTTGTACTGCATGCCCGTCGCGGCCACGTTCGCCCGGAAACCACGCGAGCCGAACGGTGCGCTATAACTAAGGCGCCCCTGCCCGAGTCCTTCGGCACCGCTGAGCATAAAATCAAATTCGTCACCGATATGAAAAGGATCGCTAAGGGAGAGCAGCGCATTGCCACGCCATGACCCAGTGTAGCGATTGCCATAGTTATCCGCCCAGAGCATGCCGGAAATGAGCGGTCGTTCGGCGACATTCACCGTCACATGCGTCGTGCCGGGTTTTGAACCGGGCGAAAGCAACGCCCGAGCCGTGACCCCCGGAAGATCATTCATCAAGAGCAGTGCCCGCTCGAGGTCGCACTCACGAAGGGGAGCGGCGTTCGACAAGAAGGAGTCCGCGATTCCCTTAATTTGATTTTCACCCAGCCTGACCTCAGGCGCACGAAAAACAGTGATGCCGCCGTCGCTGCACGCCTTCATCACCGTAATTTGAATCGTGCCGCCCGTCACGTCCTGCTTTGGCAAATACGCGCGGGTGAGGAAAAATCCTTTCTGCCGGAACAACGCGTTAACCTTCTCCACGGCGGCTTGCAGTTCGAGCAGGCCGAGACTTTTGCCAACCGAATCATTCACCACCGACTGAAGTTCGACCTCGCTCACCCACCCTTCGTAACCGGAAAAAGTGAAGGCATTCACCAAAACAGATACGGCGGACTCGGTCAGTGCGGGCTTGGCGAACTCAGCCGACTCTGCGTTTGGGAGAACGCGACGCGCGGGTTCACGCGGTGACTGCGATTGTTGTTCGCGCAGAATCTGGCCAGCATCAGGTTGAGCGGCAATAACCACGGTCGCCGAGGCGAACGAAAATGCAGCGTGCAGGAAAGTGCGTGGAATCATAAAAGCCCGCCGCTCGCACCGCACGTAAACGCATGGCAAATAGCCGCTGCGCTCAGGGAATGAGATAGAGTGACTGGGTGATTACTTTTCGTCACATTCCCGATCGGACTTAGTGGAATCTCCTCAGTCGGAGTCAGGCTCGCATCCGCCAAGAGCGTTTCGGATTTCCGCTGTGAAACATCCCTGCGGCCCGCCATGACGGTGTTGCCTTGCGTCCGCGGCGACAACAATTTCGGCCACGCATGAAATCCTACCTCACCTACGGCGCGCTCATCGCGGCCGGCAATGGCGTCGTCACGTTAACCCTTTATCTCGCCGGTTTTCATTCAGACCCGGGCAAACTTCAAGCCGCCAACCTGGCCTCTTTCGTGACCGGACTCGCCCTCGGCGTCAGTTTTTTGATCGTTGGCCTCCGCGCAAAACGCGCCGCTCTGCCTCCGACGCAGGATTTCAGTTACGGTACGGCCTTGAGTGCCGGTGTGTTGATCTCACTTTTTGCCGCGCTTTTAGGAACGGCTTTTCAATATCTCTACCAGAGCTTCATCAATCCCGGTCTCGCCGATTTGCTGATCCAGGCACAAGAAACTCAACTTCAGCAACGGGGCGTGCCCGCCGAGCAAATTGAAAAAGCACTGCAAGTGATGCGCTTTTTCATCAAACCCTCGGTGCAAGCCTTCATCGGTTTTATGTTCAGCATGGTTTTCAGCACGCTCGTCGCGCTGGTGACCGCAGCTTTCCTCAAACGCAAAGCCACCGAAAAGCCCTTCGCCCCGACGACGGCCTAGTCGCACCGCTCCCTGCGCTGCTCCACTCGATCGCTAGAAAAACCACACTTGAACCACCAAGCATAGAAGAAACAAAGGATGCACATGAAATCATGTGTAGAGATCGTTTCACTCGATGAATGAAATTGAGCCAAAACGGTTTCCGTAGCTCATTGATTGCCCTTCGCTTCTTTGCTTCTTCGCAGTTCAAATCCAACTGCGGGATCGAGGATAAAAATAGAAGGGCCCCGGATTTCTCCGGGGCCCCGTTGTTTACTGTCTAATAACTATCCAACAATTTTACTTGCTGAACAGTCGCCCACCCAGTCGGTAGTCGGAGGCCGCGAAGGCCAAGAGGGCAGCAACGGCTGCGAAGCCGAAGACACCTTCCACACCGACATCCGGAGAACGAACTCCGGCGACCGCCGCTACGACAGCCAGAAGACCGGCAGCGACAAGGGCGATGGTAGTACGATTTGCTTTCATGTTGTTATCCTTTTTTTAAGTGTCCGATGACTCGGACGTGAGAAGAGTACACTATCTCATCCAATAGTTGAAATAATTGATTTCTATCGTATCCATAGTTTAAAACTATTCCAATTATGGAACTCCAGCAACTCCGCTACCTCGTCACCGTCGCTGAAACAGGCAACTTCACCCGCGCCGCAGAGCGTTGCCACGTTAGCCAGCCCTCGCTGAGCCAGCAAATCATCAATCTTGAAAAGGAGCTGAAGCATAAACTTTTTCACCGACTCGGGCGCAAAGCTGTGCTGACCGAGGCCGGCGCGGCATTCATGGACCGAGCGCGGCGCATCCTCTTCGAAGTCGATGACAGCACGCGCGAGTTGCAAGACAGCCCCGGCCTCGAGCGCAAGATCACCGTCGGTGCTATCACCACGCTCGCCCCCTACCTGATGCCGCAAATGCTGGCGCTCTGCCATACCCGGCTCCCGCACTTGCAGGTCAATCTACGCGAAGACTTCCGTGCCAACCTCACCAAAGCCGTGATCGATGGCGAACTCGATCTCGCGATCGTCTCTTTGCCCGTTAAAGATCCTAACATCTCCGTCGAAGCACTTTTCGAAGAAACGCTCATGCTCGTGGTGGGCAAACCCCATCCACTCGCTAGCAAGCATGTGGTCACAACTGAGGACCTTAAAACCCAGACCTTCATCCTTCTCGGCACCAGCAGCAGTCTCGCCAGCCAAATCCAACGGTTCTGCGGCGATCACAATTTCGAACCCAAAATCGGTTATCGCTGCGCACAGGTCGCGACGGTCAAGGCCTTGGTCGCCCTCGGCGTCGGTATTTCCATCCTGCCCCAAGTCACCCTCGGAGCCGATGACCGCTCAAAAATCATCGTTAAACCCCTCGCCGACCGCACGCCCACGCGCGAGATCGGCGTCATCCGCCACATGCAGCGCTACCAAAGCCTAGGCGCGGAACAGTTCATCACAGTATTAAGAGAGCACGTGAAAAAGCCGCTTAGGCCGTGAGGTTCGGTTTGTTGTTTCAAAAAACAGCCCGTACATTCTGCTCTCCATGCCTTCTTCCGCCCAACCGCACGCGCCGATCAACGAGAAGCTGGTGCTCGCGGTTTTGGCCCTGGTTCAGTTCACCCACATCATGGATTTCATGATCATGATGCCGCTGGGCTCGCACCTTATGCGGGTGTTTTCGATCACACCGGGACAATTCAGTTATCTCGTCGCCACCTACGGCCTGGCCGCTGGCCTGTGCGGTTTTCTCGGCGGCTTCATCCTCGACCGCTTCGAACGCAAACACGCACTGCTCACGCTCTACACCGGATTTTCCCTCGCCACGCTCGGCTGCGCGCTGGCCCCCAGTTACACGCTGCTGCTCGTGGCACGCTTCGCCGCCGGTGCTTGTGGCGGCGTCGCTGGTTCGGTTGTTTCCGCCATGGTCGGCGATCTCGTGCCACCTGAACGACGCGGCCGCGCGATGGGCGTTGTGATGTCGGCCTTTCCGCTCGCTTCGGTGCTCGGCATACCGACCGGACTGTGGCTCGCGGGACGCTACGAATGGCATGCGCCGTTTTTCCTCCTGTCCGGACTGAGCGCGGTCATCCTCGTTTGCGCGCTGCGCTGGCTGCCGCATGTGCGCAGCCAACTCACCACCACCCATCCTTGGGTGCAAATGCGCGCCATCCTCACCCACCCGATTCATCAACGCGGCTTCCTGCTCAGCGGCGTGCTGATTTTCGCAGGCGGCAGCATCATCCCCTTCATGGCACCGTCCATGGTCGCCAACGTCGGCTTGCGCGAAGATCAACTTTTCAAAATTTATCTCTGCGGCGGCGCCGCAACTTTTATTTCAACCTTCTTCATCGGCCGCCTCACCGACCGCTATGACAAACTCCACGTCCTCACCGTCATCAGCGCCGTGGCGGCCGTCACCGTACTCTGCGTCACGCGCCTCGGCCCCGGCTCGATGACGCTGGCCCTCACCACCACGACCATGCTCTTCGTTAGCATGTCTGGTCGCTTCGCTCCCACCATGGCCATGATCGCCAACGCCGTGGAAGCGCGCTACCGCGGCGGCTTCATGAGCGTCAACTCCGCCTTCCAACAAGTCGCCAGCGGCCTCGCCAATCTCTCCGCCGGCCTGCTCGTCACGCGCACCGAAACCGGTCGCCTCGTCGGATATCAGAATGCTGGATACGTCTCGCTCGCCGCCTTCGTCGGCACCGTTATCCTCGCCTGGCGTCTGCGCGCCGCCGCCCCGCACGCCGCACGCCCCAGTCGCGCCCCGGTGCTTGCGCCTGAGGTGGCAGCGACTTCCTTGCCGGAATAAATGACAACTCCCTCGCCCACGCCCGCCTCTTTGCCTCATCCGGCCGCGCTCACGCCACGTCGCCCGGAAGTGCTCGCACCCGCCGGCGACTGGGAATGCGTGCGCGCCGCCGTGGAAAACGGTGCCGATGCCGTGTACTTCGGCCTCGAGCGCTTCAACGCCCGGATGCGCGCGCACAACTTCACCGCCGCCGATCTTCCGGCGCTGATGACGTTTCTCCACCGCCGCGGCGTCCGTGGCTATGTCACTTTCAACACGCTCGTCTTCGCCGACGAACTCGCCAGCGCCGCCGACTACCTGCGCCCAATCATCGCCGCCGGCGTCGACGCCGCCATCGTGCAGGACGTGGGCATCTTTCGATTGATTCGGCAAATCTCACCCAACTTCCCCCTCCACGCATCGACGCAGATGACCGTGACCAGCGCTGCGGGCGTGGCCTTTGTCCGTGAACTCGGTGCCGAACTCGTCGTCCTCGCCCGGGAAAACTCACTCACCGACATCGCCAAAATCCAAGAAGCCGCTCAAGCGTCCGGCACGTCGCTCCCGCTCGAAGTCTTTGTCCACGGCGCCTTGTGCGTCGCCTACTCCGGCCAGTGCCTGACCAGTGAATCGCTCGGCGGCCGCTCCGCCAACCGCGGCGAATGCGCGCAGGCCTGCCGCCTGCCCTACGATCTCATCGCCGACGGCCAGAAGGTCGACCTCGGCGACCGCCGCTACCTACTCAGCCCGCGCGACCTCTCCGGCATCGACGTACTACCCGATCTGATACGCAACGGCGTCGCCTCGCTCAAAATCGAAGGACGCCTCAAGAGCGCCGAATACGTCGCCAGCATCACCCGCATCTACCGCCAAGCGGTTGACCGCGCGATGAACGCCGTCGTCAAGGCAAACGCGTCCACCGCCACGCCCGCCGCCGACCGCTACGAGCTGGAAATGAGTTTTTCCCGCGGTCTCTACACCGGTTGGTTCGGCGGCACCAACAACCGCGAACTCGTGCACGCCCGCTTCGGCACCAAGCGCGGCGTTTTCCTCGGCGAAATCACGCGTGTCCAAGGTGAAACCGTTTCACTCCGCCCTGTCGCCCCGCTCAAGGCTGGCGATGGCGTTGTGTTCGACGCCGGCCGCCCCGACGAACGCGAGGAAGGTGGCCGCCTCTACTCCGTCGATTTTCGCGGCGGCGAGGCCGTGCTCGGCTTCGGTCAAGGCGACATCAATTTCCACCGCGTGAAAGTCGGTCAGCTCCTCTGGAAAACCAACGATCCCGCACTCGACCGCAACGTGCGCCAAACCTACGAAGGCGAAAAAATCCGTCACCAGCGCCCGATCACGATCGAAGTCCACGGCCACGTCGGCACGCCGCTCACCGTCATCGCCGAGGACGAAGAAGGCCACGTCGCCCGCGTGATCTCGCAAATCCCACTCACCCCCGCGCTCGCCCAACCACTCTCCATCGAACGCCTGCGCGAACAGCTCGGCCGACTCGGCGGCACACCGTTCAAACTCGGCGCGCTCGACTGCCAACTCGAAGATGCCGTCATGCTGCCCGTCAGCGAACTCAACCGCCTGCGCCGCGACGCCGTGATTGAACTGGAGCGCCTCAGAGCGCTGCCCAAGCGTTGGACGCTCACCGACACTCCGCCAATCCTCACCGTCGCGGCCAAGACCGATCCTTTGGACACCGCCAACGCTTCGTCCGCTGAACCGGAGATGATCCTCGTCGTCCGCAGCCTTGCCCAGCTGGAAGCCGCATTGCGCTGCGCCGGAGCCGACACGGTTTATTGCGAGTTCGAAAACCCGAAGCACTACCGCGACGCCGTCCGCCTTTTCCGCGAAGACAACGCCCGCCGCGAACCCGCCGAACAAACACGCCGCACCATCTGGGTGATGCCTCCGCGCATTTTCAAACCCGGCGAGGAATGGATTCTCAACCAAGTGCGCTCCTCCGAGGCCGACGGGTATCTTGTCCGCAACTACGACCACCTCGCCTTCTTCGCCGCCGACCGGAAGCGCGGTGATTTTTCGCTCAACGTCGCCAATCCGCTCGCGGCGGAATACTTCATCAAGCACCACGGTTTGGAGCGCGTAACTGCGTCATACGACCTCAACGTCGCGCAGCTCGACGCCCTGCTCGCCTCGACGCCGCCCGGCTGGCTCGAGCTCACGCTGCACCAGCACATGCCGATGTTTCACATGGAGCATTGCGTGTTCTGCGCCTTTCTCTCCGACGGCAAGGACTACCGCGACTGCGGCCGCCCCTGCGACACGCGCCAAGTCAAACTGCGTGATCGCGTCGGCGCGGAGCTGCCGCTCAAGGCCGACGCCGGCTGCCGCAACACCGTATTCAACAACCGGGCACAAACAGGCGCCGAGTTCTTCGACCGCTTCATCACCCGCGGCGCCCGCCACTTCCGCGTCGAGTTTGCCGACGAGTCACCCGAGGAAGTGCTCCGCATCGCCTCCTGCTACGGCCAGCTCCTGCGCGGCGAAATCCGCGGTGCGGATCTATGGCGCGAATTCAAATTCATCAATCAAATGGGCGTCACGCGCGGCCAGCTAGAAACCGCGCCACAACTCATTCAGCGCAAGAGCTGAGCCCGCGGCACCGACTCACGACGCTTCGCCCGGCTGGCCAAGCGGGATGTGAAAATAAAAATCACTACCGTCGCCCAACTTGCTGCTACAGGCAATCGTGCCGCCGTGCGCCACCACAATCTCACGGGCGATGGAGAGACCCAGCCCCGCGCCCCGGCGGGTCTGACCGGGCCCGCGGTAGAATTTTTCGAAAACGCGCGGCACGCATTCATTGGGAATGCCCGGGCCCTGATCCCACACGCCGAAGCGCAAAAAGCCTTCAATGGCGGGCTGTGCGTAGAGCAAAATCTCGCTTTGCGGTGGCGAGTACTTGGACGCGTTCGCCAGCAGATTGATGAAGACGTGCCGCAACCGGTCCGGATCGACCCAGATCGAGCCCAGCTCGCCCGTCACCTTGATCACCACCGTCTGCTCCTCCGCGTCGACGATCGGTTTGATCTCCCGCGCCATATCCGCAAGCAGGGCCGGGACAGGCACCTCCCGCCGGTGCAGCGTCGAAACGCCACTCTCCAAGCGCGAAAGATCGAGCAGGTCGTTGAGAATCCGCAACAGACGATCAGCGTCATCGCGCGCCGTTTCCAGCAGGTCGTGCTGCTGGGGCGTGAGCGTGCCGACCTGTTCTTCCAACAACAAATATACCGCCATGCGCAGGCTGGTGAGCGGCGTTTTCAGCTCGTGACTGACTGTGCCAACGAGATTGCTCTTGGCGTCGTCCAGCAACCGAAACTTCGTCACATCCTGCAGGATCAAAGCGGCACCGCCAAAGCCCGTCAGCGCATCGCCAATGGCGAGAATGCGCGGCAGGTAGTGCCGCTCCTCGCCGCCCAGCCAGGCCGTGACCGCGCAATCATAAGTGGACGGTAGGAAGTGGTTTCCCGAGGCCAGCACCTCATGCAAACGCTCATCAATCGAGGGCGGAAAGCCATCGACAAACTCGGGCGTATCCGCCAGCACGTCCGCCGCGGGATTACGCACCTCGAGCGTACCATCGTGCGCGATGACAAAGAGCGGGTCGGGCGTCGAGGTGAGCGTGGCCTCCATCGTGCGCTGGGCCCGCACCACTTTTTCTGCCGTCGCATCGCGGTAGGCGCGCAGCTTAGCGGCCATGGCGTTGAACGTGCCCGCGAGTTCACCCAGTTCGTCGCGCGTGGTCACCGGAACCTCCTTCTCCCAGTTGCCATCGCCCAGCGCGGCCGCCGAGGCAGTCAGTGCCTGAACCGGTTGCAAGATGGAACGAGCCAGCCGATAGGAGAGAAACAGCGACAGCAGAACGCCACCCACGAGCGAGGCGAGCAGGACGTTGATGCCGGTGTGAACGACCTGAGCCGCTTGCCCCGTCGCTGAACTGAGGTCCGCGTAATCATACTTGGTGATTTCCTTAACTGCGTTGAGCGTGCGATAGAGCGCATCCTCGGTCTCCTGATAACTGCGCATCGAGGGACCGTTCTTAGAATTAAACACCTCGTCGCCGTACACGGTCAGCCGGTCAAAGGCATTGGAGATCTCCGCCACAGCCTCGGCGCGCGCCGTGCCCTCGGAGGTGAACGATTGCTCCATCAACGCCCGCTGGAAACTGCCCAGGTGCTCCTCATAAGGACCCTTCGCTTCGAGCACACGGCCATTTTGCCCGTCATGGATCGACTGAACCATCAGAACGGCGTAATCCCTCATGTCGTGACAGCCGATCATCCAGCGGTAGTTGGCCGCCAGCCGCGCTTCGAGTGAACGCGACAGCTCGCGCGCAATAAACACTGTCGCCAATCCCACAACAATGAATAGGAGCAAAAGGGGCAGCAGGCCGAGATAGAGCCGCGTGCGGAGCATGAATCGAGAAACCATAGTCAGAAAGCCGACGCCAGTGGAATTTGAGCGCCGGCCATCATGCGATTCACAACAAACCGAGTTTCTGCCGCTTGCGGTACAACGTGGCCGGATCAATGCCTAGCGTGCGCGCCGCCTCGTCGAGATTGCGCGAGCAGGCCAACGTGCGCCGGATGTGCTCGGTCTCCAGCTGGTCGATGGTGACGCGCGCGCCCACCACGATGCTGGAGTCGGCCGGCACGGAAAACTCCTCGGGCAAATCAGCCGGTTCGATCACCTCACCCGACGCCAAAATGACCGCCCGCTCGATCACATTACGCAGCTCACGGACATTACCCGGCCAAGTATAGCGAACGAACGCCTCGCGCACCGCCGGCGAAAAGCCAGTGATCTTCTTGCCCAAACCCGCGGCAAAAAACTTGCCGTAACTTTCCGCAATATAGAGCAGGTCCGCAGGCCGGTCCTTCAGGCCAGGCAGCAGCAGGCTGATAACGTTGAGACGGTAGAAAAGATCCTCGCGAAAACGCCCCATCTTTACCTCATCGGATAGGTTTCTGTTGGTGGCCGCGATGACGCGTACGCTGGCCCGGCGGATTTTCGCCTCGCCCACCCGCTCGTACTCGCGCTCCTGCAGCAGCCGGAGCAGCTTGGGCTGGATCTCACGCGGCAGCTCCCCGATCTCGTCGAGAAAAAGTGTGCCTCCCTCGGCCGCTGCCACTTTACCAAAGGTGTCGCCCACGGCGCCAGTGAACGAACCTTTCACATGACCGAACAACTCGCTCTCCAACAATTCGCGAGAGAGACTCGGACAGTTGACCGTGATAAAGGCATTGTCCCTGTGCGCGCTGCGACGGTGGATTTCCCGCGCGAGGATGCTCTTGCCCGTGCCGCTCGGCCCCAGAATCAAAATCGTCGCCGAAGTTTCCGCCGCCTTAAACGCCATATGCAAAACCCGCTGCACACCCGGTTCGGCCGATTCGTAATTCACCGGCGGCGTCTGCTCCGTCAACTGAGTTTCGAGCTGTCGGACACGCTGCTCCAGCTTGCGCGAATGAGCCACCTTACCAAGCACCTGGCGGATCTGTTCCGGGGTGAAAGGCTTCGGGATAAAATCAAAGGCCCCGCGACGCATCGCCTCGACCGCGGTGCTGATGTTGGCAAACGCGGTAAACATAATAACGGCCATCGCGGGCTGCGCCTGTAATAGTTTTCCCAATACCACGAGCCCGTCCTCCGAGCCGAGGTTGAGATCGAGGAAACACACGTCGCACGCGGTCTCCTCAAGCGCCTTCAAGGCCCGCAGTCCGTTGGGCGCAAGGACAGCCTCGTGCCCCATCGTTTCAACCGCCATGCCGGTGGTTTTTCGGATACCGGGTTCATCATCAACAATCAATACGCGCATAAATCAGAGGGCGATAGGCAATGGGACATTTTGTTCAGGCCTTTGCTTAGTCGGCAAGGCTCGATCCAAAAAAAGCCAAGGCGGGGCCGCTTGCGCAGCCCCGCCAGGTCCAGCTTCAACTAACAATCCCGGAAGCTGTGCCTCCGGGAAGTGGGAAAATTACACATCAAAAAGAACACTGCTCGACTAAACTGCTCCGGCGCGCCGATGGCAGTGCCAGAGAAACACCGCAAACATCACCAACGCCAGTACTAAGCAGCCTATAGCAATGATACACCCGACCAGACTCGCCGTTTCGCTCCCTGTTCCAACAAAAGAAAACACTACGCCGACAATTGCAATCAGCAACAACGAGATCGCCCAATTCAAGATACTTGCACCACTCGGCTTCATACGCAGCGACCTCCCCTTAAAACCCTACCTGCGCCAAGGCGGCACAGGTTCAGCACGATGTGCTGCAGCCAGACCAAAACCATGCAATAACTGGAAACCATGTTCATAAATCCTCCGGGCGAGTGTCCGATCGGAGCGTATGCTTCTGCGCCTCCCGTGCCAACGAACTCTATCAACATCATAATACACTATTAATAAGCAAATTAAAAATATTGATACTCACCCTGAAAAGAGAAAACGTGCAACTTGCATTACTCGCCGCCCACCGACTCTCGCAATCTGCAAGATAACTCAGCCGTACCGCCACTGCAAGACCCTGCAGAAAAAAGTAATTTCTAGTGTCGAATCCCGCACAAGAAGAGTTCAAAGATCTTCATTCGACCCATGCACGAGCCTGCACCCTCATCTTCCCCTGCGCCGCAAACGCCTCTCACGTCTGACGCAACATCCACCCGTCTTAGCGATCTTGAAATCAAAGATGCGCACCTGATCTTCGCCGCGGCATGGCAAGATTTGGAGTCCGCATATCCGCGCGACGCACTGCGTTTCCCTAAAGAACTCCTCCTGCTCGGCGGCGCTCCCGGCGCGGGCAAAGGCACCAACACCGCTTTCATCGCCAAAGCGCGCGGCCTCACCTGCGAGCCCATCGTGATGAGCGCGCTGCTCGATTCGCCCGAGGCCAAACGCATCAAGGATTCTGGCGGCATGGTCGGCGACCGCGAAGTCGTGAGTATTTTGCTGCGCCAGCTCCTGCGCCCCGAGTACCGCGACGGCGTGATCCTCGACGGCTTCCCACGAACCAAGGTACAGGTGGAATGTTTAAAACTCCTAGTGGACCGCATGCACCAGCTCAGGCGCGAGTTTTACGACACGCCCCTCAGCATCCATTTCCGCCAGCCGACGATTCACATCATGGTGCTCTTCGTCGACGAGCGCGAAAGTGTCGGCCGCCAACTCAAGCGCGGCCGCGAGATTAACGTCCACAACGACGAAGTCCGACGCACCGGCATCGGCGAGTTGCTCGAAATCCGCCCCACCGATTACGACCAAGCGCTCGCTCAACGCCGCTATCGCGTCTTTAAAGAGCAGACTTGGGCCGCGCTTCAGTCGCTAAAAGAGATCTTCTACTATCACTTCATCAACGCGCAGGGCACGATCGCCGAGGTGGAGCAAAACATCCTGCAAGAGCTCCAGTACCAGAGCTCACTCGAACTCGATCCGCGCACACACGACCGCTTGCGCAGCCTGCCGGTCGCGAGCGAGATCGTCATCCACGCGCGACAGGAGCTCGTGCGGCGCCTCGACAGCTATCAATTTGAAAACGACGCTCTGCTCAGCCGTGTCGTGCTCTTCATCGAAAAGAAGATCATGCCCATCGTGCTGCGCCACGCGATCTCCGGCGTCGCCCTCGTCAACACCGAAGACACCACGCTCAATGACCCGCTCGCGATGGCCATCTTGATCGATATCTTTTCCGAACGCGGTTTTCACGCCGTGGTGGATTTGCACCGCATCGAGATCCCTGAAAAATTCGACCTCGTTACCGGCGCAATCAAGTGTCGCACCAAAAAAGTCTACCGCATTCAGATCCACTTCAAAGGCTCTGAAATCCGACGGGGCTAATCCCTCGGTCAAGGGCTTTCTGCCGGCATCCAACCAAGCGAAAGGCTTGGCAGGATGCCTTCCCTCGGCTAATGAAAAAGCATTGCAAACACACGCTTTTGCATTTAATTAACTGCCATGATATTCCGCCGATATCATACGTGTGATCTATCAATGCTCAACGATTAAGCCCAGCGTCCCCCCTAGAGGAAACACCCCTTCGGGCTGCTCTCTCATACTGAACTACAGATGAGCCAGTCCTCCGCCAATCACATGTCCGTGCAGAACGCTTTTATCGAGCTCCCTGAAGTCATCAGAGAGATGCTCCGTGATGAGGCGAACCTCTCCACCGCGCGCCATGTGCTTGAAGACGCACGCAACGACGCGCGTGTGCGCGAAGACGAACTGCGAGACCAGCGCCCAAAACTCAGCCTTTTTCTCTCAAAAAAACAGCGCGATGACTACGCCGCATCCACCGCTGCGCTCCAAACCCAGATCGCTCTCATCGACCGGATGCTCGCACGCGTATCCGCCGCCCACGAACGACTGCAAGGTCCCCTGCGTGCCCTGCTACTCCAGCACATGGAGGCCATCGACCCGCTCTACAAACAAGGCCTACGCGCCTCCCGCTACCACGAACACTGGCGGCGCGGCCACTCGCTGGTCGCCGACCGGCTGCTCGGCTTCCTGCGCGACCTCAAAGCCACCCGCGCATCGCTCGGCAGCGACGTGGATAAAAACCTCGTAGCCTCCGCCGAAGAATCCAACTGGTGCGTAAAAACCTTGCACGGCTCCAGCGCCGTGCTCGACTCCGAGATCGAAAAACTCAACCACTGGAGCATCGAACACGCCGCCTGCGTGCAAGGCACCCACTTTGCCCGCGTCCGCATTCCCCTGCTAGAGCAATGGTCCTGCGTCGCCCGCACCGAAACACTGGCCAGAGACACGCCGGCTATCGCCTTCGCCGCAGCGAGCGCCCTGCTCACCGAATTTCTAGAGTACCGCCAGCCCAGCCTCGCGACCCTCACCGGCATGTTTCAAGCCGCCGCCGACGAACACGGCCAGATCGCCGAGACCCGCCTGCGCCAACGCTGGGGCCAACTGCTTAACTACGCCGAGTGCCACCTCGTGACCGACGCCGAACTCGAACCAACCCTTACCGCCATCGAGCAGCGCATCGCCTCGAAAGAACGCACCCGCCTCGCCGCCCAGCTGCCATTCGATCCCTTCACCACCGAACGCTGAACCGGCCGTCACCAGCCGTCGGAGGGAAAACGAACCACTGCGCACCGGCCAACCAAGTCGGCACGCGAAAGACATCGCCCGCTCAGACCTTTTTCGCAGTGAGTTGTTTGGCCAGCGGGCCGTCGAGCACCACCGTCTGGGTGGGGAAAGCAAACGACAGGCCACGCGCTTCGATCGCCCGCATGAAGGCGAGATTCAGCCGCTGGCGCAGCACCATGTGCCGGTGAAAATCCGGGTCCTTTACGTTGAAAATAATCCAAATATCCAGCGACGACGCACTGAAGTCGCGGAAATACACGATCACCGAATCCAGATCGATCTCCGCCTCGGCCAACAGCAAACGCCGGACCTCGCCGACCATTTCATCCATCTGCTCGGCGGTGGTGCTGTAAGTGAGTCCCAGCACCTGCTCGACACGGCGGCCGGTGAAACGTGAGAGATTGATGATGTTTTCTGCCGCTACGCTTTTGTTCGGCATCACCAACAGACAGCGGTCCAGCTTGCGAATCTTGGTCGAGCGCAGGCCGATGTCCTCGACGGTGCCGATCTCGGAGCCGATTTTCACCACCTCACCGATCTTGAAAGGCTGGTCGGTCGCCACGACGAGCGAGCCGAAGAGATTGGCAATTGTATCCTGCGCGGCCAAAGCGAAGGCCAGTCCACCGATGCCCGCCGCGCCGAGGATCGCCTTCACATTGTAACCGAGGCTCTGCACCAAGAGCAGCAGACCGATGACGACGAAGATCGCCACCAGCGTCTTCTTGATCCACGGCATGAAGGCCGCGATCCCCATCTGTTTATCAACCGCAATCTCGTGCGCGTGATCGAGCACGGCGTTGAAGGCCCGCAGAAGACCCCAGAAAGTCACCAGTGAAAACGCCACGGTCGAACCATAACCAATCATCAGGTCTGCTTGCGGCGACAACTTCAGCACCTTCAGCGCGGCAAAGATACCAGCCACGGAAATAAAGGCCGCGACCGGCTGCTCCATCACAGGGAACAGTTTGTCGTCGAGCGTCGTTTTTGTGCGGGCTGCAAATTTTTTAAGGATGTCGAAAACCACCTTCGTCACCACGCGTCGCAGGAAAAAAGAGACGATGATGAAGAGCGCGCTGATCACATAATGCGCAGCGGTGTTGCCTGAGGTGGAAACGTTGAAGGCGCTCAACACGGCATCGACGATGTGCTCAAGGATGTCGGGAGTCGCCGAAGCATGCACCTGTCCCGAGGCCACGGCGGCAGCCGCGGCGTTGTTGTTGGCCATTTGTTCGGCTGCCGAATTTTCAGTGGCACACAGCAACACCGAGAATACTGGCAACGTGCAAAAAATGATGAAGCTGGTGAGGGACCGAATCCGTTTCATAAAGGCTGACTTTCTCTGGTGCACAGACACGCCGTGTCAACCACGCGCCGCACAGAGGCGCACAGGTTTTCCCTATCAGAAAACACCGTGCCGGCCACTCAGCGAAAGTTCGCCAAGGCCGACCGGTACTTTCCCGTGGCGTCCGCGAAACTGGTGGCGGTGACATTGAGATCGCGCAGCAGGCCATCCTTAAGCCCGTAAACCCAGCCGTGAATCGCGAGTGCCTGACCGCGCTCCCAGGCATCACGCACAATCGTCGTCTGCGTGACGTTCCACACCTGTTCTATAACATTCAACTCGCACAAGCGGTCGCAACGCTCGGCCTCACTGGGCACGGCGTTGAGGTAAACCTCATGTTTGTCGCACACATCCTGCACGTGCCGCAGCCAGTTGTCGGCCAGACCGATTCGCTCGCAACGCATCGCCGAACGCACGCCACTGCAGCCATAGTGGCCGCAGACGATGATGTGCTTCACCTTCAGCACATCCACCGCAAACTGCATCACGGAAAGACAATTCAGGTCGGTGTGCACGACCACGTTGGCGATATTGCGATGAACGAACAATTCGCCAGGGAGAAGATCAACAATCTCATTGGCCGGCACGCGGCTATCCGAACATCCGATCCACAAGTACTCGGGCGACTGCTGCCGCGAGAGCTTGGTGAAAAACTCCGGATCCCGCGCCCGCATGCCATCGGCCCAGACCTGGTTTTGCACGAAAAGATGTTTCAACAGTTCGCTCATGTCCGGCACGGTACGCATGCCCCATGCACTGTCGAGCAGACGACTACATTTTGGATTTAATCCACAAAACGCTCCGCGCCCCAACGCGTCCGCAACGCCCGCGCATCACCACGCCCAAACCACTGCTGCCGCTGGCGCGCCACACCGCGATAGACGAAATCCCGCCACGCCCGCGGCACCGCGCCGAAACAAATCAGCCACCGCCAAATTCCGCCTGCTTCCCGCCCGGCCGCCAACAATGCATCCGAGCGAGTCAGCAACCTTCCCGTCTGCCGCACCGGCCAATCCGGCACGAAAATCAAGCTCTCAAAATCGGTTGTCGGCCAACCACGCGCCCGCAGCAATACTTGGGCCGACAATCCCTGCAACGCCGCAAACCGCAGCCGCCCGCGCCGGTCCGTTTTCAGCAGCAGATGCACGCAACGCAGGCAAAGTCCGCATTCCGCGTCAAAAAGCAGCACCGGTTCAGTGGCATTCATGCGGTCAGCCTAAGCCGAAACTGACGGCGCAGCCATCGCCCAGCCGACAAATCCCACGCGGCAAATTCTCCGCTGGAAACGGCGACTCCGCCGCCTCCATGAATGAATAGTCGGCTCAGCCGAGGTGAAACCTGCTGATTGCGGCAAAACTACGCTACTTTGATTCCTCAGGTTTAGGCAGCGTGACCGTGAGCCTGCCGTTTTCGTAGGCGGCGGAAAAACTTGTCCTGAAGCGTAAAGTCTCGGATGTGAAATTCCGGACCAACTCGAAAAATTATCCGTGTTCACCGAGGAAAACCTGTTTAACTGCGCCTCCGTTTCCATGAGCCACGACTTCGACATTGTCCACCCACGCCTCGGCACCGATTCCCAAAAATGGCAAAAATACGAGGCGCGCGACATCCTCCCGCTCTGGGTGGCCGACATGGATTTTCGCTCACCACCCGCCATCCTCGAAGCGCTGCACCGCCGCGTGGACCACGGAATTTTCGGCTACGCGCGCCCGACCCGCTCCGAAGTCGAGGCCGTCGTCACCGCGATGCAGACCCGCTACGGCTGGACGATCGACCCGGCGTGGATCGTCTGGCTGCCCGGCTTGGTTGTCGGCCTCAACGTCACCGCGCAGGCCTTCGCCCAGCCCGGCGACCAAGTGCTATGCAACACGCCGGTGTATCCGCCGTTCATGACTGCGCCGCGCAACTCCGGCCGCGAAACCCTCACCGTGCCGCTCGCGCTCGACACCGCCGCCGGCCGCTGGGAAATCGACTTCGATGCGATGGAACGCGCCGTCACGCCGCGCACCAAACTTTTCTTCCTCTGCAATCCGCACAACCCCGTCGCCCGCGTCTTCCGCCGCGACGAACTGGAGCGCATCGCCAATTTCTGCCTGCGCCACAACCTCATCCTCTGCTCCGACGAGATCCACTGCGACCTGATCCTCGATCCGCTGCCACACTGCCCCACCGGCACACTCGGCGCCGAAATCGCCGCCCGAACCATCACCTTGATGGCTCCGAGCAAGACCTACAACGTCCCCGGCCTCGGCACCTCGCTCGCGATCATCAGCGATCCGAAACTGCGCGCCACCTTCGTCCGCGCGACGACCGGTATCGTGGCCGAGGTCAACGCGCTCGGCTATGCCGCCTGCGAAGCCGCCTACCGCGACAGCGAGGCCTGGCGACTCGAACTGCTCGCCTACCTGCGCGGCAACCGCGATTTCCTTTTCGACTTCCTTGCCCGCGAACTCCCCGGCGTGAAAATCGAAGCACCGATCGAGGCCACCTACCTCGCGTGGCTCAACGTCGGCGCGCTCGGCCTCGCCGATCCCATCGCGCACTTTGAAAAACATGGCGTAGGGCTTTCTGATGGTTCGTTCTTTGGCGCGCCGCGCGGCAAAAACGTCCGCCTCAATTTCGGCTGCCAGCGAGCCACGCTCGCCGAGGCGCTGCGCCGCATCAAAACCGCCGTGGGTTAACCCGCGATCACGGGCAAAACAGCCCGCTCCCCGCCACAGAAACCTCGCGGGAAACTCATTCATGCGTTTGCCGCCTCAAGAGAGATGCGATAGCCGTGGCAGCGCATTTGAAGCAACGACGCCCAACGCTCCACGCTTTACCGCGTACACATTGCCCCTCACGTTCGTGCATCGTGCGTTTAATGTTGTCTAGGAAGCCCTGCCGCCAAGTAGGTCAAGACCGAGCATCACAATCTACATTGAGACATACCGCCTTTACCCTCTCCACTGCGTGCGCCCGCGACGCTTCCGACGCAAAAAAAACAACTTCCTCGATACCAGCAGGGATGACTTCATCAGTAAAACCGCTCCGCCGACCGCCACGCCATACAGAGCCACGAGCAAGCTTAGGGCTGATTCGCTTTCCCTAAAGATGCTTCAATCTTTTCAAGAAAGCACTTTTACTGGCCGATATTAACTCAAGCTTCCGCTCTCGCTGCACACCGACACCTTCATGCCTCGCCCCTTGCTATCGCCCCGTCTGCTGAGACGCGTTCGGCACTCCCTCGCGCTCGCCGCCCTCAGCCTAGCCGTGGCTGAAGCACACGCCGTGGACACGAGGCCGACGCTTGAAGCGAAAAGCGCTGGCGATTCCCTCCAAACGATCACCACGGTCAAGCAGCTGGAAGCAATCACCGGCCCAGAACGCGATATACCTCACCGCGTCCGCCTCGAGCTCGACATCGATTTCTACGATGCAGGATGGAAGGCCGTCGTGGCACGCAATGAGGATGAATCCTATTTTTTCAAGACTGAAGCTGAGCCGTTGCCGATCGAGATGCACCACCGTTATCTCGCCGAAGGGATGCTGACGCCCTCCGGCCGGTTATCGCTCGCGCAGTTCCATTTTACCCCACTGCCCAGCCCGCCCCCGCCGCCGGTCATCGATTTGACCGGAAACGGAAAACTCGCCGAGGTCACCACCTTGAAACGTCCCCGAGTGCGAGTCGAAGGTTACGTTGAATACCAAACCATGGGAGACGAAGGCCACTATGACTACTCCATCATCAGCGGAGATAGGCATGTTCACTATTTGGTGAGCGGCACAAAAGCGGAGATACCGAACCTCGTCGACAAACGCGTGCGCGTTGAAGGACTCCTCACCGTAAGAAAAGCCCAAGGCAACCGCCTGCCAAAAATCGATATCTACGGAAACGGATCCCCGCCACTCATGGTTTTGGGAGACATGGGCGAAGATTCCCGCTTTCAAATCGAACGCACCCCCATCGACCAAATCTCTAAGCAAAACGATGGTAAGCTGGTGAAAATTTTCGGCCTCGTGCATTCGACTGAATGGTATTCTTCGATGACCATTCGTGACGTTACCGGACTGATCAAAGTCCTGACCACACAAGCGCGGGTCTTTAAAGTAGGGGAATCTGTTGAAGCCATTGGGACCCCTGAAACGAGCGGCACCGAGATGATTTTAAAAAATGGCGTGGTGCGAGCGAGCGCCACAAAAAACGCTGAGCTCGAAGCCTCCACCACCCTGCGCCTCGCCGAACAGGTTCTCAATCTTAGCCCACAAAAAGCCAGAGAAGGACTTCCCGTCAAAATTTCAGCGGTGGTGACGTGGTCCGCCCCCAACACCGACTACCTCTACGCGCAGGACACCAGCAGCGGCATCCGCATCGAGCTGCCAGCAAAGTTGCCCTCGGCCGATCTTGGCATACAGCTCCTCATCGACATCGAAGGCGTCACCGCCATGGGACGATTCACCCCGGTCATCCGCGCGACGAAAATCACACATCAAGGTTGGACGCGCGCCCCCGTCACCCGACTCATCACCTTCGAGCAAGCCATGAGCGGTGCCGAAGAAGGTCAATGGGTGCGGATGGAAGGATACCTTCGTGCCGCCACCCATGACAACAAACTCACCTACCTCAACATAGTCACTGGTTCGGGTGAGTTCACCGCACAAGTCCCGCGGGACACGAGCTACTCCAAGCTGGTTGGAGGCAGCATCAACGCCCCCGGAGTTTGCGTTGTCGAGATCAACGATCGCGGGGAATTCGCCGGCTTCAGTCTTCGGCTGACCCGGGAAAGCCGCATCAGCGTCTTGGAAGAGCCGCCTACCGATCCATTCCTGGCGCCTAATCGCACGATCGCGAACATGCGCAAGTTCAACCCACTCCAATCTCTCATCCGGCGCGTGCGACTCACTGGCCAAGTCGTCCACCACGTCCCCGGACGTTATCTCTATGTTCAAGACGGCAGCTCCGGCCTGCTCGCCCTCTCCCGCAGTGAAGAACAACTACAGCCCGGCGACCACATCGAGCTGGTCGGTCTCATGGGCCGCGAAGGCATCCGCCCGATCCTCCGCGAATCCATCTACCGCCGCCTCGGCAAGAACGCTAACCCCATCCCCGCCGACCTGAACCCCACGCACGCCATCACTGAAAGCCTTGACGGCACCCTCGTCCAAACCACCGGCTACCTCCTCGAAAGCGGGCTGCGCGAAAAAAGCATGCGCGTCCTCGTGCAAGCCGAGTATGGCACCTTTGATGCGACCCTCGAAAAGGCCACCAGCACGCCCCCACCGATCGGCTCCAGAGTCAAACTCACGGGCGTTTACCAAATCGAATACGACGAATACCGCCAACCCCGCGGCTTCCACCTACTGCTGCGCAGCCCCGACGATCTGGTCGTGTTGCGCACGCGCTCCTGGTGGACCGCCAGTCATGCGCTCTACGTCGTTGGCCTGCTCTTGAGCGGCATTTCCCTCGTGTTTGTTTGGGTGACCATTCTTCGCCGTCGCGTCTCCAACCAAACCGTCCTCATCCGCAGCCAGCTCCAAAAAGAAGCGCTTCTCCAAGCCCGCTACCGCGACATCATCGACAATGCCAGCGACTTCATCTTCACGCTCGACGAGGAAGGCCGCATCACCTCGTTCAATCCCGCCGGCGAGCGTCTGACCGGCTTTTCCCGCGAACAAGCCCTCGGCCTCCCACTCAACGACCTGCTCGCACCGTACGCCACCGGCGACGTGCGCCCGATTTTTAATCTCCGCGCGGAAACCGATCCAGCTGTCACCTGCCAAACCCGCTTCAAAACCATCGACGGCCGCATCATCTGGGTCGAGATCAGCGCCCGTGCCCACCATCACCCCGACCGGCCGCACGGCATCCTCGCCGCCGCCCGCGACATCTCCGACCGCAAACAGATTGAGGAAGAACTCCGCCGCGCCCGCGACGCGGCCGAAGCCAACACCAAAGCCAAATCCGCCTTCTTGGCCAACATGAGCCACGAAATCCGCACCCCCATGAACGGCGTCATCGGCATGACCAACCTCCTCCTCCACGACGAAGGCCTTTCAGCCCGCCACCGCGACTTCGCCGAGACGATCCGCAGCTCGGCCGAATCGCTCCTCACCGTCCTCAACGACATCCTTGATTTCTCCAAAATTGAAGCCGGCAAACTTCAAATCGAAACGATCGACTTCGAGCTCCACGAAGCCGTCGAAACCGCGCTCGAACTCCTCGCTCCCCGCGCCGCAGAAAAGAAACTCGAGCTCGCCTCCTACATTCCGAACCATTTACCATGCGCCATCCGAGGCGACCCGGGCCGCATCCGCCAAGTGCTCCTCAACCTGCTGGGCAACGCCATTAAGTTCACCGAAAAGGGCGAAGTCATTGTCACGGTTTCCTGCGAAAGCGAAACCGAGGCGCAGGTCCACCTGCGCTTCGAAATCACCGATACCGGCCTCGGCCTTGACGCCGAAACCCAGGCCCGCCTCTTCATGCCCTTCAGTCAAGCCGATGGCTCGACCACGCGACGCTTCGGTGGCACCGGCCTCGGCCTCGCCATCAGCAAACAAATCGTCCGCCTGATGGACGGCGAGATCGGCGTGCACAGTGAAGTGGGCCAAGGATCAACCTTCTGGTTCACGGTAAACCTAGAAAAACAGCCCGCCGACCAAGCGAAGCTTCCGGTGCCCGACATCACCGCGCTCAAGGGCCTGCGTGCCCTCATCGTCGACGACAACGCCACTAACCGCAAAATCCTCGAGCACCACTGCGCGGCCTGGGGCCTGCGCACCACGTCCTTCGCCAACGCCAGCGCTGCGCTCTCGGCGCTGCGCGCCTCGGCACAAGACCCCGTGCAGGTTATCCTCACCGATCACCAAATGCCTGGGATGGACGGCCTCGCCTTTGCCACGGAAATCCACCGCGACCCAGCATTTTCCTTGGCTCGCACCATCCTGCTCACCTCTTGGGATAGACGCTTCTCCCAACAAGAACTGACCGCCTGCGGCGTCATCAGCATGCTCGTGAAACCCCTGCGCCAACAAGACCTGCTCAACGCTCTCAGGAACTGCCTGCGCCACGAAAACGCCGCCAAAAACCCTGCCACCACGCGTTCACACGCCACACCCCTTGCAACCGCCAAGGGCAACCAACTGCGCATCCTCGTCGCCGAGGACAACATCGTTAACCAACGCGTCGCCACGCTCCAACTCCAACGCCTCGGCCACAGCATCGAAATCGCCGCCAACGGCCTCGAAGTCCTGCACGCACTCCAAACCCGCACCTTCGACGTCATTCTCATGGATTGCCAGATGCCCGAAATGGACGGCTATGAAGCCACCCGCAGCATCCGCCAAAACCCAGCCCACGCTCACCTCCACATCATCGCCATGACCGCGAATGCCATGCAGGGCGACCGCGAACGTTGCCTCGCCGCCGGCATGAATGACTACGTCAGCAAACCCACCCGCCCCGCCGACCTCCAGGCCGCCCTCGCCCGCATTCAGCCCCCCTTGCAAGTAACCGGATAAACAACCTTGCCGATCAAACGCATCCAGCCAACGCGCTCGCTCCGCTGCCTTTCCATGCCTTTTGCCTTGCACTCAGTCTGCCGGTTTATCCGCCGTCAGGCGACCGCACTCCTCCTACTCGGACTTTCCCTTCCCGCGCAGATCAACGCCCAGGAGGAGCTTCCCCCCATCGCCTCGGCCGATCAGCAAGCCATCATCACCGACGTCAAAGCTCTTCAGCTGATCACCGGCCGGGCCCGAGACATCCCCCGCCCCGTGCGCCTCGTGCTCGACCTCCTCTATTACGATGCTGCCTGCGACTCCATCATAGCCCGCAACGAAGGCACCCCCTATTTTTTTGCCTGCAACTACGAGGATCTCCCCATCGAGATGCACAAGCGCTACCTCGCCGAAGGCATGCTCGCCCCCTCGGCCCGGCGTAACCTTTCCGGCTTTCACTTCACCCCGCTGCCTGCTCCGCCCCCGGACCGCGTCGTCGACCTGACCGGGAAAACGTCCCAACTGGAAAAAATCTACCCTGAACGACCCCGCGTGCGCATCGAGGGCTATGTTGAGCAGGAGTACATGAACGATCCGACTCACTACGTTTTGGTCGTCGTCTTCGAAAACACCCTCTTCCACTGCCTCGCCACCGGAACCAAAGCCGAAATGCCCGACCTGCTCGACCGGCGCGTCCGCTTCGAGGGCCTGCTCGCCATCCGCAAACAAGCCGATGGCCAAATCTCCAAAATCGAACTCTACGGCGAGGGCTCGCCCCACTACGAAGTACTCAACGACGTCAGCAACGACCCCCGCTTCCAACGCGAGCGCACCCCCGTCGATCAGGTGAAAAACCTTCCGGCCAACCAGCTCGTCAAAATCTCCGGTATTCTGAATGCGAGCGAACGAGGCTCCTACATCACCGTGCGCGATGAGACCGGCCAGATCAAAATCAACACCCACCAATCACGTGCCGTGCGCATGGGCGACCCAGTCGACGCCATCGGCTATCCCCATGGCGGCGCCGACGCCGAATTGACCGACGGCTTTTTCCGCGTCACCGGGCCCAACAGCGAAACCCTCAGCTCCTCCTCCACCCTGCGCTTGGTGGAACAAGCACTCAACCTACCGCCCGAAAAAGCAGCCCAAGGCCTTCCCTTCATCATCAACGGCATCATCACTTGGGTCGACCCGGTTAAAAACTACATCTATGTTCGTGATTCGAGCGGCGGCATCCGCGTCGAACTCCGTCCAGGAATCCAGGCATCCGCCTTCGCCGTCCCCCATTCCGTCGAAATCGAAGGCAACACCGCCGTCGGCGCCTTTACCCCCGTCCTCCACGCCACCCGCGTCACCATGCGCAAATGGACCGAAGTCCCCGTCGCTCGCCCCATCAGCTACGAACAAGCCATCAGCGGCATCGAGGCGGGCCAATGGGTACAAATGCAGGGCTACCTCCGGGCCGTCGAACACGACGACACCGCCACCCGCCTGATCATCGCCACCGGCTCGGGTGAATTCACCGCCCACCTCCCCCGCAGCGATCACCTCGCCCAACTCGTCGGAGCCAGCATCAGCCTCCCCGGAGTCTGCGCCGTCAACACCAACGACCGCGGCGAATTCCAATCTTTCAACCTCCTCGCCCCGCTGGAGAACCTCATTGAAGTGCTGGAGCCCGCCCCCGCCGACCCCTTCAACGCCCCGGACCGCACCGTGGAAAGCATGCGCAAGTACAATCCCCTCCACTCCCTCATCCGCCGCGTCCGTGTCCTCGGCCAGGTGATTCATCAAGTCCCCGGACGCTACCTCTACATTCAAGAAGGCACCTCCGGCCTGCTCGCCCTCACCCGCAGTAACGAACCCCTCAAACCCGGCGATCGCATCGAACTCGCCGGCCTCATCGGTCGTGAGAGCAACCGCACCATGCTCCGCGAAACCATCTACCACCGACTCGGCGAGGGGCCCCCGCTCGCCCCGGCCAAACTTGAAGTCGGCCAAGGAATTTCTGAAAGCCTCGACGGCACCCTTACCCAAACCACTGGCAAGCTCATCGAAGCCGGCCTCCACGACGAGAGCATGCACTTTCTCGTGCAGACCGAACACGGCTCGTTCGAAGCCATCCTCGAAAAAGGCTCCGTCACCCTCCCTCCCATCGGAGCCCAAATTCAGCTCACCGGCGTCTACCTGATCGACTACGACGAGTACCGTCAGCCCCGCGGCTTTCACCTCATCCTGCGCTCGCCCGCCGATCTCACCGTACTGCGCACGCCCTCATGGTGGACCGCCAGTCACGCGCTCTACATCGTCGGTCTGCTCCTCGGCGGCATCCTTCTGGTGATGGGTTGGGTCACGATCCTCCGACGCCGCGTAAAAAAACAGACCCTCCTCATCCGGGAACAATACGAAAACGAAACCCTCCTCCAAGCTTACCACCGCGACATCATCGACCACGCCAGTGACTTCATTTTCACCCTCGATGCAGAAGCACGCCTCACCTCCATCAACCCCGCCGGCGAACGCCTGACCGGCCTATCCCGCGAGCAAGCCATCGGCCACGTGTTCACCGACCTGCTCCCGAGCGACACCACTCAAGAAGCCGAGCCATTGCTCGATCTCCGCGCGGAAACCGATCCAGCCATCACCTGCCAAATTCACTTCAAGACCTCCGACGGCCGCGTCATCTGGCTCGAAATCTGCGCCCGCGCCTATCACCCGGCTGGCCAGCCACAACGCACCCTCGCGGTCGCCCGCGACATCTCCGACCGCAAACAGATCGAAGAGGAAATCCTGCGCGCCCGCGACGCCGCCGAAGCCAACACCCGCGCCAAATCTGCCTTCTTGGCCAACATGAGCCACGAAATCCGCACCCCCATGAACGGTGTCATCGGCATGTCTAACCTCCTCCTCCAAGACGAGGGGCTCTCCCACCGCCACCGCGACTACGCCGAGACCATCCGCAACTCCGCCGAATCCCTCCTCACCGTCCTCAACGACATCCTCGACTTCTCCAAAATCGAGGCCGGCAAACTCCAGATTGAAAACATCGACTTCGATCTCCACGAAGCCGTCGAAACCGCGCTCGAACTCCTCGCCGCCCGCGCCGCCGACAAACACCTCGAGCTCGCCTCCTTTTTGCCCACCGAACTCCCCCGCGATCTACGCGGCGATCCCGGCCGCCTCCGCCAAGTCCTGCTCAACCTGCTCGGCAACGCCATCAAGTTCACCGATAAAGGCGAAGTCATCGTCACCACCCACCGCGAGAGCGAAACCCAAAGCGACGCCCTGCTGCGCTTTGAAGTCACCGACACCGGTCCCGGCCTCGACGCCGAAACCCAGGCCCGCCTCTTCCGACCGTTTAGCCAAGCCGATACCTCCACCACCCGCAAATTCGGTGGCACCGGCCTCGGCCTCGCCATCAGTAAACAAATCGTCACGCTCATGGGCGGCCAGATCGGCGTCCGCAGCGAAGTCGGCAAAGGATCGACCTTCTGGTTCACCGCCCGATTCGAAAAGCTCCCCAGCGGCCATCTCCTCCCGCGTGAACCCGACCGCTCCGCCCTCCGCGGCCAACGCGCCCTCATCGTCGACGACAACGCCACCAACCGCAAAATCCTTCTCCACTACTGCGCCGCCTGGGGCATGCAAGGCACGGAAGTCTCCTCCGCCGCCAACGCCCTCGTGCAACTTCGCGCCGCCCACGCCGCCGGCACTCCGTTTCAGTTTGTGCTCACCGACTACCAGATGCCCGAAATGGAAGGCCTCTCCTTCGCCGCCGAACTCCATCGCGAAGCAAATCACCGGGCCGCGCACGTCCTTCTCCTCACCTCCTGGGACCGCCGTTTCAACCCCGAGGAGCTCCTCCACTGCCACATCGCCAGCATGCTGGCCAAACCCATCCGCCAGCAAGAACTCCTCCACGCGCTCCTCCACTGCCTCGCCACCGCCGACGACGCCACCCCTCACCAACGCGAAAACCTTTCCCCCGTTCGCGCCCGCGACAAAACCGACTCCGTCGACTCCCCTGACACCGTTGATCAACGCGCCCTCAACATCCTCGTGGCGGAAGACAACATCGTTAACCAACGCGTCGCCGCCCTCCAGCTCCAGCGCCTCGGCCATACCGTCGAAATCGCCGCCAACGGCCTCGAAGTCCTGCACGCCCTCCAAACCCGCAGCTTCGACATCATTCTCATGGATTGCCAGATGCCAGAAATGGACGGCTATGAGACCACCCGCCGCATCCGCGAAAAGCCCGCGCTGGCTCAGCTCCACATCATCGCCATGACCGCGAATGCCATGCAAGGCGACCGCGAACGTTGCCTCGCCGCCGGCATGAATGACTACGTCAGCAAACCCACCCGCCCCGCCGACCTCCAAGCCGCCCTCGCCCGCTGCCACGTGTAAACTGCACCGCACCACACTTGTCACCCGTAAGCCCTACACTACGGTGCCCGGATGCGCATCGGATCGATTCAAGTCAGTTCGCCGTTGTTTTTGTCGCCGCTGGCCGGATACACCAACCTGCCCATGCGGCTGACCCTGCGCGAACTCGGCGGGCTCGGCTGGGCCACCACCGATCTCGTCAACGCCCGCTCGCTCATCGAGCGCAATCCGAAAGCACTCCAACTCGTCGCGTCCTCCCCTGCCGACCGGCCGATGGCAATCCAACTCTTCGGCTCCGTGCCGGAAGAAATGCGCGACGCGGCTAAAATTTGTGAGGACATGGGCGCGGCTTCAGTCGACATCAACATGGGTTGCCCCGTGAAAAAGGTCGTCGGCATCGGCGGCGGCGCGGCCATGATGACCGAGTTGAAAAAAACCGCCGCCCTCGCCCGCGGCATGATCGAGGCCGTGAAAATCCCCGTGACAGCCAAGATGCGCCTCGGCTGGGATGACGAGAATCTCACCGCGCCCGATCTCGCCCGCGTACTCGAAGACACCGGTATCGCCGCCGTCTTCGTCCACGGCCGCACCCGCGCCCAAGGCTTCAGCGGCACCGTGAATCTCGCCGGCATCCGCGCCGTCGTGCAGGCGGTGAAAACGATCCCCGTCATCGGCAACGGCGATGTCACCACACCGGAGTCGGCCAAAAAGATGATCGATGAAACCGGCTGCGCCGGCGTGAGCGTGGGACGCGGCGCGTTTTACGATCCTTGGATTTTCAAACGCACCGCCGAACTGCTTAACACCGGCCATGTGCCGCCGGAGCCCACCTTCGCCGAGCGCCTGCGCGTGATGCGTCGGCATTTCGAACTGACGGCCGAGGTGTTTGGCGAGGAGATCGGCTGCCGGATGTTTCGCAAAATCGCGCCGTGGTATGCGAAGCGGTTCGGCCCGGCGATCGAGTTCAAGAAACTCATCGTCACTATCACCAGCCGCGCGGAATTCGAGGCAGTGATTGCGGCCTACATCGAATGGCGGAAACAATTCTGCGACGGAACAGGCGAGCTGCTCCCGCGTTTTCAGCCCGCACCGATGGTAGCGTCGTTCATGCGCGCACCGGGCGAAGCCGAACCCAACGCCATCGCTGTGCCCAAGGGCCCGGTCGAGCGTTGGTGAGGACAGGCTTGGCCGTTTATCTCAGATGGTGTTTTGCGTAGGCAGCGAGCTTGCTCGCGCTTGGCCCGAAACGCGCCCGCGAGCGGGCGGCCTACACGGCTGCGGTTTAAGTTCAAAATGTGCCAAGCTCAGTAATGCCGAGGCATGATCGCGCCCGTGTCATCGCGAAAGATCAGGTCCCTCGTCTCGCCATCGACCTTATAAAACGTGATACGGAGTTTTTCGTCCACGATCTCGCCGGTGCGGTACATTTTTTTGTTCAACATGGCACGGGCGGGCTCGCCTTGAAACACGCCGTTGACACGCAGGTTGACGACAAACTGGCGAAAGGCATCGCTCGGTGGCGGCGGCGGCGGTTCCTCGACTGGAGCCGGTAGCAGCACCGGGACGGCGGCGGGGTTGATCGCCGCTATTTGAGTGGTCACGAGCGGTACGGCTTGCGGCGCTGCGGACGTTTCATTGAGCACGCTTTCGACCCCTTCCTCCGCCTCACGCTTGTCACGGGCGGCCACAACCGCGCGGGCCTTGGCAAAGGCCTTGCCCATCGATGTCGTCGGGGGCTCCACGCGAGGAGATGATTTGCTAGCGGCAGGAGCCGGTGCGGACTCGCCCGACGGAGCAACGGCACGGGCGGTGTTTTTCGACTTGGGATGGGCTTTGACGAGGGCGCGAATCCCATAAAAGGCACCCGTCACGACGAGCACGAACACGACAATACCGGCAAGCCATTTATCCGCCTTGTAGGTGTGTTGCACAGTGGGCGCGGAGGGCTTTGCGACTGGCTCGGCGAGCGCACGGGGTGCCGAAAGATGCGGCGGACGAATCGGAGGAACGAGCGGTGATGATGGTGGCGACACTCCCGGGGGCACCACGGGAGGCGGTGGTACAGAAGTGAGGGAAGAAACTTGGCCGACGGGTGGTGGCGGGGCCGGGGGAAAAGGTTGCGGCGTGGCGAAAGTGAGGCCGGAGGAGGTATCGGGGGAGGCCACTTCTGGCATCGGGGTCTTCGGCTTGAGCCGGAGATGGGCGAGATCGCCGAGCGGATCCTCGGACAGAGGTCCGGCTGCGACCGCGGGCGGTTTAGGAGGGGGCGGCACCGACTCGCTGGCCGGCGACGGCGTGGTGCGGGGCTTCAGGCGAAATGACAGCGGTGGTTGCTCGTCACTCATGGGAAAGAATCATGGCTGCAGGCATTGAAATTGAAATAAAAAGGTTCGTGTCTCTGCTAATATTTCGGCGTTGTTGGCGGCTTCACCCTATACTCGACGCTTTGACAGCAACCCTTCAGTAAGATTTAGGTCAAAAACTTCCCATGCGTAATTCCTCACTGTTCATTCTGTGTGCCTGCCTTGTTGTTGGCGGTTGTTTTAACGTCCGCACACCCAAGCCCATCGCAGGCGAAGTCGAAGAAAGTTTCCGGAACCGCTGGGTGGCAAAGCGCATGACCGAACTACAGACGAGCGGCACCACGCCCGACGCCCGCGAAGCGCGCGGCATCGCGATGGAAGAATTCAAAAAACAGTATCCCTTCACGGCCGTCGCCCAAAAGCCTGATCCGATGGCGACCTCCGGGGCCGCTCACTAAGCCCAACCAACGTGCTGGCAGCAAGGAGGGCTGGCATTCAGCCCCCACCATGCCGGGAAGTGATTTGCGCCCGCAAAACCGGGGGCAAGCTCTGGCCTGCGATTCAGTCAAACCACTGCGCAGAAACAAGCCGGCCTGCGACGCCCACAAAATGCAATTCCTAGAATTTAAGGCGAAATAATTAATGCTCCTCACCTGCCACTTGAAACTTAAGACTGCGGTCATTGACAGGCGCATGATTGTTGAGCGCAACAAGATTGGGCGAAACGATATTAGACGAACCAGCGACTTTCTCCAATCGATGCAGCCCTCGCCAAGTGATCACCACCAAGCCGGTGCCGACAAGTGCCAGCCCAAGAGCAAAGACAATCAGAATGATTTTCCGCACACCAAGGGTTGAAGAATTCAAAAACTGTACCGGCCCGACAACCTCATAGGCGGAGGTAGGCTCAAGCTCCTTGCGTGAAAGCTCCGCATAAAACACCTGCATATCCGCCATCGTCGCCTTCACTTCCACAAGCAATCCATCCAAACGCTTGTCCAACCATTGACGCGTAGAATCCGAGTTGGCCGTCATCGCCGGTTTGTCGGAAAGAGCCTGCAACTGACGCTCGTAATACTTTCGTTCAGTCACGATGGCGGCGGATTTATTCTCGATTTCAATGACCCGGTTGGCGAGGTTCTGACGGAAGGCAACATCGGAACTGCGCTCGGAAAGCTGCATCACCCGATCAATAAAGGAATCACTCAGCTGAGTGATCATGGGCCCACTCCCCAAGGCCGCCCCTTGCGAAGGGGCCACAGCGGCATTGGCCGCATTCTGGCCGTTGCGGGCAGAGGCATAATTGGTCTGCACCGTTTCCAGTGTCGCCACCTGGGCCTTAAATTCATCCGAAGTCAGCTGAAGCCGGAACATCTGTTCGCGAAGATAGGCCTCGGCGAGTTCTTTATTACGATAAAAACCATACTGTATGATACAGGAATCAATCGTACTCAGGCGGTACTTCAACGCATCATCGAGTTTTACACGCAGTTCACCGAGTGAAATATTATTTGATCCAACCCGCAATAAATCCGCCCCAGGTACTCTAAGCAAACTATCAATATTTCCTTGCGACCGATGAATAGCGAGGCGGAGTTGATCAACAAAAACCAAATAATCATCATCAGTAGAATTAACCGGCAATACGTTTTCAGACAACATATTGATATCAAACTGAAAAACTCCATTTGTGCGGGAATACTCTACCCATGTCCGCACGGTGTCAGTCAGTACCTTGGAGGCCAACGTGACGGGCCATTGCTTGAGGCGGGATGACTCGCTGATCACCAGCATGAACTCCGCATTTTTTAGCGCGGCTGCTTTTTCTGCGAACTCTTTTTCGATATTCTGCCGCTCTATGGAGTTGAGCGTGCGCGCCGGTAGCCGGTCCTGATATTCACGCTTCAATTGATTCAGCGCCGGATTATTCACGACCACCGACATACTGTTTTTGAAGTCATCAAACTTAGAAAACCTGGAAAGATCATTCTGGGCAAAGACCTGTCCCAAAACCGCAGTAGATAGAATGTCGGACGGAGAAAAACGCGCTCCATTGGGATAAGTACCCTGCTCGACACCCTTAAATAAAAGCCGAAAAGTCAGGACCGATTGATGCGCCTTGGGACGTCCAAAGTATAGACCAGCACCAAGAATCCCGACCACGACCACCGCAGTCATAACGACCACCGCCAAGACGAGGCGCCTTTGCCACCACACCTTGATCATGGCTCCTATCGGAATGCCCTCGTCCATGGAGTCGGAATGGTGGCTTACTTCATTTTGAAAAACAGCATCTTGAGAATTCATCGTATAATTAATTGAATTAACATTGGCAACTGCAGGTTAATATGAAAGACGTCCCGCCTGGACGCCCTCCACCTACATCAAGTGAAATCACTGGGGGTATATTTTCTATCAATAGGCAATACTGACTATAAAACTGTACTAAAAACTTCTGCTTTATCGAGAAAATAGCTACCCACCAACGCCAAGTATTTCCCCTATATACAGGCAGTACATACCCTGCCAACGGAACTTATGATTGACGCCCGCGCGCAGGCTTAACGCTGAAGAAGCTGCAAAACTGCCTGCGGAGCTTGGTTGGCCTGCGAGAGCATGGCGGTGCCGCTCTCGAGCAGGATGTTCAGCTTGGTCAACCGCGTTGATTCCATAGCCACATCTGTGTCTTGGATACGCGAGACGGCCGCGCCGATATTCTGGCTTTCGACAGCTAGGGAGCCGGCCGCCAGCTCCAGCCGACTGTCCACGCCGCCGAGCACAGACTGTTCGTCAGCGATGTCATTCAGGGCCAAAGAAATCTTGTCGATAGAAGAAGGATCGGTGGCGGCCAGCAGGTAATTACCGCTCGAATCCTGTTTAAAGATGTCGAGCATGGCGCCGTCGCGGAGATTGGTCGCGGGAATATTGATGTTGTCACCCGCGTGCGAACTAGAGGCTATGCTGATGCCAGAGGGATTCGGGCCATAGAGAGTAATGCTGTTGAAGGAGCCGAGCGGTTTGTTGATGTCGGTCGTGCCACCGATTTCGGCCGTGGTGCCGCCAATTGTCTGGCGGAGCTGGTCCTGCAGCTGTTTGAACTCGAGTTGGTAGAGCGCCCGCTCACTCGGGTTTTTAATGCTGTCTGCAGCGTATTGGGAAAGCTCCGACATGCGTGTAATCAGCCCGCCCATGCTTGACAAAAAACCGGACGAAGACTGCACAAAGGAGGCGGCGTTCTGGACGTTGATCGACGCGGCTTGGGCGCGTTTATCCTGAGCTTCAAGCTTGCTGATGGAGCCCACGGCGGCCGGGTCGGAGGAGGGCGAGGTGAGGCGCAGGCCGGAGCTGAGTCGGCTGAGGGACTGGCCCAGAAGGTTGTTGATGCTGCCGAGCCTTTGCGCGCTGGCCAGCGTCTGAACATTCACATTGATCGTGCTCATGGTTTTGTCTCCGGTTGGGGTTTCGGTGCGGCAGCAGGGGCGGGCCGCAGGATCTTCGGCAAGGACGCGCCGGGCTTCAGGGCGGCGGCCTGGTTGGTGGCAGCAATTTCGGTGAGCACCTCTTTGCGGAAAATCGGGATTTCGCGCGGAGCGTCGATGCCGATTTTCACCAGATCCCCGTCGATGCGGGTGATCTTGATCTCAATGTTGCCACCGATGATAATCGACTCGTTGACTTTGCGGGTGAGGACAAGCATGGCGGTTAATTCTGATGAGCGGCGGCGGCAGTGTTGTCGACCAGAGGATGATGGGCGCTGTAACGCGCGTAATTGGCGAGCACGCACTGCTTGGCGACGCCCGTGCGGCGGTTGACGATGATGGGGCCGGCCAGATTGACGGTAGCGGTGGCCTGCGCACCGGGCTTCACGGTGACAATGTTAAGGACCATGGTGTCAGCGGAATCGGTGATACCGAGAACGGTGGCGTCTTTGTCAAAGAGCTCGAGCTCGTAATCAGGGATGAAGCCGCCCGGCTCAATCACAACAAAATGCAGCGGAGCCTCGCCCTGCAGGCGCAGCCAGATGAAGGGCAGCTCTTCGGGTACGTAAAGCAATTCGAAGCTTTTGTATTCAGGAAAGCCGACAAGGCCCTCCGGGAGCCGCAGGGTTTGATTAGCGGAGGGGGCTAGTTCGGCCGGGGTGGTTTCGGGACTGACTTTCATGAGAGTGGTGTGCGGGAAAAACCGGTGTATTCAGGAAGCCGGGTTTATTTCAAATAATCGAGCAGAGACATCTGCAGAACTTTTGTGGCAGAGGAGAGTGCGGCCTGGTAGGCGGTGGAGGTCTGGCTGAGTTTCACCGCGCTGGTGGCCAGGTCGGCGTCGGCTTCATTAGACACCAATTTTTCAAGGTTGGTGGCGCGGGTGGACTGCTGGTTTTGCGTGACCTCAATGCGCAGCTGCACGGCACCTTGTTCGCTGAGGGCGTTGACGAGCTGGTTTTCCGAAAATTCGAGCTTCGGCTGGACGGTGGCGACGGCCGTGCTGGTGCCGATTTTGAGCGCGTCGCGCAGGGCGATGAGGTCATTGAGAAAACCGGAGGGCGGACCGCTTGCATTGGAGAGGGCAAGATTGGTCGCGCCGGTGCTGCCGGGAGAAAGGCTGGAGAGTTCGGAGATCTGGATGCCGGTTTGGTTCGTGCTGCCGGCGTAGGCGACGGAGACGATTTCGTTGCTGGCGTCGCGATTGCTGTCGTCGAAAGGCTTGGTGGAAAGTGCGGTGCCGGCGAAGAGGTAGTCGTTGCGCAGTTTCGTATTACTGAGCTGCACCGCCTGTTCAATGAGCTGGTTTACCTCTTTCGCATAGGCGCGGTAAGCGTCAGGACTGGAAGCACCGGCACCGAGGGTCGCGATTTCACCAGCGCGGTCGGAGATTTTTTTAATGTCCTGCAGACTGGAGTAGGTGGCCTGGGAGACCTCGAGCGCGCGATTGGCGTTGGTTTTGAATTGATTCACCTGGCGCGCCTCTGAATCCAAAATTAGGATACGGCCCATGGCGGTCGGGTCGTCCTCAGGCAGAAAAAGCTTTTGACCGGTGGCCACTTGGTTTTGAAGTTGCGACTGGCGCGTGCTCAGTTTTTGGAGCTGAGCGAGCACCGAGTCCGCAGTGGTGTTGGAAGCGACGCGCATGGAGAGGAGGGGTTAAGGTTCTTAGAAAATCGGGCTAAGGTTACAGCGGGCTCAGTTGCCTAGGCGGTTGATCACGGTGTCGAGCAAGTCGTCAATAATCTGGATGACCCGCGCGGAGGCCTGAAAGGCGCGCTGAAACTTGATCATGTCGGCCATCTCTTCATCGAGGGACACGCCGCTCACCGAATCACGCTGAGATTTCACCAACGTGGCAATGGACGTCTGGCTATCCACGTGAGAATTGGCGGTAGTGAGAGCGTGACCGAGGTCGGTGACGGTCTTGGAATAAAACTGGCCGAAGGTGCCGTCGATGGAATCGGTCGGCGTGGCAAAGGTCTTACTGGCCAAGTTGGCGATGCCCTGCGCGACCGTGTTGTCGCCGACCGCGCCGCCATTGGAGGCTTTTAGGCTGGTGGCATTCAGCGTGGCATCGAGTTTGATCGTGCCGGCCGTGAGACCGGCTCCATTAAAAAAGTTATTTCCGGTCGGGCTGTAAACGGCGTTGACGGACGTGACGAGCTGCTTGGCAAAGTTGTCGAGGTTGGTCCGCAACGTGGCCACCGCGCCATCACTGGCCTTGAGCGTGCCGTTGATCGAACCGCCTTTAAGCACTAAGGCGGTGGAGGGTGAGCCAGCCGAAACAGTCGATCCCGACAGGGTGACTGGCCCCGTGATCGACGCGAGGTTGATCAGCTGCACCGGATTGTTGCTGGCGTCACGACCGAAGACCTGAATTTGGCCGGCAAAGGTCGGATCAGGCCCGGTTTCAATCGAGATTTTGGTGGCGAGCTGCTCGACCATCGCTTGGCGTTGGTCGCGCAGGTCAACGGCCGATCCTGGCTGGTTGACTTCAAAACGTCCGATCTGACCGTTGAGATCAGCGATGCTTTGCAGCATGACGTTGACGCCGCTGATGTCGCTGGTGGCCTGCGCGGCGAGGTCACTCTGCAACTGCTTCAGACGCTGATCGGTCTCGTTAAAGCCATCGGCGAGGATGGCGGCTTTTTGCACGAGCGCCTGGCGTTCGCCGACATCGGTCGGACTGGCGGCGAAACTTTGGAAGGCGTTAAAAAAAACACTGAGCGATTGGGCAAGGCCGTTGGTGCTGCCGTCGGTGCCGCTGGCGCTGGTGCCGCCGGAACGGTCGATCGACTGACCGAGTCCAGCCTGGGCTTTTTGGTAAGCGGATTGTTCGGCTTCGTAGGATGTTTTCAGCGAGGTCTCGCGCACGACCTGACTGTCGAGCACGGAGTCGCGCAGCTGCTGGATCTGGCGCGCCTCGACGCCGAGGGACTGCACGCCGATGTCGGTCTGCACGGAGCCACGGTCGCCATAGATCACGCGCTGACGAGCGTAGCTGGGATTGTTAACGTTGGCGATGTTGCGGCTGGTCGTTTCAACCGAACGCGACGCCGCGGTGAGCGCTTTGACACCGTTGTTGAGTTCACCAAAGAGGCCGCTCATGGGAAAAGCCGGGGTTAGGGGTTGAAGCTGGTTTTAGCCGGCGGCCTGCCAGCCGGAGGCAACCGTGCCGACGCTGACCGAGCCTCGCTGGGAATAGGTGCGGACCTTAAACGTATCCGGCATCAGGATGCGCAGAGCCTCGTCGTGCGACTCGACGGCGCGGGAAAGCAGCATTTGGTTCTGCCGGGCGTCTCGGCGGATGCGGTGGATGAGGTGGTTGATTTCATCGATCAACGCATGCAGCAGGGGCTGCACTTCCACGGGGAAATGAGGAAGCATCTGGCGCAGCGTGGCGTCGGGCGGGCAGCCCTGCTTGAGGGCGAATGCGCGGACGCACTTCTCGCGGTGCTCACGACAAGAGTGGGTGGCGCGGGCCTGTGTCTCGATGGTTTCGGCGAGCGCGGCAACCTGATCGGCGTCGCGGCGGAGCAGGTTGGCCTGCTGTTCCTCAAAGTGGACGAGCAGCGCGCCGTATTCCTGCAACTCGTTGCGCAGGCATTCGGTGATAAATTCCCAAGATATGTTCACGGCTATTTAAGGGGATGAAGTTGAGTGTGGATGGAGCTCATACCGTTAACCTTTATATCGGCCTTAGCTCCCTGTGGCGTAAGTTGTTTTTCCAGCATGCGGGCCAGGCCGAGGCCTCCGCCCTGCGCGAGATTATTGGAGAGCGCGTCGGTGAGCATGTAGCCGTAGATGCCTCCACCGGAATCCTTTGCCCCGCCGATACCGCCAGACATGACCGGCTCAATGGCGGGCGCGAGGAGCTGGCGGATGATGATCGCCTCAAATTGTGAGGCGGCTTTTTTGATGGCGGCGGGGTCGCGAGCGGCATCGGCGGATTTCGATCCGTTCAGGCCCGGGGAAATCGGCGCGTTGGCACGAAAGGCCTGCATCGCCGCGAGATTGGCCGTGGTCGAAGAGGAGTTAATGGTGGAGACATTCATGTCAGTTAATGACGAGTTCGGCTTGAAGCGCGCCCGAGCGTTTGAGTGCTTGAAAAATCGACATCATCTCGCGCGTGGAGACACCGAGGGCGTTGAGCGCCGCGGCGAGGCGGTCGATCGTGGGCTCTTCGTTGAAGATCAGGAAGCCGCCCTTCACTTCGTTGACGGCGGTCTGCGTGGTCGGCGCGACCACGGTCTGGCCGGAGTTGTTGAACGCGTTCGGTTGCGAAACCGCCACATTGGAGGAAACGGTGATGGTGAGCGCGCCGTGGCTGATCGCGACCTGCGAGATGCGCACGGTCGTGGTGGCCACGATCGTGCCCGTGCGCTCGTTGATCACGATGCGGGCGAGCGAATCGGGTGAAACCTCGATCGAGCCCATGTCGGCGAGAAAGGTCACCTCGCGGCCAGCGTAGGCGGGCGGGAGCTTGATCGAGATCGTGGCCGCGTCGCGGGCCGTGGCGGCGGCAGGGAAATAGGCGTTGATCGCCTTCATCATGCGGGACGAAGACGTGAAATCGGGACTGTGTAACTGAAGAGTGAATACACCGTCATGAATAAACGAGGCGGGAATCTCGCGCTCGATGATCGCGCCGTTGGGAATCATGCCGACGGTGGGATGGTTTTTCTGAACGGTCGCTCCGCCCGCCCCACCCGTGCCGCCGAGGAAGCCGCCTACTGCAACCGCGCCTTGGGCGACGGCGTAGACCCGGCCATCCGCACCCATGAGCGGCGTCTGCAAAAGCATGCCACCCTGGAGCGACTTCGCATCGCCGAGCGACGAGACGGTGACATCGATCCGGCTGCCGTTTTTGAGGAAGGCGGCGATGTCGGCCGTGATCATGACGGCGGCGGCATTCTTGGTTTTGATTTGATCGGCTTGGACGGTGAGCCCGTAGCGCTGCAGCGTATTAGCCACCGTGCGCAGGGTGGTGATGGCGTTGCTATCGCCGTCTCCCGCGAGACCGACCACTAGCCCGTAGCCAACGAGCTGATTGTCACGCCCGCCCTCGACCATGGTGAGATCCTTGATGCGGGCAGCGTGCGAGACATTGCCCAAAACCCCCGCAAGCAGGATGAAGCATGAAATTAGACTGAGCGGACGCATGGTAGTGGAAATCTTAGTACGGACGGAGCTTGTCGTAGAGTTTGGTGAGCCAGCCGCGTTTCTGCGCGTCGGTGAGCGAGCCCTCGCTGATGAATTCGAGACGCACGTCGGCGACGTTGGTGGAGGCCACGGTATTGGCACTGGTGACGTCCTCGGCGCGGACAAGTCCGTGGAGCACGACGTACTGGGTTTCCCCTGAAAAGGTGATCACGCGCACGCCCTCGATCACGAGGTTGCCGTTGGGCAACACATCGGTGACGAGCACAGCGGCGCGACCCGACAAGCTCTGGGTATTGTTGATTTCGCCGCCACCGGAAAAATCGTTTTTCGCCGACAACCCGGTGGCGGGCAGCGAGCCGTTGTGCTTGCCGAAGCCGCTGGCAGCGGCGGGAAACAAGAAACTGGATACGCTCGCAGCGACACTGGAAGACTTATTGGACTTGGTGTTCTGCGAAGACTGCGTGGCTACGGATTCGGAGATCACGACAGTGAGGATATCCCCGTTGCGTGACGCCTTGCGGTCGGCATACATTGAGCGTTCGGAGTTGGCGGGCGAAGTCCAGAGCGAGTCAGCCGGGAGTCGCGAGGCGGCGAGACCGAACAAGAGTATTGAAACAATGGCTTTCATGGTCAGAAGCGGACTTGGGCGCGCGCCTCGGCGACGACGAGGGCGGAAAAGTCTTTTTTGGATTCCAGGTTGCGGAGTTTTACGGTGTCCCCAGCCGCACCGTTTTCCATCGCCAAAGCCTTGGTCGTGATGGACAGTAAGCCGTCCACCGCAGAGACATCAATGATCTGCCCCTTGCGAATGAGTGTGCGGCGGGCGAGATCGCGCCACGCAAGCTGGCGACCAGCGGGCACGGTTGTGGCAAAGGAGTATTCGCCGTCGGTGCCCTCGGTCGGCACCGCCTCGCGCTCCTGCAAGAGATCGACGCGACGGGCCTCGAGCTGGTTCGGGTCAAAATTGGTGCCACGTTCTAGGGGTGCACGCGCGACCCACACCTCGCGAAACAGCTGGGCTTTGAGCGAAAGGGAATAGACGCCGAGCACACGGTCACCGCTCTGCAAACGCACTTGCAGCAACAACGAAGATGTCAGCCGCGACGGACAGCCGAGCAGCACACACTCAACGGGACCGGTGGCCGCAGGCGTTGCCCAAGGCCGGTTAAAGTCCAGCTGAAGCTCGCCCTTAAGTTGAAGCCGTTCGGTGAGCTGCTTGGAAAGATCGTCGAGCAACTGCGTCGACGTAAAAACCGTGGCGGCGGCAGACGTGTCGGTTTTTTCCGGTTCGGTCTGCGCGGCGACGGCGGTTCCTGATGCGCAAAGCGCGACGGCGAGCAGAAGGGAATTGAGCGCGAGCAGGTTCATTAGCGTTTCATCTGGGCGACGTTTTGCAGCATCTCGTCGGAGGTCTGGATGGACTTGCTGTTAATCTCGTAGGCGCGCTGGGCGACGATGAGGTTCACCATTTCCTCGACGATGTTGACGTTGGAGGTTTCGATGTAGCTCTGGAGCGTGGTTCCGAAACCCTGTTCGCCGGGGTTGCCCTGCTCGGGTGAGCCGCTGGCGGGTGTTTCGTCATAGAGATTTCCGCCGAGGCTTTTCAGGCCGGAGGGATTGGCGAAACGGCTGAGGGTGAGCCGGAAGGACTGGTTGCCAGCCGAGCTGGTATAAGTGACCTCGCCGGTATTGGAGATCGAGATATCGGTGGTGCCAGCCGGAACCGGTTGAAAACCACCAAGCACGACCTGGCCGTCGTTGGTGGTGATCTGCCCGGTAGGCGCGACCTTGAAGGTGCCCGCGCGGGTGTAGGCTATAGTGCCGTCGTTTTTCTGAACTTCAAAAAATCCGTCGCCCTGAATGGCGATGTCGAGTTTCTCGCCAGTCTGCGTCAACTGGCCCTGGGTGAAAACCTTGGAGGTAGCAGCGACGCGCGAACCGTTTCCGATCTCGATGCCGGTGGGAACGACATTGCCGCCGCCGGCCTCGGCGCCGGAGCTGCGCGGCTTCTGGTAGAGCAAATCCTGAAACTCGATTTTGCTGCGCTTGAAGCCGGGCGTGTTCACATTCGCGAGGTTGTTCGCGATGGTGTTGAGGTTGAGCTGCTGGGCTTCCATGCCGGTGGCCGCGGAGTAGAGGGAAAGATTCATGGTTTAGCTTGTATTAAGTTTCTGGCGACGGGCTCACCCGAGGGTATCCAAGGCTTTTTGCATGTTCTGGTCGCGGCTGCTGATGATTTTCTGGTTCGCCTCGTAGGCGCGGGCGATCTGCACGAGGGCGATCATTTCGCGCAGTGGGGTGACGTTGCTGCCTTCGAGATAGCCCTGCATAACCTGTGGTTTCGCCACGGGCACGGGCTGTACGCCATTACTAGAAAGGAATATGCCGCCACCCACCGGCACGAGATTTGCGTTGGAGGGAAAGCGCACGACGCTGAGTTTGCCCAGCTGCGCGTCGCCTTGCGAAACCAATCCCTCGGGGGAAACGGTGAACTGGCCGCCCTGCGCTTGCAGGGTGAACTTGGCGCCGCCTTCGGCGAGGATCGGACTGTTGTCGGCGGAGACGAGCACGTGGTCGCCGCGCGGGTGAAGCGCGCCGGCACGCGTGTAGCCCCGGGTGCCGTCGGGCATCTGCAATTCAAAAAAACCTTCGCCTTCGAGCGCCACGTCGAAATCGCGCCGCGTGGGCTGCGTGTCGCCGGGTTGAAAACTGATGCCGATCGTGGCGCGCGGGAACATCGTTGGCTGGCCGTTGCCACTGCCGAGCCTCCCCTTGGGATCGGTTTGGATTTCGCCCATCTCCAAGGTGGAGAACTCCACCGTGCGCTTACGGAACCCCGGCACCTGACTGGAGGTGATGTTTTGCGAAACAGCACCCTGCCACCGTTCCAAGGCGGAGAGAGAAGCTGCACTCTGGTAGAGACCAATATTCATCTGGGGTCTCTCCCTTAAGCAATGCCGATGCCAGTTACCTAACTCATTAACTGACTTAGCAATGAAATCCGGCTTTCCTTATAGGCACTTTTTGCCGAGCTAGGGTGTTTCACTCCCACGGCAGCATTTGCCTCGCCGGAAAAATAACGCCCCCGCACCTGCCCCCTGCACGCGTCAGCGGCACGGCGACCCACGTCGTGTCGCAAGACCGATGCGTGCCTTAATTTGCCACGAGCTGACCGCTTTCCGAAATATATACAATGTCCCTCGGGTTGATAACGAAGACCACGTTGCCACGCGCCTCCACCAACAACACGCCTTCGGCTTCGCGCACATGCCGGACATCATCTAACATACGCAGGACGCCCTCCTTTTGAAATGCCAGCGTAAAGGGAGGATTGATGAGCTGATTGAAGGCTTTCACATAGCCATGAGCCAGAGTGATTAATTCCGAATCCAACAGCGCGGCCGGTGGCGTGAGCCCCGGGGATGGCTGTGATTGCGCAAAAGCGCTAGAAACCAATACGGAAGCGAGAAAAAGCGGGGGCAGATATTTCATGACAGAACCGTTGGGTTAATAAAACAATGAATCAGGACTGTATATTTCCGAGGAGAATCAGGACATATTTCACAGGTGTTTTCCCTTATAAAAATCACCGTAAACACCCTTGAATTAAGTGTAATCGCAGGACCATAAATCTTAAACGCAGGTGACATCAAAATACAAAAGTAGCGATCACCCGCCAGCAGGGTACAAGCAGTCGATTTCGATGCGTTCGCCGCAGGAGCAAGTCACGATCAGACGAACGATTTTGTCGCCTTGTTTGACTGCTTCGACGGTGGGACCGCCTGCTTCGTCTTTGCTGTGCTTATGAGCGCTACCGCGGGCGATGGCTTCAGCGGGACTCATGCCGCCAAAGGTTTGGAGGTTGGCGGAGGGAACTTGGGGCCGGCCGGAAAGAAAAGGTTTCATCGGGTTTCAACGAGAGCGGGCGTTGCCGCCGGCTTGGACGCCGTAGGTACGGCAGCGGAGTGGGAGTTTGGTTTGGCGGTGGGAACGGAAGTGGCTTTGGGCTCTTTTCCTTTGGAGCGGCTGCCCATGGTGAGACTGAGCGTGACGCGTTGGTTGCCGTCAGACTCAGGCGGTTGGAAGGGGATCGGGCGGGTATCGCCGTAGCCGGTGACGCGCTCGACTTGGTTCAAATCGACGGCGTAGAGCGTGAGCGCGCGGCGCGCGGCATTGGCGCGGTCGGCGGAGAGCTCCCAAACCGTGTACTCCGGCTTGGGCATGACGAGGCCTTGACGGGTGTGTCCTTCGATCACGACGCGAAATTTTTGCCGGTCGATCATCCAGGCGAGGCTTTGCATGACGAAGCGGCCCCACTCAGTGAACTCAGCGGTGTTATCGACAAAGAGCGGGCGTCGCGCGCGATCGTAGAGGGTGATACGCAGGCCGTCGCTGGTGACCTGGATATCGATCGATTTTTCGCCGAGGTCTTGATCGAGGTTGAGGAGTTTGAAGAAGTCCTTGGCGAGGGAGTTGAGGTAATTGAGGTCGATGTCGCGCTTGTTGGACTTAGTGGGTTCGTCGGCGCCGGAATCGTCGCCGTGGGGCTTGCTCGGCTGATTCGTGTCATAGGGCATGATACCGGAGGTTCGCTCCATCGGGGACGAAAAGGGATTCTGAAAATAGCGGGCGGTCGCGATGAGGATTTTCTTCTCCTGCGAAGAAATCCAAAGCACGAGAAAAAGCGCCATCAAGGCGGTCATGAAGTCGGCAAAGGCCACTTTCCACGCACCTCCGTGGTGAGCATCCTTTTTCTTGGCTCGTCTTTTCACTTGATGGGGCTGCCTTGAGTCGGCAACAGCACGATTTACCCAGGGCCCCGTCCGGGAGCGGGCATGGATTTAAGCGCGGTTTCCAGTTCATCAGCGGCCGGTTGCACACCGCTATCGAGCGAGCGTCGCGCGACTTCGACGGCCGTGAGCGGCGCAAGGCCTTTGGCAAAACCCGCCACCGCGCTGAGGATGCACTTGAGGAACATCTGATCACCGCCGTTATTGAACTTAATGCGAGTGGCGAGCGGGTTAACGAGGCCATAAGCAAAGAAAACCCCGAGGAAGGTGCCGGTCAGGGCGGCGGCCACACGTTCACCGACCACCTCCGGGCCATCAGAAATGGCAGCCATGGTGTTAATAATGCCGAGCACGGCGGCAACAATGCCGATGCCGGGCAGCGAATCGCCAATCAGCTGGAGCATGTGGATGGGATGCTCGCCTTCCTCACTCTTGGCATCGAGCTCGGCATAAAGCAGGTCTTCGAGCTGATCGGGTTTGATTTTGCCGTCGATGACGGGCTTGAGGCCGTTAAGCAAAAACTGCATTCGCTCGTGATTGGCGGTGAAAGCCGGGTACTTGTTGAAAATGGCACTGCTTCCAGGGTTCATCACATGCTCTTCGAGGGCGATCAGGCCATTGCGACGGCCGACCATAAAAATCTCGTAGAGCATTTTTAACAGGTCGAAATACTCTGTCTTGCCACTGACTTTGCCGAAGAAAGCGCTTTTGATTTTGTGAATGATATCGAACAGCACATGCGTGGGGCTCGCGATCACCAGCACGCCAAGAGCGATGCCGCCGATCACCACAAACTCCGAGACATGAAGGAGCAGGACAGGATTGCCTCCAGCGATCATGAAACCGCCAAGGGTCGAGGCAAAGACGATAAATACTCCAACGAAAATCAACATGGTGATACCGGGTGTTTTACCTAACGGCTCAGAAGGGCTCAGGCTTTAGAGCACGTCTTTACATTGCAGACGCGCAAAACGCTCCTCCCACGCTAACGTGCGAAGGCCGATCCAGGGATAAATCCCAGACCGGCCACGCAAAACTCATCGCAAGCTGCAGCCCGCGCGCAGCGGTTGAAAAACGGTCCGCTCACTTATCGATCACCATGTCGGCGGACTGAATCACGTCGAAGGGGATTTCGAGGCCAACTTTTTGTGCAGTGATGGCGTTAAGGATGACGGTGCCTTTTTTGGCGATTTTAACCGGCTCGGCTGGTTTCTGGCCGTTCAGCAGCGCCTTGGCCATGAGGCCAGCTTCGTAGCCGTGCTCTTCGCCTGATTCCGCGATGCCGCAGGTTACACCCGCTTTCATGGACCAGTCGAAGAAACCCACGGTGGGTTTCTTCAAATTCTCCAGCGTCCAACTGATCACTTCCTTCGGCTCCATGCTTTTCCCGCCAGCCTCTTTCTTCACCGCTTGATAGAGGATAATAGCAACCGCATCGACGGAGCCTTGGAGCTTTTGCACTGCGACCTGCCATTCGGCAAAGGTCACCGGCCGCTCCACCGCCACGATCTTCACCGGAATATCCTTCGTCGCTTGGATTTGATTCACCATCAGCGTGGACGTTTCCGTATCATCGGACAACAGGCCGATCGTTTTCACCTTCGGCGCGATTTGCAGCAGCAGTTGCAAGCTCTGCAGCGTATGTGGGCGTTCCAATATGCCGTAGGTATTATTTCCTGGATACCCGTAGGCATCAAGCTCGGCATTCATGCCGCAAAACACAAACTTCGGGCCCGGTTTATTAACGTAATCCTTCGCGAAAAATTGCTGTGCGATATCGTCGCTGGTGATGACCACGTCGGGCTGGAAAGACGCCACTTTCTCCTTCGCCAGAAGCCCCGCCTTCTCCTTGAACGTGAGCTGCGAATTCCGCTTCGTATCCATGCAAACATACTCGATCTGCGCGTCAGTCCCAACGAGCGCCTTTTTTAGACCCACGTTGATCATGTCAACCCAGTCGAAGCCCTCGTGATAACTGTGCACGACGAGCACTTTGCCACCCGCATACGCGGAGGAAACTGCGGCTAAACAAACACACCAAAAGGAGAACTTAAACAGACGATTCATTTTCATTTTTTCAGGGGGGTTAATTGCGAAGCTTACTGCGAAAAACCGGGGCATACCGCAGGCAAGCGCAACCACTTTATCCGCGACCTTCACGCCCGCGCAGACTCGCGCGAACGGGGCGATCGAAAGTGTGTGCGATGCCATGCAAACGCTTCATCGGGCAAAAATGCCGCCACTTAATCCCTCAAACGCCCAATGCTGACGATATTGCCAAAAACTTCTACCCGCGATAATCGCCGCTGATAGCCACGCCGCCCGCCTCCTCCCCTGCCGCGTAGGCGCGCAGTCTCCTGCAAATAACCAGCTATCCACCTTGCGCGAACCACAACCGCTTGTCGGGCGGGTTACATGAACCCGCCGTCAGGCTGGCAATTTTTGCCGCCTGCTCGACTGCAACCGCACCGCGATCAGCGGCTGCGCATGCGCTGAATGAAGGCGCGCAGGCCAATCACGGTCTGAGCGTGAATCTGGCAAATACGTGATTCCGTCAGATCGAAAACCGCGGCAATTTCCGCCAAGCGCATGTTTTCAAAATAGTACATCGCAAGAATCTTCTTAGGGATTTCTGGCAGTTCGGCGATGCGGCTGGCGACCAGCTGCATGAGCTCGTCTTTTTCCATGCGGTCACGCACGGAAACATCCGACTCATCAGCGATCAACTCGTGCAGCGACGCACCTTCTGAGTCTTCGTTCTCCGCATTCTGATCGATAGCGATGAAGCACACCGGACGGGCTTCCTCGATCCACTTCGCGTATTCCTTCGGCGTCAGGCCGAGGTGCAGGCGAACTTCCTCTTCGGTGGCAGCGCGACCGACCTTCTGCTCGATCTCGTTGATCGATTCTTTCAATTTTTTGGCCTTGGCTCGGGCGCGGCGCGGACACCAATCGAGGCGGCGCAGTTCGTCGAGAATCGAACCACGGATGCGTGTCGTGGCATAACCAGCAAAAGTGTGGCCCTGCTCCGGATCGTACTTGCGCACAGCAGCGATCAGGCCGGTGACGCCTACGCTGTAAAGGTCTTCCACATCAACGTGCGGCGGCAGGTTGAGCCTGATGCGATCCACCACATTCCGAACGAGGGGCAGATAACGCTCGATCAGTTCTTTCTCATCGAGATGCTCGGACTGAGCACCTTGGTAAATCCTCCAAGCATTAGCGGTGGTGCTGGTGGTGGTGGGTTCGTGGGCGACGGCGAGCGATGCATTTTTCATGGCAGGGATAGGGAAGCGATTAAGGATGCGGTAACTCTGACGACCTAAGAGCTGGCGGGGTAATTCCGTGTAGCTGATGGGGTGTGGCTAACATTCCGGAGAAGGCCTTTGCACAGCCGATGCCAAGCCTTTCGTAAAACACCTTAATCGCTTTACTGCAGTTGATTAAAAAGTTTTTCTTCCGCCCCGTTTACGAACCCTGCACCCTGCGATGAAAAGCCTTAAGCCAACTCGGCAAATATTGCCTCAATTCCTCTATTTTCCCCTCACGGCTGAAGCCGGAGGCGGAGTTCGTCGGCAATCGCTGCCAACATTCCCATTATCGGCGCAAAAACGTAACACTGGAGCCAATTATCGCGGTTTGATGGCGGCATTCGCTGCCGCCTTGGCCGCAGCAGCCGCAACATCTTCCGCCGCTTGACGCGCCGCCCGCTTGGCCCGCACCGCCTGGCTCAGCAATTTCACGAAAATCGCCCAGAACCAACGAAACAGCAGTCCGCCCGCCAGCGCCGCGATCGACGCATCGCGCAATACCAGATCGATGCTGCGGTCCGACAACACCCCGGTCAGCGAAACCAAAAAGAAACCGACAAAACCGCCGATGAGAAAGATGAAGCGCATGAATGAGGGGATAAACGGCTGAAAAATAATAAAGTTAAGCACCCGGCAGCGTGCGGCGCAGGACAGCGTCGATCAGGTTCACCTCGCAATCGCCAGTCAGGCTAGGGCCGGTCGCGAGAAACAGCGGCGTGAGTTCGCCCTCGATTAGGAAATCCCAGAGCTTGCCCCAATGTTCTAGTTCGTCGAGGTGCGTGAACACCAAGTGCGTCGCCCCGAGATCGCGGCCCGCCGCATAGGCGCGGCGCAGCATCACCGGATCGTAAGCGGCATTCAGCACGAGCACGCGGCCGGCGAATGCCTCGCGGTCGAGAAACTTCGACACCGCCAAATTATCCTCGGGCGAACGCAGCGAAAGCCCCGGCAGATCGGCAAAAAGCGAACCGTCCGCCTCATCAGGCGTGGCGCTCGTAAAAGCATCGTCTTGCCCCGGCGCAAAATAATCGAGCGGCAGCCCGAGCGCCTCACAAAACACCGCCAATCCCTCGGCCGGATTCGGCCGGTCAAACTCAGCTTTCAGCACCCGCGCCTTGCGCTGACAGGAAAAAACCTCGCGGGCGATCCACTTGCACAACGCCGTCGTGCGCCCCACCCCGGGCGTGCCCAAGAACGCCGTGCGCGCGGGCAACGGTCGCGCCGGCCGTTGCTGCACGATCTGCCGCAAAGCCCGGCCCACGTCGGTGATCGCATGGTGAAGCGGCTGGCCGTCCTGCTCGGCAAACACCGGCAGTCCTTGCAAGCGCGCCAGCATCGCCTCGGAAAATCCCGAACGCCTGAGCAGCTCCGGCAGCTTCGTCGGCACATCACGCTGCAAGTGCGCAGCCGTCGCGCGCGCCGCCTCATAGTCCAATGTTTCCGTGGCGGATAAACCACCGCTACGCGCCAAAATAGAACCGTTGTCCTGGGTCGGCGTATACGCCGCCAAATTCGGCTCGGTCTCCGGCACCTGCGCGATCACCTCTAGTTTCGGACTTCGAAAAAGCTTGGCCAAGCCGCGCCCTTCGATCTGTCGGACCGTGAGCACGCGGGCGTTTTCGCCCAAACGCTCGCGGATCGTCTGCACCGCCTCCTCGGCAGAACTGACGATGAAGCGATAGGTCGCGCCGGGCTGGAGCGTGGAAGGCTGAGGCGTGGCAGACATGGCAGAATCAGGCGGCCTTGGCGGTTTCCAACCGGTTTAGGTGGGCGGGCAGCGGGATGAAGCCGGCATTCTCCACCTCGACCGAGGACGGCAGCTCCTGGAAGGCGAGCACCACCAGGCGCGGCACCGAGGGCTCGAAGAAACGCTTGAGCGGGAGGCGGAGTTCCGTCGAGACGACGATTGCCGCCGGCAGTCCCTGCTGCACGAGCTCGGCCGTGCGCTGGTTGAGTTCGTTGAGCAAATGATGGCCAGTGGCAGGATCGAGCGCGAGGCCCACCTCGCTGGCCGTACGGTGAATCTTGCCCGCGAGGATCTGCTCCAGCCGCGGATCGAGGGTGAGCGCCTTGATCACGCCGGGGCGGCATTCGTATTCAGGCACAAAGTACATGCCAAGACGACGGCGGACGAGTTCGCTAAGATCGTCGGGATTCTTGGTGAGCGCCGCGAAATCGCCAATGCACTCCAGGATGAGCGGCAGGTTGATGATCGAGATATTTTCCCGGAGCAGGTTTTGCAGCACGCGCTGGATGACGCCGAGGTTGACGAGATCGGGCAGCAGCTCCGCGACGAGCGCGGGATTGGCTACTTTGACGTGATCGATCAAACTCTGCACATCCTGCCGACCAAGCAGCAGGTGGGCGATGGATTTGAGAGTCTCGGAAAGATGCGTGATCATGACCGACGACGGATCGACCACGGTGTAACCGTTGAGCTCCGCGGTCTTCTTTTCGGCCTCGTCGATCCACGTCGCCTCCAGGTTGAAAACGGGCTCGCGGGTGGGCACGCCGCGTAGGCGCACGGTGCTGCCGGACACGTTCATCGCCATCCAGCGGCCGCTGAGCACGCTGCCCCTGGCGACAGGTTTTCCACGGAGAAGGAAGCGGTAGTCGTTGGGTTCGAGCTCAAGATTGTCGCGCACCGAAACCGGCGGCACGAGGATGCCTTTCTCGCGGGCGAGCGTGCGGCGCACGCCGGTGACCCGAGAGAGCAGATCACCACCCTTCGAGGCGTCGGCGAGCGGCAGCAGGCCGTAGCCAATCTCGATGGAAAACACGTCGAGCTCGATGAGCTTGCGCAGATCATCGGTGCTGGTCGGACCGGCTTGTTTACCGGTGGCGGGTTGATCTTTTCCGGCCGCGCCAGCGGCGGTGGGCTTGGCTCCTTTGACGGGTGCGGCGTTTTCAATAAGGTCCTCCGGCGACTGCTTTTTGATCATCCAGGCGACATAGCCAAGCGAACCGCCCAGCAGAAAAAACGGAAACATCGGCAAACCGGGCATCAGGCCAAAAACGCACATCATGCCGCCAGCAATGCCGAGCGCCCGCGGGTATCTGATGATCTGCCGACCGATCTGCACGCCGAGATTACTGTTCTCCGAGGCGCGCGTGACGAGAATACCGGCCGCCACGGAAATGATCAGCGCGGGAATCTGCGCCACGAGACCATCACCAATCGAGAGCAGGGTGAATTTCTGCAACGACTCGGCGAGCGAAAGATCCATCTGGAAAACACCGATGGCAAAACCGCCGATGATGTTGACCAGCGTGATGAGCACGCCCGCGACGGCGTCGCCGCGCACGAACTTCGAGGCACCATCCATCGCGCCATAGAAGTCGGCCTCCTTCTGAATCTTCAAGCGGCGCGCGGTGGCGGAAGCCTCGTCAATGATGCCGGCGTTGAGCTCGGCATCGATCGCCATCTGCTTGCCGGGCATCGCGTCCAAGGTGAAACGCGCACTGACCTCGGCGATACGGCCCGCGCCCTTGGTGATAACAACGAAGTTGATCAACACTAGGATCAGGAACACCACGAAACCGACAATGTAGTTACCCTGAATAACAATGTGCCCGAACGCCTCGATGATGTTACCCGCCGAGCCCTTGGTGAGAATGAGTCGGGTCGAACAAATATTAAGCGCCAAACGAAAGAGCGTGAGTCCCAACAAGATCGTAGGAAACCCGGTGAACTCGGGTGGGTCCTTCACGTAGACGATCACGAGCATCACCAGCAGCGACATACCGATACTCAGCGCCAGCAGTAAATCGAGCAGCATCGCCGGCACGGGCATGATGAGCATCAGCACGGTGCCGAACAAGGCGCCGGTGAAGATCAGGTCGGCCCGCTTCATCAGGTTGTTGAGCAACGGCTGGGAGGACGGCGCGGCGGAAACGGTGGCAGTGGCGTGAGCGACCATGGAAGGAAACGAGGTTACGCGGGTTAGGCGGAGGCGGCCTCGGCGCGGCGCGATTTCAAGCGGTAGAAGTAGTAGCGGTGAGTCCGATACACGAAGGCGAGGATCTCAGCCACCGCTTGGTAGAGTTCGGAGGGGATCGGTTCGTCGACTTTGGCGAAGGCGTAGAGCATGCGCGCCACCGGTTTGTTTTCGACCAGCGGCACATGGTGCTCGGCACCGAGTTCCTTGATGCGGCGGGCGAAACTATTTTCCCCCTTGGCCAGCACGATGGGAGCCTTGTCGAAGCCGCGTTCGTATTTCAACGCGACGGCGTAGTGAGTAGGGTTTGTCACGATCACATCGGCGAGCTGCACCTTCGCGAGCATCTGCTTTTGAAGGAGCCGTCGGGCCATGCGGCGCAGCGCGCCTTTCACCATCGCGTCGCCTTCACTCTGCTTGCCCTCCTCCTTCACTTCTTCGCGCGTCATCATCAGGTCACGGCGCGATTTGTAGAATTCGTAGCCGTAACTGATCGCGGCGATCACACCCAGCATCAGAACCAACCGGGAAAGAAACTCCATCGTGGCTCGGTTGAGAAATAGCCCGAGATAGGCCGCCTCGACCGGTGCGGAAAACAGCGGATCGCGAAAAAGCCCTCGTGCCGCCACCCACAGCACCATGCCGATACACACAAGCTTGAGGATATCCACACCTGCATGCACGAGCACGGCCTTTGAAAAATGCTTCGAGAAACCCGCTGCGGGATTGAGATTTTCGATGCGAAACCCGAGCACCTCGGGCGTGAAGCGAAAGCCGCTCTGCAGGCCGCCCGAAATCAACGTCGCCAAAATGGATCCGCCGATGATCGGCCCGAGTACCTTGGCAATGACGATCAGGATATCGCTGAGTTGCGAAGGCACCGTGCTGGCGGCGATCTGCACCGAGCCGAGTTGGGAAAAAATATTCACCGCCAGCGCGCCGATGTCCTGCACCGACGAACTTAGCGTCATCGACAAAGCGCCCATCGTCGCCGCCAGCATCGCCACGACGGAGATTTCCGGCGACTTGGCGAACTGGCCTTTTTCATGAGCTTCCGACAGGTGCTTCCCGGTCGGTTGCTCGGTTTTAGAGTCTTGGTCAACGTCTGACATGGGGCAGTTGCACCAATATGCAAAGCCAATGCCACCACCTCACGTTGTACCCCTAACACCTACGCTGCTTAAACTTAAAAAAGTAATTCTACTCTGACTCCACGATGACTCCCGGTTTCCACCCGAGGCAAACACCCCGGGGCAAATTTTGCCGCACTGCGCTCAACGGCGACCAATGATCTCCAGCATTTGATAGGGCAACTGCTTGAACTCCGGCGCCAAGTAGCGCGCGAGCAGCGCGCCTGAACCCGCGAGCAGCGTGAACCCCATCAGCACGCGCAGCGAAAAACTCATGATGAAAACACTCATCTTCGGCACCGCCCGCCCCAACACCGAAAACGCCAGCGTGATCAGAAAGTTCATCGCGATAAACGGTGCCGCCATACGGAAACCCAACTCGATCACGCGCCCCGTGCCCGCCACCAAATACTCGATCGCCAGCGGGCTAAAAGTCGGCGCGCCCGCTGGGGCCAGATCAAAACTCCGCGCAAACGCGCTCAACGCGCCGAGGTGACCGCCGAGCAAAAAAAACATCACGCCCGCAAACGTGGAGAGAAACGCCGCCAACGGTTCCGTCGCCGGAGTCGGCGCATCCATGCCCGGCGCGGCCGACAAGCCGATTTCCTGCGTGACCACGCGCCCCGTCATATCCACCGCGGAAAAGATCAGCCTTCCGATGTACCCCATGATCAGCCCCAGCATCACCTCGCCCACGACGACGACGATCAGCCCGCCGTTGCCCGTGGGCAACGCGACGGCACGGGGAACCAGTCCATAGAGAATAGTTGCCAGCAGCGCCGAGATCGCCACGCGCATCATGATCGGCAACGGCCGACTGCCCAGCGTGGGAATCAACATCACCACGCCAAGCCCGCGCAGGAAAACCATCATCCAGGCGAAAAGCAGATCAGTGGACATGAAATTTTAAGCGCTAAGGTTTGAGGGCTAAGCCGGTAAGCGCGGTAGCGGTGAGGTAAATACGGATGATCTTTTCAAATGCGAAGACGGCTCCTTCCCTATCCCTTAAACCTTATCCCTTAAACCCTATCACCCGCTCCCCCCTCAGTGCCCCAGCGTGCCCATCTGACTGATGACGCGGGTGGTAAAATCCATCATCGAGCGGATCAACCAAGGCCCGAGGGCGATGCAGAGCATGGCAAAAGCGACGAGCTTCGGTGCGAACGTGAGCGTTTGCTCCTGAATGCTGGTCACGGATTGCACGATGCTGGTGATCAACCCCACCACCAGCATCACGATCAAAAACGGTGCGATCATGTACAAAGAAAACGTGATCACGTTTTTAAAAATATCGATGGCCATTTCCGGCGTCATGGTTTGGAGGGGCGGGATGGTTTGTAACGTATTACGTTACAAACGGCGCATGGGTTGAGGGTTGAAAATCAGAGGTGAAAACTTTCGACGAGGCTCTTCACCACGAGGTGCCAGCCATCGACGAGGACGAAAAGGAGTAGTTTGAAAGGCAGCGCCACGACGGTCGGCGGCATCATCATCATGCCGAGCGCCATCAGAATCGAGGAGACGAGAAAATCGATCACCAGAAACGGCAGAAACAGCAGAAAGCCCATTTGAAACGCCGTCTGAAGTTCGCTGATCACGAAGGCCGGGATCACCACGCGCATCGGCAAATCAGCGACCGGCGTGGGGCCAAACCGCCCGAGCTCCAGGAAAAACTCCAGATCGCGCGTGCGAGTCTGGTGCAGCATAAATCCGCGCACCGGAATCGAAGCTTTGTCGAGCGCCTGCGCGGAAGTCATTTGACCAGCCATGTAAGGTTGCAAGGCGTCGACGTTCACTTTCTCGAACACCGGGCCCATGATGAAAAACGTCAGGAAAAGTGAGAGGCCGACGATGATTTGATTCGACGGCGCGCTCGGCACGCCCAGCGCGGTGCGCACGAAGCCGAGCACGATGACGATGCGCGTGAAACTCGTCATCAACATCACGAGGGAGGGCGCGAGCGTGAGCAAGGTCATCACGATCACGATCTGGATCGCGACGCTGACATCGCCCGGCTTGCCCATGCCTTCGAGTCCGATGTTCAACCGCATGGGCGACGCCGAGGCCGCACCAGTCGCCGTGGCCGGCGCGGGTGCCGGTGCGGCAGCGGGCGCGGTCTGCGCGACAACTTCGGGGGCTAAACCAAGAGCCAGCACCAGCAAAACAAGTCCGACTTGGAAATAGGCTTTCAAGGCTTTTCCTCCCCCGCCCCGCCCTTGCTCTCATTGAGCGGCGCGAGCATCTGGATCTGTCCAGGAGTGACGCCGAGCAGGAATTTCTGCCCGTCGTAATCCGCCACGATCAAGTACTGGCGGTTGCCGAGCGGCCGAGTTTCGTCGATTTGAAGTTTGCGGCCGCGGCCAGCGGAAGGACCCGTTTTACGTTTCTGAAAAAGGAACCAAGCACCACCGGCAGCGAGCAGGAGTGCCGTCATGAGGACAAGCGACTTGCTGGTCCCCGGCGCATCAGCGGCGGTTGTCGGCTGGGGCTGGCCTGCGGTGACTTTGGGGAAAATGACCGTATCGCCGGAAAGCGGCGCGGCGGGAGCTTCAGGCGCGGCTGCACTCATCGGCTGCGCCATCGCCAAAACGACGCAGCCGATTACCACTAGCAGCCAGCGAGTGACGCTGGTAAGGATTTGGAAAAGAGTCATGAAATGGGCGGGTCAGCTGACCGGATTGGCGCCAACCAGCTCGGTGATTTTAATACCAAAACTATCCTCCACCACCACAACCTCACCGTACGCGATGAGCTTGTCGTTGACGTAGAGGCCGACGGGATCGCTCGCGTGTTGGCTGAGTTGAATGACCGCACCCGGCGCCAGCTCGAGCACCTCGCGCATGGGCAGCTGGCAGGAGCCGAGTTGGACGGTGACCCTGACTTTCACATCAAGGACGAGATCGAGATTTTTATCTTCCATGGGGACGGGGGGAGAAAACGTTTTCGGCGGGAATTTTTTTGGTGAGTTTTACCGCGACGCAGTCGCTATCGACGCCCACTGAGCCGATGAATTTCGGCGTGCCGTTGAGCGAGACCCGCGTCTCCTCCAGAATACTGGAAGGCATCTCGATCACGTCGCCGACGCGCAGATTACTGATTTCGCGCAGCGAAAGTTCAAACGCATCCCACTCGGCGCGCGCGGGTATGGTGATATGCTCGTAGGCCGGTTTCCACTCGGCCTTGAGGCTGGTCGTGCCGGGGGTGGAGTCTTTCTGGCGGCGCGCCTGCATGGCGCGCACCATGGGTTCTATGGTGTAGTACGGCACACCGATTTGCAGCTGTTCGGAGCAGTCGCCAAAATTGGCCTCGAGAGTCAGCCCGAGCACGATGGCATCCTTGGGCGAAGTCTGGAGGAAGCGGCCGTTGTTCTCGTGGCCGATGACCTGCGGGTGGAGCTCTTTCTCGTGTTTCCACTGGTGGCACCACTCTTCGAGGATGATCATGATGATGTCCTCCAGCAGAGCGATTTCGATCTCGGTCAAGTAGCGCTCAAGTTTCACCGAGTGACCGCGGCCGCCCAGCATGCGGTCGACTAGGGTGAGCGCGAGACGCGGGTTGATATCGAGGATACCCACGCCGAGCAGCGGCTCGGCCTTGAAGAGGCAGAGGTGCGTCGGGTTGGGCAAGCCATCGGTGAATTTGGCGTAAGTAAGTGTGGTGAGTTTCGCCATCTTCAGGGCGAACTCCATGCGCAGAAACAACGATAACCGTGCGGTCAGGTAACAGATAAAATCCTCATGCAGCAGGCGCAGGCGGCGCAGCTCGACCTCAGTGAGAAAGACCGGATTGCGGAAGTCGTAGACCTCGATCTTCGGCACCTCGCCGGGCTCGAGCTTCTTCCCGTCGGAGCGAAAAATCTGCTGCTTGGCCGGCGCGGTGGCTTCGGACAGCAGTTTGTCGATCTCGCTCTGGTCGAGAACATCGCTAAGGGAGTTATTGTCGTCGGACATGGACGATTGCGGATATAAAGCGGTTACTGCACGACGAAGTCGGAGAAATAGACCTGATCGACCATCTTCTTGCCGAAGGCCTGGTTATAGGCGCCGATCAATTTTTCGCGGATGAGGTTTTTTGCTCCAGCCTCCTCAAGATCGGCGAGCGAGAGCGAAGAGAGAACGTTGATGGTGATGTCGACCATCTTGGGCTTGTTGTTTTCGAAGGCGGCGCGCAGCGATTTATCCGAACCAGTCACCAGAAACGCCGTTTTAAGATAACGCGTGCCCATCGTGCCGGCGAGGTTCACCACTACGTTTTCAAACTCGTAGGTGGAGCCGCTGGCGGCGGGCTCTCCTTTTTTGCCGTGGCCGCCCTCTTTGCCGTGACCGCCTTCCTTGCCTTCGGCGGGTGCTTCGGCTGCGGCGGCTTCATGTTCGCCCGCGGGGGCGGCATGAGCATCAACGGGGGCGGCGAGTTGTTTTTTGAGCTGCGGCATGAGCACAAACTGCCCGATCGCCCAACTCAACACCGGCGCGATGACGACGGCCGCGATCAATGGAATGAGCGCGGAAAGGCCACCGGCCGCTTTTGGCGCGGCTTCTGGCGTCGCGTGCTTGTCCTTGTCGCCCGCCGCAGCTGCGGCGGCGGCGGCATCCGGGGCTTTGGCGGGTTCGGAGGGTTTTGCGGCCATGGCGAATGCGGTGATTCAGGGGTGATTGCCGGACAACTCAGCGTTTCAGATTCACGATATCCTCGAGCACGGAATCGGAGACGGTGATGAGGCGTGAGCTGGCCTGGAAACTGCGCTGGGTGGTGATCATGTTAGCGAATTCGTCGGCAAGATCGACGTTGGCGAGTTCGAGCGTGCCCGCCTCAATCGATCCGAGACCTTTGCCCGATGGCGCGTTGGCGGCGACGGTGGGTGTAGCCGGTCCGATGATACCGGCTGCGGTGAAGCCGGTGAACAGATTGTCGCCCTGCTTCACGAGCGCGCTGGGATCGCGGTAATTTTGCAGAAGTACCTGGTTGGTGGTTGTAGAGGTGCCATCGGAATAGAATTCGATCAGGCTGCCCGCCTTGCTGATACTAAAGGATTTAAGATCGGCACCGACGGGTGGTGTGCCGAGCTTGATATCACCAAAAGCCGCTGGAGCAGCCAGCGTCGTTCCTCCGGTCGCACCTTGCACACGATAGCCTTGAAAGGTGACGAGATACCCCTTGTCGTCGATGCGGAAGTTGCCCGCACGTGTGGCGAAAACTTCTCCGTCCGAAGGATTCGAAGCGAGGAAGAAGCCGTTGCCGGAAACACCTAGGTCGGTGTTGAGCCCGGTGGAGGCAAGCGCGCCTTGGGTAAACTTGGTATTGATCTGAGCGAGGGTCACGCCCGTGCCCACTTGAATTGCCGATTGATTGGTAGAAGCGGCGCTTGAAGGCGCTGATGAACGCATCGTATTGCTAAAGCTATCGGCGAAGCTGACGCTCGCGCCCTTGTAGCCAACGGTGTTAACATTCGCGATATTGTTGCCGATGACTTCGAGGCCTTTGGTGAAGGCGCGCATGGCGCTGACGCCGGATGTAAGTGTACCGATAAGAGGCATAAAAAATTAAGAGTTAGAGACAGTTTAGGGTTATACGTTAGTTTCGTCCGTGAAGTTAAAAATCAAGGGGTGACCGGTATTGTCGGTGTGGGCGTGATCGGTGTGGGCTCGACGCGCGTCAGGGTGGAAAGCGAGTAATTTTTGCCGACGATGACGAGCTGTGGCTCGGAGCCCGTGGTATCCACGGCGTCGACTTTGCCACTGACGGAGCCATCGGTCTTGCTGTTGATCGTGACGGTTTTGCCGATCAAAGCGCTAGCTGCAGTGAGATTCGTACTCGAACGCATGAGACCGATCTGTGTGGCCATATCCGACGACTGTTGCAGGGCGGTGAACTGTGCCATCTGCGCGACAAAGGCCGTGTCATCCATCGGCTTCATCGGATCCTGCTGGCTGAGCTGTACGGTGAGGAGCTTGAGAAAATCCGACTGGCCGAGCGATTTCTGCGGGGTGCGCGCCGTGGTGCCGCCCGAAGAAGAAGCCCCGCTGGACGGTGAGTAGGTTGGATCAATTTGCATGGCGGGAAATCACGCGTGTGCGTGAAGGTGAAGGGAGGTTTCCGGACGGGTGACACGAGCTGAAGCAGGCGTCGGCGCACCCGCTTGCGACGTGAAATTCAAGTTTCGCCCGCTTCCAGCATAAGATGGAGCGGAGAATTGAGACGATTGATCAAAGGCGCGCTGCTGACCTGAGCCGCCGCTAGAAGAGGAAAATTGCTGGCCGCTAGAAGTCGTGGAGCTAAAGACAGGTTCGGCCAGGCGATAAGAACGTGGCTCGCCGACGGCCTGGCCTTGCCATTCATGACTGACGGCTTCGCGCACCTGGGACGAATCAGTCATGAAAGTCGTGTGAACCGTGCCATCACGGTATTCGACGCGCACCGCCAGACGGTCGTTGGCGCTAAAATCGAAACGCATTTCGACCGCATGAGGCGTAACCTGGGAAACGCGGTCCGCAATCGCGTGAATCTCCTGCACGAGCCGCGGTGCCTGCGCGGCGGCTGACGCAGCCGGGCCGACCTTGTCCGCTGAAATGGCGGCAGGCATACCCTCGGTCGAAACCACCGGCGATGAAACCGGAAAGACTTCGGCGGAGGGTTTGTTGGCGTCGGGCGAGAGCATGGGGAACTCCCGGTTTGCAGCGCTCGTGCCAATCTTTTCAACAGCCTGACTTACTTCCTCACCGTCAGCGATTACTGTCTTTTTTTCTCCGGCCACAAATGAGGGATTAACCTCAGTGCTGGCGTTTACACGAACGGCGAGGCCGGGAGCGGCAATTTTTTCCGCAGGCGTCGAATTGGGGCGTGATGCCGCCGAAATCCCCCGCCGCAGCAGTGACGTTTTGGCGTCGAGCGGCACATTTTGCACGACCTCAAGGGCCGCTTCGAACTGATCGGCAGATGCGGTTTGAACGACTCCACTCGCAGCTTCTGAAACGGCCGGTGTTTGTGCGACTGGAACTACGCTGCTGCCCAAAGGAGTTGCGATCTCAGTGGCGGCGACATTCAACGGCGTCGCGGACGAGAGTGCAGCCAGTGGCTGGAAAGGCGCTGACGTATTCCGCGCGGATTCCAAAGGTTTGCTCTTGGAGCTCGAGCCAGGCGAGGCCAGCGCTTCGGGCGAATCCATCACCGCCCCACCCGCTTGTCGGCGGGGCTCTGAGATTTTTCCACCAAGAGAACTGATATTTACCTCTGATTGCTGGGTCGGCGAAAAGGATGTCGCTCCTTCCACTCCGGTGCCTAGGCGGGTGGCGTCGGAGGTGCCTGCCTCTACCGGCACGACAGGCGGGGGCTGGGGAACCCAGAGTCCGGCGATAAGTTGGTAAGTTAACACCGCCGCTTCGGAGGTGGCGGCGTTTTCCTCCGCAGCAGTTGGACTGGCGGATTTCTGTTTTTGGTCTGAACGCGGAGAACGCGGAGATGAGGGTGCGGGTTGTGCCGGGCTGTTTGTGACGAGCGGCAGGCCATCCGGCCCCAGCGCGAGAATTTCGCTAGGAACCGTTTCGGCCGTCGCAGATGCGGCAGCCGTCGACGTGGAAACAGGCAGTCGGAAGAAGAGGCTCGGGTATAGCACGGGCTGGCCGAACACAAAAGGCGCGGGCGCTGGAACAGGAGCAGCGGGCGGCGCGGCAGTCGGTGCTTCCGGAGCGGAATCGACCTGGGTCAATACGCTGGAAAAAGGGGCGTCAGAGGGAGCGGCATCGGCTCCGGAGGGGGAATCGGGCAGGCCGAGGCCGGCGAACGGATCGTTGGTCTTGGCGGCGGTTTCGGTTTTGAGGCAGGCAGGAGGAAGCGTCATCGAAGCGAACCCTTCCGTGGGATTTTTATCCGCGCCTTCCTTGGCACGGGGGTTGAGGGAATTCGCGCGGAGCGCGGAAAATGGGATCAGGGCGTCGGGGCGTTTTGAGCGGATTTGAGCAAGCGAAGCTTTTCGGAGAGCGCGGCGACGCGACGGGAAATGGAGGGATCGGAGACGCCCTGCTTGCTCATTTCCTCGAAGAGCGGGCTGACGACATCGGTCTTCATTTGCGAAAGGAGCTTCACCACCATCGTGTCATCCATCTCCTTGAAAATGGTCAGCGTGGCCTTGGGCGTGAGATTGCTGTAAGTCGCAACGAGTGATTTGAGGTTTCTGAGTTCGTCGGCCTGGATGGTGACGATGCGGTTGGAGATTTCGATGCGCAGGGCCTCGAGCTGCTGGCGCTGTTTGGTGAGTTCGAGTCGTTCGGCATTGAGGCGTTCGTCGCGTTGGGCAATTTCGTCCTCACGTTTTTTCATCACGGCTTTCTGCTCCTTGAGTTCGCTCGCGAGATTTTCGATTTCCATGGTCCAGAAACCCCAAGGGGCCTCGGGCTTACTTGGCTCAACCGACTTGGTCCGCGCGGCTTTTGCGGCGATGATCAGCGGAGCGGCGGCCTTCCAAAACGCACCCAAACCCGTGCCCACGCCCAGCACGAGGGCAATCGCGAGAACGACGAGGGGATTGGAGGCGAGCTTCATCATAGACTTGAGGCCGCGGCGCGGGCGGAGAGTGCGCTGGAGCGATCGTCGAGGGCCGCCTGATCCTCGCGCTCGGTCTCGTACCGGTGAGTGGCGCGGGCTTTTTGCTCAAGGCTTTCGACCACGCGCAGATCGCGGCGGGTGCCGAGCCAGGCTTGGCGTGCATTTTCCATCGCGTCGCTGGCCTTGGCGACTTCGGTAGCGGCCTTGGCGGTGGCGGACGTCTCGGCTTTATAGGCCTCCAGAAATGAAACCTCATCGCCGGCGCGGAAAGTGCGGGAGCGGGCCGAGCGCAGGGTCTCCTCGAGCCGGGCGAGCCGGGTTTGCAGAAGTTGCAGGCGCTCCCCGGCCTCGACGTAGGCATGCACGGCGAGGGAAAATTGTTCACGCGCCCGGAGCTCATGCAGCGTGCGCACGGTGGCGACTGACTTGAGGGGGAAATGGAACTTTTTCATGCGAGAATTTTATTGAGTTGTCCGAAACACTCTTCGCGCGGCACATGCAGCTGCACACCCTGACGCAGAAAGTTTTTCAGCGGTTCATGAAGTGTAACGGCACGATCGAGCGAAGTATTCGTGCCTTTTTGGTAAGCGCCGATGGTCACGAGGTCCTCGTTGCGGCGGTAGACGGCGAGGTGCTCGCGGGCGCGCGCGACGAGTTCGATCTCGTTCGGCGTGCAGACATCGCGATTGAGACGGCTGATACTCTCCAGCACGTCGATCGCGGGATAGTGGTTGGCGTGAGCTAGGGCGCGGGAGAGGACGATGTGTCCATCGAGAATACCACGCACGGCGTCGGCCACGGGTTCATTCATGTCGTCGCCCTCGACGAGCACGGTGTAGAGCGCGGTGATGGAACCGATCTCGCCCGCGCCGGACCGTTCGAGCAGCCGGGGCAGGAGGGCAAAAACCGAGGGCGTGTAACCGCGCGTGGCAGGAGGCTCGCCCACGGCCAGACCGATCTCGCGCTGCGCCATCGCAAAACGCGTAACGGAGTCCATGAGCAGCAAAACGTTTTTCCCCTCGTCGCGATAAGCCTCGGCGATGGAGGTCGCAGTGAACGCGGCGCGCAGGCGCAGCGGCGCGGAGGTGTCGCTCGTGGCCACGACGACGACGGAGCGGGCCATACCCTCGGGACCGAGATCTTTTTCGATAAACTCACGCACCTCACGACCGCGCTCGCCGACCAGACCGATCACCACGACATCGGCATCGGCGCCGCGGGCGATCATGCCCATGAGCGTAGACTTACCAACGCCTGAACCGGCAAAAAGGCCTAAACGTTGACCGCGGCCAAAGGGGATGAAGGAGTCGATCGCGCGCACGCCGGTGGCGAAGACGTCGCGAATGCGCTGGCGGCGCAACGGATGCGGCGGACGGGCCGAGCCTTTTTCCGCGCGGGTGGAGGGCAGCAGGCCGAGCCCGTCGTAAGGTTTGCCGAGTGCGTCGAGGACACGGCCGAGCAACTGCGGGCCGATCTGCGGCAGCGGCGGACGGTCGCAGGCGGCGACTTCGCAGCCGGCGTGCAGGCCGGCGGTTTCGCCGAGCGGCATGAGGAGAACGTGCTCGCCGCGGAAGCCGACGACCTCGGCGATGACGGAGAAATTTTCACGATCCGAGCGCAACCGGCAAAGTTCGCCGAGGCCGACGTTGGGACCTTCGGATTCGATGATGAGGCCCGTGACACCGGTGACGTGACCGAGGCGACGCACGGGCGGCAGACTGCGCACCTGCGAGCGGAGGGCTTCGATCATGGGGACGACGTTGGTCATAAAAGTCCTTTAAGCGCTGAGCAGTTCGCGGGTGAGAGATTCGAGTTTGGCCGAGCGGCGCGCATCGGTGAGGCCGAAGCGGCTGCGCACCTGGCAATCGCCGGACCCGAGCGTCGCATCAATCGTCACGCGCAGGCCGGGGTGACGCGTTTTCCAATCGACGGAAAGGTGGTCGAGCAGCGCGGCGTCGCGTGGGCAGAGGAAGAGTTCGAGGTTGTCGCGCTCGGGATAAAGTTGCGCAAGCGTCTCTTCGCAGAGCTGCATGACTTGTTCGGCGGTGGGCTCGTAGCCGGCCAGCAAACGGCGGGCGAGTTCGACAGCGAGCGCGGG